>ODAK010003145.1_pt1 | contig 17226 bp, 13 predicted proteins | sample 1539591 | NCBI WGS metagenome assembly ODAK01 (sample SAMEA3539303, study PRJEB22396) | soil metagenome | biome: tundra; feature: field; material: soil | place: USA | collected 2010-05 | depth 0.15 m
CGCGTCTTGCGCCCCGTGGCCGGGAGAGCGTAAAACCGCGGTCATGAGACACTTGACCATCGCAGCACGGCTGATCGCGCCAGCTATTGTCGTCGTTCTGTCGAGTGGCTGCGGCGATAGCTCCCTCACCCGGACGTTCGGGTTGACCCGTGACGCGCCCGACGAGTTCACCGTGGTGACCCGGGCGCCGTTGTCGATGCCACCGGATTTCACGATGCGCCCGCCGCAACCGGGCGCGCCTCGCCCGCAGGAGCAGTCCGCGCGGTCGCTGGCTGAATCGGCTCTCGTCCCGGAGGCTGCCTTGGGCGGCGCACCGGTCGGTGTGAGCCCAGGACAGGCGGCGCTGGTACGAGACAGTGGCGGCGGGGCGCCGGCGGATATTCGCCAGCGAGTCGATCAGGAAGCCAGGCTCAATTCCGGCGACGATGGTTTCATCGATCGTTTGCTGTACTGGCGCAAACCTGATTCTCAGAGGGCTGTCGTGGACTCGGAGAAGGAAGCGCAGCGGCTGCGGCAGGACTCCGCTTTGGGCCAGTCTCCGGTGACTGGTGAAACGCCGATCATCCGCGATAAAAAGCGGGGATGGTTCCAGGACCTGTTCTCCTGGCTGTAGCCGGTGGCGCTGCTCCCCCATTACACGCAGCGCGAGGGTAGTCCCGCCGTCACCGGCACGGGGTTCGGCATATTCAGTTGCGGCTGCGGGCAATCTTTACTGATCGCCGGTTATGAGCCGCGGAATTTCCTCGGCATCGCCATCCAATGCGCCGCCTGTGGCCGGATCACCGAAACGCCGGGATTGCCCCAGGGTGCGCCGCCGCCACCCGCCGTGACCGTGGTCGAACGCGAGGCGGAAAATCCACCGGCGGCAATCACCAGCGATACGGTCCTGATCAGCCGTGAGGAAATCGAACGTCTCGCGGCGCTGTATCAACCAAGATCGACGGATACCGACTCGCATGTGATCAGCGATGCCTTGCTCGACGATGTGGAGTTCCAGCAGCGGCGCTGGACCGGCGAGCCGCTCGATCCCTTGCCAACAAGCTACAAGGAGCAGGCCCTCGCCTGGGCTGTCGCGCATTTTCGCGGGCGCTTGCGGGATCCGGAGTGGACCAGTTTCGCCGACGAGAACGACATGGTCGCGGTCACGATCGTCGCCGCGTTTCGCGATCTGTTCGCCAGTTGGGTGCATCACCCGTTGTTCGGCGCGATGGTCAATACCGCCGCGGTGCAAGGATTTTCGTTGCACGCGATGGCGCTGTTCGGCGCGGCGAAATCGTTGGCGTCGGCGGGGAACCGGGTGGGCTTCGTGCCGACCCAAGGGCCCAGGCCGCGGATCGTTTCGTTTCAACTCGTACTGGGCGGGCAGGAACGGATGTCGGTCATCGTCAACCGTTTCGATGGGTTCGCGTGGCCGGACCGACCTCAGGGCACGCCGCAGACGGTCCGCGCGGCGGTCATCGAGGCGATGGCATCGGTGCAGGGCAGCATCAATCGCCTGCGGCCGGGAATGTTGGTTCTGTCGGGCGGTGCCAGCCACGCCGGGGTTGAACAATTGTTGATTGACGGGATCACGGCGGCTGTCGGTTCGCGTGGCAAACGTCACCGCGGCCTGGCGGCGATGGCGGCGATCTTTCCGAAGATCGGACTGACCGGACGGCCGCGGGAGGTGCGCTTTGGCCACGCATTCTATCCGGTGCCTAACCGTAACCATTCGGTCGGTCAGCCGGTTCGCATCGGCTCGCGCGAGGATCATGGCGGGATCGTGTGATGCCCGCACCGGTCGGCGGAGTGGATGGCCCCGGGTCGTGCCCGAGGATCGTTGTGACATCGCCTGACGGAGCCGCCGCGACAGATGCTCCGGTCGAACCCAGTGCTGTCGCGGTTTAATTCCGTCCAAGAAACGTGTGGGCCTGGCGCGCTTCGCGACGGCCGGTTCATGCGGGTCAGGCCCTGAAAACGCCGGACCTTGAGACCACGGTTGGTTTGGTGTTCGTGAATTACCGATGGGGGAGTACCGATGCGCGTCCTGGTGATCTACTGCCATCCTCGGCCGGACAGCTTCAGTGCCGCCCTGCGGGATGCGGCGGTGGAGGGGCTGACGGCTTCTGGGCACTCAATCGAGCTGCGCGATCTCTACGCCGAGGGCTTCGATCCAGTGTTGTCCACGCACCAGCGTGGCGCATACTTCGACGAGACAGAGAACGTGCGCGGCATGGAGGATCACGTCGCGGCGCTGCGCCAGGCCCAGGGGATGGTGTTGGTTTACCCGACCTGGTGGTTCGGGATGCCGGCGATGTTGAAGGGGTGGTTTGACCGGGTCTGGTTGCCAGGCGTGGCATTTCACCTGGCTGGTCCGAAGGCCCTGAAGCCGTTGCTGACTGACATCCGGCGGATCGCGGTGGTTACGACCTATGGCTCGCCTTGGTGGTTGCTTTGGTGGGTGGGCTGGCCGGACCGCCGGGTGGTCAGGCGTGGTCTTCGGCCGTTGTGTGCTCCTGGGTGTCGGATCGATTGGATTGGCCTGACGCGGATGGACGTGGACAACCCGACCCGGCGACAGCGGTTCCTGGCCGCGGTCAGACGGCGGCTCTCGGAATGGCGATAGACGTGGCGGCCGTTATCAGGTCCCGGTGGCGGCGGATCTGTTACGGATACCAACCGGGGCGAGGCCCGGCGTTACGCCGCGATCCAGCTTTTGCTCTCCCCCGCGTAAGCGGCACCCGGATTGCCGCTGACGGTGGTACGCCACATCAGCCGCATTTCATTGGCGGCGTCGAACCATGTCGCCGCGTGCACGAGGCACCGGTTGTCCCAGACAATAAGGTCGCCCGGCGTCCACTCATGGACATAAATGAACTCGGGCCGCGTGAGATGCGACATCAGTTCGGCCAACAGTTCGGCACCGTCGCCGTCGGGACCGGGACGCATCCCGACAAAAGGCCCCTCCAGCCAGTCCATCTGACCGTATTCGCAAAGATACAACGCGCGCCGGCCGGTGACGGGATGCACGCGGACCACGGGTTGTCGCTGAGGCTGCTCGTGCGGCAGCAGCGGGCGAGGCGTTACGCCGGCGAGCACCTCATCGCGCGAACGTTTCGCACTCAGTGAAACATGAAGCCCCTCCAAACCGTCCACGCGGGCCTTGAGCGCGGGCGGCAGTGCTTCATAGGCCGCGGTCCCGTTGGCGAACAATGTCTGCCCCTGACCTTGAGGGACCGGAATGACCGCGAAGAAGAGCGATATATCAGGCGGCGGACGGCGATAGCTTTGATCGGTATGCCAACCGCGGCGATGCGGGAACCGCGTCGGCAACTTGCCATCCTCGGTCAACGGCGGCTCGGGCCTGCGAGGTGGCTGACGTCCAACGGGTGGCGTGTTCGACACGACGAAGATCTCGGGCACGGTTTCGTGCACCATGTTCAATGGCGTAAGGGTATGCCGGTAATTCTCGACTTCCGGACCAAAAATACGACTGAGCCGCACGAGCAATGATGGCTCCTGGGCGATCGCGTCCATCCCTCGCAGCAGCATGAGGCCCTGAAATTCCGCGAGCGCCCGAGGCAGGGTCTCCGGTTCGCTCTCCGCGGCCTGAATGAACCGGTGCGCGTCGGTCTTGCCTGGAAGCCGCGCGAGACCACCGAAATTGGCCCCGGATAACGGAGTGAAAGTTTCGAAGCGGCTGCTCAAGGCGCACCTGCCCGGTTCAGTGTGGCGATCAGGCGTGAAGCGTATCGCATCGATTCCGCCAGTCAACCGACCTGAACCTGACTGCGCCCTCAATCGCACGGCGCGCCTGGCTGGAAGCGGCCGTCGCGCCGCGAAGACGTCATCTCGTGCCGCCCGTCGTTTGAGACTTTTCGGAAGGATCTGGAATCCGCCATCAACAAAGCAAGAATGTTTCTGGGAGGACGCGGAGATATCGGACCTGGATTTGATCGTTCGCTCACTCGGCTGGGACCGATTCCACAAGGCGGCGATACAAGCCGGGTTTCTCCGCGTCCTCCCAGAAATACTCTTTCTTGGTGCCCAACATGCCCCAAATGATCCCCCTTTGCCATCAGTCATGACATTCAGACAGGGCCGCACGACGCGCTTTCAACGCGGCCGTTCTGTGCCGGGGCATGGCCCGGCAGAGAACAAGAACGATGCGGAAAGATCACGAGCTGACTGAACCGGACAGTCGGATCCGCCTCGCCATCTAATTATTAAGAATGCGTGTGGTCAACGTTTTGATGGCGGGCAGATTGTACGGGATCAGCAGGATGTCAGTGGAGGGCACCGGCTTCGCCCGCACCCTGGCGACAAAGCCCGGTATCTCGGAGTTGGCTATCAATGTGTTCGTTGTGTCCCCGACGTCGATCATCACATATTGCTTTGCCAGCTCAATCAACTCGCGGGCGGGATCAGCATAGGAGTCGACCAGCATCGGAAAGAACTCGATCTGAATGACGGCGTGCTTCGTGGCTCGGATTTTGGGCATGCCACGCAGCACCTTGAAGTCGGCGCCCTCGGCGTCGATTTTCACCGCAAGGCCCGCCGTGTAGCGGATCGTGCTGACAAAATCGTCGAGTCGCCGCGCCTCCACTGTGACAGAGCGCGTTTCCACTATGCCAGCTCGTTGCACGGCGGCACTGAGCAAGCTGCTTGCCGGTGACTGCGCCGGCGTCAGATGAAACTCGACCTCTCCCGCCTCGTCTGAAAGAGCGGCACGGATGCAGGTCGTCATATCGTCGAGCCGGTTCAGGCGCACGGTCTCCTGAAGTAGCGCGAACACCTCGCCAGGCTCGAACGCGTAGATGCGGTTATTACGGCCACAGCGCTTATAGAAACCGCCCAGTGCAACCGTGGTCATGCCATAATTCGCACCCACGTCGATGTATTCGAAATCGATCAGTTGTTCCCAAAAGTGCATGCTGATGAGAGCGAACAGACCCATTCCTTTCAATGCCCAGGCTTCCGCCACCCGGACATCGCCGTTGGTCCAGAGCGGCCTGATATCCTCGTGGCTCACTTCCTTCGCGCGCGGATCCTTCAATGCGTAGGTGAAGGAATGGTCGTCTCGATAGTACAGAATATAAAGGCCAGCGATCTGCACCAACGCCTGCGATCGGGGCTTGGATGTGGAAGACATTCAGTGTCACCAGACCAAAGGTTGCATGATGATCTCTCGATCCTGATCCGTCCGTCTGTCAATGCCGCGATCGCGCGATCCCGCGTTGGGCCCACCGATCTGGCACGTGACTTCGCCACGATTCTCGTCATCACCGTGCTCAGGGATGCCTCCGTGACATCGAGTCTCCAGGCGCACCATGAAGTTAACGAAACGTTCCACGTTGTGTCCGCTCCGCCTGTTCCGCATGGCCGGCACTCAGTGGATGCGTCGGGGCCTCGGGCTCGCCCGCCGAATCCTTTTGCGTGCCAGAATGCTTCCCCCTCAGATACCGCCCGATCCAACGATCTCGCATCGCGGTGAGAGTAGCAGTCCTGGTCGTGAGAGTCCGTATCGCCTCCTCGCATTTCCAGGTATTCGTCAGGTCCATATCAACCTCAATCGTAAGAAGATCAGACAGGGAGGGTATCGGATACTCGTCATCCGGCGCATTGAATTCCTTGGCTCGCATCGCGTAAAAACACACTTCAGCATGGCGATCCATGACGGCTACACGCGCGGTGTAGTAATCGCGGCGGATCGTGTCCGCCCCTTCCCCACCGTGTTTTCCTTCATCATAATCGGATGGCTTACGTGCCACGACGACGAAACTCGCCGCCATGGCTCTGTGCAGATGCTCCGGGAAATCACGTAGCAGCGGATTGCCTCGTGTCTGGTCTGTTCGCATTTCGGCCAATGCCTGTTTCAGCGGCATGGCGTTGAGACGCCTTTGCTGGAAGGCCGGTAGGTTTTCGAGGAAGCGATCGAAAAGTGCGACGATGGAGCACAAGACAGTGCCGCTGTCCGGCACCCCCGAGTATTCCAGGATGAAGTCATCGACGATGAATGTTTCAACAGCTTGCGGTGTCATGTTGAAATAATGACCAGGATAGCCATGGTAGCTTTGAAGAAAAGCCGTATCGATGCGGAGTCTGCCGCCATTTTTCAGAACCCGGCGCGCCTCTCTCGCCGAGCCAACCGGGTCGAACACATGCTCGAAGACCGCGCCTGATACGACCAGGTCGAAGGAGCCGGTTTGGAAGGGCAGTGCTTCCGCCTCGGCGACCACGTCCACGTTTTCGGTGGGAAGTACATCGACCGAGATGATACGGGGGTCGGGGGCAGGTACATCGCCGGAGCCAAGGTGCAGCACACGAGCATCCGGTGCCAGGTCGGGCCCCGCTCCGAATTCATTGATATTCCGTGAAATAATGCTCGCTCCAGGCGGCGTAAGATGCACTGGCTGTATGCGCCGGACCAGAATCGGCTTGCCGCGGACGATCGGGTATTACTCGCCCGTCGCGGAGACCAAACGATCTTCCTCGAGATGCAGGCTGGTGCCGGAACGCGGGCAGCGCAGTATCGGGATCATCTGGGCGAGGGTCATCACCATTTTGGCACCGTGTCTCTGATGAACGGTCGAATTTGTCCGGCGACCACACGCCGATCGGCGCGAGGGCGTCCTTCGTAATACCTGACGGCGCACATTCCGGTGAGTGTGGCGGGGAGATGGCATTTCATGCATGCCTGCCGCCGGTGTGGTTATCCGTTTGGTCAAACCCGCCGCCGCGGCAATGTGGCTCGCTTTCAGAAGCGGGAATCGTCATCATCGGCTCCGGCCACGACGCCATATCGCTCTTCCACCGCGACAATATGGCATCGATCATCTTATTGGGTTACCGTCGCGGCGGCCGCGCCATGCCGCGCCTGCTTCCGAGGCTTGCGCGCCCGAGGTCGCAACGTGACATCTGGCGCCAACACCAGGCCGATCCCTTGGAACAGTCGCTGCCGGAAGGCGGCGACCGTGAACTTCTCCTCGAAGGTTCGCCGCGATCCCGCCCGCACTCCCTCTCGCGCCGCCTTGTCCATGATCATCTTCGTAAACAGGTCGCGCAGTTCCTCAGCGCTGTTATCGGTGGCGATGTATCCGGAGATCCCGTGTTCCATATACCATACCGTGCCCGTCGCCGCGCTACAAACGATGGTCAGTCCCAGCGCCAGGGCGTCCAGGGAAACCAGCGGCAATGGGTCGTCGCGTGACGGCAGAACAACGACGTCCATCTCCAACAAGCGCTCGAAGTACTGGGGATGAGGCGCCTCGCCATGGAAATATATGCTGGTTTCTTCGCGCCATAATTCCCGGACACTCTTTTCGAAGCTCTCGTTCAATGGCCGGCCATAAAAATGCAGTTCCGCGCGCGCTTTGACCTTGGGCGACAGCAGACTGAACCCGTGAGCGGCGATATCCTGACCCTTCCTCTCCTCAAACGAACCAAACAGCCCAATCTTTATTTTCTTGCCGCGGGGGCAGGGGGTCCACATCTTTCTCAGATCCTCGACGCCCATCTCGCACGTCGTGTAGGCGACACCGTATTTGTCCAGATACTGGCTGGTTCTTCGACTGATCGACAGGACATTATGAGCGTGAGGGAGGAAATCGCGAAACTCGGGTTGCCCGTCGGCGACGTGGTCGATCAGCGCGGCCTCATGGATGTACCAGTGGGTCTCGACCGCGTCCTGGATCTGCTTCACCACCGGCCAGGTGATGATGGTGTTGGCGATGACTTTGTCGAAGTTTTGGGCGAATTGCACGAACCATTCGTGTTGATGGAGAAGCGTGGCGTCGACGAGAACGGGAACGCCCAGGGCTTCCAGCCTGGCACGCATCGGCCCGTCTTCTGGCGCGACCACGACCACGAAGCAGCCCTTGTCGAGTAGCGCGACCGCCATGTCATACGCGACCCGCGGCGCCCCGCTGTTCGTCAGTTCATGCGAAGCGATGAGAATATCCGGGCCGCCGTGGCACTTCGATGGTGCCGGTGCTGAACACAGAAAGTCCTCCTGGCTATCGATGTAGATGAGGTCGCGCATGGCCTTGGGGAAATATGGATCGTGGCTGATCGCGGGACCGAATCGCTTCAGCAACCAGATGTCGTGCTTGTCCTTCTGCTTTATTGAACCGGCGGCGACTGTTTCTTCCGCCCGCGTCAACGACATATGGCCGATGTGCGTCAGGTTGGCATGAGGGGTATAAACGCAGCGGTACCCCGCCTCGCGGACGCGAAGACAAAGGTCGACATCGGAATGGCTGACCGGCGCATTGATCGCGTCGAAACCGCCGACAGAGCGAAACAGTTTCGCTGGTATCGCGAGCAGGGCGCCGCAGATCAGCGATACCTCCCGAACGCATTGAGCCATGTTGAAATGCGCGTTCGTATCGGCCGGATAAGAATGGAACGCCGTGCCAACGAGGCGTCGTACGCCGGTGACCATGCCAGCGTGCTGGATATCGCCGTTCTCGTACAACAGCTTAGGTCCGACGATGCCGACGCCGGGAAGCGTCAGATATTCGAGCAGGGACTCTATCCAGTCAGGCGATATCACGCGGACGTCGTCATTGAAGAATATCAGGTAGTCGCCTTGGGCGATTTCCGCGCCGGCATTGCATTTATCCGAAAAATTGAAGGCTTTGTCATAAGGCACCCACGCAACCTGCCGCTGCCGGGTGTTTGGCTTCAGTTCGGCGATGATGCGGGAGTTCGTTACAACAATGATCTCGAAGTTGGTGTATTTTGAAGTCTCGCTGATGGATTTGATCGTGGCCGCGACATTCCCCACGTTGTCGGAGGGCACGATGATGGAGACCAGAGCGCCTCCACCGGCGCCCGCGCGTACCAAGCGGTTCGCGGTGGGCAGAGGCACGGCCTCGCCATTCCACCCCCGCCGGTCCGCTGCGTCTCGCAGAGCGGCGATGTTGCTGAGGCGCGCGGCGGGTTTGCCGCCCCGCGAGCCCGAGCCTTCGATCATTCGCCAACCATAAAGATACTTTTCCACGTGCGAGATCTTATTTGTCACTTCAGACATGCGCAGAGCGAGATCGTAGTCCTGCGAGAAGTCGTACTCGGAGCGGAACCCGCCCAGGCGGCGCACCATCTCGGTACGATAGAATGTTAAGTGTGCCGTGTACATGTAATTGAGCAACATACAGGGCGACCACGCCGGCTTGGCGAAAAGCTCGCTGACGCGGTCCTCCTCATCGATTTTGAATTCATCGCTATAGAGCCAGTCGGGCGAGTCTTCATCCTGGATCGCCCGCACCATGTCCTCCAGAGCATCGTACGTCAGCACGTCATCGTTGTCGACAAGTGCGATGTACTCGCCATTGGCGAACGCGAGAGCGTCGTTGCTGGCGGCCGAGATGCCGCCATTCTTATCCCGGAACGATACCACGATACGCGGGTCCTGAGCGGCCAGGTCCTCCAGGACCGGGCGCACATGGGACAAGGTTGAACCGTCGTCGACGAAGCAAAGCTCCCAGTTTCCATAACTCTGTCGCAGCACTGAGTCCGCCATGCGCCGCAACCAGATTTCGGCGACATTGAAAACCGGCGTGAGGATGGAGATCAGCGGCCCGTCCGACGTCAGGCGGGAAGATTTTTCCGTGAGCCGTCTTTCGATATCACGGCAAATCGCGTCGCGCCGCACGTCGATCGGTGAAGGTGGGGCCGCGAAAGGCCCGACGTGAAAAGGCGAACCGGCGAGTTCGGCACCACCGCGCCGCAACCGCGCGGTCACGCTGACGATGGAACGCGCGAGTTCCTGAGGGAACTGGTATTCGAAGTTACAGGCGCCGGGCGGTAGTCCGCTATCCGGAACGTACGTCAAAGGCGGCTGGGGTGGGCCGGACAACACGACTTTGCCGTTGGCCAGGAACTCGATGATCGGCGCCTCGGGGTCTTCTGGATCCCATATGACCCCGGTCAGCCGTCCTTCCGCGAAGCCATACATCGTGCCGCCGGCTTCCAGATTGCCGGACGGACGCGCGCGCCGCGCGCCGCGGTTCAGTCGCAGTGACTCCGCTACCGCGATTCCAGCGAGGAAGTTGGCGTCCATGCCGCGGTGGTAGACAGCGATAGCGGCCTGCGTCGGATCATCACCGCGAATTCTGGTTACCTCGGAGAGATCGATTGCTCTCGCTGTCAGCCGGCGGATGCGCGCCCGACCGGTGCTCGACGCCGGATCGAGGCGGATGGAGGGCAGGAACGCGGGCAGTGCGAGCATGAACGTATACAACGTTCCAATCAGGCGCGGCTCCAGCGATTCGTCCTCGGTGTCCCCAATATAAACCCTGGGCGTGACCTCGCCGCACTCGACATCTTCGACTTCGAGTTCCAGCGCCAGCCAGAGCGCGTCCCTGGGGATACCTTCGCCAGGTCTCAAATGAATTTGCGGGTCCTGGTTCTCGTAAACCGCGATCTCGCCTTCAAACCGAACGCTGATCAGACGCTCCACCACCAGCCCTTGAGCGCCGGCCATCACCGGATACGTCAACCGCCGCGCGTCTTCAACGGCGGGCTCCAGGACGATGCACGTGATGAGAAGAGCGCAGGGGGCCTCGCTGGGATCGAAACGCAATGTGCCCTTGGCCAGGCCGGGAGTCAGTGTGAACATCACCCGCCCGGCGGTCGCCGAGAAAGGCCGCAGACTCGTCGCCTCATCGAAACCGCCGCCCTGATCGACGTAAATCTTCGGTTCGATCAGCGGTGGACCGAAATTGACGAAGTCGATCGTCATGGCGTGGGTGGCCATGCTGTTAATGCCAGTCGGTTCAAGGATCAACTGGGGATCATCGGAATCGCTGGTGACCCGCACCCCGTCGGGCATCATCTCGATGTTCGCGTTGACCACATCGCCGATTTGCACCGCGATCCATAACGGGTTCCCGCCGCGTTTCGGCGATGTTTGACCCTTTGAAGGCGAAGGGGGCATCGTGTTCAAGCCATTCACCTATGCGAAATCCAATGGATCCATCATCAACGTCATGAATTCGATCGTTGCCTGGCGTCGGTCACCCGGCGCCGCTTTCCCGGACCGCCTGGGCGTGCTCGCACACAGCCAACCAGTCAATTGACGGAAGAGTCGCTGGCACCGCGGCTTCGTCAGCGAACTTTGGAATGGTCGCATGGAACAGGTAATCGCTCTCTCTGACCACGCGAGGCGGTCCTCCCTGCGTCGCATACATCAAGGTGGGACGGCCATAAGCGTGCATCGCCGTCAGGATTTCCATCGCGGCGTCCGGCGTCATGTCCAGCTGCGTCACCACGAAGATGCGGGTCCCCTGCGCCAGGTCGTCCATGAGCTTGCGCGCGAGAAAGGGCAGCCGTTTGACCTCCCTGTCTTTGATCTGTTCCGGCGTCGTCTCGCCAACGTTGACCCAGGCATGCCAGGCGAACTGGTACCCCTTGTGCCTTATGTGGTATTCTCCGGCGGGAGTTGGATACACGTCCATTTCATTCGGGTCCCCGATGCGTTCGAAGCCGACTTGCAACAACCGGATCAAAACATCAGAAGGCGTGAACGCCCACCGGAGCAGGTCCATGGGTTCCGCTCCAAACACCCTTTGAGCAATCCCGAATTCGCAGTTCTTCCCAAGCGAACAAAACCCCAGCATCAGGTCTCGGCGCGCGTCGTGGGTTTCCTTCGATGTCACCCGCCTTTCATGCTCGCCAAACAACTCGTAATGCTGGAAACCGGATGCGAACAATCCTTTCTTGACGGCGTCAGCCACACCTGGATATCGGCTCAGATAGAACTGCTCGTCGAACAATGCGGTTGCTTCATCAGGGGACGCAGAACGGGCCATTAAGTTTCCATCTCCCGATGTTCGCCATTCATGGTTGTCGGGCGTCGCTCGCGGATCGGCCTCGAAAGTGGTGCCTTTCGCCTCACCGGCCGCGCGGTCGGTGGATCCAAGGTCTCGTGAGAGGCTGGGACATCGCAGTTGTCCGCTACCGTCGCGACTCCGAGATTGGTGAACACCCCAGATTGCCTGGAAAAGGCTCGATGGTAAAACCGGTCCGTCGAGAGGACATCTCCCCAACGCTCGATCATCGTTTCGTTCTCATGGAAAAACCGCGACTGCTGATCCGACCGCATATCGTCGCCGCGACTAAGGCTTTCCCTGTGCTCCGCCACGGAATTCGGCGTCCATATTATCCGGAACCCCGCCCGGCCAACCCTCAGGCACAGATCCACGTCGTTGAACGCGACCTGAAGTTCTCGCTCGTCAAAGCCGCCAACCGCCTCGAACACGGTGCGCCGGCAGAGCATGCAGGCCGCCGTCACCGCGGACATTTCCTGAGCGCAAATCGCGCGCGCGATATAACCGGGATCGTCCCCCGCCAGCCCCTTATGCGCGTGGTCGGCCACACCGCCGACACCCAATATCACGCCGCCATGTTGAACGAGGCCGCTCGGGTAAAGCAGTTTGTTGCCGACGATCGCCACCAGCGGGTCGGCCAGCATCTCGCCCACCATCGTGCCGAGCCAGGCGGGATCAGAGACAATAACGTCGTTGTTCATGAACAGCAGTAATTCGCCGCCGCCGCCCGCCACGGCGAGATTGTTCAGCCGCGAGAAGTTGAATTCCTCCTCGATCCGCATCACCGAGATGCCATCGCGGCCGTTCATCTCGGCGGCGAATTTGAGCGCCTCATCGGACACCGACCAGTTGTCGACCAGGACGATCTGGTAGTTGACGTAATCGGTGTGCGCCCATATCGCCTCCAGGCAGTCGCGGGTCATGTCGATATGCTCGCGATACGGGATGATGATCGTGACCGAGGGTTCCCGGGCGATTTTCCAATCAATCTCGAAACAGGTGATATCGCGCGGCGAATGAACGCGTCCCGCCGGCTCGCCGCGGTCCAGATGGTCCTGAATGGCCCGGAGGCCGGCGGCCACCGCATAGGATTTGGTCTTTCCGGACGCTGAGGTGGAAGATGGCGTCTTGCGCCAGTGGTACAGCACCTCTGGGACATGCTCGATCTTGTCGTGTGAAATTATCTCCGCGAGGCGGATGATGATATCGTGGTCCTGAGCGCCATCGCACACCGTCCGGAACGGACCGGCCTTGTCGAGTTGCGCGCGTTCCACCAGCAGCAAATGGCACACATAGTTCAGCCCGAGCAGCAACCTGTAGTTCCAGTCCGGCTTGAGGTTTACCTCGGAGAATGTGCCATCGTCATCGATCTTGTCCTCGTCGCTGTAGAGCATCTGTGCCCCCGACCGCAGCGCCGCCGCCAGCATGAACTCGATCGCCCGGTCCGCCAGCAAATCGTCATGGTCAAGGAATGCGACGTAGCTGCCTTTCGCACGCGTGAGGGCCACGTTGGTCGCCGCGCTGATGCCGCGGTTCGTCTTCAGGGTCACCGCCTTGATGCGCTTGTCCTGGTCCCGAAAGGCATTGATGCAGCTCGTCAGTTCAGCCGATCCGCTCGCGTCGTCCACGATGATCAGTTCCCAGTGCGGGAAGGTCTGCGCGCGAACGGATTCCACCGCCGCCACGAAATCCGGCAACCGCGGTTGGTAGGCAGGGCAGACGATGCTCACCAGCGGTGGCGGCGAGCCATCCTTTGGCAGCAGCCCTTTCAGCCGGTCGGGAGCGGCGGTAAGGGAGTTTTGATATTGCCGCGCCCACGGGTCGTAGTGCTCGACCGTGTAGGTCTCCACCGGCGCCATCCGCCGCACACGATCCCGCAGCAGCCATAGCTCGGTGAAGATCTTGTCGGTGGCTTCCTCAAGATCACGGATGGCCGCGACCGTCTCCAGCGAGGGAAAGTTCACGCGCGTTGGGCTTCCGTCGAGCACATGGCTGCCCGGGATGACCCGGAAATCGAACTCAATCGTCCGCCCGGCGACAAACCGCGGCGGAGGATAGAATGCGAATCCGCAGTTCGGGTCGCAGCCATATGCCGCCGCCACGTCCGGCCGGGAGCCGCGCGCGGCGATTTGAGCGATTGGATGGCCTTGCACCGTCACGAGAACCTGAAGGCCGCCGATCTTGGTGCCGGTGCCGCGGTCATGCCAGAAAGCCCAACCTGACACCGCGCCATTGTGGAGCCCGTCGACCCGACCAACGATGACTTGCGCGGGGAAACTAAACACCCGGCGCGTGCCATCGTCGCCCAGGTAGGTCTCAAGCCGCCGCGGGTCGTCTCGTTGGGAACGAATTTCCAGGAGATGCGAATCACCATCATAATATCGGGCCGGCATCTGGGCTTTGAAACCGACATTGGAATTTGGATGTCCCGCCGCGGCTACATCGACTCGTTCGAGGTCGCATGAAACCGATAACTCAAACACGTTGTCGATGAAAATATCAAGAGTGACGGGAACGTCCGCGGCACCCTTGGCATAAGCCCAGCCGTGTACCTCGCCATCGAACACGAGATCGATGTTGCCCAGAATGACATCTCGTTGCTCAACCGCCGCCGAACCAGCTTGCGCTTTCGGCAGGACCCAGTTCCGCTGCGGTCCGTAACGGCCCTGCAGTGAAATCAGAGTCCCATCGAGACGACGAAATTCGAGCAGACGGTCGCGGTCATTCCGCGGCTCCGGAGGGATCGCCACGTCAAACCCCACCCGCCGCGAGGAATAGCCCGATGCCGTGACATCCTGGCGAACGAGATCGCACGTGACGGAGTCAATGCAGCGTCCGTCGATCAGGACCCGCATGATCAGAGGCTCGCTCGGAACACCTGGATCGTACGCCCACCCTTGGACGCTCGTCTCAGTCACCAGGTCGCAGTAGCCCACCACGTCCACGTAAGTTTGTGCATCCACGCCGCGTTAACTGGCCAGCAGAGACCAGCCCTCCTTTGGTTGCCAACATTCTTCGTGGCCATGAAGCTCGAAGCCGCCCGTATGGCTGAAAGAGTTTCAGTGCTCACCTTCTCCCAGCCTGGATTCGCCCAAAGGCGCGACGTGTTACCAACGTCTTTACGAAACGGCGGCAGGTTCTCAAAATACAATCCCGCGGGCAACCACACACGAAACAGACCCGCTCACGATACCGTGCCGTCGCGAATGTATGGATTGAAGAATCGGCTTCGCGACATTGCTTTCACTTCCATTTTGGACAGTGAGGGGTGACGGTGTCCGCCGTACGGGACAATCGCCATCGGGTAGGCCATTACCATGAGTGTGCGCGGTTTCGTGGTCCTTAGATCGTCAATCGCCCTGACCTGCCACGAACGCTGAATGGCGATCTTCACGCGAAGGCACCGGTATCTTTGATGTGTGGATATTATGGGAACCGTTGCCAGACTTCGTGGGCCACAACAAGCATATTGCACGATCCTCGGTTTGGTAAATACATTTGTGCGTTAAATGACCGTTATTACGCCGTCATTCTTTCCATGCCTTTATAATCCCGACCATGCGCGAAACTTATCGTGGTTCCCGTGGACGTGCCTTTTATAGTCTTCGGTCTCGCTCTCGGAACAGAGCTCCCTGAAGGCGGCGTTTCTGGTGTCGAAGTCTCTGTTTCGCCGATCGACGCCGAATCGCCGAAGCCGCGATCGGCATTGATATACATATTGATATCGGCGGGGAGGGCGCCGGCCAGGCGGACCTGGACCTGATACTCGTATTCATCGCGATGGTTTTTGAGGGTGGCTGTCTCCAGCGTGAGCCATACCAGTCCGCGTGCCAAAGTGAGGCCTCCGCCTAAGCATGTCCGATCGTCTTGACCGCCAGAGACGCGGTTCCGAGGACGCCGAGCGTTGCGTTGGCCAGGGACAACACGCGTTTGGTGTGCGGGTCGCCGTCAAAAAGGCCGCTCAGGAAACGGCTCACTTCCTGGAAGCCAAGGTTCCGGTGCGGTTTCATCAATCGCCGCGCGAACCGACTGGCGCACGGGAAGATTCGTGGTTCGCCGGATTACCTCACCAGCTATAGTGACGGGTTCCGGCACCTGATGGACAGCAAGGCATCTGAAAGACGATCCCTGACCACCGATAAATCATCCATTTGCCTTTGAATTTCCATTCTTGCCGTGGATACCGCCGCGAATTCATTTGACAGAGCAGCCCATGCTTCCTTGGCCACAACCGCGGAACGCTCATCACCTTTGTCGTTATCCGGTATTTTCTCCGCGTCCTGCCGGTATTGGTCGGATTTCGTCAACAAGGGGCATCTACTTTCTGATTTCTCAGCAACCTGGGTCAAATAATCTTGAACGGATACGTTCGTACCACTTTTCAAGAGCTCAGTCAGTACCTTGTCCTCCAATTCACCTACAATGGCCGTCAGGTTTTCGACAACGGCGTTGGCTATGGTTAAATCTTGTGTCAGGTTAATGATATTTTCACGAATCTTCTCATTGACCTGACAATAGGCCGATAATTGCGAACGGTTACGATCAATGGTTAACTCTTCAACGGAAAAATTATCCGCGGTCGCGACGGGTTCGGTGGTCAGGCCACGGTAGCCACCGCTTTCCCGCGACACGAATTCCACCGCGTTCCGGATATTGTTGGGTGGTATTTCTGAATACAACCAGTCCGCAATGATACGGATGTGATCTTCTGGAGATTTACACAATTCCTCATAGGATACAACCGCGAGTGGAAGCGGAGAAAATGCAATGAACCGAGCGAGCTCATATTGCACTTCACCAACGTGCAATGCCGCGACGGGAAAATCAATATCATCATGGCGAATGATGCTGTCTATCGTGGCGCTCGGATTTCGAAAGACCACGACAAAGTGCGGATTGTCGACCAGGCTGATCCAGCCAGGGAGTGAAAATAAATCCCTCGGCGATTTCCAACCCCAGGTCTCGCCAGATTTGTTCATCTCCGCGATGGCGAACTGAGTCGCTGCTCGGTCAACCTGATCGTCAATATAGCGTACCGGAGATGACTCATGCTTCAACGGATGGGTCGCGGGTGAGAATAATACTCCGAGTTCGCGAAGCACTCCGGCTACCGCCGAAGTGCCGCCGCGCCCGCATCCAAAAACCACAACGGTCTTTTTTCCTGAAGACCGAACCTTGCTGTTGAGTATGTGCAGCATTGTGAAACTCTTGAGGATTCAGCGGGACAGAGGTCAAATTGTGGAACGGCCACGTTGATACGGTGGGCTGAGCAGCGTTTGCCCGGTCACGGGATAGCGAATTCCACCATATCATTTTTATATCTCAGGGATACCAGAATCCGGTGGAACATGGAAAGGCCACTGCCCAGAAAGTAACCGATGGGCGCACCGATCAGATGGATGGGGCACACGAAGGT
>ODAK010003146.1_pt1 | contig 17226 bp, 19 predicted proteins | sample 1539591 | NCBI WGS metagenome assembly ODAK01 (sample SAMEA3539303, study PRJEB22396) | soil metagenome | biome: tundra; feature: field; material: soil | place: USA | collected 2010-05 | depth 0.15 m
GTTGACGTAGAAGTCCTAGGCGACATCGACGTCACTCACGAGAATAGTGATGAGTTCGAGTTTCAGGTCCACGGTGGCACCGTCGTTACGAGCCCCCTAGCGAACGAGATTCAGTCCGATTGCGCTTCACCACATGATGAAGGGTGCGACTCGTCACGAATGACGCCACACTCGTCGCACACGTCATTCGCCAGGCACGGTCCGGCGCCCCCCACGTCGTCGATGTCAAGCAATTCGTGCGGGCGCGAGATGAGCCAGTGCGCACCGGCGTCGAGGAGCTCCTCGGCGCTCCCGAATCCCCACAGGGCCCCCACGGCACGAATGTCGTGCGTGCGGGCGGCAACCATGTCGTAGTGGCGATCGCCGACCATCCACACGTCGAGGTCGGGGCTGAAGGTCCAACTCTGCATGACCAGCGCCATAATGTCGTACTTCGACGTGACGTGTAGGTCTACACTTGCCCCGCAGATCTGATCGAAAAGGTGCGCGACGCCGAGCGCGCTCAGCATCTGTTGGGCGAAGTCAATCCGCTTGGCCGTGGCCACGCCGAGACGCACGCCCTGCGAGGACAGTTCTTCGAGGGTGGTCGCGACGCCGTCATATAGTCGCGTCTCGTAAATTCCACGTTCGGCGTAGAACGCACGGTACAGCGCGACCACCTGGTCGATCTTCTCGTCGGGCACACCGAGGATGGAGAACGACTCCCCCAGTGGCGGCCCGATCAGTCCGAGCAACACAGCTTCGTCGACGTGCAGCCCGATCTTCTCAAGCGTCGCGGCGAACGACCACAGGATCCCCTGTGAGGAATCGGCGAGGGTGCCGTCGAGGTCGAAGAGGATGTGGCTCGGTCGAGAATGCATCCACCCATCATTGCGGATTGATTGGAGACCGGGAACATTGACATACTGGGAGGCATCGCCACGAGAGGAGCCGATATGAGCCGCGTCTGCACGTACTTGAATTTCCAAGGTCAGACCGAAGAAGCCTTCGAGTATTACGCGTCGGTGTTTCACACTGAGTACGCCACACCGTTGATTCGCTTCGGCGACATCGCGAATCCGACACCGCTCAGCGAGGTGGAAGCGCGTGGCGTCATGAACGTGTCGCTACCGATCCTTAATGGCCACATCATCATGGGAACGGACTTTCTGGCCTCGGCCGGACACCAGATCCGGATTGGCAACAACACGACGATCGTGCTCGAGACCGATTCGCGCGAACAGGCTGACCAGCTCTTCAACGCTCTCTCAGTGGACGGTTCAGAGAAACAGGACATGGCCGACATGTTCTGGGGCGCCTACTGGGGCGTCTGCCTCGACCGTTTCGGGGTACGCTGGATGATCTCGCACACGCCCGACCGCGCCTGACAACACTTAAGAGTCCCCGCTCAGCGAGAGCCGTCGCAGAGGGACCCCAGTCGGTCAGCTTGTCAGTGGTGCAGTCGTTGGACCACGTAACTGGGCCGTTCACCGTGAACATCTACGCGCCCGCGCGCGAGCGCTACGAGACGCCGAGTATCAACGCTGCGGTGGCGCTCGAGGTCAGCATCGACGATGAAAAGTTCGCGCTCGCGCCCTGAGGGCAAACTCGACACCGACGCCTTGAGATTCTGCGCCGATCGCGTCAGCGTGGACGTCGTGATGGAGGTCGAAAATTCGCAGTGCCGACATCGACGAAACTCCAGGTCATAATCAGTAATTGATGGGAGGCTTGCGACGGCCGAACGGACATCACACGACGGGTCTGTCCCGCGATGGACCGATCTCGGCAAGGGAGAGAACCGGACCGGCCCATCGCGGTATCAACTAGTTGGACGAGCCGGAAGCACCCGACGTCGGCGCACCATCGGCGAGGCGCCCACTGTTCATGGCTCCAGCGGGGGGTGTTCCAAAGCCAGTCTGCGTCGAGGTCACCACGAAACTGGCGTTCTCCTTCACCGTGGCGTACGTGCCGTCGGCCTTCTTCAGGTGGACGTCAAAGCTCGCACCCTGCGCATCAGTCTCCGCTCGTGCCACGGTCGCGTTGGGGACCGCCGCATTGGCCGAGGCCACCGCGCTCGTCAACGTCGCGCCGGTGAGCAGCGTCTCGCCAGGACCGTGAGCCAGGTTGGCCGGATCACCTTGTGTGCCGGGGCCGTTCCCGGGTCCGAGGTCCTTAACGGTGGACGTCACGACGAAACTGGAGTTCTCCACCACCGTGACGTAGGTGCCGTCAGACTTCTTCAGGTGCACTTGGTAGGTCCCGTTCGGACCGGCCTCCGTGCCTATCACCGTGGCGTTGGGCACCGCCGCATTGGCCGAGGCCACCGCGCTCGTCAACGTCGCGCCGGTGAGTGGGGCCTCGGCCGTTCCGTGCGGCGCCCCCAGGGCACCATCGGGCCGGTCACCGGCTGCGGCCGGTAACTTCACATTGATCGTGGTCGAGGTGTGCGAGGTGGCCGCCGAGGCTACACCCGCCGTGCCGAGGCCGGCGGCCAGGACCACCGCTCCGCCGGTAATCATGTAGCGCAATCCCAGAATCTTCTTTGTCATGCTGACTCCTTAGTCGGTTGTCGCGAGTCGTTCTCGCAACAACATCAGCCTGCGGGACCAACCTAAGTTCGCCCCAGAGTGCCACTAATCGTTGACTAAAGATCGGTCGATTGAAGAAGAGCGGAGTAAGAACTCCGATAGGGGAGTCGAAAACGTCCGGCTCAGTCCGATTCGCCGACGCGTTGCAACGCTGGTCCGCTGAGTCGGTAGACGGTCCACTCATCTTGGGCCTCGGCGCCGAGGGACTCGTAGAAGTCGATCGACGGAGTATTCCAGTCAAGCACCGACCACTGCAAACGCGCGTAACCCTCACGGACGCACTCACGGGCCAAGTGCACCAGGAGTGCCTTGCCGTAGCCGCCTCCGCGATGCTCGGGGCGCACGAAGAGGTCCTCGAGATAGATGCCGTGAGCACCCGTCCACGTGGAATAGTTGAGGAACCAGACCGCGAATCCGGCGGCGACGCCCTCGTCGGTCTCGATGAAATCGCAGTAGACCTGGGGCGAAGGGCCGAAGAAACTCCGGCGCAATTGCTCAGGGGTGGCCTGGGCCAATTCCGGGGCCCGCTCGTAAAGGGCGAGGTCGCGGATGAACCCTTCCAGCGCCTCGAGGTCGGACTCTCTCGCGCGACGAATTCTCATTCACCCACGCTACAAAGGTCGAGGCGCAACTACTTGTGGACGACGTAGTACAGGCCCCAGACCAACGTCGCGACGATGGCCACCGAGGTCACGGCCACGATGGCCCCATTGAGGGTACGCGACAACGCGGGGCCGCCCTCGCGACGGTAGGCCGAGACCGAGTTCACGGCCACTGTGAACAGCACCACCAGGCCCACACTGATACCGGCGCTCAAGACCAATATCCGGCCCAGGAGTCCCCACTTGATCAGTCCCGACGACGCGGCCAAAAGGGCAATCACGCCGACACCTCCGATGTCTCGACCACCGGCGTCGTCTTGACGTGCTCTAGGGGCTCGGAGTGCCCGCCCCATTCGTCATTCACGTTCTCGGCACTGATGCGGTCACGGCGCGACAGTTTGAAGATGAAGACGCAGAAACCAATGGTCACGAGACCGGTCAACACTTGACCGAAGGAGAATCCAACGACGCGCTCGATCAAGAAGCTCAGCGCACCGCACGCGCCAGCCGCGGGCAAGGTGAGCAGCCAAGCAATCGCCACGCGGCCCGCAACCGCCCAGCGCACCGAACGCTTCTTCGTTCCGACGCCCGAGCCCAGGATCGACCCCGCCGCCACGTGCGTGGTCGACAAGGGCATACCGAAGTGGCTGGAGCTCAAGATCACCACCGACGAGGTGATCTGGGCGGCGAAGCCCTGTGTCGGGCTCAGCTTGGTGAACCCTTGGCCCATCGTACGGATGATGCGCCAGCCGCCGAGGTACGTGCCGAGACCTATCCCGATGCCGCACATGAGGACCACCCACTTGGGCGTGGCGGCATTGTCGCCAAGCGTGCCGTTGGCCACCAGGGCGAGGGTCACGATGCCCATGGTCTTTTGCGCGTCGTTCGTGCCGTGGGCGATAGACAACAGTGCCGACGAGCCAATCTGTCCGGTGCGCATGCCCCATGACTTCGTGGTGTTGTCGGACTTCTGGGTGAGCCGCCGTGACAGCGTCGTCGCGATCGCGGCGATGACCAGTGCGAAGATCGGTGCCGCCGTGGCGGGCGCCAACACCTTGGAGACTAGGCCGCCCCATTCGACAGCGTGGCCGCCGGCGTGCGCCAACATCGCGCCTACCACGCCACCGATCAGTGCGTGACTCGAACTCGAGGGGATGCCGAGATACCAGGTGGCGACGTTCCAGATGATGGCGCCAGTGAGACCAGCGAAGACGACCGGCAAGATGATGCTGGTCTGACTGACGATGCCGCTGGCGATGGTCGCGGCGACCTTCAGCGACAAGAACGCTCCTACGATGTTGAGCGAACTGCTCATCAACACCGCAGTGCGCGGCTTCATCGCCCCCGTGGCGATGGTCGGGGCCACCGAGTTGGCGGTGTCGTGGAAACCGTTGGTGAAGTCGAAGCCGACCGCAATCAGAACGACCAGAACGAGGAGAAACGAATTGTGCACGTTCCGTGTCTAGTCAATGATGGCCACCTCATCTACGGTCGGAGGTCCTAGTTGGTTGTCATTTATTCAACATTTCATCTTCGGATTACTTTGACGAGCTCACAGCCTCTCATCGTGGCTCAATTCGCCGACTTCGCCAAGCTCGAGGCGAAATCGGCGATGGCGCGAGCGACTGGCACCGGGTGACTCCACAGAGACAGGTGGCCGGCCCCGGCAATAAGTTCGGGAGATGGTGCACGAAGGCGCTCGGCCGTCAGGCGCGGCGACGAAGCAGAGAATACGTTGTCGTCGGCGCCGAAAATCACGCGCGCCGCGATACCCGAGTCGCCCACTTGACGCAACTGAGCGACGCTAACCCCGACGAGGGGTTGACGGGCGTAGGCGAGGAGCGCGGACTGCGCACCCGACACTTCGAAGGGCCGCTCGACCATGGACAACACCGCGGGCGTCACCGGCGGGCAATGCGGTCCGCAGGCACTGCGAAAGACGAAGGAAACCAGCGAATTGTCCCGCACCGCGAAGCGGTACAGCGCCGTCTCGTAGAGATTCGGAATCCAACCCAGCACCCGCGTCCCCGCGATACTTTCCGAGAGACCGTCACCATCGAGGAAGACGATGCCGGCCGCGACGCGGGGATGCTGAAGAACAAACAGTGCGATGACCCCCGCGCCGAGCGAATGACCCACCAGCAACGCATGGCGAAGATGGCGTGCTCGCAAGAAGTTGTACAGCTGGGTCACCAGGGTCTGAGCTGTGTAGGGGCCCACACGCTGGGTGTAGCCGTACCCTTCGAGGTCGTAGGCCTCGACGTGGGTCGATCGCGACAAGATCCTCGCGACCGGTGCCCAGTAGTCCACCGATTCGAAAGCACCATGGACGAGCACGACGGGCGTGAGTGACGTCCGGGCGCCCCATGTCTGGTATCGCGTCTGGAATGATCCTGTCGTCACGTAAGTGAGCCCCGACGGTGACGGTGTCGGCCTCGAAGTCTCCGCGTCGTAGACCGCAGCGATCAGTGACGTCGACATGACGAGACCTATCAGGACGCCGCCCGCAGTGGCGCGCAGAAGCCCCCTAGCCCGTCGGCGATTCTTCATCTGGCCAGCGTAAGGGCGCAGCGACATCGCGACCAGCTCCGACACGCAATCGAACACCGGCGCGTGAAGGCGCAGAGATCAGGCGAAGCGACGTAATCCATCGCGCCGATAGTTCAGCGTCCGCGTCCATTTCCGTTGAAGAAGAAAATCTTTGAACGTCGGCCATCACCGGTACGTGGTGCAATCGAGGAATAGCGACTCGCCTGCTTGTTGAACAGGAAGTTGTTCAGCCTTCGCCATGCCCCATGGGTGGGCGAATCGTGGTCGACGATGCGACGCGCGCAACTTCGTAGTCCTCGTCTGCGTATAGGGCGGGCTGGTGCAAGAAGGAGTCGAGAGTCGTGTCGCGTGTCGTTTCCTTGCCGCGAACGGATTCTGAACAGGAATCGTCATCCATGACCGCACATTATCGCCGTGACGCAAAGACTAATGAGTTAGTCGCGCCGACCCTTCGCGAACGAGTCGAAGGGCGCCCTGAAATGTCACCCGGCACGAGGAGTACACCCCGGCGTTCGCCACTCAACGTGGTCGTCGAGGGTGAAGACCTTGTCCTCGTCCCTGAGGAGTAGCCGTAGGTACCGGGTCGACCCAATCCCTAGACCAGCAGCGACGCGACGCACAGAGTGACCAGTGCCACCGGGAGCCCAATACGCACGAACTGGCCCGTCGTGGCCGAGAGTCCGTCCGCTCGCACGATACGAAACCACAACAGGGTCGACATCGCGCCCGTCACGAAGGCATTGGGACCGAGATTGAGTCCGAGCAGCAGCGCGTACGGATGGGCGATGGGCTGACCCGCGAAGAGTGACGCCGCCGGCAGATTATTGATCACCAGCGATAACCCGCCGGCGATCGCCGCCGTGGAGAGGGAGTTGGCGTGAGCCACGAGGTGTCCAATCGCGTGCCACGACCGGCCCCACCATCCCACTAGCACTGCGACGACGAACAGCGGCCCCACCACCAAGGGACTCGCCACCCGCAATATCTCCTTGACGTCGACCCGGTGACGCAATACGAGATCGACGCTCTCGAGAATCGCCCCGAGGGCGAAGACCGGCAACGCGGGCTGGCTGGTCGCCAACATCAGGGCGACAGCCACGACGGCCGCCCAAGTGCCGGGACCCAGGCGCCAGCGGACTCGCTCGTGCGACGAGGTCGAGCGACGCACGAGTTGCCGTCGGCGCCACCACGCGACAAATGCGATCGTCACGGCCACCGAGACTCCCCACGCCGGTGCCATTTGGGCCGCGAAGGTCGCGCCGCGAACCGGATGGGTCGAAAAGATCAACATATTGGTCAAATTCGATCCCACTAACAACAGCGACGCCGCGTTGGACATGAGAATGGTCCCGAAGGCGAATGCCACCTCGTCGCTGTCGCGGGCTCGAGCCGCCTGCAACGCCACCGGGGTCATGAAAACCACTGACGTATCGAGATTCAACAGCGCCGTCACTATCGCCACCGCGACCATCGTCACGGTGAAGAGGGCCACGTCGTTCCCCCGAGTGCGGGCGATCAGTTGGCCCACCGACTCGAACAACCCCTCGCGCGCCGCGACGTGACCGATAAAGAGAAGTCCGGTGATGAGAACGAAGGGCTGCCACGAATGCGACAGTGATTGAACGAACAAGTTCATCGACTCACCCTAAGAAGGAATGACTGCCCGAGATCACGGTCCATCCCGTACCGCGTGAGGATGGCTCTGCTAACTGACGGCCAGGTGGCGGCGGATGATGTCGACGCCCTCACCACTCACGTGGTCGAAGCCGATCGGCCGTCGCGCGAGCACCATGATGAGTCCGAAGTTGGTGCCGTGCACCTCAGGTCCCGACCCCCACGACCACGACGAATCGGTGCTGACCAGTTGGACACCATTGGTGAGACCCCGCTTGGTGTGTACGGTACCCGCCTTCGGCGACACGAGGTAGTCCAGGACGAGCCGAGAGACTTCCTCGGGTACTTCCACGTGTCGATCCGTGGGGATTGCGACGTCGAAACCATGTACCACGATCTCGTTCAGAGACGCGACGACGGGGAAGGTTGGCGGCACGAAGTGACTCCCCGCGTTGTCGCGCAGACACGCGATCAACTGCTCCGGCGGCTCACTCGAGTGGCCCTTGGCGAATTTGTCCATGACTTTGGCGATGTTGCCACCCGCGCCGACGACGCCCAAGAAGAACCGGGGGTTGCTGACTCGGAATGGCATCGTCAAGTGCGCGGCCATCTCCTGGATGCGCCATCCCCCGCACAGTGAGGGGGAACCCCACTCGTCCCCAGTCAACGTTTCGAGGACGTCGGCCACGGCACGGCGTTGCTGGGCGATGAGCGTAAAGGTATCGGTCATCTCTCGATGCTAGGAGACCGGCGCGATTCGTGAAGATGAACGCTTCGTGGTGAGGACCTTTTCACCCTGACCGCCAGTGGATACGTTGTCGTGGTGGCTCATCGCGTCTACCCTGAAACGGGCACGAAACGGGTGTTCGCCGTCAGTCTGGATTGGCCGGGGTGGTCTCGATCCGGGCGAAACGCCGAGGACGCCCTCGAACCACTCCAACTCCATTCTCCTCGCTACTCCAGCGTCGTCGCCGCGGACCTCACGACTCTCGTCGCCGCCGTCGTGGGAGCCGTCGTGGAAAACTCCACGACCGATTTCGCCGCTCCTCGCGCGCTCGGACCGTGGGACGAAATCCCCGTCTCACTAGAAGAGCGCCGGACCCACGTCGACGTCCTCAAAAGTTGCTGGGTCTACTACGACCAAGTGACGGCCCGAGCACCCCTCGAAATGGTGAAGGGTCCGCGAGGCGGCGGACGCAATCTCGATCAGTTGACCGACCACGTTCGCGAGGCCGAGCGCGGGTGGGCGCCGACGACCGGACTTCGTATCGTGCCGCGCACGCCGTGGCTCGACCAGCGCTCGGCCTTGGCGGGTCGCTTCGCCAGCGGCTTCACGGGCGAGAAGTCGCCTGCAGCCCTCGCGTTGCGAATCATCGCGTGGCACGGGCTCGACCACGCGTGGGAAATCGAGGACAAGATGCCCCGACCGCGTGGCCGTTCAGTCCAAGCCCACGAAATCGGCCAACTCCTCGATCACTCGATCGAACATCCGCGGATAATTGGTGACCGATCCTTCGTAGTGGCCGAAGAGTTCAAAACTGACGGCCCCGAACAGCGTGGTCCACACGAGAAGGGCGCGCACGAAATGCTCCGGGTCGACGTTGGGCATCGACGGGGCGAGCGCGTCGACTTGCAAGAAGTGACGAACGTCGACCGTCGGGCGCGGGCTCTCCGGTCGCGAATCCGCGCGCAACTCAACGTGGTCGCTCAAGATTCGTCCCAGCACGGTGGGCACTCGGGTGGCGGCCGCGATCGTCACGTTGGGAGCGACGTAACCCGGCACCGGAGTGCCGAACAACAACGCGTATTCGTGCGGGTGGGTCCTCGCCCACCTCCGTACCGCGAGGCACGCCGCGCGCCAGCGACCACGAGTGTCCCTTCGCACCACTCGTGATTCCGCCCGTTCGACCATCACCCCCAATTCGTTGTAGGCGTCGTAGATCAGCGCGGTCAGCAACTCGTCACGCGTCGCGAAGTAGCGATAGAGCGCCGATGAGACCATTCCCATCTCTCGCGACACCTCGCGCAGCGACAAGTCGGTCACGCCCTTCTCGGCGATCAACCGACGGGCGACGTTCTTGATGGCAGTGGTTTGGGCCGCGCGCAGCTGCGCTCGGCTACCGGTGGACTTGGGCGTCATCCCACCAGTATTCCACCGACGAGAGCAGTGCTCTTGATAATTGCCGGTGGCCGTGGCATACCTTTAGAGAGCACTGCTTTCTAAAGGTATGGAGGCCCGATGTCCCACCCGGCGCCCGCCCCTCGTGAACCCACCCGCGCAACCGGCAGGCCACGTCGCTGGCGGCACTGCACCTGACTCTTCAGCACTGGTGGCCCTACCCCTGGTTTCTCTTCGTCCCTGACGCCTTCATGATCGGTTACGTCCGCAACGCGACCGTCGGAGCATCTCCCTATAGCCCCGGTCACGGCTACCTCCCGGCATGGCCTGGTCCCGTCATTCGGGCGGTCGCGACACCACGATATGGCCAGCGCCGTCCGCATCATCTGGTTGGGGCACGTCGGCTGGGACCGCAACTTTGGATACGGGCACAAATACGACGGCGATTTCAAGCACACGCACGTCGGCACCCTGAACAGGCGCCCAAAAGTAAACCCCGCGACACGACTGTTGTCGGCGTCCTAGGAATCGATCGCGAACGCCACGTACGTGGTGGTGACGTACGGCATTTCCACCGGGTCGGGAAGCTTGGCCAGCGTGCGCAAGACCTCAGAGGACAAATGGCGACGTGGCTCCTCGTCCATCAACGTGATGTAGCTCGTGGTCAACGTGCGTTGCAGCACTTGATCGTGAGTCAGCAGTTGCGAGTGGTGGAATTTCGAACTTCGCACGTCACGAAATGGTCCCGCTGCCACGATGGCGCCGTAGTCGAGACTGGCGTCGTAGGGGAAGTTCAGATCCCAGAGCATGGCGTGGTTCAACTCACGAATCCATTCGACGTCGGTATCGCGCTCGTTCCAGATAAGCCCCAGTCCCCCACCGGGTGCGAGCACCCGGTGGATCTCGGGCAGGGCACGCGACGGGTCAAACCAGTGGAAGGCCTGCGCGGCGAACACCGCGATCACCTCGTGGTCGGCCAGCGGAATCGACTCGTCGCTGCCGTCGAGGACCGCGACCCCCGGCGTCTCCTGGGCGAAGGTGGTGCGCATCGACGCCGAGGGTTCGACGGCGCTGACGCGCCCGACGTGCGCGAGCAATTGACGGGTGAATATCCCCGTTCCCGCACCAAGATCGAGCACGTGACTCCTCTCGTCAAGGTTGAACGTTCGCACGAAGTGGGTGATGGCGTCGTCGGGATATCCCGGTCGAGACGCGTTGTAGAGATCGCCCTGAGCGAACCCTCCGACCGCGAGCTCCTTATCCTGTGCCATCTCACCCCCCGCTAGCCAACGCCATCACCACTCTACGTCGGAGGACCGACGGCGCGTCGACGGCATTGGGAGAGCAGTGCTCTTGCAAAGAGCGCCCGCCTGTGACATGATTGGGAGAGCAGTGCTCTCTTATTAAGGAGTTGTCATGTCCAAGTTCCTGATCGTCGGCGCCGGCGCCATCGGCTCGCGAGTGTCGCGCGCACTCGTCGAGCAGCACCACGAGGTCGTCGTGGTCTCGCGCAGCGGTTCGAACATCGCGGGCACGTCGTCGGCCGCAGTCTCGGCTGCCGACGCCGCCCAGATGCGCGGATTGGCGCACGGGTCCTCGGCGATCTTTAATTGTGCCAATCCGGCGTACCACCGCTGGCCCACCGATTGGCCACCGATTGCCGCGTCACTGCTGGCCGCCGCCGAATCATCGGGCGCGACGCTCGTGACTCTGAGCAACCTCTACGCCTACGGTCGCGTCCACGCCGCGATGACCCCCTCCACCCCTCTCCACGCGGACTACGCCAAGGCCCAGGTCCGCGCACGCATGTGGACCGACGCGCTCGCAGCTCACCAGGCGGGTCGCGTTCTCGCCTGCGAGGTGCGGGCCTCGGACTATATCGGACCCGGCTCCCAGGGTGTCTTCGGTCTACGGGTCATCCCACGCCTGCTGGCGGGCAAGAGTGTCCAGGTCCTCGGCAGTCTCGACCAGCCTCACAGCTGGACATTCGTCGACGACGTCGCCACGACGATGGTCGCCTGCGCGCAACGCCCGCAAGCCTGGGGCCGGGTGTGGCACGTGCCGTCCAATGCACCACGCACGCAACGCCAGGTAATCGACGACTTGTGCGCCGCAGCCGGCATCGAGCCCGGTCACGCCCGCGTGATGTCACCGGTGCTCCTGCGGCTGCTGGGTGTCGTCAACCCCGTCATCCGAGAACTGCCACACACCATGTATCAGTTCACGGCGCCCTTCGTCATCGACGACTCTCTCACTCGCGCCGAGTTGCACCTGGAGCCCACGGCGTGGCGCGACATCGTGCGCGCCACCCTCAACGAATACCGACCACTCGTGACGCGTTGACGCTAACTGGCATCGTCGGCGCGAAACACCCTGGCGTACGTCTCCTCACCCACCGAGATGTCGTAGAACTCGTAGAACTCGTCGCGACCGCGACGCTGAGCCGCCAAATGATCGGGGTGCTCAGCCCAGGCCCGCTGCGCCGCGGCGTCACGAAAGCGCACGATGGTGACGCGCTCGCCGTCGTCGGAGAGGAAGGACTTCTCGTCGATGAAGCCGTCCATCCGGCGAACCAGGCGGTTCATCTCGGCCGCCACCTCACCGTAGGCGGCGTCCACCTCGTGGCGTAGTCGACTGCGAAACACGGTGACCACGGTCATGTTGTCATCCTCTCGGTCGGGCGACGCCGACGTTCGTCATTGTCGCCAGTCATAATCCAACTGGGCGCCGTGGCCACGGCGAGCACCGTCGACACCAGGCGCTCCACGAGGTGCAGCGACATGTCGATACCCGCGCTGATACCCGCGCTCGTCACGAGGGATCCCTGATCCACCCGGCGAACGTCGCGGCGCACCCTCAGATCGGGATATCGCTCGCTCAACTCGTCGACGTCCTCCCAGTGCGTGGTCACCTCCTGATCGGTGACGACGCCCGCGGCAGCGAGCAGGAAGACGCCGGTGCAGACCGACGCCACGACATCGGGTCGCGGCGCGACGCTCGCCAACCACGTCCTCACCCCTACGTCATGCTCCACGTCACTCGTCGCACCACCCGGCACGACGACGACGTCCACGTCCGCGACGTCACGAAGCAAGCGGTCCGCGAGGATGGTGAGACCCGCGCGCGTCCTGATCGTCGAAGCACCCGCCACACTCGACACCGCGAAGTTCTGGTCGAGCCCCTGACGCTGCGCCATCCGATTCGCCGTCGTCAGGACCTCGTAGGGTCCAGCGAAGTCGAGCGCCTCCATCTGGTCGAAGGCGAGGATGCAAACCGAGCGGGTCATGCCCGTCCAACGTAATCGACGTGACGGGAATTTACTCGGCGCTGAGGGATTGGCTCGGTGCGACGGTTCGTTTGGCAATCGGCGTGCGCGGCAGGAAGAAAGCCGGGACGATGCCCAGCGCACAGGTACCGCAGGACCACCAGAACGAGTGTCCGAACGCCCGGGCGATCTGTTCGAGCTGCGTCGGATTGGCCAACGCCACGCCGTTTTGGATGGCCGCCCCGGCGCGCGCGCCGATGCGCTGGGAGATCTGCGTGTCGAGCACCACCGCGAAAACCGCGACGCCGAGCGAACCGCCGATCTGTCGGAGGATGTTCGTGGCCGACGTGGCCTTGGGCACGTCGGCGTGGGTGAGATTGCGATACGACGCCGCGATGACGGGCATCATGCCAAAGCCCAATCCGATACCCCGCACGAACAGCGCGAGACCCAAGAAGAGGTAGCTCGTGTGCGAACCCACTGTCGTGTAAAAGTACGTGCCGATCGCCAGTCCCGCCATGCCCCCTGCCGCGACGAAACGCGGGCCATGCTTGTCCGCGAGGGATCCGGCGAGGCGCATGACGAGCGCGGCACCGATCCCCTGGGGGGCCATCATGAGTCCAGCTTTCCAGGCGGCGTCGCCACGATCAATCTGATAGTAGAGGGGCAACAGGAACATCGTCCCGTAGAGGGTCACGCCGGTGAGGAAGATGCCCACGGAGGCGAAGGAGAAGGTCCGGTCGCGAAAGAGTCGCAGGTCAATGAGTGGTTCGGGCGCCTTGATCGAACGAAGCACGAATCCGGCACTCAAGACCAACCCGACAATCAGACTGAACCACACCGAGTGTCCGTGAAAACCACCCACCACGCCGACCTGGGAGAGTCCATACACGATGAGCGCCAGGCCCGGCGCCAGCAGCAAGAAGCCGGCAAGGTCGAAACGGTGGCCACCGTCACCCGGTGTCGGCGCCAGATACGTGCGCGAGAGCCACAGCGCCACGAGGCCGATGGGCACGTTCACGATGAAGATCCATCGCCACGAGATATTGGACACGATGAGGCCACCGAGGACCGGGCCGAGAATGGGACCCAGCAGTTGGGGAACTCCCACGATCCCCATGACCTTGCCCATGCGCTGGGGGCCGGCGGTGCGAGCCATGATCGCTTGACCGACCGGCATGATCATGCCGCCACCGAATCCCTGGAGGACGCGAAACACGATGAGGCTGTTGGCCGACCAGGCGCAGGCGCACAGAATCGAACCCAGCAGGAAGAGCGCGAGGGAGATCATGTAGACGCGCTTCGCCCCGATTCGATGGATCGACCAACCCGACAGTGGGATGACGATGGCCAGCGAGAGCAGGTAGCCCGTGGTGACCCACTGGATGGTGCTCACCGTGGAACGAAAGTCGATGCTGAGGCGGTGCAGGGCGACGGCGACGATCGTGGTGTCGAGAATCGCCATGATGGTGCCGAGCACGACGACGATTGCGGCGCGCACCAGGGCGGGCTCTAAGCGTTCCTTGACTACGGGTGTGGGCATGAGACCTGACGTTTCGCTAGTTATTCGATCCCCCGGAACCACGATAGGGGTGATCCCTGCCACCCATCGACACGTGGTCGGTCACCTCAGGCCACGATCAGCTCCAAACTTCACAAAATTATCTTCCTCAATACCCAACACTTTCCGAGCTTTACTGCGTAGCATTGAGAGATGGGTGAGCCAGAACTGGAAACAAGGGGTGTCGGTATTCCTCTGGACATTATTTCTCGAGTCGCGTCGCGCAACGGCATGCTCGAGTCGATGGCGCGGGCAAACAACGTTGTCGATATCCGCCACCTGCAGATGGTCGACTTCGTTCGCGTCTCGCGAGCTCTCGGCGCAGACTGGCGACAGATCGGCGAGACTCTCGGTTTGAGTCCGCGCCTCGCCTGTAAGTACTACGGACGTAGTCGCAGCCATTCCGCCGCCTTGAGCTGAGAACGACCCTCTCGAGACTCTTCTCGGCACTAGTCCCAGCGACCCGAGGATTTCGTCGTCTCGATGGCCGCCAAGCCCGGTGCTCGCACGCGACCCTCGGCCAACAGGCGCTCAACGCGTCTCTCGTTCGACACTGACCAGGCACTCGTGGGTCGACGAGGGGTGAAGTATGTCTTCGTTCGAAATTGGTCGACGCGCGCCACCTTGGAGTCGACCCCGCCCCAGCACTGTGCCTCACTCACCATCTCTTCGTACTCCGGTGACTCGCGAAGGGACGCTTTCTAGTGAGTGATCAGCCACACGCTTGATGCCCTGGAATGATTCTTCACCAACCACGCGCGCCACGCCGCGATGGACATGCACTCGATCTCACTCGCCTCGCTCACGGCCGCCACATCGCGACACCCGACCCGCAATGCTAGAGACGCAGGGGCCGCAGTACCGGTGCCTCCCACAACTGTGGATCGTCCCAGTCCACGCCGGGCACGTCGACGTAGAGTTCGATCTCATTTCCGTCGGGGTCGGTGACGTAGAGGCTGTGGGTCATGCCGTGGTCCGTGGCACCCACCACGTTCACGTGATTATCCCTCAGCACGTTCAACGCATCGCGAAGTTCGTCGTCACTCGTGCCGATCTTGAGTCCGAAGTGGTACATTCCCACGCGCCGACCCGTGGGGAGCGCCGCCGCCTCGGGGCCGACTTCGATGAGGAGTAGTTCGTGGTGAGTACGACCACCGGGTGAATTAAAGGCTGCTGCCGGAAAGGGCATCTTCTCGTCCGGTCCCTCGAGGATCGGCCGCCAACCGAGGACGTCACGGTAGAAATGGACCGACGTCGCCAGGTCGCGTACGTAGAGGACGAGATGTCCGAGTTCTTTCACTTCCATGACGCCTCCCGAGGATATTTGGACTCCGTCACCTTATCGAGCGTCGTGACGCTTTCGTCGCACCATGCTCAGCGCAACAGCGTCGCGAGACGCGCGGCGACACTCGGCCACTCCGCATCGATGATCGAGAACATGGCGGTGTCGCGATAGCCACCCTCCTCGCCGACCACCTGCGACGGCTGCCAGTGCCGTAGGACGCCCTCGAAGGTCGCGCCGAGGCGGGCGATGGCCGACTTCGAACGCTCATTACGGCTATCGGTCTTGAGGTCGACCCTCGTGACGTGCCACTCATCGATCGCGTGGCGCAACAAGAGGAGTTTGGCCTCGGTGTTGATGCCCGAGCGTTGGGCGGATCCCGCCAGCCAGGTCCCGCCAATCTCCACCCCAAACGGCACTACCTCGCCGGGTCGGCATCGAATGGTCAGGAATCTCGTCATGCCCACCACCCGGTCCTCGACGGCATCGACTTGGACGAATGGCACCACCAGGCCCTGTTGGTAGTCGCACAACAGTCCCTCGACCTGCGCGGACATCGCGTCGGTGCCCCAGGGAACCACCGTGAAGTCAAAGGCCCGACGGTCCTCGTCAGCGGCCCGGACGAGGGCCGCCACGTCGCCGAGGCGTAGCGGGCCGAGTCGAACCCTCCGTCCGACCAGAACTGGAGTTTCAAGAGGACTCACTGGCGCTCTCCCATCGGTGTCGGAGCAGTCACTTTATCCTCCCACCGGTCACGTAGAAGAGGCCGCCGTCGGGCCCGACGAGTCCGCCCTCACGCCGCTGACAATCAATACGCGACGCTGAAGCGCTCGCGATGGTGAAGAGGCCTGTCGATCTCGTCAACGAACGCGATGGCGAAATCCTCTCCGCTGACGAACGAGTTGCCCTCGGCGTCGGAGAGAAGTACGTCGCCCCCGATGCGGGAGTTTCCAGTGCGCTCACCCGGAGCGAAACTGCCGAAACCCGCCGCTGGGCTCACGTAGAACCAGTCAGCCGACGAGTCCGATGCCCGCAGCGCCTCGAGCACCTGCGCGTGCGACCCCGCCTCGACCTTGTACGCCTCTGGGAACTCCGGGGTGTCGACGAGTCGCGGGCCGGAGGGCGACACGAGGAGGCTGCCCGCTCCACCGACGAATCCGAGACGCGCGTCGAAGTCCGAGGTTGCCTGGAGCAGTGATGGGACCACGGCCGCGAGGTAGGACTCGTTGTTCTCCGATGCGTGGGTGGCGACGACGATGACCGAAGCCTGTTCGGCGAGTTCCCTGATCAATTTCTCGTCCGTGATGCTCCCCGCGCGAAGTGTGAGTCCTGGTTGCGCTGGGGCGAGACTTGAACGAGAGACGCCGATGACGTCGTATCCGCGACGCAGTGCTTCGGCGGCGATGTGTCCTCCGGCGTATCCGGTGATTCCAATGACGGCAATGGTGGCCATGATCCGACCCTTTCTGTAACTTTTGTAAGTACAGTTACTAATGTAGCAGACATGAGTACAGATTGGTACATTGTGTTAATGGCCCATCCGACGAACACTCGCTTCTCGCTCGCGGTGCATCTACTGACCTTGCTGGCCCAAGAACCGGGAAAGAGCGTCGACTCGACCGCTTTGTCACTGAGCCCCGCGACCAATCCAGTTCACGTTCGA
>ODAK010003147.1_pt1 | contig 17224 bp, 11 predicted proteins | sample 1539591 | NCBI WGS metagenome assembly ODAK01 (sample SAMEA3539303, study PRJEB22396) | soil metagenome | biome: tundra; feature: field; material: soil | place: USA | collected 2010-05 | depth 0.15 m
GTCAGCCGAAGCTCGCAGAGTTGCAACCGAACCTGCATCCTAACCAGGCTCCCAAGCGTCAAAATAATTGCAGGTGACTCGGGTAATCCGTGTGTTCATGGGGCTCATGTATAATCCAGCTGAATTCGATCCGCGCACGAAATTGAACCAACTATGCCAGAACATTGTCGCCCCCGAGTGAGTTTCGCATCTCGGCGCCGGATCGCAGTGGTTGTCCTCGCTATCTGCTCGCTCACCGCAAGCCTGGCTACTCGTTTCGCGGTCGTGGGATGGGATGTCGCGCGGGTAACAATCGTAAAATCGCAGTCCGCCGAGGCCAAGCGCCAACATCTGCTTAGCAAGGCCCTCCAGTGGACGGCGCCGCCCGCCCACTTCACGCTTTTCCAGCCACCTCGGTCGTCCGTTTTTACGGTTTCAGTGGCGGTCCCATACACGAACCTAATCTCCGAAAGCTGGCTTCATAATCGGCCACCTCCTTCCTGCTGACCTTCTTCTTTCGTAGTCAATTGCTGTTTGTTTTTTTGAACTGCCCTCAGTCACGGAGTTGACTGAGGCGAGTTGCATCCGGCACCGGCGAAGTCACGCCTCACGATGTGGGGCGCAACCCTTTGCCCTGCGATTCTCAGGCCGGGCCTTGAATTCGCTAAGTTGGATTCGCTAACGGAGGTTCGAAATGGATGACTGCAGGCATGCGTAAGCAAACGTCATTTCTGGTTGAAAAGGTAGCGGGCCTCGCCCTGATTGCGGTCTGTATGGGCGCCGCACCGGGATGCGGGCATTCAGGCGACTCTCCATCGGTATCCGCCGATGCGCCCGTACCCGCCGCTGTTGTCCAGGTACGGAGGATGCCGCTTTCCAACACACTCTCGATCGCGGGCGAGTTTATCCCTTACCAGGAAGTAGAGCTCCATGGCAAGGTGGCGGGATACATACGCAACATTAACGTTGACATTGGCGATCGCGTCCACACCGGCCAGGTGCTCGCCGTTCTTGAGATTCCGGAATTAACCGCGCAGTTGCAGGCTGCTTCCGCGGGCGTGCGCCATAGTCGAGAGGAAATTACGCACGCCCAGAATGAAGTCAGCCGCGCGGAAGCCGATCACGCGTCGCTGCATGCCGCGGCGACCCGATTGAGGCAGGCGTCGGAGGCGCGTCCCGGGCTGATCGCGGAACAGGAACTGGACGATGCCACCGCCAAAGATCGCTCGGCGGAGGCGGAGGTAGACGCAGCCAAGTCGGCTCTGTCGGCCTCCCGCCAGCAATTGGAGGTCTCGCAGGCTGATCAGCAGCACTATGCCGCGCTCTCCGAATATTCGCGAATCACGGCTCCGTTCGATGGGGTGGTGACGGCGCGGTACGCGGACACGGGATCGCTCATTCAGGCAGGAACTTCCAATGTGAGTTCGGCGCCGGTGGTGAAGCTCTCGCAGGTGAACGTATTGCGATTGCGGATTCCTGTTCCCGAGTCCCTGGCGGCCAGCGTGCACGATGGCGAACCGGCTGACATCCGCGTGAAGGCAACGGATGAGCGCTTCTCCGGCAAAGTCATGCGCTCGAGCGACTCGCTCGACCGGTCGACGCGAACCATGCAGGTGGAGGTGGACGTGCCCAATCAGGACTACAAGTTGACGCCGGGAATGTATGCCGAGGTTTCATTGCGGGTGCAGAACGATCCCAACGCGCTGACGGTTCCGCTACAAGCGCTGGATCGAGGCGATAACAAGACCACAGTGCTTTTGGTGAATTCGCAGAACCATGTGGAAGAACGCGAGATTCATACCGGGATCGAAGGGCCGGATCGCATTCAGGTGCTGTCCGGATTGAACGAGGGGGACCGGGTGATTGTCGGGAACCTCAGTAAGTACCGGCCCGGCCAGCTTGTCGATCCCAAGCTAAGCACCATGGCGGACGAGAACTACAGCGCGGAGCGGGGAGCACACTAGACATGTCCGGCTTCGCTATCCGATATCCATTTTTCATTATCATGCTGTGCCTGATCGTCACCGTGGTCGGCGTCACGACTTTGGTACGCATGCCGGTGGATCTTTTTCCCGACATCAATATTCCCGTGGTAGTGGTGGCGACTTTCTATTCGGGCATGCCGCCGGAACAGATCGAAGCCAATATCACCAACCCCTTCGAGAGATTTTTTACGCTGGGGAGTGGCATCGACCACATCGAATCCCGGTCGTTGACGGGAGTCAGTCTTGTCAAGATCTACTTCCAGCCGGGGACGAACCCGGATGCTGCTGTCAGCGGCATCTCGAATCTGGCGATGGCGCAGTTGCGGCGCCTGCCACCGGGGACGCTGCCACCGGTGGTGCTGAAGTTCGACGCGTCCAGTTTGCCGGTCTGCTTAATCACCTTAAAAGGAGAAGGACTGAATGAAACGGAGCTGCATGATCTGGGGCAATTTACGGTCCGCAATCAGATTGCGAATGTGCCCGGAGCCTCCGTGCCGCAGCCCTTTGGCGGCAAGTACCGGCAGATTCAAGTGTACGTCGATCCGGTAAAGTTGCAGGCGCACCAGTTGAGCCTGATGGATGTGGTGCGCACGGTGAATGAGGCCAACACGATCCTGCCAGCCGGCGATGTGCGGATCGGGCCAAAAGACTACAACATCTACACCAACAGCCAACTTCCTACCACGGAAGAGATCAACCGGCTGCCGCTGAAAACCGAGGGCAACGCCGAACTGATGGTGGCCGATGTGGGCTACGCAAAAGATTCCGCCGCCATTCAGACCAACATCGTCCGGGTAGATGGACAAAAATCGGTCTATCTTCCGATTCTCAAGCAGGGTGGGAACAGCAACACCATCGCCATCGTCAACGGGATCAAGACGTCTCTGGGCAACCTGGTCGACGTACCGAAATCGCTGGTGACGAAGGTTGTGTTCGATCAGTCGGTTTTTGTAAAGACGGCGATTGCGAACCTGGGCAGCGAGGGTGGGATTGGCCTGGTGTTGACCGCTCTGATGATCCTGATCTTCCTGGGCAACGTCCGCGCGACTCTTGCGGTGATGCTTTCCATTCCGCTATCGGCGCTGGCGGCGTTCCTGGCCATTAATGCCAGCGGGGGCTCGATCAACACCATGGTGTTGGGCGGTCTGGCCCTGGCATTCTCGCGATTGATCGATAACTCGGTGGTGGTGCTGGAAAACATCTTCCGTCATCTGGAGATGGGGGAAACGCCTGAAGTGGCTGCCGAGAGAGGTGGCCGCGAGGTGGCAATGCCCGTGCTGGCCGCCACATTTACCACTTCCATTGTTTTCTTCCCGGTTGTTTTCCTTTATGGGGTCAGCCGATTTCTGTTCACCGCGCTGGCCGCCGCGGTTGTCTTTTCCCTGTTTGCGTCCTACGCGGTCGCCATGACGGTGGTGCCGCTGTTCTGTGCTCGCTTCATCCAGTCACCGCATGGCGAGGCGGCGCGCCATCCGGGGAATACCGTCTTTGAGCGTTTTGTACGGACGTTCAACCGCCGCTATGACCGTATGCTCATGCACTATGACATTGCGGTGCGGCGTAGTCTTCTTCGTCCCGTGGCAACAGTCATTGGAATTCTTGGGGTTTGTCTATTCAGTTTTGGATTGTTCCCGGTGATGGGTCTCGGGTTTTTCCCGCGGACCGACCCGGGGCAGTTCGTGATCAACATCAAGGCGCCTACGGGCACACGCCTCGAACTGACCAACCAGTACATCAAGCATGTTGAAGCTGACATTCGCGAGGTGGTCTCGGCGCGTGATCTGGACATGGTGGTCTCGAACATTGGAATTACTCCGGATTTCTCGGCGATCTATACCAGTAACTCCGGGCAACATACGGCCTTCGTGCAAGTCAGCCTCAAGAAAGAGCATTCGGTCAGCAGCTTTGATTACATGCAGCGGGTACGCGCAAAACTGACTAATGATCTGCCGGAACTTTCAACTTACTTTCAATCGGGGGGACTGGTGGATGCGGTGGTCAATCTCGGATTGCCGGCTCCCATCGATATCCAGGTAAGCGGTAACAATCAAAAGCAGGCTTACCAGACGGCCGCAGAGATTGCTCGAAGAGTGCGCCGGCTGGAGGGAGCGAGCGACGTGCTCATTCCCCAAGACCTCGATTATCCGGGCATTGAGCTCGATATCAACCGGGAAATGGCTGGTCGCATGGGAGTGTCGTCCAAGGAAGCGGTGAACAACGTCATCACTGCGCTGACCTCGGACAGCATGATCGCTCCCAGCTATTGGGTCGATCCAAAGAACGGAAATAACTACATGCTGACGGTGCAGTATCCGGAGACCCAGGTCAACTCGATTACGGACCTCAAGCAGATCCCGCTCCACGCCGCCGGCAACGCTAACCCGACCGAACTCGAGGCGGTTTCGGATATCAAAATGATCAACACTCCGACGGAGGTAGACCACTACCAACTGCGGCGAGTTATCGATGTATATGTTTCTCCGCGCGGGCAGGATCTGGGCAGTCTGGCCCATCAGGTAGACAAGATTATTGCCAACACCAAGGTGCCGGAGAACGTACGCGTCACCATGCGTGGTTCGGTGGAGGGCATGCGTCAGTCGTTCAAGAGCTTCGGCATCGGCCTGATTCTCTCCGTCGTTCTGGTTTATCTGATTCTGATGGCGCAGTTTTCTTCGTTCATCGATCCGCTGATTATCTTGCTCGCCATTCCTCCGGGCATTACGGGCGTAATTCTGTTCCTGCTGGCGACCCATACCACGGTCAATGTCATGTCGTTGATGGGAGTGATTATGATGACCGGAATCGTGGTCTCGAACAGCATTCTTATCGTCGAGTTCACGCGCTCGCTCAGGAAAGAAGGCATGCCGATCGAAGAGGCGGTGGCCACCGCTTGTCGCGTGAGATTGCGTCCAGTATTGATGACTTCCCTGGCTACGATTCTCGGCATGATTCCGATGGCGCTCGCGCTGGAAGCCGGCAGTGAACAGTATGCTCCTCTGGCACGCGCGATTATCGGAGGGCTTACGGTGTCGGTGGTGGTGACGGTTTTCATCGTCCCAGCTGCTTATTTATGGATTCATCGGCGGGAAGAGGCGCCTGCTCCGGCGGCGCAAGTCTGAGGTCAACCATAAGATCATGAAGATGAAATCCTTTGTCATTGTCGGCACGATGTTGTTACTTGCGCTGGCGCCGCTTGCAGCGTATTCACAGCAAGTCGATTCGCCGCCAACGGCACAGAGCCTGCCTTCCGCGCCCACCCCCCAGCCAGTTCCCTATCAAACAATTACCGACGTCGTTCCGAATGGACAAGCGGCTTCCAATTCGGCGGCCAATCCGGGAGCGCAAACGCCATTGTCATTGAAGCAGGCCGAGGCCCTGGCGTTGAAGAACAATCCGCAAGTATCCGTGGCTCGACTTACGGCGCTGGCGTCCGAACAAGTTACGCGGGAAGTGCGTTCCAGTCTGTGGCCAACTGCCACGGCTAACCTCACCGGCGTGGATTCGCTCGATAACAGCCGCATCACCGCTGGTGGACTCAACAATCCCATCATCTATCAGCGCGCGGCTGCCGGGGTTACCGTGAGTCAGTTGATCACCGACTTCGGACGCACCACGAACCTGGCCGCCAGCGCCAGCCTCGCGGCCAAGGCGGAAAATCAAAATGCCGCCGCTACCAAAGAGCAGATTCTGCTCGCGGTGGATCAGGCTTTTTACAGCGCCCTGCAAGCTCACGCCGTGCTCACAGTCGCGCAGCAAACCGTAAGCGCCCGCCAGACGGTGGTCGACCAGATCGAGGCGCTGTTCAAAAGCAAGCTCAAGTCCCAGCTTGATTTCAGCTTTGCCAATGTCAATCTGGCGCAGGCCAAACTTCTCCTGCTGGACGCGCAAAATAACGAGAACGCCGCCCTGGCTTCCCTTTCCATGGTGCTCGGTTATCCCAGGATACAGAATTTCCAGTTGGTCGAGGAGCCTGCGGGCATCAACACGCCACCTGGAAACGTGGATGATCTCATCTCGCAGGCCTTCACCCTGCGCCCGGAGATACTGTCGCTGGAATTCCAGTACCAGTCTGCTCAGAAGTTCCACGCCGCCGAGCGCGACTTGTTCTACCCAGACATCCGCGCGGTGGGGACGGTGGGCGATACACCGGTACGCAATCCCGTTCTCTCCAGCCGGTACGGTGCCGTTGGCGTGAACGTTGAAATCCCCGTATTCAACGGTTTTCTTTACAGCGCCCGGTCCCGTGAATCGAGCTTGCGAGCGCAAGCCGCGCAGGATCGCTTGCTTGATCTGCGCAACCGGATTGCGCGGGATGTGCGCACCTGTTGGCTGAACGCGAATACGGTGTACCAGCGAGTCGATGTCACCCTGCAATTGTTAGATCAGTCAAACCTTGCGCTTGACCTCGCGCAGACGCGTTACAAACTGGGACTGAGCTCTATCGTTGAATTAAGTCAAGCGCAGTTGCAGCAGACGCAAGCCCAGATCAGCAATGCTCAGGCTGGTTATGATTATCGCCTCGCGCTGGCCATCCTCCGCTATCAGACGACCGGCTTTTAAAAGGCCTTGTTCTTGAGCCGGTAAAATGGATCGGTGAATACTCTGAACGAACTCTACTCATCACTTTCTTCCCGCCGCCGCTATGAAGTCTGGTTTGTCCGAATGGGACTCGCGGATGGGAGCGGGGCGTGGTGGTTCCGATATTTGCTGATGAACCCCGGCCGGCGGGGTTGCGCGGGTGACCCGCGCGGGATGCCCGTGCAGATCTGGGCGACATGGTTCCCGGTCGATGGAAAACCGCAAAGCTTCATTCAAGGGTTTCCTCTGGAAGGGTTGGACCTCAGCGCCCGGAGGCAATATCCATTCCACTTCCGAATCGGAAATAATGAAATCGGCGAGGGGTTCTGCCGCGGGGCCTTGGAAATTGGCGGGCAGACGCTTTCCTGGGACATTCACTATCGTTCGACATTCCGCGCCACGCTGAGCGATAAGGGCTGGATTGGATTCTCGCGGACGCCGCACTCCGACGCAATGTTTGCCGGCCAAATCACGCTCGATGGGAAGCGAAGTGAGGCGGACCCACTAGGCTTCGGGGTACAGGGGCACAACTGCGGTTATCGCCATCGCAACTTCTGGACTTGGGCACATGCGTATTTTCCAGCTTCCGATTCACGTCCAAGCACCCTGGAAGCACTGATCTACGAAATGCCGTTCGGGTTGGTCTTTCGCAAAGCGGTGCTCTGGTACGAGGGAGAGGAACACCAGTTCCGAAATCTGCAAGAGGAAAAAAGAGATCCCGATGAATTTGGTTGGAAATTCTGTTGTTCGACAAAGAATGGAGTCCGGCTGGAAGCAGAAATTGATGGCGCTGGGCAAAGCATCCATCGTTTGCCCTATGTGAAGACCGATTGCAGAGGCAGCTTTGAGGTGACGAATAATAGCCGGTCGCGAGCGGTGTTGCGCCTGCAGCGGCGGGGCCGGCCAGTTGAAACTTTAGAGACGGATGCCGGGGCGGTATTGGAGATGGTAGGACGGTAGGGCGGGTTTATTCCGGCCCTCAGCGCCTGAAGGCGCGTTCCTGAAGCAGCGTTTGGTGGCATGCCTGATGCCCTGATACGAAACGGTTCATACTCTGGTACGAATCGATTCACCCAGAAGTCACGAATCAGTCGGAAGACTGCGCCTTCGCCAGACGCTCGGCCACGATCATATAGACCGACGGATTGAATGCCATTCCGATGTGGGTGCCCGGCACTTCAAAGTCGGCTTCCGCATTTCCGGTCATGCAATAGCGCCAATCCACGATGCCGTCATCGCGCGTGTAAATCGCGGTATCGAACATGGAGTCGGGAATGTCGCGCTTCAGCGAATCCACAAAATTGCAGGTGCAGCGGCCGGTGTAGCAGGTGGGCAGAACGCCCTGGCCATGCTCCTGAAGAATGCGCAGGCGAATGGCATCGGCCGCGTGAAGAACAGCTCGACTGGTCGCGGTGCCACGAAATGGCGAGGCCAGCGTGATGACCGATGCGACGTCGTCTGGCCTTTGGCTTGCCACCGAGCGTGCGATCACGCCCCCAAGGCTATGTCCGATCAGGTGAACTCTTCGCTCCGTGTCGGTGAGGGCTCTTTCGATGGTCCGGTTCAGATGCCGCTGGACCAGCAGATTGGGGCACTCGGCATTGATTCCGATGCCGGAGAAATAGGGACGGTATCCAATGCGCTCCAGCCAGCCGTGGAGCTCCATTAGATAAAGATCGGTGCCCAGGAAACCGGGAATCATGACCACAGCGGAGCCGTCGCCACGGGGTACGCCGAAGCCATAGTAGACGGGGGTGGCATGCAGGAAAAGAATCTCAGCCGCGAACAGCGCCTCTGTCCACGGCGAGATATCGGCTTCTAGATCGGTACTGTGAGGTTTCCTCCGAACCTGCGCTTTCGGGGTCGCCGTAGCCTTCTTCGGTTTTCGTCGCAAGTTCGTCCTGGTCTTGTCCGGCATTTTCGCACATTGGCAGCGGCGAAACTTGCCGCTGCAAATTATACCCTTCTCTTTTGCTGCTGGCGCGAACTTCGTTTTGCTCGGGGTTTTGCTCGGGCTGACTTTTTCAGCCCGGCTTCGAGTTCCGCCAATCGCTTCCTCAGCACGTCGAGTTCCGAATCGGCTTCGGTTCGTGCCTGAGATGGCGCCCCAGCGCCTAGGAGTTGCTTCATCATATCGACGGGCGACAGAATGGCAGACTGGACCTCACCGAGCCGCCCCTGCACCGCATCTTGCACCTTCTGATAAGTATCAAAAGCGGATTTCAAATACCACATGATGAATTCCTGCCGCACCTCGTCGGAGGCGACGACAAGCTGGCGCAGCAGTTCGAGTGGCAGGCCGGTGTTCTTTTCCCGCGCATCTTCGGTAATGATTTGCGTCAACGTGACCCGGGTCAGATCCTGTCCCGTCTTCGCGTCGACTACCTGAACCGCCCGGCCCTCTCGAACGAAGCGCGCAATGTCGTCGAGGTTCACGTATTGGCTGCTGGAGGAATCGTACAGCCGGCGATTTCCATACTTCTTGATGACCACGGGATCTGGCTTCATTTTTGACCGTGCCTATGCTGCTCTGCACACTGAACAAATACATATTGACACGAAACCCGGAAGATCGTATAGTTTTCTCGATGCTGCAGTGCAGCAATCCGGAGGTCTTCAAATGCCAACAGCCCTAAAGTCCGAATCCTCCCATCCTCATACCCGGGAGTCCTCATTTGTTACTCTTCTGTCAGGCTGGGCGCAACAGGGTGTCCAGAGCTTTTTCGCCACGCAACGGATCCTAGTGGATCTGGCCATGCGGCAGAATACTAACCTGATGCATTCTGTGCGGCAACAATTGTCTGACCCGAATCATTCCCCGACTGCGATTCTCAGCGACGTGACTGCCGAAGCAATGGCGAACTTCATTGAGGGGCAGAAGATCCTGCTGGAACTAGGCCAGAAACAGAACGAAATCCTGATGAACGGCGTGAAAGAACGGGTCGGCGACTGGCCGGCGGCAGAAGCAGTGACCAATCTGCTGCGGCGCAGCGTGGACACTTTTGTCGAAATGCAGCAGGAGTTCCTGAAAATTGCCGGCAAGCAGACCCGTACCTGGGTGGAAGCCGTAAAGTCGGGAAAGCCATATCAGGGCGAGCACCTGGTGGAACTGGCGCAAGAGGCGATGGAGCATTTCGTGAAAACCCAGAAGCATTTCATGGACGTCATCGCTGAAGAGACCGCGAAAGCCACGGGCGCGAAGCACACGAATGGCGTCAAGAAAATCAAGAAGACCGAGTTGGCGCAACTGGCGCGCCAGACCACGGAATCCTTCATCGATGCGCAGCGGAAGCTGGTGGATGTAGCCGGACGACAGATGAATGCCAGCGTAAAGACCGCCGGCAAGACTCTGGAACTCCTGCGGCCATTTCCCTTCGTGCCGCTGGCAGAGCTGACGCGGGAAGGCGTGAAAAGCTATGTCGATGCCCAAAAAGAATTGATGGGAGTCATGGCAAAGCAGGGCGGCAATCACAAACCCACGCCCAAGGCGCAACACCACGCGAAACGATCGTCCAAGAAGCGCGCGGCTGCGGCAGCAGCGTAGCGCGATTCGATCGCGCGGCTACGAAGTGGAAGCAATTTTCACTTAGCATCGCGCGTCGACGATCGCTAAAACCAGGAATATCACGCCAACTGGCCTGTTCAGTGCAGGCACGTTGGCGTTTTTTTGCCAGTCCCGCCTGAGTGGTCTCCCACAACCCATTTGGTTTCGAAGTGTTCGCGAGCGCACTGTGCGCACGTCACAATGCCCTGTGACCCGCGCTACGGACTCGACCAACACCTTGGTGATGTAGTTACCTTGGTTATTCCTTATTAAGAATCCTGAGGGAAATCCAAAATGGACTTATACGAGTGGTCGAAATCGAATGCCGACTATGGACGTAGACTCCTGGATTCGGGAATTGAAGGAGCGCGTTCTGGTGAGGAAGCATTTTTGAACGGGAAATCTCTAACGCCGTTTCTTAGCGAGTCAGTTCGAAACGCCTTAAAACCGGCCGCAGTGGGAGCGTGCATTGGCCTGCTGGGCAGCTGTCCAGGATACCGGGAAAAATCCATCGCCCGAGCATTGGTGTACGGGTTGCTGGGCGGTGCAATCGGTCTGGGTGCGGGCGTCGCGTGGGAAAGCCGGCGTCTGACTGCGAGTGTCGCGGATGGCGCCTTCAGAAACATTGGCCGGGTGCGGGATGAGCATTGGCTGACCAAGCATCCGATCGACTACGCATAGAGTCGGGCATTTTGCCGGTGATGGGAACGGTCCTCATAGTCAAAGATGGTCGCGAGAGCTGGCCGCGAGAGCTGGGACGAGACACGTTCCTCATCGGCAAGGGACTCCGACAGATATCTAAAGGGGACAGCAATGGCAACGAGCGAAGTAGTAGAAGTAGTACAGGAGAGGGTTGCGATCCCGCTTCCTGCAGAAAGCCTGAGTGAAGAACGGATTGCCTACCTCGAGAAACTAGTCAGTCAAGCCAGAACCGCTGCTGCCGTCTTTACCCAATACACACAGGAGGACGTGGATCGCATCGTCAAAGCGATGGTCCTGGCCGGCCTTGCACAGGCTCAACCTCTGGCGCGGATGGCGGTTGAGGAAACCAAGCTCGGAGTGATGGAGGACAAAGTCCTCAAGAACATGTGCGCCACCGAGTTTACCTACAACTACATCAAAGACAAACGCACGGTCGGTGTCATTCGCGAGTTTCCGGAGCGCAATCTGGTGGAGGTCGCCGACCCGATCGGGGTCATCTTCTCGATCACGCCGATTACCAACCCCACGTCCACCGTGCTCTTCAAGTGCATCATGGCGGTGAAGACGCGCAACACGGTCATTTTCAGCCCGCATCCGAGCGCCTGGCGTTGCTGCTCGGAGGCGGTGAAGATCATGTACGAAGCGGCGGTGAAGCAGGGCGCCCCCGAAGGCGTTTTCAGCTGCCTCGAGTCGCACACCCTGCTGGACAACGCCTACCTGATGCGACACAAAGACGTGAGCCTGATCGATGCGACCGGTGGTCCGGGCGCGGTGAAGGCTGCGTATAGTTCCGGCAAACCCGCCCTCGGAGTAGGACCCGGCAATACGCCGGTGTATTTCGAAAAGAGCGCGGACGTAAGTACAGGCGTGGTGGACATCATCGTCTCCAAGACCTTCGACAACGGGACCATCTGCGCTTCCGAGCAAACGGTAGTGATCGACGATGAGATTTATGACGTCGTGCTGAAGAAATTTGCCGAACTGGGCTCGCACATCTGCAACGAGAAAGAAACGGAACTGCTGGCGCGCACCGTCATCGATCCCAAAACCGGCTTTATGCAACCCATGGCGGTCGGGCAGAAGGCCACCGATATTGCCCGTATGATCGGGCTTTCGGTGAAGCCGGGCACAAAATTATTGATTGCGCCGATTCAAGGCGTGGGCCGCGAGTATCCCCTGTCGGTGGAGAAGCTGTTCCCGGTGCTCGCAGTTTATCGGGCGAAATCGGTCGATGAAGCGCTCAAAGTATGCATCGATGTGAATCATGCCGGCGGGCTGGGACACACGGCGGTGGTTTTCTCGCGCAACGATGAAGTGATCCGCAGGTTTGGGGACGTAATGAATGCGGGCCGGATCATCGTGAACTCGCCCGGCTCAGTGGGAGCGCTGGGAGCGGTTTACAACGATCTGGTGCCCACCTTTTCCTTCGGATGCGGGACCGGCGGCGGCAACAGCACCACGGATAACGTCAATATCTATCACTACCTCAACATCAAGCGTGTGGCTCGGAGGACGCAAGCGCATATGTGGTTCCGAGTTCCCAATCAGATTTACTTCAACCTGAACGCGGTGGAGAATGTACGCCAGTTCCCCTCGCGCTCCACCGTTATTGTTACCAATCCCTCCATGGAGCAAATCGGGCACGTGGACCTGGTCCGGCGCAACATCCCGGAGGGGACCCGAGTGCACGTCACCGTGATCCCGGATGCGGAGCCCGAGGTCAAGGTAGTGATGCAGGGAGTGGCCGAGCTCAACTTCTACAAAGCGGACCAGATCATCGCGCTGGGAGGCGGATCGGTGATCGACGCGGCCAAGATCATGAAGCTCAAGTACGAGTCGCCGGAAGCGGACCTGGAAGAACTGGCCGCTCCTTTTCTCGATCTGCGGAAGCGCGTCGTTCAGTATCCGACCGAGAAGGTGAACCATGCGCGGCTGATTGCCATCTCCACTACCAGCGGGACGGGAAGCGAAGTGACTCCTTTTGCCGTCCTGACGGACAAGGAGCGCGGGCAAAAGGTGACTCTGGCGGACTACTCGCTCACCCCAGATGTGGCCATCGTCGATCCGCAATTTGTGATGTCCATGCCAAAAGGCCTTACCGCCGATACCGGCATCGACTGTTTGACCCATGCGCTGGAGGCTGCCGTCTCTACGTATGCTTCGTCCTACACCGACTCCAATGCAATGCAGGCGATCCTGATGGCGTTCAAGTACCTGCCGATCGCTTTTGAGCATCCGCGCGATGAAGAAGCGCGTTGCATGATGCACAACGCTTCCTGCATCGCAGCGATGGCGTTTGCCAACGCGTCGGTGGGAGTGAATCACGCGCTGGCGCATGCCTTCGGAGCTCGCTTCGGGGTGGCGCACGGGCGGGCGAATGCGCTGATGCTGCCGCACGTGATTGCCTATAACGCTTCGGTGCCCTCGAAGTTTGTGCCGTCTCCTTATCAGAAGGGGTATATCGCGCACAAGAAATACGCGACCGTCGCGGATTTGCTGGGTCTGGGCGGCCACACGATTGAAGAAAAGGTGAAGAACCTGGTGGTAGCGACAGAACAGTTGCTCGACCAGTTGGGGTTCCCGCGTTCGATCGCTGACTTGGGAATCCCGAGGGAAGAGTTCGAGCGGGCAATCACTGAACTGACCAGGCTTGCATTTGACGATCCGTCGTGGCGCTCGAACCCGCGCATGCCACTGATGAGCGAATTGGCTGACTTGTTTTGGAAGGCTTATGAAGGACGAGGTCTGGCAAAGGCTGCCAGCACAACTCAGCAACAAACCGCGTAAGGGATGGTGTTTATGGCAATGATTGCCGTGTGGCTCAAGATCGATGAAGAACGGGTGGTCCAGGCGTTGCAAGAGGCCGGGGAGAAACTGGACAGCGTCGAGGGTGAAGTGGCTTTGGATTTCTCTTCCGTGCGGCGGATCGATCCGAGCGCAATCCGGGCGCTGGAAGAGTTTGCGGGCAAAGCGGACGACAAGCGCGTCAAGGTCGTGTTGCGCGGCGTCAACGTCGGTATCTACAAGGTACTCAAACTGGTGAAGCTCGGATCGCGATTTTCTTATGCGGCCTGAGACGTGGCTAGAGATGTAAAACCGCGCAGTGGATGAACAGGGAGCTGTTATGCAGAAACAACATCAAAGCGACCGCCTCTCCTGGGGCGACACGGTTTTCCTCCACCTGGAACGCGAGGGCATGCCCCTCAACGTGGCCTGTGTCTGCGTGTTCGACGGCGAGATCCCGTTCAAGGATTGTGTCCGGCTGATCGAATCGAAGCTCCCCCTGATTCCCCGCTACCTGAAGCGGGTCGTGCCTCCACTGTTGAACATTGGACTTCCCAGTTGGGAATACGATCCCGCCTTCAACATTCTTAACCATATACGTGAAGTAACGCTTAAGCATGGCACCGACGTGGAGTTGAAGACGATTGCGGGAAAGATTCTGAGCACGGTAATGGACCGGCAGCACCCGTTATGGGACCTTACATTCGTGCATGGTCTGAAAGGCAATCGCAGCGCACTCATCTTCCGCCTGCACCATTGTCTTGCCGACGGCATTGGGGGCGTCGGGATCATGAATGTGTTGATGGATGCGAGCCCGGTGGTGCCTGCGCTGCCCCGCAAAAAGTTTCGGCTCCGAGTGCCGCCACCGCGTGATGTCTTGACCTCGGTGACGAATGGCGTGGTCGATTCTTATTCCGATATCGCCAAACGAGTTTTCGACGCGCTGGCAAACGTGTCGAGCATGGCGCAACGCCTGGCCACAAATGGCGGAGGCGTGGCCCCGGACGAGTTCTCCCGTTTGCTCCCGGAAATCAGCCTATCTACCGAGCGCTTGCGGTTCAACGTACTCTACCGCGGGCCGCAGAAATTCGCCTGGGCAGAAGTGCCCATGGCAGAGATCAAAGCCATCAAGAGTACCTGCGGAACCAGCGTGAATGACGTAATCCTCGCCCTGGTAACAGCGACCGTCCGGCGCTATCTCGAACTGCACGGCGACGACGTCAAGGGACGCCAGTTCCGAATGATGGTTCCGGTCAATTTGCGCGGCGGCGATAGTGCGGATGAACTCGGGAACTGTATTTCCCTGGTTCCCGTGACGATTCCGCTGGATATTCGCAATCCGAAGAAACTGCTGGCTGCCGTCCACAAGCGAACCGACCTTCTCAAGCGAGCACACACCGCCGAGTTGGTGAGTTTGGTGGGAGGTGTGCTCGGCATGATCCCGTCGTCAGCGCAAGCGGTGGCCGGCCACGTCATCAGCCGGTTGCCGTTTACGCCCTTCAACATGGTTTGCACCAATGTGCCGGGGCCGCAGTTTCCGCTCTATCTGCTCGGGCACAAGATTTTGCACTGCTATCCGTATGTGCCGGTGGGCGGCGAAATGTCGCTCAACTGCGCCATCCTGAGTTACAACGGGACGGCCTATTTCGGATTCAGCGGAGATGCGCACGCCGTGCCGGATCTGCGACGTTTGGAAACGCTGCTGCTGACGAGTTTCACGGAACTGCGGGACGCGGCTGGAGTCGCGGTCCCGCGAACGAAAGAAGAAAAGACAGAAGAAAAGAAGAAGGCTAAGAAGACAGTGCGCGCGAAGGCAACGGTTGCTGCCACGAAGATTGCAGCGAAGAAGGTTGCGGCTAACGAAGCGCCCGCGGAGGCGCCAGTTCGTATATCCACTCCGCGTGCGCCGCTCGCTTCAGCCAAATCACCACTAACACCAGTTCTCCCAGTTACGGAGGAAAAAACCTTGACGCAACTGATCGCTTAGCGATTGTCAGGCAGGAGAGTAAGAAACGTGGTAGGTCTTGATTCAGTTGCGCTAGTGACATCGTCGTTCGCCCCGTCATTGGTCTTGGGCCGACTCCTGTTCACGCTCATTCCTCTGGTGGGTGTGGGGTGTTTTTCCTACATTGTGGCGAAGCGCCTCGTGCCGCTCCTGCGCGGCCAACGTGATTTTCGTTTTGACCGGCCTGGGCTGCGGCTTTGGAAGGTCCTAAAGTTCTGGCTCGCCCAGTGGAAACAACCGCGCTACCTTCTGGCTGGTGTCCTTCACATCTTCCTCTTTGCAGGATTCATGGTGCTGCTGGTCCATTCCCTATCCCTGGTCGTCATCGGCGTCTTCCCAAGTTTTGTCATGCCCGGCTTCTCGGGACGCGTGGGTGATGTCTACAATGTGCTCAAAGATTATGCCGCCACGCTGGTTTTCCTCTCGGTGGTGATTGCGGCGATCCGGCGCGCGTTTTTCAGACCGGCGCGCTACGCCGTCCCGGCACAATACGGAAAAGATCACACCGCGGAAGCCGTCTTTATCCTGGGGTTGATTGCGACCCTGATGGTCGCCGATGGCCTGTTCGAGGCGAGCCAGGCCGCGGCCCAATCGCAATTGGGACAGCCGGTTGAGTTTCTGGCTGTGTTGTCATTGCCGTGGCTGTTCAAGAGTGTCCTGCTTTCATTTTCGCTGGCAACGCTTCAATTCCTTCACGACGGCGCGTACCTTGTCCATGAGCTGACCTTCTTTACGTTCTTGTGCGTCCTGCCACTGGGGAAACACTTTCACGTCATTACATCTTTCTTCAACGTCTACTTCGCGAAACTCGACCGTGGGACTTTGAAGCCGGTGCGGTGGGGCGTCTCCGACGAGCAAATCGATCAGGTGAAGTCGTTCGGCGTGAAGACCTTCGCCGACTTTACCTGGAAGCACATCCTGGATTTCTACTCGTGCGCCGACTGCGGGCGGTGCACGGAAAATTGTCCGGCCAATGCGGTGGGCAGGCCGCTGTCGCCGCGCTTCATCACGGTCAAGGCGAGAGAGTACAGCTTCAAACACAATCCGATTCTGGGCAGCTCGAACAATGGAATACCGCTGATCGGCGAAAAAGATTCGGGCAGCATTTATTCGGAAGACGAAATCTGGTCGTGCACCACCTGTGGCGCCTGCGAAGAGGAGTGCCCGTTGCTGGTTGAGTACGTGGACAAGATTGTCGATCTGCGGCGGGGCATGATCGATGACGGGAATGTTCCCCAGTCTCTGCAGAAACCGCTGAAAGCGCTCGAGAGCCGCGGGAATCCCTACGGCAAGATGGAAAAGAAAAAGGCTGACTGGGCCAATGCGAAAGAGTTCCAGCAAGTCTGCCCGGTGAAAACCCTGGGCAAGAACAACAGCGCCGACACTTTGTATTTTGTCGACAGCATCACTGCCTACGACGACCGTATGCAATCGATCGGACGAGCGACGGCGAAGATCCTCGACCACGTGGGAGAGAATTTCGGAATCCTGGGCGCGGCGGAGAAAGATAGCGGCCATGAAGTCCGGCGCTTTGGCGAAGAGACGCTGTTCATGGCCTTGCGGGACCACAACGTGGAGGCCATCAAAGCCTCGGGCGTGCAGCGCATCGTCACCGCCGACCCACATGCTTACAACGCACTTAAGCAC
>ODAK010003148.1_pt1 | contig 17223 bp, 14 predicted proteins | sample 1539591 | NCBI WGS metagenome assembly ODAK01 (sample SAMEA3539303, study PRJEB22396) | soil metagenome | biome: tundra; feature: field; material: soil | place: USA | collected 2010-05 | depth 0.15 m
ATGGCTCAGCGCAAGGTGGCCAAGCGCGCCACGGTGACTCTCAGGTACGGTACAGGAGTGTTCTGCAACAACTGCGGCCATCGCAATCCACCCGAATCGAATTTCTGCTCGTCGTGTGGCTCGCCTTTCACGCCGAGCACCGACACGACGATCTCGTTCCTGCCGGAGGATTCTTCGGGCGATCTTGCCGACGAGGAGGTCAGTGTTCCCGCGGAGGACCTGTCCGAAGGCACCGGTGTTCTCGTGGTCAAGCGCGGGCCGGACGCCGGGGCGCGTTTCGTCTTGACAGGTGAGGTCACCCGAGTGGGCAGGCATCCCGACAGCGAGATCTTCCTCGACGACGTGACGGTGTCACGCCGTCATGCCGAGTTTCGGCGCGAGGCCACTCATTACGTCGTGGTGGACGTTGGATCTCTGAACGGCACCTACGTCAACCGCGAGCGGATCGAGACCGCCACTTTGAAGGGTGGCGACGAGGTCCAGATAGGTAAGTTCAAGCTCGTTTTTCTCTCGACGAGCGCAGGCTGAGGTCGCCGTGGGGGAGCGCTCCTATCTTGCAATTGGCGACGTGCTCGCCTTGCTCCGCGAGGAATTCCCGGATGTCACGATCTCGAAGATCCGTTTCCTCGAGAGCAGGGGCCTGCTCGTCCCCGAGAGGACGCCGTCCGGCTACCGCAAGTTCTACGAGCCCGACGTGGAACGCCTCCGCTGGATCCTGCGGCAGCAGCGCGAGCATTTCCTACCTCTCAAGGTGATCAAGGGTCGCCTCGACAACGGCATGAGCGACCCGGAGGCGCCTGCGCCCCACCTGTTCGAGATGGGTGATCCGCCGCCTGAGAGAGAGTCGCAGGCGGTTCTCGTCGGCGCGCCCGGAACGGCTGAGATCACACGCGATACTGCTCAGGCAGCCGTCGCGGCGTTGTCGCCGATTGCGATGGTCGCCTCCTCCTCGAGCGGTGGCACGCCGAAGCGGGCGAGCGCACCGGTCCTGGCGAGCCGTGAATCAGCACCCGCGGCTGGGCACGCGTCGCAAACAGGCCCGACGGGATCGACCCAAGGCGGCGCGCCCGGGGCACGACCGTCAGCCTCGAGCCGCCGTGCGACTGAGGCCGGCAGCGGGACAACCGGGAGAACGGGGTCTTCGGGGGGCCGCCGCGCGAAGAGCCAAACGTCCGAGCCCGGTGCCGCATCGCAAGGCACCGCGGCCGAATCTGGCTCAGCTGGCGAACCGGGCGACGAAGGACAGAAGGACACTGCCGGACCAGCGCGACGGGCCTCCACCCGCTCGACGGCGGGGCTGCCCGGTGCGGGGCTGTCGGGCGCAAGCCTCACGCTTGCCGAGCTGGCCAATGCCAGCGGTCTCGATGTGCCAGGCATCGAGGAGCTCGAGAGCTTCGGCCTCATCGCCGGTCGTACCGTGGCAGGCGTCCACTGCTTCGACGAAGAGGCGGTCCTGGTCGCCAAGCTCGCAGCCGGTTTCGCGCCGTATGGCATCGGGGCACGGCACCTTCGGATTTTCAAGCACGCCGCGGACCGGCAGACCGGGCTCTTCGCCCAGGTGGTCACACCTCTTCTCAGGCAGCGGAACCCCGGAGCGCGAGCCCGTGCGATCGAAGACCTCTCCGAGCTCTCCGAGCTCGGAGAAGCGCTGATGCGTTGCTTTTCGCAAGCAGCGCTCCGCGAGTTGACCGGGGGGTGAGCGAGCCCGAAGAGCGGGTCAGGTCCCTGCTCGACGCCGGGGAGCTGGCCGCGATTGCCCGCCGCCTCGGGCGCGAGATCAAGCGCGACTATCCCGATGGCGTGGTGCTGGTAGCTCTTTTGAAGGGGAGCATCTGCTTTCTCGCCGATCTCGTGCGGGAGTTGCCCGGGCCCTGCGAGCTCGACTTCTTGTCCCTCTCGTCCTATGGCGACGGCCGGACACGGGTACGGGTGGTCAAGGATCTCGACCTCGACGTAACGGGTCGGGACGTCATCGTCGTCTTGGACATCGTCGATACCGGCCTCACGCTCGCTTATGTGCTCCGCCTGATCGCCTTGCGTGGCGCTCGCTCCACGGCCGCGTGTGCCCTGCTCGACCGGCAGAGCCGTAGGCTGCTGCCGGTCGAGGTTCGCTATGTGGGCCAGGTCATCAGTGACGAGCACGTAGTCGGCTACGGCCTCGATCTCGACGAGCGCTACCGGAACCTGCGAGGGCTGGAAGTCGCCGACGAAGCCGATCTCCGTGCTGATCCTGCTGCGATGTTCGAACGGCTCTCGCAGCGGTAAGTTGCTGTCATGGTCGAGGTGCATCTGAGGGCTGTCCGTGTCGACCTGGGGTCGAGCACCCCGGTCGTGTTGCTCGAGGAGACCGAAGGCGCCCGTCGTTCGCTGCCGATCTTCGTAGGCGGACCAGAGGCCACCGCCATCGCCTTTGCCCTGCAGGGAGTCGAGCCCCCGCGCCCAATGAGCCACGATCTCATGCGTGAGCTCGTCGAGACCCTTGGCGCCAAGGTCGTGCGCGTGCTCGTGACCGAGCTCCGCGACGGTACCTTCTTCGCCGAGCTCCACCTTCGAGCCGGCGAGCGTGACGTCGTCGTGTCGTGCAGGCCGTCGGACGCGATCGCGCTCGCGGCGCGTACCCACTCACCGCTGTACGTGGCCGACGACCTCATGGAGACCGAGGGCCTCGTGATCGAGCCGGACGACGACGACGTCGCCGTCGAGGGCAACCCGGACGAGCTCGTCGGCGAGTTCCGCGAGTTCTTGGACCGGATCCGGCCGGAGGACTTTACGTCCTGAGCGGCCAGGCCGGCGCTTTTGGCCCGGCGTCCAACCCTGAAGCTCAAGCTGCAGTAGACGTCCGACCTTCAAGGGCTCGACCGGTCGTTGACGTCGAGCCGCGCGAGTCCTAACCTTTCTTACGAGGGTGTAACTACCGCGCTGTCGTCCATTCGAGAGCGGGGCGGAAGCTCGGGACCTAGGGACAGGGGCACGAGATGGACCAAGTCGGTTTCCGCGGGCCGCAGGTGTGCAGCATCGTTGGTATCACCTACCGCCAGCTGGACTACTGGGACCGGACTGGCCTCAGCCGACCGTCGCTCGCCCAGGCGCGTGGTAGCGGATCTCAGCGCCTGTACGCCTACAAGGATCTGCTCGAGCTGAAGGTGATCAAGCAGCTCCTCGATGGCGGCGTCAACCTACGCCAGGCGAGGCGAGCGATCGAATGTCTCCGCGAGTCGGTAGGAGAGGACCTCACGACGGCGAACCTCGTCATCGCCGGCGAGGGGTCGGTGCTGATGCGCACGGGCGAAGAGATCATCGACCTGCTGCGAGGCGGTCAGGGTGTCTTCAATGTCGTCCCGCTGGCCGGGGTGGTCGGTGAGGTCGATGCGGCGATCCACCGCATCGACAGCGCCCACATGGCGAGCAGTGCGTCGGTGCCCGCTGATGTGGCGCCGGCCGCCTCCGCCGAGGCAGCGGCGATCTCCGGGCCTGCCCGGCTAGCCGAGGGAGGCTAGACGCTCTCCGACCGGCGATCCCTCCCGGTACAAAAGCCGCAACCGCGTGCCGGGGTGCGGTTTGCTCACGATTCTGAACGCCTGTTTGCCGAGCTTCTCGACTACTACGAGGTCCTCTGGGAATACGAGCCCGTGGAGTTCGTCCTCGCATGGGGTGCGGACGGGCAGCCGACGAGCGCGTTCCGCCCTGATTTCTACCTGAGCGAGCATGACCTGTTCCTCGAATTGACGACGCTTCGTCAGGAGCTCGTCACCGTGAAGAACCGCAAGTTGCGCCAGATGGCCCAGCTTTATCCCGAGGTCCGGGTCCGGGTTCTCTATCGTCGTGATGTCTTCAGCCTGCTCGGAAAGTACCTCCCAGAAGCAACAGCTAGATTGGCCGGGTGACGCTCAAACACTCCGCATTGCATGCCGAGCACATCGATCTCGGCGCCCGACTCGTTGATTTTGGCGGCTGGGAGATGCCGCTGTCGTATCCCGAAGGCACTATCGCCGAGCACCTCGCCTGCCGTAACGACGCCGCCGTCTTCGACGTGAGCCATCTGGGCACCGTACGTGTCGAGGGTCCAGGCTCCTTTGAGCTGCTCCAAACGAGCCTGACGAACGACCTCAACCGGATCGGACCGGGCCGAGCCCAGTACCAGCACCTCCTCGACGAAGCCGACGCATCGGTGCTCGACGACATCATCGTTTGGTGGGTCGCCGAGGAACGTTTTGACGTGATGCCGAACGCTTCCAACACCGAGAGGGTGATCTCGGTGCTCGGCGGTCACGACGTGACCCACGAGCGAGCCGTCATCGCCGTGCAGGGACCGCGGGCGCGACGGCGCCTCGCAACCGTTTCGCCCGATGCAGCGGCGGTCGGGCATTTCGGGGTGGCAGATTTCGAGTTCAAAGGCGTGCCGTGCCGCGTAGCCGGTACCGGCTACACCGGCGAGGACGGTGTCGAGTGTGCCGTGCCGTCCGAGATGGCTCCTGCGTTCTGGCGCGCGGTCGTTGGCGCCGGGGTCAAGCCAGCAGGTCTCGGAGCCCGCGACACTCTTCGCCTCGAATCGGGGCTGCCTCTGCACGGCCACGAGCTCGGCGCCGGAATCACCCCATTGCAGGCTGGGCTCGGCTGGGTGGTCAGCTGGGACAAAGGTCCCTTCCGGGGTCGCGAGGCGCTGGACCGCGAGCGCACGGCCGGGCTTCGGCGCCGCTTGCGTGGTCTGCTCGCCGAGGGACGCAGACCGCCCCGCAACGGGGATACGGTCCTCGTTGACGGTGAGGTCTCGGGCGTCGTCACCAGCGGCAACTTCTCTCCCGTGCTGCAGCGGGGGATCGCGCTCGCGTTCCTGCCTCCCGGGACGGCCATGGGCGCCAACGTCGAGATCGCGCTGCGGGGAGGGCAGGTTCCGGCAATCGTCGTCAAGCCGCCGTTCCAGCGGTTGACAGTAGAAGGGACCGTATCTTGAGCGCGCCGTTTGTTGCACACACTGACGCCGAGATCGCGGAGATGCTCGGCTTCCTAGGCCTCGATGACCTCGATGGCCTGTTCGCCGAGATCCCCGCGGCCTTACGACTGGCGGACGGCCTCGATCTCCCACCGGCAATGAGTGAGCCGGATGTCGCCTGGCGTCTCGACGACCTCGCCTCCCGCAATCGGCCGTGCGGCCGTGACCTCGTGTGCTTTGCCGGGGCAGGTTCCTACGACCACGAGATCCCGGCCGTCGTGAAGGCCATTGCGTCTCGCTCGGAGTTCGTGACCGCCTACACCCCCTATCAGCCAGAGGTGTCACAGGGTGTTCTGCAGGCCATCTTCGAGTATCAGACGATGATCGCCCGGCTGAGCGGCCTCGACGTCGCCAACGCTTCGCTCTATGACGGGTCGGCATCGCTCGTCGAGGCTGTGAACCTCGCCGTGGTGGCAACGGGCCACAAACGTGTGCTCTGCTCGCAGGGAGTCCATCCCCATTGGCGCCAGCAGTTGGAGACGTTCTCTCGTGGTTCGTGCAACGAGATCGACACGGTGCCGCTTTCGGGCGGCGTCACATCTTGGGACGCGGTCGTCGACGAAGGGCCATTCGGCGCGATCGTCGTCGCCGCTCCCAACTTCCTCGGCTGTGTGGAGGACATCGCGTCCGCTCGTGCCGTCGCAGACCGTTTCGGCGCCCGCCTGGTCGTGTGCTTCGATCCCGTATCGGCGGGGCTGCTCCGGTCCCCAGGCTCGCTAGGTGCCGATGTAGTGGTGGGCGAGGGACAGCCCTTCGGGACGGCGATGGGCTTCGGCGGACCGTATCTCGGCTTGTTTGCGTGCCGCTTGGCAGACGTGAGGCGAATCCCCGGACGGATAGTCGGAGAGACCCTCGACAGAGATGGGCGCCACGCCTATGTCATGACGTTGCGGGCGCGCGAGCAGGACATCCGCCGCGAACGGGCGTCCTCGAATGTCTGCACGAACGAGACGCTGATGGCCGTGACTGCGGCGGTCCACCTTTCCTGGCTGGGCCCGAAGGGACTCCGCGAGGTTGCCTTGGGGTGCGCGAGAGCGACGCGCTACACCCGTGAGGCTCTTTGCTCGATCGACGGAGTGCAACTCTTGACAACTGCCCCGGTGCTGCGTGAGTTCTCCATCCGGACCCCGATCGCGCCCGAGAAGTTGATTGAGCGCCTAGTGGAAGACGGTTATCTCGCCGGTGTGCCCATCCGGGCGGGCTTCGAGGGCACCGCATATGACGGCGGATTGCTCGTGGCTGCCACCGAAAGACGTACCCGTGCGGAGATAGACGGCTTCGCGGCCGCATTCGAGAAGGCCGTCCGATGAACGCGCCGCTGCCTGCTGGCCGGGCTTTGGGGGCGCCGCTCCTTGCTCACGATTGTGAGCCGACCATCTTCGAGTTCTCCGCGCCGGGACGTCACGCCGCCTCGTTCAGGACGACAGACCTGCCGGCCTGGACGGCCGAAGATCTCGTCCCCGAAGGTTTTCGCCAGACCGAATCGGTGGCCTTGCCGGAAGTCTCCGAGCGTGACCTCGTCTCGCACTTCACCCGTCTCACTCACCGCCAGTACTCCGTCGATCTCGGTGCGTACCCACTCGGCTCGTGCACGATGAAGTACAACCCGAAGGCGGCCGACGCCGGTGCGTCTCTCCCGGGTTTCACCCAGGTCCACCCGGCTGCTCCGGCCACGTGCACCCAAGGGTGGCTCGAGCTCCTCGTCGAGCTCGAGGAGGCTCTGTGCGAGATCACCGGTATGCAGGCCGCCACCTTGCAGCCGGCAGCCGGCGCGGCCGGCGAGCTTACGGGCCTGCTGCTGATGCGTGCGTACCACGACGCCAACGGCGAGTCCGAGCGCCGGCGCCGTGTGATCATCCCGGACTCGGCCCATGGCACGAACCCGGCCTCGGTGACGCTCAGCGGTTACGAGGTCGCAACCGTCGGGACCAACGCGCGGGGCGGGGTCGACCTCGACGCGCTGCGCGCGTTGCTGGACGACGACGTGGCGGGGATCATGCTCACGAACCCAAGTACCCTCGGCTTGTTCGAGGAGGACATCGTCAAGATCGCCGAGGCGGTGCACGACGTCGGTGGCCTGCTCTACTACGACGGTGCCAACCTGAACGCGATCCTCGGGATCGTGCGGCCGGGAGACATGGGTTTCGACATCGTGCACCTGAACGTGCACAAGACATTCGCGACCCCGCATGGTGGGGGAGGGCCGGGGGCAGGCCCTGTGGCCGTCTGTGCCAAGCTGGCTCCTTTCCTCCCCGGCCCGAGGCCGACGCGTGGCGAAGCGGGCTACGAGCTCGCAATGCCCGAGCACTCGATCGGCCGAGTGCACTCCTGGCACGGCAACGCAGTCGTGTTGCTCCGCGCTTGGATGTACCTGCGCCTGAACGGGGGCGACGGCTTGAAGCGGGTGTCCGAGATCGCCGTGTTGAACGCGAACTGGTTCAAGGAACGTCTTCGCGGCGCGTACGACATCGCCTATGACAGGCCCGTGATGCACGAGTGCGTCGTTTCGGCTAAGTCACTCCATCACGAAGTGGGCCTCAGCGCCCTGGACGTGGCAAAGCGCCTCATGGAGCTCGGCTTCCATCCTCCGACGGTCTACTTCCCGCTCATCGTGGAGGAGGCTCTCATGGTCGAGCCGACCGAGACCGAGAGCCCTCAGACGCTGGCGGCGCTCGCCGATGCGTTCCTGCAGGTAGCGCGCGAATCGCGTGAGGCCGGGAATGCAGATGACGCGAAGGCCGCCCCGCGGACTACCCCGGTCGGCCGCCTCGACGAAGCGCGGGCGGCCCGCAAGCTCGTGGTGACCTTCGACCAGCGCCGGCCGGACTAGGGCGCCACTCGAGGCCGTGCCCGAGGGCGGCCTGGCCGTTGGAGGAAGGAAAGTGGGGAGGACTAACCTCAAGACGTGGGTACCGCGTGGTTCTCGCGTCGGGCGGTCCTACTCCACCTGACCACGCTCGTCGTGGTCCCGGGCTGTCTGGCTCTCGGGTGGTGGCAGTTGCACCGCGCGCTGTCGGGCAACACCCTCAGCTGGGCGTACACCGTCGAGTGGCCGTTCTTCGCTGCTTACGGCGTCTACATGTGGTGGAGGATCATTCACGAGCAGCCGACGAAGCTCTCGCAGGCGTCGTCGGGCACAGTCGCGGACCGGTCCTTGACCGACGGGCCGGATCGGCACGAGCAGGACGAGGAAGAGGACGAGGAGCTCGCGGCCTACAACCGCTACCTTGCCCAGCTCAACGCAGCGGACGAACAGAAGCTACGTTGAGAGGGTCGTGGACCCGGCCAAGAAATCCACCCTCGTCCGCTATAGGGTCATGGCCTACGTCGTCGGAGTCGGCCTCCTTGTCCTCGTGCTCGTCGGCGTGCCACTCCAGTACGCGGCCGGCAAGCCGGCGGTCGTCCAGGTCGTCGGGCCGGTCCACGGCTTCTTGTACATCGTCTACCTCGTGACGGTGGCCGATCTCGCCCGTAGGTTCCGCTTGGGCCTCGGGAAGGTGATCGCATTGGTAGCGGCGGGATTCGTGCCCTTTCTTGCTTTCGTTGTCGAGCGGTGGATGACGCGGCGAATCGCGGGACAAGGCGTCGAGGTCGGCGGGGCCACGCCTAGCTCGGGTGGGCGCTAGAGAAGGTGGCGGAATGACTGGAGACATCTTCTTGGAGGCTGGGGCACTGGGCATGCCCGCTGTGGTCATCCACGGCGGCGCCGGCGAGTTCGGGCGCCTGAGCTCGCCTGCTCAGCTCGCCGGGCTCGAGCAAGACCTGTCCGACGCGCTCGGGGCTGGGTGGGAAGTACTCGACGCAGGTGGTCGCGCCCTCGATTCGGTTGTCGAGGCCGTCGCATGCATGGAAGCCTCGGGCAACTTCAACTGTGGGAGGGGCGCCGTCGCCACCTCACAAGGCACAGTCGAGACCGACGCGGCGGTCATGGACGGCATGAGCGGGAGCTTCGGGGCGATCTGCGCTGCGACCTGGCCGGATAGCCCCGTGCGCGCCGCTCGGGCGGTCATGGCACTGGGGGGACCTGCCGAGGGTCCGATCCTGCTCGCCGGCGCCGGTGCTGACCGGTTCTGTGAGAACACGGGTCTGGCACCCAGGGTTCCGTCCTCGCTCTGCGGCGAGGGTGTCGTGCCGGTCTCACGCAGCGGAACGGTGGGCGCCGTGGCCGTCGACCGGGACGGCCATCTTGCCACGGCCACATCCACGGGTGGGCGTCTCGGCAAGCTGCCCGGGCGAGTGGGTGACTCACCTATCGCCGGAGCGGGAACCTGGGCAGACGACAGGAGCGTCGCGGTCTCCGCGACTGGTGAAGGCGAGTCGTTCCTGGTGGCCGGTTTCGCTCATCGTGTCGATTGGTGCGTCACGCAAGGAGCGCCGCTGGGTGCGGCGCTCGAGGACGCGCTCGCGTCGGTCCGCTCACGGGGCGGTCACGGCGGCGCGATCGTGCTGGCGCGAGACGGCCGTTTCGCTGTCGCGTTCGACACCTTCGCCATGGCCCGCGGCTGGCGAGGCCAGAGTTGCTCAACAGTCCGGCCCGTTCACCGGGATGAGGACGGGCCCGCGGACGCTCAGACTTGAGATGAAGGGCTGCTGAGCTCGGTCGGCGGCTGGCGTGGCGCCTCACGGCGACTAGCCGGAGGAGGTTCGATGGCGGGACCCGACGCAAGCACTATGCGGTCTCGGCCCTCGGCTTTGGCGCGGTACATGGCTGCATCGGCGACATTGACGACCTCGTCGAGCACGGCGCCGTGCCGCGGGAAGAACGCCACCCCTATCGAAGCGGTTACGCGTGGCACGCCGTTTCCCGGCGCGGGCAGCTTGGCCAGGACCTCCCGCACGGCTTCGGCGACTCGCATGGCCCCGGCCTCGTCGGTGTTGTGGAGCATCAGGAGGAACTCCTCGCCACCGTAGCGAACGGCCGCGTCGCCGGTCCGAAGCGTGCCCTGTATCGCGCGCCCCACCTTGCGGAGCAGGGCGTCTCCGGCCATGTGTCCGCACTGGTCGTTCACCCGTTTGAAGTGGTCGAGGTCTATCAGCAGGATGCCCATCTGGGTTCCGGCTCGGCTGCTGAGAGCGGCCTCGCGCGTCGCCAGCTCGTCCCACCAGCGATAGTTGAGCAGTCCGGTCAAGGTGTCGGTCATCGCACGCGATTCGAGCTCGGCATAAAGCTGCGCGTTCCGCCAGGCAGCAGCGGTGATGTAACCGAAGAGCGCACAACGCTCGAGGTCCTCCTCGGTGAACTGGGACCGACCGTTGCGCCACATGTCGATGACGCCGAGGCGGTGGTCACCCGCTATGAGCGGGACGACGAGGAGGGACTCCTCCAAGGTCGACTCGTCCTGTCCGGGGATCGACACGGCTTCGGAATGGCTGCGAGTGTCCGGACAGTTGTACGGGTAGCCGCGGAGGAACGCCCAGCCGGTGATGCCCCGGTCCATCGAAATGTCCATTTCGTTGAGCCCCTCCAGCTCTCCGCCCGCGAGGACGCGTGCCCGGAGCCGGTACCGGTCCCAGTCGGCTTCGAAAATCGCGAACCGGTCGGCACGCACCGTGAGCGGCAGGCGCTCAGCTGTGACCTGAAGGATCCGGCTCGGATCATGCTCAGCCTGCATCAGGCGAGCGGCTTCCCCGAGCGACCATGCGAAGCCCTGGGCGTCGACCGGCACGTGTCCGGAGGTCGGAAGTTTGGCAACGAGAGCCGGGGCGTCCAGCGCTTTGCCCGCCGCGGTGAGGACCCGTACTCCTTGCCGGCGGAACCAGGCGGGCGAGACGACCTCGTCGCCGGGCTCTGCCGCGGCGGCGGCGAGCACAGCAGGCGACCCCAGGTGCGGGCCGATCCCCAATCGCACACCCAGCCCTATCAAGCGCTGGGCAACGGTGTCATCGACGATGCCGCGGAGAATGACATGTGCCTTGAGCCGGGCACAATAGGCGAGAAGGCCGGCGAGCTCCGCGCGCGCCCGGATGCCCGTCGACACGTAGTCGGTGTACGTCGGATCCAAGATCACGAAACTCGGCATGAGGTCACCGACGGGCCCGCGGCTGAGCACGCCGGGGGCGACGTCAGCGAGGGCAATGAGGCATCCCCGATCGCGCAATTCGGCCACCCGGCGTTCGACCAGCTCGGGCAGCTCGAGCGCTGTCACCTCGGCAATGATCCAAGCGACCTCTCCCGGTACGGCACCGACGTCCTCAGCGGTGCTCAAAGGGTCGAACCCCTCGTCTTTCAGAACATCTGCCGGGAGCGGCACGAAGAGGAGCGCGGGACTCGTGTACTGGACCGCCGGGAGCGCGCCGCGGACGAACTTCCTCGCCTCATCGCGCATCGACGCGCGGGGGAGGGCCTCGTAGCCGAACACCGTGCGGTCCTGGAGGTCCATCACCGGCTGCAGCGCGACGAAAGTGGAGAAGCCGGTTGAATCCTCCTGTGGCTCGCAACTCTCCGGCGCAGGTCCTTGCACATCTCAAGCGTAGAACCCTCGTGGGCCTATATAGCGAAAACATGACGCGACGGCGACAATTCTGCCGAGGTTGGCCGGTGAGTTGGGGCTAGAGTCCCGCGACATGAGCAGCAGGGAGCTTCGCTTTAGGTGTCGCGCCTTGCGGCGGGGTCAGGCTCTGTGACAGCTGGCGACGCGGACATCGCGGCATCGAGCCTCCGGCCCTCATGGTCAAGGTCTGCGGTCGTACGCATCGTTGTGAACTCGGTGGCCACGATCGCAGCCTTCAGTGGTCTGTTGTTCCTGCTCTACGCGAGGTCGGTGCACGACCAAGCCGGCACCTCCGACAGGGCGACCATCATCCTCGAGGGCCAGGCCATGGCCGGCGGGCACCTTCTGCTTCAAGGCTGGAACTTGACTTTCGCCTCGTACTGGACGAGTGACGCGCCCTTCTACGCTCTGGCCGTTCGCCTCGAGGGTCTGCGGCCCGCGCTTCTCTACGCGGGTCCTGCGCTCATGGCGGCTCTTGTGATCACAGTCGGGGTTCTCATCGCCCGGGACGGTAGCGGTGGAGTGCCGGGCTTTGCCGGGGGTGCGGCGGTCGTCGCCCTCCTCGCCTTTGGCACTCCAGCCATGGCGCTCTTCTTTGTCGGAAGGGGATTCCACATCAGCACCGTGCTGTACGCGCTCTTGGCGTTTGCCGCGCTCAGGCGGGGGCGCTTCGGCCTGGGATGGGTTCTGGCAGTGGTCCTGCTCGCGGCCGGGATGCTCGGCGATCTGCTGCTTGTCGCCTACGCGGCAGTACCGCTGGTCCTTGCGGGTCTCGTGGCAGCGCTGCGCCGGCGACGGTGGCAGAGCGCCGTCGCGTACGTCTCTGCCGCAGTCGTCGGTGTGGGCCTCGCCGCTCTCGCGCGTCGGCTCGCAGACGCGCGGGGCGCGTTCACGTCCCAGCCGGCGGTGTCCATAGTGCACTTGGGCCAGATCTTCTCGAACCTCGGGCACGCGCCGGGCTACCTGTCTGACCTCGTCGGCCTGACGAACGGCCTGCGTCACAACGGGGGAGTGCCGGTCGGCCTGCGTGAGGTGCATCTCGTGGGCGCGCTCTGCGTGCTGGGTTGCCTTTTGGCCGCGCTGTGGGGCCTCGTCGCGGGCGTTGGCCATGGCCGGCCAGGAAAGCTCTCGACGGGCGCGCCCGAGACATGGCGGCTCGACGACATTCTCCTCATCACAGTGCTCTGCTCGGCGGTGCCGTTCGTCGTGCTCGCACGGGCCGACCAGAGCGGTGTCCGCTACCTCACCGTGTCCGTCGTGTTCGCCAGCGTTCTGGCCGGTCGCCTGGTTGCTCGGGCGTGGCCGAAGCTCCCCGCCGGCCGGCCGGTGCGCGCGGTCACGATTCTCGGTGTGGTCGTGTCTTTGGGCTTCGCGGCCGGAGTCGGCTATTCATTGAGTCGCCCTGAGCCGCCGTACCAGGTTCCGTCGTTGGTCACGTGGCTGGAGGCTCACAATCTTCGATGGGGGATCGGCGACTACTGGGCTGCAAGCATCACGACGACGCAGAGCGGCGGAGCGGTCATCGTACGGCCAGTCGAGGCGGCGAACGGCGGTGCCCTTCAGGAGATGACGACCTTGTCGACGCGGAGCTGGTACATCGGTCAGGAATGGCAATTCCTCGTGTACGGCAAACCCTTTATCGACAACGTCGACCTCGACGCCGCGCTGAGAACCTGGGGGCCGCCGGCCGAGATTCACATCATCGGCCCGTACCACGTCATTGTCTGGACTCACCCGGTTGTCCTTCCCAACCCTGCGCCCGCATAGGTTGTGCAGCGCCGGATCCGCAAGAGAACCCAGCCGGCCCTCACCGGCCCCATCGCATACGACGTTGCTAGGCTCGGGTTGAACATGGTTTCGGAGCCGCTTTGACAGCGGCAAGGCCGAAGCATCGTGACTCCGGAGTCGATCTCGGATAGGACCGGCACCTTGGCCCTGGACCTGAGGGGGAAGTGCTGGGTTCGACCTGTCTCGTCGCAAGGGAGAGGGAGAGGCCGTCAGCGGTGGTGAGGGTGAAGGAATCCCGATGTTGAACTCCAGCTCATGGGTCGTGGTCGGCCTTGACAACGGCGGCAACTGCAACAGCGCGACGGTGCTCGACGGTTTGGGGCGCTTCTTGGTGGACAGGTTGGTGGAAAGCCCCAGCCGCGTCCGAGAAGGGCCGGATGTGGCAATTGAAGCCCTCGCCGGTGCCCTCGACCATGTGCTCGGCATCACGGGGGTTGCGCGGGAGTCGGTGCGCTCAGTCGGCCTTGGGACGCCGGGGCCCGCCAGCCCCGACGGTGTGATCTCCTCGAAGGGAGCGACGAACTTCTCCGCAGCACCCTGGCGCGGGTTCGATATTCGCGCCGCGCTCGAGCGTCGCCTAGAGGTTCCGGTCATCTACAACAACGACGGAAACGCCGCAGCGCTTTACGCCCATCACTCGCACTTCGGGCGCGAGGCGGCACTGCACTCCTCGGTCTCGGCGATCGTCGGCACAGGCCTCGGCGGAGGAGTGATAGAGGCCGGCCGTGTCATCAGCGGAGCTGCCGGGATGGCGGGCGAGCTCGGCCATGTCCACATACCCATGCAGGGACTTCTCGCCGACGGGCAGCCAATTCCGGAGTGCAACTGCGGCTTCGTCGGCGATGTCGAAAGCGTCGCCTCACTGACAGGGATCGAGAGGAACCTCCTGCCGTACTGGCTGACGCGCTTTCCGGACCACGAGCTCGCGAGAAAGGAGTCGATCAGCGAGGCCGCGAAGCTGGTCCGAGGCTACGCAGACTCCGAAGACCAGCTGGCACTCGAGATCTTCAATCAGCAGGCAATGGCGATCGGGCGGCTGTTTACGATTGCGAGCAACTTCATCGATCCAAGCGCCTACTTTGTCGGCGGCGGCGTGGTCGAGGCCTCACCGAGATTCCGAGAGTGGTTCCTCATGCGCGTGCGCGAGCACACTCAACTGCGCGAAGAGCAGCTCGAGGTCGCGACGTTCGCGCTCATTGCCGACCTGGACATGGCAGGTGCAAGAGGGGCCGCGCTCGCGGCTCTTGACTCGCTCAACACGCTCTGATCGGCACCGTCGGCAACCCGGCCGATTTCACCCGTCGCGGCCGCACGGTGGGGGAGTGGCAGCTGAGAGCGGCTGACCCTTAGCGCCGCCGCCGGCCTCGGCGAGCCTTCTTGGCCCCTCGCGTCACGATGCAATGCAGTCTGCGGGTGCTGCATAGCGATGAGCAGTTACGCTGAATGACTGTGGATGTTCCAGGGCGAAGGGACGGCTCTATCCCAAGAAGAAAGTTCTCGCCCGATGAGTTTCGCCTGGCGGCGGAGTTCATGCCGCACATCGTGTGGATGGCGACCCCTGACCGATTGATCGAGTACGTCAACACTCAGGGAACCGACTACACAGGGTTGCCGGCGGCAGACATCCTCGGGCGCAAGTCGATCTCGGTGGTGCATCCCGACGATGTGGATCGCGTTCAGCTCTCCTGGGACTTGGCCGCTAGAACAGAGACTCCACTCGAGCTCGAGTGCCGTCTCAGACGCTTCGACGGGCAGTACCGATGGCACGACCTACGATCCCGTGCACTCTTCGATGACGATGGCGCGATCCTCAAATGGATCGGCACCGGTACTGACATCGAGGACGTAAAGCGCGCCGAAGCCGATCTCCGCCTCTCCAAACATGAGGTGGAGGAAGCTCTCACACTGCTCGAAACGCTGCAGGCCAATGTGCCCATCGGATTCTGCCTTCTTGACTCCGACTTCCGTTACGTGCGCATAAATGAGGCACTGGCCGCGTCGAACGGGCTGCCGGTTGCCGAGCACATTGGCCGGCGCGCCGCCGATGTCGTGCCCGAGCTGTGGCCCGAGCTCGAGCCGCACTACCGGCGTGTGCTCGAGACTGGCGAGTCGATACTGAACGTCGAGGTCGAGCGCCCAATGCCAGCCGACCCCGAACAGATGCGCAGCTGGCTGGAGAGCTTTTACGCCGTCTTGGTGGACGGCGAGAACATAGGGGTGGGCGCGATCATCGTCGACGTCACCCAGCGAAAGCAGGAGGAACGGACGCGATCCGAGCTCACTCAGGCGGCCGCGGACGCCATGGCGGCCATGGTCGAAGTTCGAGACCCATACACCTCCGGCCACCAGAGCCGCGTGGCCTCCATTGCCTCGGCGATCGCCGTCGAGATGGGGCTCGACCACGACACGATCGAAGGTATCGACCTCGCCGCACGGATACATGACATTGGAAAGATCGGGACACCTGCCGAGATCCTGAGCCGTCCCACCAACCTAAGCCCGATGGAGTGGGAGCTCATCAAGATCCATGCCCAAGCCGGTGCGGACATCATCAAAGGGGTCACATTCCCATGGCCGGTGGCGGAGATGATTGTGCAACACCATGAACGCCTGGACGGCTCGGGGTACCCGTGCGGACTTCGGGGGGAGGAGATCTGCCTCGGAGTACGGATCATCGCCGTGGCCGACACTGTGGAGGCCATGTCGTCGCACCGGCCCTATCGTCCAGCACTAGGAGTCGACGCTGCCGTCGAGGAGATAGTCAACGGACGCGGCAGGCTCTTCGAACCGGTGGTCGTGGACGCGTGCGTGGCTCTTGTTCATGGTGGTCGGATACGCCTCGGAACGACTTGGGACTAGAAGTCAGCGTCCGGTCTGCCGTTATCAGGTCTCCGGCGTCGCTCTCCTTACTGAGAGTTGGACGGGCGCGGCCGCTTCGCACAGTGGCACCAACGCCGAGGTAGTTGTCACCCCACGAGCGCGACGACTGCCTCCGGCAACAGTGGGCGAGCGAAGAGGAACCCCTGACCTTGGTCACAGGGCCAACCCAGCGAGGGTGTCGAGTTGATGGCTCATAGCTGTGGTGGGGGAGCGAGGGACCTTGTTGCGTGGGATTCGGGCAAGTCGGCACTGGCGAAGCAAGAAATGCCACTCTGGGCGGCCACACAGTCCCGGTGAGTTACAATTCCGCGATTGGCACATGGCGGGAAACAACCGTCGATAGGAATCGAGGTAGCCCATGTTTCGTTCCAAGGCGCTGTCAAAGCTAGCGATGGCTGTCACCGCTCCGGTTGTCGCAACGACGTTGGTGCTCCTCGGAGCGCCGCAAGTCGCCCTCGGCGCTACTCCACTTCCGGTTGTCCTGTCATTCACCGCTTCAAGAACCACCATCCCCGACGTCGGTGGCAAGATCGTCTTGAAGGCGAGCCTGAAGTACGCGTCGTCCTGTCAGATCACGGTTTCTCCAGGCCTGAGAGGCTTTCCGAAGTCCTTCCACTGCTCCTCAGACCGAGTGAAGGAATCTGTCACGTTGCTCGCAAACAAGAGTCCGAGTTCGATCAACTACACCTTCGGGATGAGCCTGAAGAACTCGGCCGGCAGTGCCGTGGCGACCAACGTCGTCGTGACTGAAGGTGCCGCACCACCACCGATCTCCTTCACGCCCCCTCCGCCTGGTAACCCGACGACCCTAGTCTTCGCGCCCGAGGGCGTCTTTGTTGCAGACAATCCTGTCGTCGTGACAGTGAAGAACAACAGTGCCACGACTCAACTCATTACCACCGTCGCGATCGGCACCGCCGGCGACCCGAATGACTTCATCCTCAACAAGAACAATTGCGGCTACGTCACGGCGCGCGCGACCTGCTCGTTGGCAGTTCAGTTCGTCCCGACAGGTACTGGCATCCGGACAGACGTTGTAAACGTCTTGGACGCAAGCTGGGGCTCTGCGGGCAC
>ODAK010003149.1_pt1 | contig 17218 bp, 15 predicted proteins | sample 1539591 | NCBI WGS metagenome assembly ODAK01 (sample SAMEA3539303, study PRJEB22396) | soil metagenome | biome: tundra; feature: field; material: soil | place: USA | collected 2010-05 | depth 0.15 m
GACGCCGATGGGCGTGGAAATTTTTTGCAGCTTGAGTCCGTTGGGCCGCGTGCGTTCGTCGAGAATTTTTCCGACGGGATCGGGCAGCACCGCCACTTCGCGCAAACCGCGCGCCATGCCCGCAATGCGCTTGTCGTCGAGCTTCAACCGATCCAGCATGGCGGATGAAAGGCCGTGCTGCGCGCCGAATTCCATGTCGAGTGCGTTGGCGGCCTTGATGGCGGCGGCGTTTTGCTCCAACGCGGTGGCCATCGCGAGCAGACAGGCGTTTTTTTCCGCCGTGGTCAGCCTGGCAAGTTCGCGCGACGCGGCCTTGGCCTGCCGGGCCAGTCGCGTCATTTGTTCGTTCAGATTCATCTGGCTGAAAATTCCTGCCGCCAAGTTAAACGAATTAACCCGATTGTCAAAACGCGGGGTGCGCGGACTGGGATGATGCTATTGGCAAACAAGGATACATGACGCAATTCCCAATCTTCCGAGAATCAACACAAACAGTCTGAATCGTTTGTTCATGGGGTTATGACGCCGGCATTGAGCTTTTGAATCACCATTCCGCCGGTATTGATGTCGGGAGCGCCTGAATAAGTTTGCCGCGATCGTCAAGCCAGAGTTCTCCGGGCCTGGTGGTTTGAGGTGCCGCGACAGCGTTCAACGCTGACAGGCATAAAGTCGCGGCCAAACAGCCGGCAAATACTTTGATGCTCATCTTACAATGTTAAAGGCTCGTTCGACGGGTGGTGCAGATTTCAATTTCGGCGCGGCGGAGCGTCCGTATTGCCACGCAACAACGGTGACCTTTACTGGAAGCTTCGCGCGCGGCAGCACCGGCAGGAATTTCAAGACGTCGCCGTCAATCTCCGCCGGACCTTGCCGGATGAAATAATGGACTGGCACATTCGCGTCGGAAGTCGCGCCCAGCTTCAAAATTTTTGCCCCGATTTTCTGGTCGGGAATTTCGGGAAACGTGATGTGCTGTTCCGCACCTTCGGGGTTGCGCGCCGGAATGAACATGTGCGCTTGTTGCACGGCCGGTTTGTGTTCCGAATCGCCTGAATGCGTCGCGGCAAAAACCACTTCGTAGGATCGCGCGTTGGTGACCAGCAAGGTTTCTTTCTGAAAACACACGGCAAAGGTGTCCGGTGATATTTTTTTAAACGGCCCGCAAATCCGGTCAATGGTTATGTCATCAGGGTTGGCCGCGTGGCCGAGCGGCGAACCAACCGGCAATCTAGTCCACCCCGGCGGGCCTGGACTGCCGCCAGGAACCTGGTCGTAAAATGCGCCCGACAATTTGAAGGTCACGCCGTCCGCCTCCGGCTCAAATTTCAATGTCACCTGCAAATGCGAATCGGTTTGCGGAACCATCTTCCCGTCCTGAAGGTAGCCGGTGAGTTGCGGTTTTAGTGCGCGATATTCGGCCTCGTATCTTTCCGTCGCCTTTGCCAGCTCTTCATCGAAAAACCAGAAGGCTTCTTTCGGGTTCCCGGTGTATTTTCCAACTGGGGCGGCGGGCGCGGTTGGTGCTTGATTCAAACGCCATTTGTCCAGGAGCCATCCGCTTTGGGTCGGATCAATTGGAATCAATTCCGGCGGCGTGGTGGCGTTCCAATTGTTCGGCACGCGATACTCCACGGCTTTCTTGAGATAGAGGGCGAGGTATTCAACTTTGGCGTCGGTCGAGGCAAAATGTCCCTACGCCGGATTGGCCAGCATGGATAATGGCATTTTCGGATGCTGCTGGCGTTCCCATAAACCTTCCCGCGAGCAGTCATTCGCAGCTTCATATTCTCCCATGCTTTCGAGACATGGAACATAATCAATGTTGCGGTCGCCCCAGATGTCCGGGACAAAATTTTTGTCGCGAAAATAGGGCCATTGTCCGCTGACCGAGAGCGCCGCGAGCGTGCGTCCCGGATTCGATGCGGCGAAATAATACGGCCAGCTCGCGGCAGCGGAATGTCCCATCGGCACAACCGGCGCGAATTTCAATTCGGAGTAACCGGATTGGTCGGCGAGTTCATTGATCAGGTCGTTGAAAGTGTCGCCCGCGCCCTGGTTGAACCGGAACAGATGGTCAAAAAAGGGCGCGACCCAAACTTCGGCAAAGTTCATTTCCGCCAGGGCCGCGCGGAACTTTGGATTTTCAAGGATGGAAATTTCCTCCATGTTGTGCGGCGCGACGACCACGCCGCGCACCGTTTCACAATTGGGCGGAATCCACAGCCACGCCCGCGCCGGGCCGTTCTCCGGCTTCTCGCTTTTGACGGCAACCGACGATTGCCATTCAGCGGCATTTGTCGCTGCGGGCAAGGCGCAAATAAGCATTGTGCCGGCCAGAAGTTGCCTGACTTTCTTCATGGATAAGTTAGTCGGAAGAAGACGCTGCCGTTCGTCGGATTGATGGGCACAAACATTTGATTGGTTGAAGTGGAACCAGTTACCGGCACCCAGTTTGTTCCAACCCCAGCATTCAGCGAATTGGTCTGAACCTGCAGCCGGCAGCCGAGATAGTTCGAGGGCCAGGATAGATTCAACATGTTCCCAGTAAGAATAGTGGAAAGAGTGGTCGGCATGACCGGCGGCGGCGGTTGATTGCCCATCAGCCGCGTGATTTCGGTATCGCTCAAGGCGTAGTTGTAAATGAACAGCTCGTCCAATCGCCCGTTGAACAACGGGTCGGCGGCATACTGGCTGTCACCGAGAAAATTCAGCGCCGGATTGAAACTGGCGGGCGCGATCGTGACCGTGCCGGACGCGGCGACCTCGCCGTTGGTATAAAGTCGCGCGGTGTTGCCATTGCGCGTGATGGCAACGTGCCGCCATTGGCCGACGGGCAACGGCGAAGTTTCCAAGATCTGTTCAGCCCCGCCTCCATTGGTCGTGATGGCAAATCGCAACGTGCCGCTGCCGGAACCTGGCGTCAGAAACAGGTATTGCGTGGTGCCGTTTCCGAAATCGAAAATGCGCTGCCAGGCTGCCCCGCCGTCCCAGTTCACCCACAAGGCAATCGTGAAGTTGGTGACGGATGCCAAAAAGCCGGCGGGCAGCATGGCATATTGGTTCGTGCCGCTGAGATCCATGGCGGAGCCATACTTGCCGGCAACAAAAGTGGGCGAGCCAGTTACGGACGCGTGGTTCGCGTTCCCGGAACTGTCGTTGGCATTTCCATCGAAGGCATAGCGCGCGACCAGTGTCGGAATGACAGTCGGCGTCGCGCTCACCTGCGCGGAGTTGCTGGAAGTGTTCAAGGAACGGTCCACCCCTTTCACCACGTAGAAAAAAGTCCGCGGCAGGTTTGCTGATTTGTCGGTGAACGCGTTGTTCGTCAGTCCCCGCGCCACGATCTCGTAAGGTCCGCCGGAATTCGTTGCGCGCATCACGGAGTAGCCGGCGAGATCGGATTCGCTGTTTGTTTTCCAACTCAATTGGACTGAAACCGCGTTGGCGATGGCTGTCACATTTGTCGGCGCCGCTGGAGCCACGAACTCGACCGCTGCGCCGACGGGAAGCAGCCGCCATTGCTGATTCAACCCGTTCAGGCCAGTCCATTGCCAGATGTTCGCGCCGTTGGCGGTGGAGAGTCCGGCCACGTCGAGATATTTGCCGCTCCAGCGGCTGCGGATGTAGAACCAGCCGTTCCCGGCATACTCGAAGAACCACTGCTGGTTCGCACCTTGCAAGTTATCCCACTGCTACACATTGCCGCCGTCGTCGTAAGAAAAATTATTCACGTCCGCAGCCTTGCCGCTATGGGCGGCCGTGATTGCGTAAAAGCTCATGTCGCCACCCGCAGAGGAAAACGGAACAACGTCCCACTGCTGGTTCAAGCCGTTGGTGTAGGTATTTTGCTGGATGTTCGCGCCGTTGTTTGCGCTCGCGCCTGCGACTTCCATCACCTTCCCATTGTTACGATTGACGATGATGTAACGACCGTTGATGATCGGTTGCACATCCGCGCCCCAAGTGATGTTCACCACTTGCTCCGGATTATTGGTTCCGGGAGTGGTCACGGTATAATCGCGCCGTGGTCCGTCGCCGTTGTAAAACACGTCGCGGTCTTTGGAGAAAAACCGGTAGCTGGTCGTCACGCCCATACGTTCCGACGCGCCAAGAAATGCCTGCACTGCGCCGTTTGTCCCGCGATACACCGCCGCTGCGGTCCATTTGGTTCGATCTTCCGAATAACCGAGCCGTTGCCCTTGGCAGGCTTTGACAAAATTCCCGCGCGCCAACTCGGCTGCTCCCGAATACATGGACCGGTTCACTCCGTATTCGGCACCCGCAATCACCTCCATGAGATTGTGTGCCTCGGGAAGAATCGGCACATCGCCGCTGGCAATGGCATTTTGAATAAAGCTGACATAGCTGTTGAAACTGCCGCCCAGCGCGTGCGTCGTGCCCGCCGTGGCGCGAGTCTTGATTGGATCATACCACGCGTTTGCGTAGTCGCAGTTCAGCGTGCTGCCGCCAGCGAGAATCGTTCCCGTGAAGTTCGTGCTGGTCTGGAGCAATCCGAGAATGTTGTAAAGATTCGCAACCGTTCCCTGTCCCCAACCGTAGTCCGGCTCATTGAACGGCTCGGTGTATAGTATCGGTTTACAATAGAAGCGCTGGGCGGCTTCCATGGCCTGCACCCAAAGGCTTGGGATGACATCCGTTCCGCTCTTATACCACGCATCCACGCCAGAACCTGTGCCAATCGCCATGGACCAATGTTTGTTGCCCGCGATATTTGCTAGGCTCGCCTGAGTGTCTAGTTCCGTCTTCTGGGCTGCCGTCAAATCACCATTCGTCAGCGGCTGGTTCACGATGAACGCCAGATGCACAAAGTCCACGTCATTCGTGCCCATGAAAATCAGGCTTCGCTGCATGTTGTCTGGATTCGGCCAGGTGACAGACACACCCCAATTCGTGATCGCCTTGCTCACGCCCGGGTCGCTGGTGCTGAAGAGCACGGTGTGGTCCTGAGCGCGAACCGGACTGGCAAAGACGAGCGCAAACAAGACCAAGAAAACACCCAACCGCCAAAAGCGGCTGAACGTGCGGAGCACTCGGGTAATAAACAGGGAGCGCAACATGCCGGTCTTATTGAGCAATCTCTTTACGGATAAACCAGCCGATAGAACATGCTGCCGTTGGTGGCGCTCATCGGAATGGTCAACTGGTTTATATTCGTCGAATTCGCCACGGTTGTCCAGTTCGTGCCGAGGCCCGCGACGACGGAATTCGTCTGCGCCTGCAACCGCCAGCCGGTGTGATCTGCCGGCCAGTTGAATTGAAGTTGCACACCGCTGACTCCGAAACCGAGTTGCGGAGCGGATGTAGAGATCGGCTGCGCGGCGGCTTGACTTGAGTTGCCGCTCTCACCTCCGGCGTTGACCGCCGACACCACGAAGTAATACAGCGTGCCATTCGTCAGACCGGTGTTCGTGTAATTCATCGCAGTTACGCCGGCAGCGATGTTCGTGTATGCGCCGCCGCTGATGGTCGAGCGCTTCACATTGTAACTGGAAGCACCCGCCGAGGCTGTCCAAATCAAAGCCACCTGCGAATTGCCGGGCGTGGCCGAAAGGTTTGCGGGCGCCGATGGAGGCGCAGGCAAAGCGGCGTTTCCGTCGAATTCAATCTCGGCCACATTGCAGTTGGCGCTGGTCGGGCCAACATAGCGAACACAGCGGAAAGCATTGGTAATGCCGACCGTTTGCGAAGTCATTACTAAATATGCCGGCGCAGCGGTCACGGTGAACAAGGTTGCCGGACGGGTGAAATTTGTATCGTTTGCGCCTTGAAATATTCCGTTTACCATGCGGCTGGCAAAGGTTGCGCGCGGACAATACTGGATGAGTCCAATCACATTGCTCACTCCAGGCCCCAAGTCCAGGCCGACCCAATCGCCGCTGGAATTTGGCGAATCAAAATATGTGCCGGGATTGCCGTCAAACACATTTGATTTCGTGTTGCCAAGATTGTTCCATGATCCAGCCGTCCCGATGATGGTTCCCGTCAGCTTGCCCAATAAGGCGGCACTCACCTGGGAGGAGTTAGTGCCTTCGCCAGCGCCGTTCACAGCGGTGATGACGTAATAATACCTGATTCCAATGGTGACATTGGTGTCGGTAAAAGTCGCAATGATTCCGGTGGCAATGTTCGCGTAAGAGCCGCCAGGGGTTGTCGAACGCCACACGTTGTAGCTGGAGGCGCCTATTGAAGCAGCCCAGTTCAGAGCAACTTGGGTTGTGCTCGGCGTGGCGGTGAGGCCGGTGGGCGCGGCGGGAGCCGAAGGAAAAGGAGTGGTTACACTGGACTGGGCGGAATTGGTGCTCTCACCACCTCCATTGATTGCGGACACAACATAATAATAAGTTGTATTGGCGCCCGCCGTGGCGTCATAATAGGCCGCTGCAGCAATGTTAGAAGCAATGGTGGTATAGCCGCTGCCGCTGACGATGGACCGCTTGACGTTGTAACCGGCGGCATTCGTGACGGACGTCCAGAACAGGCAAACCTGATTGCTGGCAACGGCCATTGCCGTCACGATCGTCGGTGCGGCGGGCGGCGCAAAGCTTCCGGTAACGGCCACGTTGGTATAAACCACGTTGTCAAAAGTAGCGCTGCCATGATTGATTGCGATCCCCGCGTAATAGGTGCTGCCCATCGTCACGGTGGACGATTGCACTGTGGTCCAAGTCACACCCTCGGCGGATTGGTAGGCGGTGAAGGTGTTGCCGTTGCGGGTGAATTTATACCAAGCAGGTGGCGTCGTGAACTGATCACCGCTGGTATAATGATTCAGATTGCCGCCCGTGAAGGAGCGAACTCCGTAGATGGATTCGCGGCCGAACGCGGCCATGTGGAATTGCACGAGCGCGGCATTGGTGGCGAGCGAGGCGCGCATCATCAACCCCATTTCATCGGCGCTGTTGACTGTCAGCCGTGCAATGATGGTGAAGTTATTGGTGGCGTTGAGATAGGTGTAGTTAAATCCGCCGTCGCCCGGGCCGCCGATGCCGGTCCCATATCCGATGACGATGAAGGTATTGTTGCCGGCACCGGCATACAAAGAGCTGCCGGCGCTAGTCACTACTCCGATGTCCTGCTGCGTCCAACCGTCCGGCAACGAGCCGGAGGCCGCAGGCGTGGCACTGACTTCCACCGATCTGGCGCTGGTGCCGCTTTGGTTGTTGGCGGAAACCACATAGAAATAAGTCGTGTTGTTGGCCGCACTGGTATCGGTGTAATTAGGCGAGGTGTTCGCCGTCCAAGTGACTATGTTTGTGTAAGGCCCGCCGCTGGTTGTGGATCGTAGCACGTTGTATCCTTGGGCCAGGTCGCCAGCGGCAGGCGTCCAGTTCAAGTTGACTTGCGAAATCCCGCCTTGGGCGATTAGCCCGGGTGGCGCTGCGGGAAGCGGCGCGGGAGGATATGGCGAAGCAGCAGAATTAAGAGTATAGGTCAATGTCCCATAGCCAAAATGGTCGGCGCTGCCATGTTCCGGCCGGTAGAGTTGCGCCATCGCCTTGGTGTTTGGCGCGCTCAAACCCTGGAGGACGGCGTAGTGATTATAGAACATTTCATAAACTGGACGGTCATCAATCCGCCCCCGGCCGTTATTCGAGATATAAAGCAAGTTGTCATTGGCGCAATCATTGAATGACGTGTAGGGAACATTGTGCGACAGGGTGTATTGAGCCACGTATTCGACCCCGGCCAGAAGCCGGTTGTTGGCAAAGCCAAACAGATCCAGACCCTGATTCCAAGCCACCTGACAAAGCAAGCCCAGGTCCGCAATGCCGAGCGTGCAATGCTCCTGATCCCGCCCACTTTCGTCGCCCTGCGCGAGCGGACCGGCATACAGATACGGAAACGCGTTCGAAATCGCCCCAGTGCCCGCCCCGCTCTTGAAGAAATTGACGGCCTGGTTGTATTTGTTCGTGTCGTCGCAAAGCACGCCGATGGCGAGGATCGCCGCGTTGTTGGACGCGTCCCAACTCGTCCAGTCCGCAAAGCCGCATGGCTGGCTTGAAACATAGTTGTTGCAGGGCGGATAAAGGTATTTGACCATCATGTTCGTGAAGCTGGCGAAGTCCGCCGCCTTCCAGCCGCTGTAGGTCCGCAAAAGTTCTCCGGCCAGTACAAAACTCATCGGGGGAAGCCCGCTTAATCCGCCGCCGGTTTCTGTATTGGTCGTCACCGTCGAAGACCACTTGTTAAAGATGTTAGTCGCCGTATTGGCGAAATTGACATCGCCGGAGATATACCACCGGATGGTGTTCAGATAGGCGGCATGGGCGTCGGCGTCAGCATTCTGCCGGCTGGTGTTGAAATCCGTCGTCGCGTGGGTGGATTAGTTGCTTTGCGCCCGCGAATCAGTAATCAGCACATTCCAGTCGTCTATCCACGGATGGTTACCCGCCAGCACGTTGGTTTTCATCCGGTCCAAATCCGCCAGCGTGTGCAGACCGCCGGGATGGATGAATGGCTGGGCGACGAGTGTCTGACCCAATCCTATGGCTATGATGACCAACAAAAACCACCTTATGCCATACGCTAAACTATCGCAGAATGTTTTAATGCTGGCTCCATGCGTGGGTTGGCCGTTGCGCCATCGTCAATAATACCGGTGTATAATAACACACTAATCGTATTACCAATATCCCTCAAATTGTGATGCTTCCCTTGCCAATGCTTCCCTGAAGAAATAGTCACCCCAACACGAGTAGGCGTTTTTGTTGCCATAGGCACTTTTCAGCACTCCGGGACAGGCGTCATTTGAGTCGAGGTAATCTTCACTGCAAACACGATCCAGCAGCGCATGTTTGGCCTTCAAAATTTCAAGGTCGGCCCCATGATGTTTCGTCAGTTCCTGAAAACCGCACACGGCCACCACCGCCGCCGAGGCGTCACGGACAGACTGGGCATTTGCGGGCAGCCGGAAATCCCACACCGGAACCACCTCCTTGTCGAGTTGGGCAATGAACTTCCGGGCCAGCCGCACCGCCGCATCCAGGTATTTTTGATTCCGCGTGTATCCGTAGCTCAACGCAAAACCATAAATCGCCCACGCCGCGCCGCGCGCCCAGTAGGAGTTCTTGCCATTGCCACAAAAATTATCAGGCCCGATTGGTTTGCCGGTCTTCAAATCGAATCGGAAGGCGTGGCAGACGGAATCGTCCGGGCGGACAAAGCATCTCAACGTCATGTCGGCGTGACGCACGGCAATGTCGTGATATTTTTTGTCCCCCGTTTCCTGGCTTGCCCAATAGAGCACTGGCAGGTTCATCAGGCAGTCAATGATCGCCATGTTGGCAGGAAACGCCGGATCGTCCGTGCCCACTTGTCCCCAGGCGCGGATGAAATTGCCCTTTTCGTTGAACCGTTGAGACAAGACTTCGGCGGCGCGGACACCCGCTTCCAAATCACTTTTGAAGCCGGTCAGCTTAAAGAGCGCGACCGAATACAATGAATAAAGGAAGCCGAGATCGTGGTGGGTGTCCAGGTGGCGGGTGAACACCTTCTCGCGATAGTGTGGCGCGAGACGCAGGATTTGTTTTAGGAAGTATTCGTCTTCCATTTCATTCCAGGCAATCAAGGCCATGCCGGTGAAAAAGGAAGAGGTCCAGTTCCCGATCTCGTAGAAACCTTCTTTGAAGTCAAAGTAATTGCCGTTCACCTCCCACGCAGCGGATTTCGGCTCATCCGCCAACCGCCTGATGTTGATGCGCGTTTTGCGCACACAAAGATCGAAGGCGCGCTTTAATTGGAGTTCTCCCGCAGGCACGCCGTTGCCGGCGACCTTTGGGTCATTGTTGTCGTTTGTTTTTTTAATACTTTGCTTTCCATGTCAAATTGGTATGTCAATATATCGAAAAGACCGCCCGGAACACAATAACATGAGCGGCAGCGGATATACAGGCTCAAGGGCTAAATTATAGAGACGGGTTAACGACGCGCATTCTGCCTTTGAGTATATTGTCTGATGGCCTCCTGTGCCTGGGCGTCACCGCGGGCGGCGCGCTCATTAAGCTCGTTCATGACTGCCGCTTCTGCACTGAGCAGCGACATGGTTTGTTCGGGCGTCTTGGGCGCCTTGTATTGCAACGACTGCAGCCGGGCAACTGCATTCACATAATTGCCACCTTTGTATAGGGCAACCGCCTGGTTCATCTGTGCATTCACCGATTGCGACCCAGCCGTATCCGCGCCCGAAGCCGAAGCGTTCCCGGATGAGGCCACAGATTTCAGGCTGTCATTGGTTTTTCCGAATGATTGCGCGACCTTTTCAAGTTCACTGGCGGCGGTTGTTTTCTTGTGACACCCGGCCAGCAAAGCCGTCAAAACAACCAAGCCTGCGGAGGTGATTTGTTTCGTAGTGATCATTTATTGATTGAGTTCCAACGTGAAACTTACCGTCCGTCGGTGCTGCCCGGATTGCACCAATACCGATTTTTAGTGGGAAGCGCTGTTTCAGTGTAGAAGCTCGCGGTCTTGATATATTCGACGTGACCGTCCACAACGCCGATGGATGTTCCGAGTGAGTGCAGCGTGGTAATGCCTTCATCGGGCCGGCTCGAACCATCGTTAAAATCCGCGGAATTGTCCTCCCTGGCCTGCCAATAAATGACGGCGGTCTGCTGGAACGCGCTGATCTTATAGGAACCATTCCCTAGTCCGCCATAACCATTCACGGCTCCGTTCATAAGATAGCTGCTCAATTTCTGCGCCCGCGAGGAATAGCTGGCAATCGCATTGGTCCTTTCCAATGGACAATGATAGATGGTGATGTTTTTCAGAACATCCAACAGCAAGCCGCCCTCATAGGCCTTTTTCGGCTGGGCGTTGTAGGGTGGAATCGTGGGATCGGGAACAATTCCGGCCGTAGCGTCGTAAAGCCAGCCGCGCGCACGCCACGGCGGATTCCAGTTCGGAGGCGGCAAATAGTCTTTTGCATCTGTGGCATACATTTGCGTTGCCACCAACATTTGCCGGAAGTTGTTTTGCTCCTGTGCCCGGATGGCTTTTTCTTTTGCTTTGGCCAAAGCTGGCAATAGCATGGCCGCCAAAATGGCTATGATCGCAATGACCACCAACAATTCAATCAGGGTGAAAGCCCCGAGATCAGGGTTCACGGAATGCACTCGGAGGTCTTTTTGTTTCATAGGCAACTCTTGAATTGAGGGTGCTACAGGTTCAATTGTAGCACCCTCTTTGACCTGAACTCGATTATGGATAAACCAACCGGAAGAATACCGTCCGGTTGGCATTCACAATCGGAATGGCAACTTGGTTGGTGCTGGCAGCATCAGGCCAATCCACCCAGTTCGTGCCGAGACCGCCGTTCAACGCATTGGTTTGCGTTTGCAACCGCCAGCCGGTATGATCGCCGGGCCACGACAGAGTCAACGTATTGCCGGTGACGCCATAGGTGATGGGCGTGGGCGTGGTCGAAACCGTTGACAAGCCTACATGCGGGCCAGCGAGATCGCTGGCGGCCACGTCTGAGTCGGCAAACGCGCCTTCATAGATGCGAAGTTCGTTGATCCAACCATTGAGAACCGGATCCTGCCATTGTGACACTCCCAGCCAGACATTCTGGTCATCCAATGTTTGCAACGTGTTGCCAAACGCAGGCGTCGCGGAATTTACGAGTGCTCCGTTGATATACAACTTCATGGTGTTCTGGTTGTAAGAATACACCAGAGTAACATGCTGTTCCGTTCCAATCACGAACGGACTGGTGCCAACAAGTTGCACCTGGCCGAACGACATGGTGGAGTCGAAGATCGGATTGGCGTTGCCTCCGGGAAGCGGCGAGAAGAAGAGGCTGGTGATGCCATTGCCGTCGTTGTGTGAATCGTTGCCTTTGCTGGATGAGCCGAAGTCAAAGATACGCGCCCACGGTTTCGCTTCGTTCATGCCGCACCACATGTCAATCGTAATGTCGCCGCGCTCCGAGATGATGCCGACCGGCAGCTTAATGTAGCCCGAGGTTTGATAAACATTGTTGCTCGGGAAGTTCGCTTGCTCGCCATCCAGTGTTACCGGGAGTCCGCCAGTGAGCGGTGAGACGATCGTTCCATTGGCACCCCCCACAGAATCAACCACCGTGCTGGAACCCACCGTATCCCGGAAGCTGTAACGGTGCTTGAGGTTTGCGTCGTTGGTCAGGCTGATGGCATCGCTCACGCTTCTCACGCTGAACCCGGCCAGGTTTGTATGTGCCACGCCGAGGTAGTTACCGCTCAAATCTGCAGTGCCGACTGCAACCGGTATAATTGTCACCGTGGAAGTGGACGGCGGAACGCCTGTGTCACTGACTGTAGCCACCGACGGTGTCACATCATTCCAGGAAACCGTGTTGGTATAGGAACTGATGTTCACATTGGTATAGCCAGAGAACGTGGCGAACATTTCCAATGTGCCGGCTTGAGCACCATTGGCACCATCAATGTAAGCCGTGTCTGGCTTGGCTTTCACCGTCACCGATACCGGGGCCAGTGTCGTCACAGCCTGTGTCAACGACAAAGTCTTGAAGGTGACAACCAAGTTCGCCGTTCCGGGCGTCAGCCCGGCGGTGACGACACCGTTGGTGACGCTGAACACATTGGGATTCGACGACGAATAAGATGACAAGTCGGTGACGTTGCCGCCAACCGTGCCATCGGTGAAGTCGGCAAAAACCGTCAATGACGTGCCCGCCGAATTGCCTGGGAACAATGGGCCGGCAGCCCCGCCAAGGTAGAGGTTGGTGGGAGTCAAGGCGTTGAGATTCTTGACAATCTGGAAGGCCGCTATTCTCAAACGGCAGGTGTTGTTGGCTCCGGGAACGGTGTCCGTGCCATCCGGCCCCCACATAAAGGTGGCTGTTTTATTGGTCAGACCGGTGAACTTGATATAGTTGCCACCCGGCACTTGCGCCAAACTCGCAGGATAAACTCCGTTAGGAATGGAACCGCCCGAAATGATCGGAACCGCTTGATTGTATCCAGCACCATTGGTGCTTGCGGGATTGGGAGCAATGCCATCGAGCGATCCCGTCAGCGTCGCCATGTTCGCTCTCCAACGTGTTTCAAGAGTCTCCATTGCCGTGACGTGGCCGATGCGGGCCGCGTTGCCGGTATCATTCCAAAAGTAGAAGTAAGCGTCGTAGGTGCTATAGGGGACGTTGGTAATGACAATGGCCCGTTGCGCACCCACCGTATAGCCTGCGCCACCGCCAGCTCCACCATCATCGTAGGCATAGTGGAAGGTCACATACTCATTGGTGGTAATGGTGGCCGTTGCGCTGCCGAACCCCTGGCCGGTCCATACGACTGTCGTGTTGGTAAGAAAATTCCCCGCGTAATCCCACGGGTTCACGATCGCATTCGAAGGCGAAGTTGTGGAACCGATGTTATAGACCAGGTTGTTCCAGTAAGCCTGACGATTTCCAGGAGCGCCGGTCAGGTCTTTAAAGTTGGCGAAGTTGCCGACGGCAGTAATGTTTGCGCCGAAGCAAGCAACCTTGCTGGGTTGCGGAAACATCTTCACCGTGCCGGCACCCGTCAAATCGGCGGCCAGACTTTCAAACGTGGCATGGAGGCTGAACACGCTGTTGCCGTTCGTGCTGACGGCGGTTACAAGACCGTTCGATGCCACGCTTAAGATGTTTGTCGGCCCACCGCTGAAGGTGACGTAATTATATGCCGCCACCGTCACGTTGCTGTAAGCACTATTGGTCAAATAGCCTGCGAAGTTGGCGCGCAGTTGGGCCTGCACGGTGTCAGCCGCGTTATTCCCCTTATACAAAACATTCGGATTGGGGGCAGGAATGCTGATGGCAACCGGCGGCAGCACCGTTACCGATTGAGTAGATGAAAAGTTGCCGGAGGTGATGATCAGATTTGTAATGCCTCCATGTTTTGGAGAAATCAGCCCCGAAGCGACTGTGAAAATATTGGTATCCTGCGAGGTGTAAGTCGTGCTCGACAACAATGCGAGCGGAAAAGTATCGCCATCGTCATACTGGCCATACGGGCTGAAGGCCGTAGGTGTCGTGTTGCCGGCCAGGAGTTTCGGGATGGCCGAGGCCAGAAAGATATTGGTGAGATTCGCGGCAGGAAGCTTCACGATTTGCAGGCCGGCCACTTTAAAACGCCGGGCTGAATCGCCTCCGCTGACACCATTGGCACCGCCGCCAACTGCCTCAAAGTAGATTTGGGTCAAATAATTGGTGCTGGTGGCCACCACGTTGGTCGTGGCCGTGCCCAGATCAATGTTGGTGGTGTAACTTATTTGCGGCCCGTTGGTGTCTCCCGGCAGGACCACAAAATTACCCTGCTGGATGCCGGCAAAAGTCGTGGGGGCAACTGAGGTAAACGATTGAAGGTAGTTATTGCCGCTGGCGTCCGGCGTCGGCACGCCCGACAGGTTGATATCCTGTTCTTTGAGCCAGCGAGTGGTGGTGTAGTTTGTAATGATGGTGGAAAAATTCGTTACGGTCAGGTCAATGTTGGTAATGTAGGTTTGATTGGTGACAGTGTTCCTGATGGACCAATAACCCCCGCGCGGACTGGTCGCTGAACCTTGGTCAGGGCGTGTGTAACAGAAGACAAGATAGTTCGTCCACGGCAGGTCGGCGATAGTGACGAGACCTTCGGTGCCCACGTCGTGATCCCAAATGCTGCCGTATAGCTTGGCATCGTTGGCGCCGCTGCCGGTGCCGGGATTTCCAGTCAGCTGGCCAGTGGTGACGGTGGCCGCCGTGGTGGCTCCGTCGGCAGGATTGAGCAAGTTGTTGCCCTGATTGTCCGTCGGCGTCAGCGCAGCTGTGCCGAAATTAGCCGTGATGGCCGCGCTGTTCCAGTTGGTGGTGCGCACACCGGGAGCTCCGGCGATATCGCCGGTCGGCGTGCCATTCATGGTCGGGCTGGCCGAGCCGTTGCCGAACTTAAGGCCGATGATTTGGGCCGCATGCGCAGGCCAGGTCGCCCCGCTTACGAGCAGGGTCAGCAATAGAATCGAAAGAATCTTCCTAGTCTTTGGCCTATTCTCGGATGTGTTTTTCATTGGAGGGTTTGTTGGTTGGTTTGTTTTGGCCGCCGGCTAGACGTTTTAATTCGGTGACATTCAATTCACCCTGATCAAGCCGCTAGCAGACACCGCCGGGCCAGCTCACGCATTTTGTCTGGTGTCATGCTGGCAGCCTAGGGCAACTTTATTCGGCGGACAATTCAAACGATGTGCTCACTGATGCATAAAGTGCGCAAGCGGCTCACTTGTGCAACCCCGTTGGGAAAATGATGGTTTATCTTTGCCGCCCTAACCTTCTGCAAGCCACCATCAACTGCATTTATTCTTGGTAGAATTTGGGTGGCAGCGTGCTGCCATTTACCCAGCGGCCTTCGATCAGCAGCTCGCGACATACTTCTGGAATGCCGCGTTCGTTATGATTGATCAGCGAAATGAGCATTTGCACGGCGGCCCTGCCGATTTCGCGCGAGTTCTGGTCAATGCCGGCGTCCGCGCCGCCGTCCAACACACTGAACGCCGCCAACCCCATGTCGGCCGGCACTTCGTAGCCTAAATTTACGAGTGTGCCACGCATTTGTCCCACATCGGTCAGAATCGCATCCGGCTTGTGCTTGTTGAGCCAGGATTTTATGGTTCGACTGCGGATTTTTTCATCGTGCCTTTCCGGGAAAATCAGCGGCGGAATTCGCGTGCCGGGACTCAACCGCATCTGGCTGAACAAGTAGCCCGCACCAAACCGGGTGACCGATTTGGGGAGGCTGACCAGACCGATGCGCCGGTATCCTTGTTTCCACATGTTTTCAAAAGCAATCAGCCCGTCGGTCAACTGGTCGCTGGTAATAATATGGGCTCTCGGTTTGGAGACGGAATGTCCGAAGCGAACCACGCAGAAATTGTCCCAATTAAAATCACCCCAGTCCAGTGCGAGTGTTCCGTGTGGCGGAATCATGATGCCCTGGATGTTGCGGGCCAGCAAAATCTTCTCCAGGCGTGACACCCTTAGCTGCTTGTTAATGATGAATTCCTCTAGCCGGAAACCGCACCGCTCGGATTCCTCCGTTGCGCCCCGCCAGTAGAGATCAAATTCTTTGAAGGAACGCAGTTGTTTTGGTTCCGGCCAGTGATTAATCCACGCCAGTTCGGCACCGATGGGGGTGCTGGCTTAGCCCCGGCGGTAATGTGCCAAAGCCGCGAGCATCGGATCCGGACGATAACTCATTTCTTTGGCCATCTGCTTTACTTTCTGGCGCACGGGTTCGCTGATACGCCGATCATCTCGCAAAGAACGTGAAACCGTGGCATGGCTGACTTTCAATCTGCGGGCAATATCGTGCAGCGTGACGCGTTTGGGGGAGTGATCCGGTTCCATGGTTTGATGGCGATCAGCTTATCAAGCATGGCAGCGGCGCACAAGCGCCGTCAAAACACTGTGTTTTGAGCGTTGGGACAAGGGGGTGATTTTTTGTGCAACGTGGTGCACGCTACTCGTATTCATCAAACCTGCGGCCGCGTCACTTTACTGTCACCACCATTCGTTACCCTTGCTGGTCTTGGGTATTAGTTATCAGGGCGGCAAATTGGGCGTTCTTCTTCGCGATGCACTCATCCTCAATTTCTTGGGATTTGTGTAAGCCGGCACTTTGCTTACTTTGAGCCATTTGGAAGCGGCGATTCTTGTGTCTTGGCTTCGGTAAAGACAATTTCATGAATCGCCGGCTGGCCAGCCGCAATCAAACCGCGCTGGCTGCTCGCCAACTTTGTCAGGAGCGACCATTCCATCCGCTGCATCGCCGCCTCAATGCGGCTGAACTGGCCGTCCGTCCGGTGCCGCCTGCGTCGGTCGCTCCAGTTGAACCCTTGCGCTATGCGGCTCAACGAGCAGATCAGCGAAACCGAATTCATTTCCAAGAAATGTGTTCTGTGGATCAAAAAGCGGAGTTGAAGGGCAAATTGGAGGCGTTTGAAGTCAACCGCCAGAATCGGTTCGAACCGGCCATCCAGTTCGTTTTAGAGGCTGAACAAGCCGCTTTTTTGCTCGCCGAAGGAAATTCAGAGCAGAAGCGCGATTTTCTCAAAAAAATCGGTTCGAACTTCCAGATGGCGGATAAATCGTTGGCGGTGGAATTCAAAACCCCGTGAAATCTAATGGCAGAATATGCTTATCCCTTTGACGCCGGTGCTATCAACTTGCGGTAGCCGAGTGGTTGTT
>ODAK010003150.1_pt1 | contig 17212 bp, 13 predicted proteins | sample 1539591 | NCBI WGS metagenome assembly ODAK01 (sample SAMEA3539303, study PRJEB22396) | soil metagenome | biome: tundra; feature: field; material: soil | place: USA | collected 2010-05 | depth 0.15 m
CAGCTGCAGCAACTGGTACCAGACGATTTCATAGATCAGGGCGGAGCAGCCGCTGCCGGCAAACAGCAGCAGGAGCAAGGGCAAATGACGGCGCGCACCGGCGCCCGGAGCGGGTGGAAGAGGGTTCTGTGGGGCCAAGTCGCATGATACATCACCTCGACGGCAGGCAGCCCGCGGACTCAGAATTCCACATCCCGCGGGGATCTCAACCGTGGAGTCTTAGCCGGATCTATTTCGGGAGCGGCGGCGCCGGCGGCATCACCGGCTTGTACCCGGGCGGGATCTGGAACATCGCGGGATGCGGTTCCGCCGTCTCCGCGATTTTGTGGTAGCTCGTCTGTCTGCCGAACGCACCCGTCACCTGCGTCCTCACCGGCATCCCAAGCTTGGTGCTGGTCCACAGGTCGGCCGTCGTAGGCATCTGCGGCGCCGGTGGCTTCGGCGGCGGCGAGGGAGGCGCCCCCGCCACCTGGGGTGGCTGCGGAGGCTGCGGCGGGGGAGGCGGCTGGATGGTGTACCGCTTGCCATCCACCTCGTGGCCGTCAATCACACTCTTACCCAAGTCCTGGACGTGCATTGGGGGAGGCTGGAACGGCGGCGGTGCGGCGCCCGGTGACGGCATCCCCGGCAGCTGCGGCGGCGCCGCTGGCGGCGCCGGCTGCATGGGCATGATGCGCGCCTCTTTGGTGACGTGATCGAGCACCACGACCTGCCGCGCCCCGGGATCGGTGATTACCGACGTGTTGCCGGTATCGGTGCGCGTTTTCCCGTCGCCCGAGCGGACCATACGCGAGACCGATTGCTGCGGGGCTCCGCCCTGCGCCCACTCCGTGACGGTTTGAGTCTCGGCGGACGCCGGTGGTTGGGGCGGTGGAGGTGCCGACGGTGACACAGCGCTCACAGCATATCACAGAACAGTGATATCGGCCGTCGTTTCGATGATCCACATTTGGATGCGCGCGCTTTCGCTGAATGGGCAGGCAAGCGTCTGCCCAAGGGCCGCGAATGGGAAAAGGCGGAGCGCGGCAAAGAGGGCTTTCTCTTCCCCTGGGGCAATGACGCGGACACGGCGCGTGCCAACGTAGGCAGTGGCGAGCTGCTGCCGGTTTCCGATCTTCCCAACGGCGCCAGCCCTTATGGAGCGCTCAATATGTCGGGCAACGTGTGGGAATTGGTGGATCAGGTGAGCCCGCCGGGGAATGGCGCCTTCGCGGAGTTCGCCAGGCTGTTCCATGAACTGAAACTCGCCCCGCCCACCCGCGACGAACCGTGGTACATGGTTCGCGGCCAGTCCTTTTTTGCGGCGGAAAAGCTCGATGCAGCCGGTCTATGGGACACATCCACCGTCCCCGAGCGCGGCTCGGCCCCCAATATCGGCTTCCGCTGCGTCAAGGACGCGCCGTAGGACAGATCATCGCCTTCGTGGTCCGTCATGCCTCGCCAATGGATTGGGTGACAGACGACAAAAGGCGATCGTCTGTCCCACGTGCGTTAAAATCGAAGCTGGCTCCTCTATGGACCGTCCTGCCGCCGCCAATCCCGCTACCGCGCGAGACATCATCCGGGAAATCGTCCGCAACATGGGCGAAGGTCTCGAGCCGCTGCACTACTCCACCCTGCCGCCGGCCATCTTCCACGTCTACCTGCATACGAGCGACATGGAGCGGCTGCGCGGGATCCTGCCGCGAATCGTGGACGAAGCGCGCCGCGCGCTGGATGCCGAACTCGAGACGCTGAACCGCGCCACGCTGGGCGAGCGGTTGAAACTGGCGAGGCGCAGCGACCCCAAGATCGTGGCGCCGGAGGGCGGCTGGCAGATTCGCATTCTGGAAGACACCGACGAAGACGCCACGCCGGGCGATATCGCCATCTCTTCGGAGCTCGCCCTGCCCGCCAAGGACGAACTCGGGTCGGGATCCATGACCAAGCGCATCGCCACGCGCCGCATGGGCGGAGTGGAATCGACCAAACAGAGCTACGATGCTGCGCCGGCCCCCGCCGCGGCGGCGGCGGACGCGGGTGCGTTCGCCGTCATCGAGTACGAAGACTCTACCGGCCACAAGACGTACCGCATGACCAAGGACGAAATCGTGGTGGGCCGCGGGGGGCGCGATTACTGGACCGACATCAAACTGGAAACGCTGCCCGACGTGTCGCGCGAACACTTCCGCCTGCGCCGCGACCCGGCGAGCGGGCAATTTTTCCTCAAGGACCTGAGCCAGTTGGGCACGACGATCGACGGCGCGAAGGCGCCGACCAGCATGGTGCTGGAAGGCGGCGAAAAGCGCGACCGCAATTTGGAGGCGCCGGTGCCGGCGCGGGCGCGCATCGGCCTGGCGGGCGTGGTGTTCCTGGAGTTCCGAAGCACATCGAATGGATAAGACCAACGTCAGGTGCGCGGGGGCGAGCGACCCGGGCCGCGTGCGGAGCAACAACGAGGACGCGTTCCATATCGACGCGGAGCGCGGCATCTTCCTGGTGGTGGACGGCATCGGCGGGCAGGCCGCGGGCGAGAAGGCGGCGGAAATCGCCGTGCAGCGGGTGCGCGCGCGCCTGGAACGGCAGACCGGCACCGTGGAACAGCGCGTCCGCGAGGCCATCACCATGGCCAACAACGAAATTCTGCGCGCGGCGCGCGCCAACCCGGAATTCACCGGCATGGCGTGCGTGCTGACGCTGGTCCTGCTGGAGAACGGCGCGGCGGTGGTGGGACACGTGGGCGATTCGCGGCTCTACCAGGTGCGCCGCGGCGAAATCCGCAAAATCACCCACGATCATTCCCCTGTAGGCGAGCGCGAGGACAATGGCGATCTAAGCGAGTTGGACGCCATGAGCCACCCGCGCCGCAATGAGGTCTTTCGCGATGTGGGCAGCGAGGAGCACACTCCCGACGACGCGGATTTCATCGAGGTACAGAGCCTTCCGTTCGATTCGGACAGCGCGCTGCTATTGTGCAGCGATGGCCTGAGCGACCAGGTTCCCTCCGCACAGATTCGCGCCGCCGTGGAGCGCCACGCCGGCAATCCCCAGGACGCCGTGAGCGAACTAATCGCGGCGGCGAATCGCGCCGGAGGTAAGGACAACGTAACGGTGCTGGTGGTGGAAGGCGAACAGTTCACCGCGCCAGCCACCCTGCCAATGTCGGCTCCGCGCCGCCCGGGAATGACGCGCGCTCTGCTGTTCGCCGGCGGGTTCATGGCGGCGGCGGCCCTGGGCTGGCTGACGCGGGCGATGTGGCAGCCCGCGCCGGCGTTCATTGCGCCGCGCACGATCGCCGTGACCACAACCATTGCCGCCGCCATGGCCGAGGCTCGCGCCGGCGACAGCGTGGAAGTCCCCGAGGGAGAGTATCGCGAGCAGGTGCGGCTCAAGGATGGCGTGACCCTGCGCGCGCGGGTTCCCCGCGAGCCCAAACTGCGCGCCGCGCCCATGAGCAACGGACCCGCCGTCATCGCCGAAGGCGTCAAGGGGGCGCGCCTGAGCGGCTTCCGCATCCTGGCCGACGCCGAGGCGCCGCTTTCGATCGGCATTCTGCTGCGCGAGAGCGCGGTGGAGATCGACGATGTGGAGGTCAAGGGCGCCGGAATCGGCATCGAGATCAGCGGCAGCGCCAGCCCCGTGCTGCGCGCCAATGCGATCCGCGATTGCCTGGCCGAAGGGGTGCTCATTCTCGGCCCTGGAACCCCGTGGCTTTCGCACAACCTCTTCCAGTCGAACAAAGGCGCGGGCGTGGCCGCGCGCGACGGCGCCAGACCAGGGCTGATGGGCAACGTGTTCGACCGCAACGTGCTGGAACCGCCTCCCACCGACACCGTCAAAGAGCTCAACTTCTTCCTGGGGCCGGTTCAGGTCCCGGCGCGGCCGGCCCGGCCCGCGCGGCCCCCGGCGGAGGCCAAGCGATGATGGCGGGGGCAGCATTAGTGGGACAGACGATCGCCTTTTGTCGTCTGTCCACCTTTGGCCAGGCAAGACAGACCACGAAAGGCGATGGTCTGTCCCACCTTTGCAGACAGGCCGGGAGGCCTGTCCTACCATGATCGCCCCGGCCAGCCGCAAAATCGGCAAGTATGAAATTGTCCGCAAGCTGGGACGCGGCGGCATGGCCGACGTGTACCTGGCGCACGACAGCGAGAACGGCGGCGCCGTGGCGCTCAAGCTCATCGAGCACGCCACCGACGCCGACACCACCGACGCGATTGCAGCCGAACGCCGTGGCGCCGAGTTGCAGGCGCACCTGGCCGCCATCGACCCGCGCGTGGTCCGCGTCTATGGTGCGGGCGATGCCGACGGCTTTTTCTTCGTCGCCATGGAGTACATCGACGGGCAGGACCTGGCGGAGTTGATGCGCCGCGGGCCGCTGGTTGTCGGGTTCGCCACCGAAGTCGCCATCGCCGTCGCCAAGACCCTGGAGAACGCGCACAATCTGCAAATGGCCATCGGCGGCAAAGATTTCCGCGGCGTGGTACACGGCGACATCAAGCCCAAGAACATCCGCATCGATGCGCACGGTGAAGTGCGCGTGCTGGATTTCGGCATCGCCAAGGCGCTTTCGATGTCGCGGCGGCTGACGCGCAACGAATTCGGCAGCGTCCCCTACGCCTCGCCGGAACGTCTTGATTCGGGCGACGTCAATGTGGGCTCGGACTTGTGGTCGCTGGCGGTCATGCTCTATGAGATGGTCGTCGGCATGCAGCCCTACCAGGCCGGCAATACCGAACGGCTGGAACGCATGATCCGCTCGCGCATCGCGCCGCCCCCCGCCCCGGACCCTTGCCCGGAGCCGCTGCGCCGCATCCTCATCAAGTCGATGGCGCCGAACCCGGCGCTGCGCTACCCCACCGCCCGCGAGTTCGGCGCCGATCTGGAGGCGTTCCGCGACGGGGCCCCGGTGGCCGCGGCGAGCGATGACCTGGACGCCACGCGGCGCACCTTCCACCCGCCCGAAGGCGCGGCGGGAGATTCTCTGGAGGCCACCCGGCGCACCGTGGTCCCCGAACCGGGAGATGCCGCGGAGGAAACTCGCAGGACGCCGCGGCCGGCCGCGGGCGCGGACGTCAGGCGCACCGCCAAGGCGGCCGGTCCGACGCCCCTCGCCTACGTGGTTGCCATGCGGGTCCTGCTGGGCGTCGTGGTCTGCGGCGTCCTGTACGGCGGGTGGCTGCTGGCTTCCAACTATCTGCTCTATCAGCGCGGCCAGCAACTGGAGCGCGAGGTGGAAGCCGAACAGCTTACCGACCTCGACCAGATATGGGCCAGATGGACGGAACTTTCCCGGGGCAATGCCTCGTCTTTCCTTTTGCACGGACCGCGAAAAGTGGTGAAGCAGAAGTTTGTCGCGGCGGCGGACCACGTGATCGATACCTACCGCAACAACGAGTCGCAGCTGATCTATGAGAAGGAGTGGGAACGCGCGCGCACCATGGCGGCGCGTGCGCTGGCCGTGGATCCGGAGGATGACGTCCGCGGCAAACTGCGCCTGTGCGAAGGACACCTTGCGCGCATCAACGGCACCAGCCATCGCAGCCCGCAGGAATTGAGCGACGCCGTGGAAAAGTTCGATGAGGCGCAAAAGCTGCTGCCCCGCTCGCCCGACCCCGAGCTCGGCCTGGCGCGCGTCTATATCTACGGACTGAAGGATTTCGACAAAGGCTACGAGGCCCTGCAACAGGCGCAGAAACGCGGCTATACGTGGGGCAATCGCGAAAAACTGCTGCTGGCCGATGGCTATCGCGAACGCGCCGACCGCCTCTGGTGGGATTCGCGCAACGTGCGCGGGCTGCCGCCGGAGAAGGACCAGATCCAGCGGGCCGCCGACGACTACAAGCGGGCCGAGGAGCTGTATCAGGGGATCTCGCCGTGGGGCAAGTCGGCCGCCAGCATCGCGCGCGTGCAGTCCAGCCTGGAGAGCGTGAATTTCCGCTTGCACCAGATCGAGACCGACCCTCACTGATATGGCCGTCACCCGCAGCAGATCCGTGGAGCGTTCGACCGCGCGAGACCTCCGGGGACGGCGTGCCGCCTGGCGGGGCCGCGAGTTCCTGCTCACCGTGGCGGCGAGCCTTCTGGTGGCTGCCGGATTGTACCAGGTCCACCAGGCTAAATCGCAAGGGCTGGCCGATATCGATGCCGGCCTGGATGCCAGGCGCCTGCTCGATCTGAACGAACTGGGCGGGCGCGAGGAATTGCTGCCGGCGCTCGCCCCCCTCTTCCCCAAGAGCCGCGAGCGCGACGTGGCGGCGCGCGAAATCTACTACCTGACCGGCAGCCTCTCCAACGTCGGCGGCATTGCGCGCAGCAAGCTGCTCACCAGCGAGCAATTCCGCCAGTTGAAGCCGTTGCTGGTGGTGCGCCGCCCGGCGCAGTTCCAGCGCGCCTTCTATCTTTGGTGTGGCATCTTCTTCGGCGCCTTCTGGCTGGTGCACGTGTTCTGGAGCCTGCGCGGCTTTCAGGGCGACCAGATGTTCCTGCCGGCGCTCCTGGCGCTCTCTGGCATCGGGCTCGTCCTTATGGTGAGTCTGCGCGACCCCGTACGCGATAACCTTCTGTTTGTGGATTTCGCCCAGGGCGCGGCGGCCGGGGCGATCCTGCTGGCGGTGCTCAGCGGTTTCAACTACCAACGGCTCACCGGCAAGTTGAGCTTCGTGCCGCTGCTGGCCAGCTTCGGGCTGTCCGTTCTGCTGGTGCTGTTCGGCTCCGGGCCCGGCACCAGCGACGCCAAGGTGAACCTGTTCGGCTTCCAGCCGGTGGAGATCATCCGCGTGCTGCTGGTGTTTTTCCTGGCGGGATATTTCGCCCGCTGTTGGGATGTGCTGCGCCACGCGCGCGAAAAGCGCCCGGCGCTGGCCGCGCTGACCGCGCGCATCGATATCCCGCCGGTGGAGTTCACCCTGCCCGTACTGGTCTCGGTGGCGCTCTGCCTGGCATTTTTCTTTTTGCAAAAGGATATGGGGCCGGCGCTGGTGTTCGCCTGCCTGTTTCTGACGCTTTACGGCGTGGCGCGCGGCAGCGCCTTCGTACCGTTGGCCGGGGCAACCCTGCTGGGCGCGGGATTCGTTGCCGGCTATGTGCTGGGCGTGCCGCACACCGTGAGGGAGCGCGTCTCCATGTGGCTTTCCCCCTGGGACAACCTGGTGCACGGCGGCGACCAGCTGGCGCATTCGCTGTGGGCCTACGCGACGGGCGGGATCGCCGGCACCGGCATGGGACACGGCGACCCCCAATTCGTGCCCGCCGGGCATACCGACCTGATTCTCTCCGTGCTCGGCGAGCAGTGGGGATGGGCCGGTGTAGCGGCCGTCTTCGGGCTCTACGCTTTCCTGGTCTACCGCAGTTTCCGCATCGCCCTGCGCGCGCGCTCCGACTACGAATTCTTTCTGGCCGCGGGCATCGGGGCCGCGACGGCCTTGCAGATCCTGCTGATCGCCGGCGGATCGCTCGGCGTGCTGCCGCTCTCCGGCGTGGTTACCCCGTTTCTCAGCTACGGCCGCACCGCCATGCTGGCCAACTTCGCGATGTTCGGGATTCTCCTGGGGACAGACAACCCCTCCCGACCCAGAGGGTACCCCGTCGGGGCTCCGATCAGAGCCGCGAACGTAAGCGAGCGGTCGTCCACCGCCGAGCCTTTCCGCGTCCCCCTCACCGCCGCCGGCGTGTTCTTCGCCCTCGGCGCCGCCGTAATGGTGGGCAAGGCCTTCTATATCGAAGTTCTCCGCAGCGGGCCCACCATCGGCGCCGGCGCGCTCGTCGTACAAGCCGACGGCGCGCGCCGCTACCAGTACAATCCGCGCTTGCAGGAAATCATGCGCGAGATTCCCAAGGGCACCATCTACGATCGCAACGGCCTGCCGCTCGCCACCAGTAATTGGAGCGAACTGGAGAAGCACCGCGCCGATTACCAGGCCCTCGGCATCGATATCGATCGCGCCTGCCCGCGCGCCGAAGCCCGTCACTACCCCTTCGGGGGCCTCATGTTCGACCTGCTGGGCGATCTGCGCACGCGCACCCGCTGGGGCGCCACCAACACCAGCTTCGTGGAGCGCGATTCGGCGCGCCGCCTGCGCGGGTATGACGACCGGCCGACGCTGGTGGAGGTCCGCAATCCATCCACCGGCAAGATGGATCGCGTTCTGCGCTACGATTACCGCGAGCTCGTGCCGCTCTTGCGCCACCGCCGCGAGCCCGACAACCCCGAAGTGCGCCGCGTGCTCGACCGCCCGCGCGATGTCCGCATGTCCGTCGACGCGCGCTTCCAGGTCAAGGTCGCCGAGATCCTGCGCAATCAGTTGAAGCAGTCCGGCCTCACCAAGGGCGCGGCCGTGGTGATGGACCCCGCCACCGGCGACCTGCTGGCCGCCGTCAGCTTCCCCCTGCCCGTCGAGGGCGCCGTGCAGGACGAGGCCAATCCCTACCTGGATCGCGCGCGTTACGGTCTCTATCCGCCGGGCTCCACGTTTAAAGTGGTGACCGCCATGGCGGCGCTGCGCAAGGACGCGCAACTGGCTCACAAGACGTACCAGTGCGAGCGTTTGCCCGACGGCCGCGTGGGCGCCTTCCTGAAGGGCTCCAAGCGCCCCATCCGCGACGACGTGCAGGACAAGAACCCGCACGGCACGCTCGATCTGGAGCACGGTCTGGTCGTCTCCTGCAACGCTTACTTCGCGCAGTTGGGCGCCTACGATGTGGGCGCGGACGCGCTGCACGATACGGCCACGCTGCTGGGCATCGCCGCCGCATCGCCGGATACCGCCGCGGAGTTGAAGAAGGCGCTGGCGCAATCGGCGTACGGACAGGGCGAGGTGGTGGCGTCGCCGTTCCAGATGGCGCGCGTGGCCGCCACCGTCGCCAATAACGGCGCCATGCCGCAGGGCCGCTGGCTGGCCGACGAGAATAATGGGCGACTCACGCCGCCCGCCGTCGTCCTGTCTCCCGATACGGCCGCCACGCTGGGCCGCTTCATGCGGGAAGTGGTAACCTCCGGCACCGGACGGCGGGGCGCGGCGAGCGTCGCGGTGGCGGGTAAGACGGGCACGGCGGAACTGGCCGGCGCACCGTCGCACGCCTGGTTCATCGGCTACGCGCCGTACGGCGGGGCGGCGCGCCAGATCGCGTTCTCCGTCCTGGTGGAGAATGGAGTATACGGCGGTACGGCGGCGGCGCCGGCCGGGGCGGAGATCGTCAACGCGGCAGTCAAAATGGGCCTGATCCAGACGGGCGTTCAACCATGAGCCTTTTTTCGGAAATCGAGCAGACCATCGAGCGTGGGTTCCATCGCTTCGCCGAGCGCATGTTCGGCCCGGCCGATTCCAACGAGTTGCTGCTGTTGCACCGCGCCATTCTGGCGGAGGTGGAGGGCAAGGTGCAGATTGTGGCGCGTGGACGCCGCGTTTTCCCCTTCGCGCGCTTGGTGGTGACGCTGGTGGCCGCCGAAGCGGAGCGCCGCACCCTCCTGCAAGCCGCCTTCGGCGAGCGCCTCGGCGCGGACATCCGCGCGGCCCTGGAGGGCAGCGAGTGCGAGCTGCCGCGTGGATTTTCCGTCGAAGTGCGCACCGCCGAAGCGGGACTCCGCGCCTTTGACATCGCGTATTCGGTGGAGCCCGTGAAAACCCAGGCCGCGGCTCAGACCGCAACCACCGCCGCACCCGGGCGGGTGATCCTGGTCAAAGGGAAGACCGAAAGTCCCCAATACACGCTGGAAAAGGTCCGCACGAACATCGGCCGCATGACCGAATTGACCGACGCCGACCATCGCGTGGTGCGCCGCAACGATGTGGTTTTTGAGGAAGGCGCCGACGAGGCCAACGCCACAGTGTCCCGCAAGCACGCCCACATCCGGCTGGACGCGGGCGACTACCGTCTGTGCGACGACGGCAGCGAATTCGGCACCCGCGTCTTCCGCGACGGGCGCCCCATTGAAGTCCCCGCCGGCGATCGCCGCGGCGAGAAACTTCGCTCCGGCGACGAAATCTATCTGGGCCGCGCCTGCCTGCGCTTCGAAAGGTAATGTAGGACAGGCCGGGGTACCCTCAGGGTCCGCCTGTCCCTCTAATCTAGATTCGCCATATCCGAGGAAATGAACAGGCGGACCCTGAGGGTACCCCGCCCTGTCCTACAGATCCGTGCCGCGCCGCCACCGCTCCTCGAACAGCGCTTTCATGGCCTCGCCCATCCCTTCGTGCTGGAATACGACGGCGGTCCACGTGGGGCGCGTAATCACCGGATCCAGCAGCGCCAGCAAGCCGTTCTGCCCGTCGAATACCGCCAGTTTCATGGGCAGTGAGTCGGCCACCCGCACCTGTACTCCGCTGGCCACGTATTCCACCAGACGCTGGCGGTGGGCAGTGTCGAGCGACGCCGATTCCAGAAGCAGGCGGCACGCCACGCCGCTCAGGCCGGCCTGTTTCACCAGTTTTTCGTCGAGCGGATCCACGGCATAGGGGGGGCGCGAGAACTCCAGATACTCGTGCTTTACCTCCATCAGCATGCGCCGGTATTCCGCCCCGGTTTGCGCAGGTTCAGTCACAATGCGCAGGAAATCCAGCGTGCCGCGTCCGCCCTGACCTTCCGAATAGAGCGACTTCAGGTCGTCGATCAGCGCTCCGCCCGCGCGTCCGTTGTCGGTCAGTTCCTGTTCCAGGACCTGCCGCTTTCGAGCCAGATATCCGGGAATCGCCAGGCTGGGTTCCACCGCCGAGAAGAGCTTCGTCTTCTCCTGGACTACCTGTGCGAAGCCTTTTTCCACCAGGCTGTCCAGTACTTCATAGATCTTCTGCCGCGGCACGTGCGACCGGGCCGCCAGTTCCAGCGCCTTGAACTTGGGATGGCCCAGCAGCACGAGGTACGACCGCGACTCGTAAGCATTGAGCCCAAGCTGTTGCAGGCGTCGCCAAAACCGTTGAAAATCAACTTCGCCCAATTCTTCGCTCATATTCCTCAACCTTAGCAAAGCCGCGCTCCCTTTCGTTAACGGTTCCCAGCCCAAAACCTCGCCGCTATAGGCTACAATGATTCCACGGGGCTATTCACGCGTTGTTCGAGCGTGAATTCTGAGTGCGTTACGAAACAGGTCTCCGTGTTATGACCCGTCAGCCAGGGGGTACTATTTGACTTGGTACCGCCAGAACTCTACAATTACGGACGGATAGCGTATGTCTGATTTCAGTACGGGTACGAACGGACCATCCGGGTTGGGAACGCCGTCTAAGTCCAAAATCCGGATCGTGGTAGCTGACGATCATCCGATTTTCCGCGATGGACTTTGCCGGTTGCTCGCACTGGAAGAGGACTTCGAAGTCGTCGCTCAAGCCCAGGACGGGCGCCAGGTGCTGGACGTTTTGCAACAGCATGAACCCGATATCCTCCTGCTGGATCTGAAGATGCCGGGCCTTGACGGCCTGGCCACTTTGCAGCGCCTCCAGATCGCCAAGAACAAGACCCGTGTAATTGTTCTCACCGCCTCCGACGACAAAAATGAATTCGTCCAGGCAATGAAACTGGGGACCTCCGGAATTGTTTTGAAGCAGACCGCGACGGAACTCCTGATCAAGAGCATCCGTAAAGTCCACGCCGGGGAGATCTGGCTGGATTCCCACACTACCGCGGCCGTGATCCGCCAGTTCGTGGCCAACGATGAAGCGCCCGTGCACGCGCCGGTTCCTCCGGCGCCGATAACGCGTGAGCGCGAACGTTCCCCACTCAGCCAGCGCGAGCGCGAAATCGTGGCGCTGGTGGCCCAAGGCTTCAAGAATAAGGAAATGGCCGAAAAGATGTTCATCAGCGAGCAGACGGTGAAGAACCACCTGCACAACATCTTCGACAAACTGGGCGTTTCCGACCGCCTGGAACTGGCGCTCTACGCCATCCACAACAACCTGCACACCGGCAGGTAAGCATCGCTACAGCCCCCACAACCCGGCCCATTCCCGATACAGGCGGTAACCTTCCGCGGTCCTGAAAACGGAGTCGGGGTCCTGGAATACTTCGCCGCTCGCCTCCCAGTTCTTCCGGTACTCGCACAGCGTCTCCAGGTTGTGACGGACTTGCTTGCGCCACTCAGCCGGGTTGTTCACGTCTCTCGGATCCCCGGACTCGCCGGGCCGCTCCAGATCCGCCAAAACGCCCAAGGGATGGAGCGGCCACAGCGCGTCCGCTTCGAAACACACCAGCGCTTCGGGGTCGCCGGCTGCCGGGTGAGGCTTGCCAAGCTTCCAGAGATCGTGGGCGGCGATGATGGCGGCACAGCGTTCGCGCACCTCACCGGTCACGATGGGTTCTCCCCGGCGGAGCGGATGCTCCAGTTCGCGCAGCAGCAGCCGGGCATTTCGGGCGCCGCCCAGCATGTGCTCGAGGCGCTGCCGCGCCTTTTTCTCCTGCAGCCGGGCGGCGAGTTCCGGGTCCCGCCTCATGGTTTCGCGAATCGCCGTTTCGGTGACGCGCGGGATGGGGTGGGTGTCGTGCAGAAACGTGGCGCAGACCACCACCAGTTTCCCCGCCAGGGGAAGTTGCTCGGCTTCGGCAATCCGCATGGCGGCGCCGAAGACCACAAACTCGTGCTCCACCCGGTTGTCTTCCGCGGTCCGCCCGCTCAGCCAGCGCTCGAACACCGCCTCGGCGATTGTCTCCACTACCGGGCCAAGTTCGGCAAGCTGCGCTGGATCCCGCACCAGGTTCAAGCCGCGCCGGATCATTGCCTTGAGCTGCGGCGGAAGCGCCTGCGATCGCGGGGGCAAGATCGCCTACGCCCCGATGCCCAACTCTTGCGCCCCGTACTCTTTCAACTTGTTGTGCAAGGTCTTCAAGCTGATCCCCAGGATCTCCGCGGCCCGCGTCTTGTTGTTCCGCGTATGCTCCAGCGTGCGCAGAATCAGCCCCTTTTCCGCCTCTTCCACGGTGGTACCGATCTGGAACTTCACTCCGCCGAAATCGTCCTTCGGGGTACTTCCTGGTTCCGCCGCCGGCGCGGGGGCCGCGGATGCACCTTCCGCCGCAGCCGGCCGGCCTTGCAGGAACGCCGGCAGGTTCTTCACCTCGATGGTGCCTTCGCCCGCCAGAATCACCGCGCGCTCCAGCACGTTGCGCAGTTCGCGGACATTTCCCGGCCAGCGGTGCCGTTGCAGGCATTCCAGCACCTCCGCGGAGACCTCCGTGACCCGGCATCCATGCTTGCGGTTCATGTCCCCGATCAGCGTCTCCGTCATCGCCGGGATGTCTTCCTTGCGATCCCGCAGCGGAGGCAGATGAATGTGGAATACGTTCAGGCGGTAGAAAAGGTCCTCCCGCAGATGCCCGCTGCTGACCGCTTCCTCCGGCAACTGGTTGGTCGCCGCCACTACCCGCACATCCACTTCAAACTCCGTCCTGCCGCCCAACCGGCGCACTTTGGAATCCTCCAGAATGCGCAGCAGTTTGGCCTGCGTCAATAGGGGCATTTCGCCGATCTCGTCCAACAGGAGCGTGCCGTGCTGCGCTACCTCAAAGCACCCCGCGCGCCGTTCGCTGGCTCCCGTGAACGACCCCTTCTCGTGTCCGAAGAGTTCGCTTTCGATCAGCGTCTCCGGCAGCGCCGCGCAGTTGATAGCCACGAACGGCCCCTGCCGCCGCGGGCTGAGGGCATGCAGCGTCCGCGCCACCAGTTCCTTGCCCGTGCCGCTTTCGCCGGTGATCAGCACGCACGCCTTGCTGGGTCCCGCCTGCTGCAGGAGCGCAAAGATCTCCTGCATCCGCGGCGCCATACCCACCATTTCACCCAGCGATCCCTTGTAAACCAGATTGCGCTCCAGCACGCGCTTCTCCGAACGCAGTTCCGCGTGGGACCCGGCGCGGCGGATGAGCACCTCCAGCGTGGAAGGCTGGAGCGGCTTCTCCAGGAACCAGTAAGCCCCAAGTTCGTGCACCGTCTTGACGGCCGTCTCGATGTTCCCGTAGGCCGTGAGCACGATGGTAGGCGGCATGTCGCCGCCTTCGCGCAGACGCTGTAGAAACCCGAAGCCGTCCAGGCCCGGCATGTTCAAATCGGTCAGAATCACATCGGCGGCAAACGCGTTGAGCTTTTCCAGCGCCTCGTTGCCGTCGGCCGCGGTTTCCGGTGTCATGCCCCAAGCCGAGACCATCGCTGCCAGGCCGGAGCGCTGGCTCGCTTCGTCGTCCACAATCAGAATTTTCAGCCGTTGGTTCAAAAAAAGTTCCTTCCAGTAAACGGGCCGTCCTATTCATTTTACGCCCGAACCGCGGCCAGCGTCCGAAACGGTTGATAATGATAAGATTGAAGGTAATTTCGGGGTTTCGCGACACAACGTCGCTCGCGAAATCGTACGCAATCGCACGAGGAATGACTGTGGGAAATCTGGTCCGTCAGGCAAGGCGCCGCATTCTCGGCAATCAACTCTTCACCCAGGGGGTGAATGCCACCAGCGCCGCCCTGGCCGCCTTCATCCTGCTGTTGCTCTTCGGCACCCAGATCCTCAGCTGGCCGGTGGTGCTTGCCATCCCTTTCGCCGCCGCCGCCTTGGGCATCTATCGGGTAAAGCGGCACTTGCCGTCGCGTTACGCTGTTGCCCAACTGGTGGATCGGCGCCTCGGGTTGGCCGACAACCTCTCCACCGCCCTGTTTTTCAGCGAAGTCGATTCCGGCGCGCGCGTGGCGCCCGATATCCGGCGCGCTCAGTTTGAGGAGGCCAGCCGCATCGCCCAATCCGTCGATGTGCGGTGCGCCGTGCCCTATACCATGCCGCGCGCGGTCTATCTGCTGGCCGGCCTGGCGCTGGTGGCGGGCAGCTTATTTGCGCTGCGCTACGGCCTTTCCCGCCGCCTCGACTTGAAACAGCCGCTGGCCAACTTCCTGCCCGAATCGCTCACCGGCGGCAAGTTGGTCCACCAGGCCGGCGACGCGCACCGCAACCGCAAGCAGGCCCCCGAAACGCCCGCCGACGGCACTGCCCCCGCGAATCAGGATCAGCCGAACCTCGGCCAGCAGGACCAGAACCAGGAAATCCAAACCCCCGGCGATGCCCAATCCGAAGCCCTCGCCAAGATGGATGCCAAGTCGTTCAAGATCCCGAAGCCCGACGAGCGGGGCGACAACGAAATGGCCTCCGACGATGCCGATTCACAGGGCGAAGGCGCCTCCGGCAAGGATGGCGAAGACAGCCCCAACGGCCAGGGCGACAGCAAAGGCGGGCAGAGCGACAAGCAGCCGAACGGCGAGAAGCAGGATGCCAAAAGTCCGAGCGAAAGTTCCAGCCTCATGAGCAAGCTGAAGGACGCCTTCCAGAATCTGATGTCCAAAGCCAAATCCCAGCAGAACCAGCAAGGCTCCCAACAGCAGGGCAAAGAGCAGAAATCCGCCCAAGGCAAGCCGCCGGGCTCCAAGCAACAGAACGGCAAGGATGGCCAGCCGCAGAAGGGCAGCCAGCAGGGCGATGCGCAGGAAGGCGAGGACGGCCAGGAAGCCAAGAACTCCGAGAACGCGCAACAGGGGAAAGGGCAGGGCAAGAGCGATTCCCAACAAGCCAGCAAGCAGCCCGGCAGCGGCATCGGCAGCCAGGATGGCGATAAGGCCATCCGTGACGCCGAGCAACTCGCCGCCATGGGCAAGATCAGCGAGATCCTCGGCAAGCGCTCCGCCAACATCAGCGGCGAAGCCACGGTGGAGGTGCAGACCACCAACCAGCAACTGCGCACGCCCTATGCGCAAAAGGGTGCGCAGCACACTCAAGGGGGCGCGGAAATCAGCCGCGACGAAGTCCCCGTGGCCCTGCAACCTTACGTGCAGCAATACTTCGAGCAGATGCGCAAGCAAGCCCCGCCGGACGTGAAGAAGTAACGGGACAGGCCATCGGTTTCCGGCGACAGGCGACAAAAAGCGATCGCCTGTCCCACTCGAATGCAGGAGCCTATTCCCAGATGCGCTTGGGGACGCCGCGGTCCCGATCCTTCACGCGATCGTACTGGTAAAGCGTGGAAACGGTCCCCAGGCCCTCGTTGTACAGGCTCTGGAGCCCGAGCTTTTCCTTGAGGTCGGCCTCGAAAGCGTGCAGAGCCTGGAGCTCGTCCGCCAGCGCGGGTTTCTTCTTCCCGCTGGGTGCGCGGAAAAACTTCTGGAATCCGCCGTCCACCAGCACGGCAATTTCGCCGCCCATCGCCACACCCGCGCGATCTTCCACCTGGAGCGCCCCGCCGGTTTCCTTCAGGTCCACCGCGCAAACCCCGCGGCTCACCCGGACGCTGCCGCCCGGCTGCTGTGCCACCGTGAAGCCAGCCCCCTGAAGGGTATTCACCCGTTCCTGAAAGCCCGGATTCAGCACGCGCGCTCGACGAAAGAACATAAAGCCATTATAGAATGCGCGGCGACCCCGGACGCGGCGGTCCGCCACGGAGGGCTGGCGGCCGCCCTATTGCCAGCCGCCGCCCAGGGCCCGGTAGAGATCGACGAAAGCCAGCAACTCCTGCAAGCGCAATTGGGCCTGGGTCAGTTGTCCCTGAAAGAGGTCGCGCTCGGCGCTGAACACCTGCAGGTAGCTGTCGACGCCGCCCTGATAGCGAAGCGTCGAAAGGTGCGAGGCTTCGGTTAGCGCATGAACGAGAAGGTCCTGCTGGCTGCGCTGTTCGCGGGTGCGATCGTAGCGGATCAACGCGTCCGACACCTCGCGGAATGCGGTGTAGATGGTCTTCTGATAGGCGATGAGCATCTCGCGCTTCTGCGCCTCGGAGAGGCGCACCGCCACGCGAACCTGGCCGGCGTTGAAGATGGGCAGGAGCGCGTCGGGAGCCAGCGCCCAATAGCTCGCCGGACCGGTGAACAACTGGGTGAGCGCCCGGCTCTGCACGCCGAGAGCGCCGGTAAGCGTAATCTGCGGGAAGTAGTACGCCTTCGCCACACCGACCTGCGCATTGGCGGAAATCAACTTCTGCTCGGCCGCGCGGATGTCGGGCCGGCGGTCGATCAGGGAAGACGGCAAGCCGGCTAAGAGCTGCGGCGGCAACTCGAAACTCTCGATCGGTTTGCCGCGCGCGATATCGCCGGGGAGGCTTCCCACCAGCAGGCTCAATCCATTTTCCACCTGTCCGATGTCACCCTCCACGCTCGCCATCCGCACCGTGGCGAGATAGAAGAACTGTTCCGCCTGGTCAACGTCCAGTCCGGTGGCGGCGCCGTGATCGTGCCGCAGGCGGATCAACTTCAGGTTGCGATCGGCGATGTCGCGCGTGCCGCGGGCGA
>ODAK010003151.1_pt1 | contig 17210 bp, 24 predicted proteins | sample 1539591 | NCBI WGS metagenome assembly ODAK01 (sample SAMEA3539303, study PRJEB22396) | soil metagenome | biome: tundra; feature: field; material: soil | place: USA | collected 2010-05 | depth 0.15 m
TCGCCAAGGTCCGCAACATCGGGATCATGGCGCATATCGACGCGGGCAAAACCACCACAACCGAGCGGATTCTGTTCTACACCGGCATCAACTACAAGATCGGTGAGGTTCATGAGGGCGCGGCCACCATGGACTGGATGGAGCAGGAGCAGGAGCGCGGCATCACCATCACGTCGGCCGCGACGACCTGCATCTGGCGGGACCACACGATCAACCTGATCGACACCCCCGGTCACGTTGACTTCACCGTCGAGGTCGAGCGCTCGCTGCGCGTCCTCGACGGCGCTGTCGCCGTGTTCGACGGGGTGGCGGGTGTAGAGCCGCAGTCGGAGACCGTCTGGCGGCAGGCGGACCGTTACAGCGTGCCCCGGATCTGCTTCGTGAACAAGATGGACCGGGTCGGCGCCGAGTTCCACCGGTGCGTCGAGATGATCTCGGACCGGCTTGGCGCTACCCCGCTGGTGATCCAGCTGCCGTGGGGCGTGGAGTCGGACTTCCGCGGTGTCATCGACCTGGTGGGGATGCGCGCCATGCTCTGGCAGACCGAGGGCAAGGGCGACACGTACGACGTCGTGGGAATCCCGGACGACTACGCCGAGGCGGCCCGTGAGTGGCACGACCGGCTGATCGAGACCATCTCCGAGAACGACGAGGAGATGATGGAGCTGTACCTGGAGGGCGCCACGCCCAACGAGGAGCAGTTGAACGCCGCGATCCGGCGGGCCACCGTCGCCGGCCGCGTCACCCCGGTGATGTGCGGCAGCGCGTTCAAGAACAAGGGCGTGCAGCCGATGCTGGACGCGATCGTGGACTACCTGCCGAGCCCGCTGGACATCCCGGGCGTGGTGGGCCTTGAGGTCGGCTCCGAGGACCGCGAGGTCGTCCGGCAGCCCGACCCGGCGGAGCCGTTCGCGGCCCTGGCCTTCAAGATCATGTCTGACCAGCACCTGGGCAAGCTGACCTATATCCGGATCTACTCCGGCACCCTGGAGTCCGGCACGGCCGTGCTGAACTCCACCAAGGGGCGCAAGGAGCGGATCGGCAAGATCTACCAGATGCACGCGAACAAGCGCGAGGAGCGCCCGTCCGCGATCGCTGGCCAGATCGTGGCCGTGATGGGGCTGAAGGACACCACGACAGGTGACACCCTCTGCGACCCGGCCAAGCAGGTCATCCTGGAGTCCATGACGTTCCCGGCGCCGGTCATCAACGTCGCGATCGAGCCGAGGACCAAGGGCGACCAGGACAAGCTCGGCATCGCCATCCAGCGGCTCGCCGAAGAGGACCCGACCTTCCAGGTCCGCACCGACGACGAGACCGGCCAGACCATCATCTCGGGGATGGGTGAACTCCACCTCGAGGTCCTGGTCGAACGGATGCGGCGCGAGTTCAAGGTCGAGGCGAACATCGGCCGCCCGCAGGTCGCGTACCGGGAGACCATCCGCAGGAAGGTCGAGAAGGTCGACTACACGCACAAGAAGCAGACCGGCGGGGCCGGCCAGTACGCGCGGGTCGTCATCAACCTGGAGCCGACCGGCGGCGACGGCGGCGGCTACGAGTTCGAGAATAAGATCCATGGTGGCCGTATCCCCAGGGAGTACATCCCGTCGGTGGATACCGGGTGCCAGCAGGCGGCGGAGTTCGGCGTACTGGCTGGATACCCGATGGTGGATGTGAAGGTCACTCTCACCGACGGCGCCTACCACGAGGTGGATTCATCGGAGCTCGCCTTCAAGATCGCCGGTTCGATGGCCTTCAAGAAGGCGGCCGGGCGAGCCGATCCCGTGCTGCTCGAGCCGGTGATGGCCGTCGAGGTCAGGACGCCTGACGATTACATGGGTGAGGTCATCGGCGACCTGAACAGCCGGCGCGGCCAGATCCAGGCCATGGAGGAACGCTCCGGGGCCCGGGTCGTCAAGTCTGTCGTGCCGCTGTCCGAGATGTTCGGCTACGTGGGTGACCTGCGGAGCCGGACGCAGGGCCGGGCGGACTACAGCATGCAGTTCGATTCGTATGCCGAGGTGCCGCCCAGCATCGCCAAGGAGATCATCGCCAAGGCCCGGGGCGAGTAGGTACGAGAAAACCAAGTCAGAAGGCAGACCCGTCTAAGAGCACAGGGCGCACCGATGGAGCGCCTGGTCCCACCGCACGGTGGGGAAGATCGCAACGAGGAGTGAAAACCAGTGGGGAAGGCCAAGTTCCAGCGGACCAAGCCGCACGTGAACATCGGCACCATCGGGCACATCGACCACGGCAAGACCACGCTGACCGCGGCGATCACCAAGGTGCTGCACGACAAGTTTCCTGACGTCAATCCCTTCACGCCCTTCGACCAGATCGACAACGCGAAGGAAGAGAAGGAGCGCGGGATCACCATCTCGATCTCGCACGTCGAGTACCAGACCGAGAAGCGCCACTACGCGCACGTGGACTGCCCCGGTCACGCGGACTACATCAAGAACATGATCACCGGTGCCGCGCAGATGGACGGCGCCATCCTCGTGGTCGCCGCTACCGACGGCCCCATGCCGCAGACCCGCGAGCACGTGCTGCTCGCGCGCCAGGTCGGCGTGCCGTACATCGTGGTCGCGCTCAACAAGGCTGACATGGTGGACGACGAGGAGATCCTCGAGCTCGTCGAGCTTGAGGTCCGGGAGCTGCTCAGCACGTATGAGTTCCCCGGCGACGATCTGCCCGTGATCCGGGTCTCGGCGCTCAAGGCGCTTGAGGGCGATGCCGAGTGGGGCGCGAAGGTCGTCGAGCTGATGCAGGCCTGCGACGACAGCATCCCCGAGCCGGTTCGCGATGTCCAGAAGCCGTTCCTGATGCCGGTCGAGGACGTGTTCTCGATCACCGGCCGTGGCACGGTGGTTACCGGCCGGATCGAGCGCGGCAAGGTGCACACCGGTGAGGAAGTCGAGCTCATCGGCATCAAGGAGAAGGCGCAGAAGACCACGGTCACCGGCGTCGAGATGTTCCACAAGATCCTCGACGAGGGCCAGGCGGGCGACAACGCCGGCCTGCTGCTCCGCGGCATCAAGCGTGAGGATGTCGAGCGCGGCCAGGTCGTGATCAAGCCGGGCACCAACACGCCGCACACCGAGTTCGAGGGCCAGGTCTACATCCTGTCCAAGGACGAGGGCGGGCGGCACACCCCGTTCTTCAACAACTACCGTCCACAGTTCTACTTCCGGACCACGGACGTGACGGGCGTGGTGAACCTGCCGGAGGGCACCGAGATGGTGATGCCCGGTGACAACACCGAGATGCACGTCGATCTGATCCAGCCCATCGCCATGGAGGAAGGCCTGCGCTTCGCTATCCGCGAGGGCGGCCGCACCGTGGGTGCCGGCCGGGTCACGAAGATCATCAAGTAGCAGGGATGCGGGGGGCCTCGGCCCCCCGCATCCCTGCTAGGCAGCAAACGCCTTGCGGGACACGCAGGAACCAGGAAAACGGAAGCGAAGACAGCGCAATTGAAAGGCGCGGCGAAGCAACATGGCGGGACAGAAGATCCGCATCAGGCTCAAGGCCTACGATCACGAGGTCATTGACAGCTCGGCGCGGAAGATCGTTGACACGGTGACGCGCACCGGCGCGCGGGTTGCCGGGCCTGTCCCGCTGCCCACGGAGAAGAACATCTACTGCGTCATCCGCTCGCCGCACAAGTACAAGGACTCGCGCGAGCACTTCGAGATGCGCACGCACAAGCGCCTTATTGACATCATCGACCCCACGCCGAAGACGGTCGACTCGCTGATGCGGCTGGACCTGCCCGCGGGCGTCGACATCGAGATCAAGCTCTGAGGGACGCACCGACATGACCAAGCAGATCAAGGGCGTGCTGGGCACCAAGCTCGGCATGACTCAGGTCTTCAGCGACGACGGCAAGATCGTGCCGGTCACCGTCGTAGAGGCCGGCCCCTGCGTCGTAACCGCGGTGCGCACGCCCGGCTCTGACGGGTATTCGGCCGTGCAGTTCGGCTACGGCGAGATCGACCCGCGCAAGGTGACCAAGCCGGTCGCGGGCCACTTCGCCAAGGCTGGCGTGACTCCCCGCAGGTACCTGGTGGAGTTGCGGACCGATGACGCCACGGACTACACGCTCGGCCAGGAGGTCACCGCCGAGACGTTCGGCGCCGGCGAACTGGTGGACGTGACCGGCAAGAGCAAGGGCAAGGGCTTCGCCGGCGTGATGAAGCGGCACGGCTTCAAGGGCCTGAGCGCCTCGCACGGGACGCAGCGCAAGCACCGCTCGCCAGGCTCCATCGGCGCCTGCGCCACCCCGGGCCGTGTGTTCAAGGGGGTGCGGATGGCCGGCCGGATGGGCGGCGTCCGCACCACCGCCCCGAACCTCACGGTGCACGCGGTCGACACCGAGCGTGGCCTGCTGCTGATCCGTGGCGCGGTGCCCGGCCCCCGCGGCGCGCTTGTCTTTGTCCGCACCGCCGTCAAGACGCCCGCCCCGAGGGAGGCCAGGTGAGCACCGTCGTCAGCGTCGTCTCCGCGTCCGGTGCCACGGACAAGGACGTGGAACTCCCCGACGAGATATTCGGCCGGGCCGTCAACATCCCGCTCATCCACCAGGTCGTGGTGGCGCAGGAGGCAGCGGCACGCCAGGGCACGCACTCCACCAAGACCCGCGGGAATGTCCGCGGTGGTGGCCGCAAGCCCTACCGGCAGAAGGGCACTGGGCGGGCCCGGCAGGGTTCGATCCGGGCGCCGCAGTACGCGGGCGGCGGGGTCGTGCACGGCCCGGTGCCCCGCTCCTACGTGCAGCGGACACCAAAGAAGATGAAGGCTGCCGCGCTCCGCGGTGCCCTCTCTGACCGGGCCAGCCACGGCCGGGTGGCCGTGGTGGCCGGCTTCGTGGACGGTGACGAGCCGAGGACCGTGGATGCCCTCGCGGTGCTGCGCGCGGCGACCGGCCAGACCGGTGCCCGGCTGTCGGCCGCGGTGCTCGTGGTCGCGGTCGCGGACGACGAACTGACCTGGAAGAGCCTGCGCAACGCCCGCGGCGTCCGGCTACTCGCGACAGAGCAGCTCAATACGCGTGACGTCCTGGTCAGTGAGCATGTGGTGTTCACCGAGCCGGCTCTGGACGCGTTCATCAGCCGGGCCAGTGCGAAGCCGAAGGAGGGGCAGCGGTGAGCAAGATCGCGAATCCGCGGGACATCCTGCTGCGGCCGGTCATCTCTGAGAAGAGCTACCGGCTGGCCGATAACGGCAAGTACACCTTCCTGGTGACACCCGCCGCCAACCGGACCCAGATCCGGCAGGCGGTGGAGGTCGTATTCGGGGTCAAGGTGACCGGCGTCAACACGATCAACAGGGCAGGAAAGCGGCGGCGGACCCGGCAGGGCTGGGGTACGCGCGTCGCCACCAAGCGCGCCATCGTCAGCCTGGCTGAGGGTGAGCGTATCGATGTCTTCGGCGGCCCGGTCAGCTAGGCAGCCGACCACATCCAGAGGAGCTTGAGCACAGATGGGTATCCGCAAGTACAAGCCGACGACCCCGGGCAGGCGGGGCGCGAGCGGCGCCGACTTCTCCGAGATCACGCGGAGTGAGCCGGAGAAGTCGCTTGTCCGCCCGCTGCACTCCCGCGGTGGCAGGAATGTGCACGGCCGGGTTACCGCGCGGCACCAGGGCGGCGGCCACAAGCGCGCCTACCGCCTGATCGACTTCCGCCGCGCGGACAAGGACGGCGTCCCGGCCAAGGTGGCGCACCTGGAGTACGACCCCAACCGCACGTCCCGGATCGCGCTGCTGCACTACGCCGACGGCGAGAAGCGCTACATCCTGGCCCCGGCGGGCCTGTCCCAGGGGGACCGGGTGGAGAACGGGCCGGGTGCTGACATCCGGCCGGGCAACTGCCTGCCGCTGCGGAACATCCCGACCGGCACCGTGGTGCACGCCATCGAGCTCCGGCCCGGTGGCGGCGCCAAGATCGCGCGTTCGGCCGGCTCTGGTGTCCAGTTGCTGGCCAAGGAGGCTGGGTACGCGCAGCTGCGCATGCCTTCTGGTGAGATCCGGCGGGTGGATGCGGCCTGCCGCGCCACCGTCGGCGAGGTCGGCAACGCCGAGCAGGGCAACATCAAGCTCGGCAAGGCAGGCCGCAACAGGTGGAAGGGGCACCGTCCCTCGGTTCGCGGTGTCGCGATGAACCCCGTTGATCACCCGCTGGGTGGCGGCGAGGGCAAGAGCTCGGGTGGCCGTCACCCGGTAAGCCCGTGGGGCAAGCCGGAGGGGCGCACCAGGAAGGCCCACAAGCCAAGCGACCGGCTGATCACCCGCAGGCGCAGCAAGAAGAAGCGGTAGGAGCACCTCACGATGCCTCGTAGTCTGAAGAAGGGCCCTTTCGTTGACGACCACCTGCTCAAGAAGGTGGACACGCAGAACGACAAGGGCACCAGAAACGTGATCAAGACTTGGTCGCGACGCTCCATGATCATTCCTGCGATGCTGGGCCACACGATCGCGGTGCACGACGGCCGCAAGCACGTGCCGGTCTTCATCACCGAGGCGATGGTCGGCCACAAGCTCGGGGAGTTCGCCCCGACGCGCACGTTCCGCAGCCATGTCAGGGATGACCGCCGTAGCCGTCGCTAGGTCGGCCCCGCAGCAGATAAGACGAAACCAATGACAGTGCGAGCCCAGCTGCCGTCCCGGATCCCGGGGCACGGACTGTCGGCCACGAACTGGCTGTACCGGCCCGGGGGGGCAACCCCCGGGCCCCCGGGCAGAAATGCTCGGGACGAGAGCTGAAAGGCGAGACGGTTATGGAAGCTAGGGCGAAGGCGCGGTATGTACGCGTCACGCCGCGGAAGGCCCGCCGGGTGGTGGACCTCATCCGCGGGATGCCTGCCGAGGAGGCGCGGGCGGTACTCGCCTTCGCGCCGCAGTCGGCGAGCGATCCCGTCGGCAAGGTGCTGGCCAGTGCCATTGCCAACGCGGAGCATGCTCAGCAGCTCGACGCCAGCTCGCTCGTGGTCAGCCGGGCATGGGTGGACGAGGGGCCGACGCTCAAGCGATTCCGGCCGCGCGCCCAGGGTCGTGGCTACCGGATCAACAAGCGCACCAGCCACATCACGGTCATCGTCTCGGATAAGCCTAAGGGGAGGTCCCGCTAGTGGGACAGAAGGTGAACCCACACGGGTTCCGGCTTGGTATTACCACCGACTTCAAGAGCCGGTGGTATGCGGACAAGCTGTACAAGGACTACGTCGCGGAAGACGTGGCGATTCGCCGGATGCTGCAGCGAGGGATGGAGCGCGCGGGCATCTCCAAGGTAGAGATCGAGCGGACCAGGGACCGGGTCCGGGTGGACATCCACACCGCGCGGCCCGGCATCGTCATCGGGCGCCGTGGCGCTGAGGCGGACCGGATCCGCGGCGACCTGGAGAAGCTGACCAGCAAGCAGATCCAGCTCAACATCCTCGAGGTAAAGAACCCCGAGGTAGACGCCCAACTGGTGGCCCAGGGCGTAGCCGAGCAGCTGTCCAGCCGGGTTTCCTTCCGGCGGGCTATGCGCAAGGCGATGCAGACGTCGATGAAGGGCGGAGCCAAGGGGATCCGGGTGCAGTGCTCGGGGCGCCTCGGCGGCGCCGAGATGTCGCGGTCGGAGTTCTACCGCGAGGGCCGGGTCCCGCTGCACACTCTGCGCGCCGACATCGACTACGGCTTCTACGAGGCCAGGACCACCTTCGGCCGGATTGGCGTGAAGGTCTGGATCTACCGCGGCGAGGCCCCGCAGACCCGGGCCGAGCGCGAGGCGGCCGCGGCCGCGCTGCGCGCGGGCCAGCGCAGGGATCGCCCGCCGCAGCAGACCGCCCGGGCCCGTCGCCGTCCTGGCGACTCGGCCACCCAGGGTGGACCAGCCCAGGGTGGGCCGCCATCCACGGACGAGGCGCCGCGGGCCGCCGTGGCCACCGCGGCAGCACCGGCCGCGAGCACCAGCGAGGAGGGCTGAGGCATGCTCATCCCGCGTAGGACAGCACACCGCAAGCAGCACCGGCCGGACCGGCACGGTAACGCCAAGGGCGGCACCAGGGTGGCCTTCGGCGAGTACGGCATCCAGGCGCTGGAGCGCTCGTACGTGACCAACAGGCAGATCGAGGCCGCCCGCATCGCGATGACGCGGCACATCCGCCGTGGCGGGAAGGTCTGGATCACCATCTATCCCGACCGGCCACTGACCAAGAAGCCGGCCGAGACCCGGATGGGTTCCGGCAAGGGCTCACCTGAGTGGTGGGTGGCGAACGTCAAGCCCGGCCGGGTCATGTTCGAGCTCTCCGGGGTGGCCGAGCCGGTCGCCAGGGAAGCCCTGCGCCGCGCCATGCACAAGCTCCCGATGAAGTGCAAGTTCGTGAAGCGTGAAATGGGTGAGGCGTCGTGATGGCCGCGCGCAAGCTTCCGATGCTCCCCCCGGAGCCTCCCGGAAAGGGTGAGGCGTGATGGCTAAGGCACTCGCCGCCTCTGAACTGCGGAACTCCACCGAGGAAGAGCTCGACGGCAAGCTGGCCGAGGCGAAGATGGAACTGTTCAACCTGCGGTTCCAGTCAGCGACCGGACAGTTGGAGAGCCATGGGCGGCTACGCGCCATCCGCAAGGAGATCGCCCGCATCTACACGGTGAAGCGGGAACGCGAGCTCGGCATCGTGACCATCGTGGAGGAGGCGGAAGAGAGTGAGTGACGTGCAGGAGGCAGCCGGGCGCGGCTACCGCAAGGTCCGCGAGGGCTACGTGGTCAGCGACAAAATGGACAAGACGGTCGTGGTTCTTGTCGAGGACCGGGTGAAGCACCCCAAATACGGCAAGGTCATCCGGCGCACCAAGAAGTACCAGGCACACGACGCCGAGAACGCCTGCGGCGTCGGTGACCGGGTGCGGCTGATGGAGACCCGGCCGCTCTCCGCGACCAAGCACTGGCGCGTCGCGGAGATCCTGGAGAAGGCCAAGTAACTACCTCGTGGGGGACCGCCCCCCGCGGGAACCCCCCGGGTCAGGAAGCAGGAGTTGACGTGATCCAGCAGGAGTCGCGGCTTAAAGTCGCCGACAACACCGGTGCCAAGGAGATCTTGTGTATCCGTGTGCTCGGCGGCTCTGGCCGGCGATACGCGGGCATCGGTGATGTCATCGTGGCCACGGTGAAGGATGCCCTTCCCGGTGCCGGGGTGAAGAAGGGCGACGTGGTTAAGGCGGTCGTGGTGCGCACCCGCAAGGAGCGCCGCCGCGTTGATGGCTCATATATCCGTTTTGATGAGAACGCCGCGGTCCTCATCAGGGATGGCGGGGACCCTCGCGGGACCCGCATCTTCGGGCCGGTTGGCCGGGAGCTGCGCGAGAAGCGCTTCATGCGGATCATCTCACTGGCGCCGGAGGTGTTGTGATGGCGAAGAAGGCCCCGGCGGCCAAGAAGGCAGCCAGCATGAAGATCAAGAAGGGTGACCACGTGATGGTCATCGCGGGCAAGGACCGTGGCCGGGAGGGGACGGTCATCCTTGCCTACCCGGAGCGTCAGCGGGTGCTGGTCCAGGGCGTCAACATGGTCCGGAAGAACACGAAGGTGGACTATCAGGGCCGTCGCGGTGCCAAGGAGGGCGGCATCGTGAACCAGGAAGCGCCGATCCATATCAGCAACGTCCAGCTGATCGACCCGGAGACGAAGAAGCCGGCCCGCGTCGGGTTCCGCTACGAGGACAACGCCAAGATCCGGATCTCCCGCCCGGGCGGTAAGGACATCTGATGCCAGCAACGAAGACAGAGCGCAATCCGGCCGACGAGCGCGTCCCGCCGCGGCTGAAGGAGCGCTACCAGCGCGACATTGCCCCGGCGCTCCGCGAGGAGTTCAGCTACGCCAACGTCATGCAGGTCCCAAGCCTGTCCAAGATCGTGGTCAACATGGGCGTTGGCGAGGCGGCCAGGGATGCCAAGCTGATCGAGGGCGCGGTCAGGGACCTGGCGGTGATCACCGGCCAGAAGCCCGCGGTGGCCAGGGCGAAGAAGTCGATCGCTCAGTTCAAGCTCAGGGAGGGCATGCCGATCGGCGCGCATGTGACCCTCCGCGGCGACCGCATGTGGGAGTTCTGCGACCGGCTGCTGTCGCTGGCGTTGCCGCGGATCCGTGACTTCCGCGGGCTGAGCGACCGGCAGTTCGACGGCCGGGGGAACTACACCTTCGGCCTGAACGAGCAGTTGATGTTCCATGAGATCGACCCGGACCAGGTGGACAGGCAACGTGGCATGGACGTGACTCTCGTGACCACCGCGACCAACGACGATGAGGGCCGCTCGCTGTTGCGACGGCTCGGATTCCCGTTCAAGGAGAGCTGAGGAGTGGCGAAGAAGGCGCTAGTCGTCAAGGCGAACCGGACGCCCAAATTCAAGGTGCGCGGGTACACACGGTGCTCGCGCTGCGGGCGGCCCCGGGCGGTGTACCGCCGGTTCGGGCTTTGCCGGATCTGCTTCCGCTCGATGGCGCACCGCGGTGAGCTGCCGGGCATCACCAAGTCAAGCTGGTAGCCACCAGGCACCAGCCACCCAGCCCGGGCGCGACCTGCGCACGGGCAACGACCGACCTGGGCGCGACCAGCGCCCACCGACCACGCCGAAGGTCCCCAGGGAAACCCCGGCGAGGAGGGCCACCAGCCCATGACGATGACCGACCCGATCGCAGACATGCTGACGCGTCTGCGTAATGCCAACGCGGCATACCACGACACCGTGGGCATGCCCTGTTCCACCATCAAGGTGCACATCGCGGAGATCCTCCAGCAGGAGGGATACATCGCCGGGTGGAAGGTGGAGGACGCCGAGGTCGGTAAGAACCTCGTGGTCTCGCTCAAGTTCGGGCCGACCCGCGAGCGGTCGATCGCCGGGCTCAAGCGGGTGTCCAAGCCTGGCCTGCGGGTGTACGCGAAGAAGGACAACCTGCCCCGGGTGCTTGGCGGACTTGGCGTCGCCATCATCTCGACCTCGGGCGGCCTGCTGACCGACAAGCAGGCGAACAGGCGAGGCGTGGGCGGGGAAGTCCTCGCCTACGTCTGGTGAGGAGAGGTCGATGTCACGAATTGGACGGCTTCCGGTGGTTGTCCCCGGCGGCGTAGATGTCACCATCAAGGGCCGCGAGGTCACCGTGCAGGGGCCGAAGGGGCGCCTGTCGCTGGAGATCAGCTCGCCCATCGAGATCTCTCAGAACGATGGGACGCTGACCGTGACCAGGCCGAACGACGAGGGTGAGGTACGGGCGCTGCATGGCCTGTCCCGCAGCCTGGTGGCCAACATGGTGACCGGGGTGACCGAGGGGTACCGCAAGACGCTGGAGATCGTCGGCGTCGGCTACCGGGTGCAGGCGCGCGGGGCGGACCTGGAGTTCGCCCTCGGCTACAGCCATCCGGTCAAGGTGTCGCCGCCGGAGGGCATCACGTTCCGGGTCGAGACACCCACCAGGCTGGTTGTCGAGGGAATCGACAAGCAGCAGGTCGGCGAAGTCGCGGCCAACATACGTAAGCTCCGCAAGCCCGACCCGTACAAGGGCAAGGGCGTGCGGTACCAGGATGAGCAGGTCCGCCGCAAGGCTGGGAAGGCTGGGAAGTAGGACATGGCTGGCAGCAAGACCACAACCCGCAGCCGCAGCGCCGCGCGCGCCCGGCGGCACCTGCGGGTCCGCAAGAAGGTCGGTGGCAGTTCGGCGCGGCCGCGGCTGACCGTCACCCGGTCCGCCCGGCACACGTTCGCCCAGCTTGTCGACGATGGGGCGGGCGTCACTCTGGCGGCCGCGTCCACCCTGGACGAGTCGATCCGCGGTGCGGACGGCGACAAGACGGCCAAGGCACGGCAGGTCGGCGCGCTGCTCGCGCAGCGGGCGGTGGGAGCCGGGGTCACGGCTGTGGTATTCGACCGGGGCGGCTACGCGTACCACGGACGCGTCGCGGCACTCGCGGATGGCGTGCGGGAAGGCGGCCTGGCGCTATGACAGCCCGGTCTCAGCAAGCATGGGCCCAGCAAGCACGGGCCGCGCACACATATGAGAGAAGGACGAACTAATGCCAGCAGCTCCGCGACGCGGCAGTGGTGGCGGGGAGCGGCGTGACCGCCGTGACGATCGCCGCGGCGGTGGCGCCGACAAGGGCACCGCTTACCTTGAGCGGGTCGTCACTATCAACCGGGTCGCCAAGGTGGTGCAGGGCGGGCGGCGTTTCAGCTTCACCGCACTGGTCATCGTCGGCGACGGCAATGGGATGGTCGGCGTCGGTTACGGCAAGGCCAAGGAGGTGCCCGCGGCCATCGCCAAGGGCGTCGAGGCGGCCAAGAAGTCGTTCTTCCGCGTGCCGCGCATCGCCGGCACGATCCCGCACACCGTCCAGGGCGAGCAGTCCGCGGGCGTCGTGCTGCTGAAGCCGGCCAGCCCGGGCACCGGCGTCATTGCCGGCGGCCCGGTGCGCGCCGTGCTGGAGTGCGCGGGCATCCACGACGTGCTCTCCCGGTCGCTGGGATCGTCGAATCCGATCAACGTGGTGCACGCGACCGTTGCGGCCCTGAAGAGCCTCAAGAGGCCCGAGGAGATCGCGGCCAGGCGGGGACTGCCGATCGAGGACGTGGCTCCGGCGGCCATGCTGCGCGCCCAGGCGGCGGCAGCCGGTGCCGGGTCTACGAATAGCTGACCGGGAGCAGGCCGATGGCACAGTTGAAGATAACCCAGACCCGGTCCGGAATCGGGGGTACGCACGTGCAGCGGGCGTCCCTGCGGTCGCTCGGGTTGAAGCGGATCGGAGCCGTGATCGTCAAGGACGACCGGCCCGAATTTCGCGGCATGATTCAGGTGGTGCGCCACTTGGTCACCGTTGAGGAAGTGGACTGACATGGCAAAGGCAGACGGCGAGGAGGGGGCTGCCGGTACCCCGGCGAAGCCCCGCAGCAGCGCCGCGGCGAAGCCTCGTACCAGCACCGCGGCGAAGTCGCGTACCAGCACCGCGGCGAAGTCTGGCACCAGCACCGCGGCGAAGCCGCGCAGCGGCGGGGCGGCCAAGCCGCGCACGCACGCTCGGGCGAAGGCTACCGCGGGCACCGCGGCCGAGCCGGGCACTGGGGAAGGCCTGCCCGGCCGTGTTGGGCTCAGGATTCATCACCTGCGTCCCGCGCCTGGGGCGCGCACCGCGAAGACCCGGGTGGGCCGCGGCGAGGCATCCAAAGGCAAGACCGCGGGCCGCGGGACCAAGGGCACCAAGGCACGCGGGACCGTAAATCCCGGCTTCGAGGGTGGCCAGATGCCACTGCAGCGCCGGGTGCCGAAGCTGCGGGGATTTTCCAACCTGCGTTTCAAGACCACGTACCAGGTGATCAACACCGGCAGGCTCGGTGAGCTGTATCCGCAGGGCGGTGACGTGACGCCCGAAGATCTCATCACCAAGGGCGCGGTACGCGCCGGCAGCCTTGTCAAGGTGCTGGGCACCGGGGATGCTGATGTCACACTTCGGGTGACCGCGCACGCTTTCTCCGCGTCCGCCCGTGAGAAGATCACCGCGGCCGGAGGAACGGTCACTGAGCTGTAACCGATGCGCCAATGGCGGCGGCGGTCCTGGTCCTGGTTGGCCGACCGCGGTTGGCGGGCGCTACGCGTACCTCTGGGGAATGCGTGCGCGCCTGTTACAGTGCAGCGAAGGCGTTACACTGCGGCGAACCCGCCACCGCGGTCATCCGTCGGATCGGCGCGGCACCACGACGTTGACCCATCTACGTGAGGACGGCGCATGCTGACCGCGTTCCTACGGGCGTTCCGGACGCCCGACCTGCGCAGGAAGCTGCTGTTCACGCTCGGCATCATCGCCCTTTTCCGGCTCGGCGCAACCATTCCGACGCCGGGAATCTCCGAGAAGGCAGTGAACTACTGCACGGGCCTGGAAAGCAGCAGTGGCAACGCGGGGGTCTTTCAGCTCGTCAACCTGTTCAGCGGCAACGCCCTGCTGAAGTTGTCGATCTTCGCGCTCGGCATCATGCCCTACATCACGGCCAGCATCATCCTGCAGCTTCTCGCGGTGGTCATCCCGCGCCTGGAGACGCTGCGCCAGGAGGGCCAGTCCGGCCAGGCGAAGATCACCCAGTACACCAGGTATCTCACCGTGGGCCTGGCCATTCTGCAGTCCACCGGCATCGTGGCGCTCGCCCGCTCCGGGAACCTGTTTGGAACGAGCTGCAACCGGGCGCTGATCCCGAACCCCTCCGTCTTCACCATCTCCACGATGGTGGTCTGCATGACCGCGGGCACGGCGGTCATCATGTGGCTGGGTGAGCTGATCACCGACCGCGGCGTCGGCAACGGCATGTCGCTGATGATCTTCACCCAGGTCATCGCGGTGATCCCGAGTCTGTTTGAGAACGCCTACCAGGCCAAGGGCAGCTTCGCCTTGGCCGTGATGCTGGTCTTCACAGTCGCCATCGTGGGGTTCGTGGTCTTCATGGAGCAGGCCCAGCGGCGGATCCCGGTCCAGTACGCGAAGCGGATGGTCGGCCGGAAGATGTACGGCGGGTCATCGACGTACATACCGCTCAAGGTGAATCAGGCGGGGGTCATCCCGGTCATCTTCGCCTCCTCGCTGCTTTACATCCCGCAGCTCGCAGCCTCATTGTTCGGCAGCCAGACCAAGCCGCAGGCCTGGGTGACCTTCATCGACCGCTACTTTGTCAGGTCTGACTCAAGTCCCTACATGGTCGCGTTCTTCCTGTTGATCGTGTTCTTCACCTACTTCTACGTGTCGATCACGTTCAATCCCACCGAGGTCGCCGACAACATGAAGAAGTACGGCGGGTTCATACCGGGCATCCGCCCGGGGCGGCCGACCGCTGAGTACCTGAACTACGTGCTCACCCGGCTGACGGCGCCAGGCTCGTCATACCTGGGCATCGTGGCCCTCATCCCGATGGTCGGGTTCGCGGTGCTCGGGGTAAGCCAGCAGTTCCCGTTCGGAGGGACAAGCCTCCTGATTATGGTCGGGGTAGGACTGGATACGGTGAAGCAGATCGAGAGCCAACTCCAGCAGCGCAACTATGAGGGTTTCCTGCGGTAGTGCGCGTCGTCCTCGTCGGGCCCCCCGGTGCGGGCAAAGGGACACAGGCCCAGTTCGTAGCGTCTCACCTGTCTATCCCGAAGATCTCGACAGGTGATATCTTCCGCGACAACGTCAGCCATGGCACCGCGCTCGGCCGCCGGGCCCAGTCGTACATGGCGCGAGGGGACCTGGTTCCTGACGAGGTGACCATCGCCATGGTCACCGACCGGCTCCAGGACGACGACACCCAGGCCGGGTTCCTGCTGGACGGCTTCCCCAGGACCGTGCCTCAGGCTGAGACGCTCAAGAAGCTGCTCTCGTCCTGGGAGACCAGGCTCGACGTGGTCCTGGAACTCGTTGTGGATGACGATGAGGTGGTGCGGCGGCTGTCCGGCAGGCGGACCTGCCGTAGATGCGGCCGGGTCTGGCACGCGCTGTTCGATCCGCCCGCGCACGTCGATGCGTGCGACGACTGCGGCGGTCAGCTTTTCCAGCGTGACGATGACCGTGAGCAGACCATCAGGCATCGTCTCGAGGTCTACCAGGAACAGACGTCCCCGCTGGTCGCCTTCTATGCCGACGAGGGCATTCTCCTCGGCATCGACGCCACCGGCCCGGTGGACGAGATCACCGAGCGGGCGCTCAGCGCACTGCGGCGGTTTAACCTCTAGGCCAGGGCTGCGGCGGTTAGCCGCTAGGCCAGCACTGCGGCGGTTTAACCGCTAACTGGCATCGGGTACTTCAACCGCTGACGACCCGGCGGGCCATTCCGGGTACCGTTGAGGAGGACGCGGAGGCCCGATGCGAATTAGGCGTGAGCCGGAGATTCAGGTCAAGACAGCCCAGCAGGTCGCTCTGATGCGCGCGGCGGGGCTGGTGGTCGCCCGTGCGCTGACGGCGGCGGCCGGCGCAGTAGGGCCCGGAGTGTCCACGGCGGACCTGGACGCTGTGGCCGCGGAGGAGATACGGGCCGCGGGCGCCATCCCCTCGTTCAAGGGCTACCACGGGTTCCCGGCCACGATTTGCGCGTCGGTCAACGACCAAATCGTGCATGGCATCCCCAGCGCGAACCGGAGGTTGCGGACGGGCGATGTGGTCTCGATCGACTGCGGCGCGATCGTTGAGGGCTGGCATGCGGACGCGGCGCTGACCGTGGGCGTAGGAGCGATCTCCGAGGAACTGACCCGGCTGATAGAGGTGTGTGAGCGGGCCCTGTGGCATGGTCTGGTTCAGGCGCGGCCCGGCGCGCGGCTGACCGATATCTCCCACGCGGTGGAGCGCAGCGCCCATGCGCCCGGCGCGGATGGCTCCGCCGGTAGCTACGGCATCGTCGAGGACTACGTCGGCCACGGAATCGGCAGCGAGATGCACATGGATCCGCCGGTCCCCAACCAGGGGGAGCCGGGCCAGGGGCCTGTGCTGGTGGAGGGGATGGCGCTGGCGGTCGAGCCCCTGCTGGTCCTCGGTCAGCCCGACACAGTGCTGCTCGATGACGGCTGGACCGTAGTGAGCGCGGACGGCACCTGGTCCGCGCACTTTGAGCACACGGTAGCCATCACCGCCGACGGGCCCTGGGTACTCACCGCGCCGGACGGCGGCCGCGACTGGTTTTCCCGGCTGGCTGAGCCCGCGAATGATTCTGCCCACGGCCTGGCCGACTCAGCGTCACGTCCGCAGGTCTGAGGAGGGTTGCCGATGCCGAGCGATCCCAAGATCCGGGCCTCCGACCAGGACCGTGACCGGACTGCGGCACTGCTGCGCGAGCATCACGCAGCGGGCAGGCTCACCCTGGACGAGTTCAATGAGCGCCTCGACAAGGTCTATGCCGCGAAGACCGTGGGGGAACTCGACGCCCTGATGGCGGATCTGCCCGCCATCGACCTCTATCAGCTCCCTGACGCCTCGCTGAGGCGTGGGCCAGGCGGGGACCCGCGGCTTCCCTGGTGGCGCCCGCCGGGCGCGCTGATGGCCACTCACGGCGGGTTCTCGCCGGCTTGGCAAGCAGCTTGGGGTGGCTGGCTCTCGATCGGTTCCATCTGCTTCGTCATCTGGCTCCTGAGCGGCGCGAGCCTGACGAATCCCTGGTTCCTGTGGGTGGTGGGGCCGTGGGGGTTGTTGATGCTCGGGCGCTGGATCACTGGCGCACCCGGCCACGGCCCAGGGGGC
>ODAK010003153.1_pt1 | contig 17201 bp, 19 predicted proteins | sample 1539591 | NCBI WGS metagenome assembly ODAK01 (sample SAMEA3539303, study PRJEB22396) | soil metagenome | biome: tundra; feature: field; material: soil | place: USA | collected 2010-05 | depth 0.15 m
AGCCTGGATCCACCGTTCGAGTTCGGTGGTCAGCGAGTCGTGATGCACGGATGCCCTGCTGTGCAAGGAGAATGTGGCTTGCGACGGTCACAAAATCTACGCACAGAAGGGCATCCGTTAGATGCGAGTCTGCCACAGCTTTACGGCCGTTTTCGATGATCCGAATCTCGTGTCGTGCGCGGGCTTGGCCCCGGTGTTGCAGCTCGCTGGGCGGGCTGGGTTGCAGCAGTTGGTCGCCGAGCACGTGCGGATCGCTACACGCGGTGGCGGCAACGCGCACCTGAAGATTCCCAGTCTGGTCGCGGGGATGGTCGCCGGCGCCGACTGCATCGATGACATGGCGTTGTTGCGGCACGGCGGGATGGACCGGTTGTTTCGCGGGGTCCGGGCGCCGTCGACGCTCGGCACGTTCCTGCGTACGTTCACCTTCGGCCATGTCCGCCAGATCGATGCGGTCGCGTCTCGGCTGCTGATCAACCTGGCCGGCCACGCGCCGCTGTTGCCCGACGCCGAGGTGCTTGCCTACGTCGACGTCGATGACACGGTCCGGGCGACCTATGGCTACGCCAAGCAAGGTGCCGGTCGTGGCTACACCGGGACCAAGGGTTTGAACGCGCTGCTCGCGACCCTTTCCACGCCATCGGCGTCGCCGGTGATCGCGGCCGTCCGACTACGGAAGGGCTCAACGAACTCGGCGAAGGGCGCGGCCCGGCTCGTCGCCGACGCGCTGGTGATCGCGAAGGCCGCTGGCGCGACCGGAGTGCGGGTGCTGCGGGCGGACTCGGCGTTCTACGGCTACGACGTGATCGCGGCCGCGGGCCGGCACAAGAGCTGCTTTTCGATCACGGCCCGCCAAGATCGGGCTGTCCGTAAGGCGATCGCGACGGTCGACCCGCACGCGTGGACGACGATCAATTACACGAACGCGGTTTTCGACGAGGCCCAGCAGCGCTGGATCTCCGATGCCGAGGTAGCCGAAATCCCCTACACCGCCTTCACTTCCAAGCCGAAGGCCAAACACGTCACCGCACGGCTGATCGTCCGGCGAGTCAAGGACCTCAACCCGAACAACCAAAGCGAGCTGTTCACCGCCTACCGGTATCACGCGGTCTTCACCAACAGCCCGTTGCCGATGCTTGCCGCGGAGGCCGCGCACCGCGCGCACGCGATCGTCGAGCAAGTAATCGCCGACCTAAAGAACGGCCCGCTCGCGCACCTGCCATCGGGGAACTTTTGGGCCAACAGCGCCTGGCTGGCCTGCGCCGCGATCGCGTTCAACCTCACTCGCGCTATCGGCGCGATCGCGTCTGCTTTCCATTCCCGGGCAACGACCGGCACCATTCGCGCTCAACTCATCAACGTCCCCGCCAGACTCGCCCGCTCAGCCAGGCGAGTCACCCTGCACCTGCCCGAAGCGTGGCCCTGGGAACATGCCTGGCAACAGCTGCTCACCGGCACCGGCCCACCGCCCGTGGCCTGACCCATCCACTCGTCTGAGGGGACCCGACCGCAGCATCACGTGGAGAACAGCCGGCCCGCCCGGCAATCTCGCCATACCCCCAAACCAATCCGAACCACAATCACCCGGCTTACGCCACCAACGACGGCTCAACGGTGGATCCAGGCTTAGCCGTCGCGCCGCAGCCGCCACCCGGCATCGACCCGTTCGACGAAACCGCGCGCGGCCAGGCCACCGAGACACCGCAGGACCTGTTGCGGCGCGATCCCGGCGGTCACCGCAATACTCGCCGGGCCGGCGGCTCGGCGAACGGGCACCGACTCGAGCACCCGCCTCGACACCTCATCGAGGTCATCACGTGGATCGACCGGGATCATCAGCTGCGGAGCAAGGTCCGAGCCCATCGAACCCACCAGATCGATGACGTCGGCCACGCTAGTCACACACTGGACGTCGGGCTCGCGCAGCAGCTGGTTCGTGCCTTTCGACATCGTCGACGTCACCGGCCCAGGCACCGCCATGATGTGCCGGTCGAGTTCACGGGCCCGGTTCGCCGTGCTCAGGGCGCCGCTGCGGACAGCCGCTTCGACGACGACAGTGCCAACCGTCAGCGCAGCAATGACACGATTGCGCACGAGGAACCGGTAACGCATCGGCGCGCAACCCGGCGGCCACTCACTCACGATCAGGCCGGTCTGCGCGATCCGGTCGATGAGCGCCGCGTGCCCGCGCGGGTAGGCCACATCGACGCCGCAAGCAAGCACCGCGACAGTCGCCCCGTCGCCCGCAAGTGCTCCCCGGTGAGCAGCGCCGTCGATGCCGTAGGCACCGCCTGACACAACAGTCCACATCCGCTCGGCAAGGCCGATCCCTAACTCGCTCGCAACATATTCGCCGTACGCGGTCGATGCTCGAGCGCCGACTACGGCCACGGACCGACGGCAGGCGACCCGCAGATTGAGAGATCCGCGAATCCACAAGCCCAGCGGCACGCCCGCGTCGCGCCGACCGAGGCGGACGAGATCGTCGACGTAATCGGGCCACTCCTCGTCGCCAGGAATGATGAAGCGCGCGCCAACAAGGGCGCCGGCTGCGAGGTCGCGATCAGGACGTGCGACATCAAGGCGGGCGCGCAGGTTGACCAACCCGTTATGGGTCAGCGTGCCCGCGCGCAGCCGTTTCACGGTGCCGGCCGCGCCGAGGTCGGCGATAACCCTCGTCAGCGCAACGTCGCCAGGCTCAGCAACTCGACCCAGGAGCAGCCGAGCCATCCGATCCTCATGGCCGCCCGCAGCAGGTGGAGGAACGCCAGTCGTGGCATCCGGCACCTGGTCATTGCTCACGCAGCCACCCCCGTCCGCAGGTACAGCGCCTCGTCGATGTCGTCAGCCGTGGGCCGGGTGCGGCCGGCTAGGTCGGCCAGCGGCCACGCAACCCGCAGGACTGCGATTTAGCGCGAGTTACCACAGGCCATTAGGCCGAGTTCATTCAGCGCCCCGGGAAAGTCTTTCGTCGCGAGCACCAGCAGGAAACGCGCCGGGTAGCGGGCGGTGCCTCCAGATCGGGCGATCGTTACGTGACCCGATGCGGGCGGCTGCCGCAAGGCGTCGAGCACGCCGGATGCGAACTCCGGGGCCTCGTCGCCTGAAACAAATTGCCCCCAAGACCTGAGCCGGTCGGCACCCGGGCCGGTCTGCTCACCAAGCGGACGCCCGGCCAGCCGACACACCCGAACCGTAGAGATCTGTGCTTCGCGGACGAGCGCGCCCGAACGCTCGACTCCCGTCCATCGCTGGCGCGCCGCAGCGGCACGTAGGAGTGGCCGGCCACCAGCCCGGCGAACGAGCGGAACTGGCTAGTCGACGTTCGCCCACCTCGGCACGCCTTCCCTCTGCCTACCGCGCACACTGGCGAGCATGAGCGTGCCGACAGTCGCGTCGAGGCCGCGGCGGTCGTGGCGCACGGCTGCACTGATCGCCGTGGTGCTCGGCTATGCGTGGGCAGGCGGCGGGCTGCGCTCGTTCAGCTGGCCGGCGATGGTGTCGACCTCCCTCGGCGGCCTCGCGGTCCTGGCCCTGGCGTGGCAACGCAATGCCCGCATCGCGACCACGCGGGTCAGCCGCGAGGGTCTCCTTACCTGGACGGCCTGGCTCGCCGCAGCAACAGGATGGGAACTATGGGCGCTATCTGAACACCCCCGCGCCACGCATCCCACCATCAGTTCGCTGATCAACATCCTGATCGAGACCCACCCGGGGCGTTCGGTGGCCTTGCTGGCCTGGCTTGCTCTCGGTCGCTGGCTGGCGAGTGGGTAGCCGAATGATCGGGCAGGTGGTGATCCTCAGCGGCTACGCGGTCTTGGTGATAGCCGCGGTCGTGCTCGTGCTCTACACGCAGCGCACCGGCCGCCCGGGCTCAACCCCCGCCGCGTATCTGGCGACGGTCATGAGCCGCCCGGTCGGCCGCTGGCTGGTCCTGCTGCTATGGCTATGGGTCGGCTGGCACTTCTTCGTCCGCTGAGCAGCGGCCGTGCTGACGAAGCCCCGCGGGCTCCGGGAAAACGCGCACGCTACGAGCTTTGCGCGCAGCGTGGGAGGACGCGTTCGGGCCGGGCAGCGTCGTCGGGCTCGCACCGTCCGCGACAGCTGCCCACGAACTGGCGCAGGCGCTCGGCATCGAGTGTGAGAACACCGCGAAGTGGCTGCACGAGACCACCGGCCCGGGCGGTCAACGTCGAACGAACGCACTCGATCCTCCCTACCGGCTCCGCCCCGGACAGCTGCTCATCGTCGACGAAGCATCCCTGGCCGGCACCCTCACGCTGGACACACTGACCCAGCAAACCCAAGCGGCCGGGGCGAAACTGCTGTTGGTCGGTGACCACCGACAGCTGTCGTCGGTGGACGCAGGCGGCGCCTTCGGTCTGCTCGCCACGCAGACCAGCGCCGTCGAACTGACGTCGCTGTGGCGCTTCGACCATGCGTGGGAAGCCGCCGCCGGCCAACAACTACGCATCGGCAACACCGACTGCATCGATACCTACGCGACGCACGGGCGGTTGCACGATGGACCCGCGGAGGCCACGACGGCCGAGGCCTACAGCGCGTGGGAAACCGCGATCCGCCACGGGCGAAGCGCCTTACTGATTGCCGCTGACAACGCGACCGTCGCCGACCTCAACACCCGAGCCCGCGCCACTCGGGTGCGCACCGGGGCCGTCGAACCAGACGGCGTCGGTTTGCATGACGACACCGTCGCGGGCGTCGGCGTGAGCGCCTGTGCGTCGACGTACTCGCCGTTCTCCTCGAGGAGCTTGCCCACGTGCTTGAGGAAGGCCATGTGCGCATCCACATCCTCGGAGGCCCGCTGGCCCATCGGGCGGAAGGGACGGTGCGGAGCCGGTCAAAGCTTCTCGACATCGAATCACTCAGCGGGCTTCTGAGACAGTCCGGACACCACATGGCCGAAGAGAACTCGACTGCGCGCCGACACCCTTGAAATAATTCTCACCAGCGCGGAGGTGAATGTGTGAGGGGCCGGAGCCAGAACTGCGCCAAAAACTGCATATGTGAGGAGTCGCGACCAGAACCGATTCGTTGCGGAGCCGAAACAGTTGCGCGAAACTGAGGCTGTTCGCAGGGAGTCCCACCAATATGACGGCCACCCACCTCAGACCGCCACTCGCGCCGACGACCGCACACGAAGCGGTCAGAGATGGCGCGACGAACGCGCTAGCCCTACTCGGCCCGCCGTTCGGAGCACTCGTCGCCGGCTGGACTCTCATCGCCAGCCGCGCACCCAAAGGCTGGACGAGCGCCTTCAATCCCGCGACGTTCAACCATTGGGACGCCGACCAATACCTCAGCATCGCCGAACACGGCTATCGCGCCAGCGCGCAGTGCCACATCACGCCGGCGTTTCCCTTTTGCGGCAACGTCACCTGGTTCCCCGGCTACCCCGGCCTCATCCGAGTGCTCGCCTCGACCCACATCGGCTATCCGGCAGCCGCCCTCGCCATCGCATGGATCTGCTGGTACCTGACGCTGCTCATGGTGTGGGTGCTCAGTGCAGATAAAGCAACACGAGGCGAGACGTCGAGGGGCATCGCCTGTCTCGCACTCGCCGCCGTGTTCCCGGGCCAGGTGTATTTCGCCGCGCTGTTCCCGATCTCGTTGGTGACCTTCGCCGTGTTGTTGTGCATCTGGCTGGCGACGCGAACGTCGGTCGCCAATCGGACCACAACCGCCGTCCGAGCCAGCGTGGCCGGCGTCGTTGCAGGGCTTGCATACCCGCTCGCGTTTGCCGCCGCACCGGCGCTGTTAGTGGGCGCACTCATCACGCGCAGCCGCCACGCTCGGATCACCCTGCTCGCCGGCGCGGCCTCAGTCGTCGCAGGCTTCGGACTCGTACTCGCGTACGCACAACTACGCGTCGGAATGTGGAACGCCTACTTCATCACCGAGCGACACGAGTACGGCGTCAGCGCGCACAACCCGCTCACCCTGCTGGTCGCGCGCTACCACCAACACCTGCATCCGAGTTCGTCGACGCTTCGAACTGTCACGGAGCAGGGTGCCCTCGCAACCTTGCTAGTGGTCGTGGCGATTGTCGTCACGATCCCGGTGCTCACACGGGCCCGACGCGCAGCCGACCTCACCGACATCGCGCTGCTCTGTACCGCATGCATCGCCTGGCTGGTCCCGTATGTCGGAGGCGGCCAGCTGAGCATCTACCGGTCGGAAGCGTGCCTGATCGTGCTCGTCCCACTACTGCGCCGGTTGCCGGTCTGGGTAATCGCTGCCGCCGCCTGCGCCGCCGCGGTGATCGCCTACAACATGGCGCCGCTGTTCTTCTCCAACGCACTCATCTGACCTCCGGGTCGGTGCCCGGCGCGCTGGCAGAGTCCACTGGAGGACCGATGAAGAAGGCGCACCGAAATTTGGCCGGACTGATAGCGGCTCTGGTCGCCGTGCAGGCCGCAGCGATCGCCTACGGAGCGTTCGCGATCGACAAGGTCATCGACAAGGCGAAGAACCACGGCAACACGATCACCGATGCTTCGTCCAAGCTGGACGGCGGCGCCGGGTACGGGATACACGCATTGATCGGCATGCTCGTCATTCCGGTCGTTGCGCTCGTTCTGTTCGGCATCGCATTCGGGGCGCTCGTACCGGACGGCGTGAAGTGGGCCGGCTTCATCTTGTTGGACGTCGTCGTGCAGGTGGTGCTTGGTATCGCCGCCCACGCGGTCGCGGCGATCGAGTGGTTGCACGGACCGAACGCTCTCTTGTTGTTCGTGTTGGGCGTCTACGCAGCACGACGGGTCCAACTGAGCGAACCTCCTAACGCGGCCGTGCGGGCATCACAGTAGACAGCGGTTCATCGTCGCTAGACGCGCACTCGCGCGTCTCAGGCCGAGGTGCGGATAGGTTGCGGGCATGGGCGTCGACGCGGGTGAGCATTTGTCACTGAGCGACGAGCGAACGGTCGTCCGAGCGAAGCGGGCGGTTTTCGTTGCCTTCTTCTCGTCGGGTTTTGCATTCGCCAGCTGGGCGTCGCGAATCCCACAGGTGAAGCACACGCTGCGTCTGGACCCCGGGCAGCTGGGGTTGGTGTTGCTGTCCATCGCCGTCGGCTCCGTGTTCGCATTGCCGCTCGCCGGCATCGTGGTGACGCGGATGGGGCCATCGCGCACGATTGTCGCGATGTCGGTAGTCCTCGCGACCGGCATGGCGACGGCGGCCGTCGGTCTGCACCAGGGGGTGGGCCTGGTTGTTGTCGGACTGTTCCTGCTCGGGTTCGGGAACGGCACCTGGGACGTCGCAATGAACGTCGAGGGTGCCGCGGTGGAACAGCGGCTGGGTCGTTCGGTGATGTCGCGATTCCACGCGGGCTGGAGTCTCGGTTCGGTCGGTGGCGCTCTCATTGGTGCCATCATGGTGGCCTGCCATGTCGGCGTGACAACGCATCTGCTTCTGGTATCCGGCTTGCTCGTTCTGGTGGTGCCGTACTCGGTCCGCGCGTTCCTTCCGACCGAGCGCGGACACGATCCGCTCGACCGGACCGAACGGATTCATCCACTTCAGGCGTGGACGGAACCGCGAACCATCCTCATCGGTCTACTGGTGTTTTCCGCTGCGTTCGTGGAGGGCACTGGCAACGACTGGCTCGGAGTGGCCGTGACCGACGGCGACCACGCCGCCGCGGGAGCCGGCGCGTTGACGCTCGCTCTCTTCCTAGGCGCGATGACCTCGGGTCGCTGGTTCGGGTCCGGTTTGCTCGATCGGTACGGGCGGGTTCCGGTGCTGCGACTGTCGATGGTCGCAGCTGCGACCGGCCTCGTACTTGTCGCCGTCGGCAGCAGCCTCCCGGTCGCCATGGCCGGCGCGCTGCTATGGGGCGTCGGCGGGGCGCTCGGATTCCCTGTCGGCATGAGCGCAGCCGCCGACGAGCCGGCTCGCGCCGCCGCTCGAGTCAGCACGGCTGCCTCGATCGGCTACGTCGCGTTTCTCGCTGGTCCCCCGCTGATCGGTTTGCTCGGCGACCACCTCGGGGTGCGGCACGCACTCATTGCGGCGGTTGGCGTGCTCGCGCTTGGCCTGTTGGGCTCAGGTGCATGCCGTCCCCTTGAGCCTGCTGCCGAATGAGGTGGAGTCGTGGAGGCGGATTCTCGAAGGGTCTCAAAGGGTCGGGATCAAGTGCGCCGCACGAGGGGCACGGCGGCACCACGCCGCCGGAGATTCAGCGGTTAGCTAGCTCAGTCGCCGACCTCTTGGCGACGTGTTTCCCACGGATCAGAGCGGCGGAAGCGATGCGAGCCCATCGTGCGCCGTCTTCCCCGTCTCGACTGTCAGGTCTCTTAGCAGGGAGGCCGCAAGTGAAGCCATGGCCCTGAACTTGTCGAGTTCTTACGCCTTGCGGCTCGCCTTGCGGCTCGCGAGTTCGACTGTCAGCGTCCACGCGACGCGCAGCACGCGATCAAGGCCGCGTGCGGACAGCCGGCCGGCGTCAAGTGCACGTTCAGCAGCGACGAGCGCGGTCCGGGCTGGTGCCCATCTGTCGCGAAGCTCGCGACCGGGGATGTCGCTATTCGTTCGCCATGGGCTACCGGCCAGCCGTTCGGCGGCTCTCGACCTAGCGACGATTACCCGCGCCGCAACGGTGGCACTGTGCTCGACGTGACGACGGTCAGCCAACAACTCGGTGCGGCTCACGGGGTCCATCCGCACCTGGAGGTCGACGCGGTCGAGCAGCGGACCGGAGTTCCGGCTCAGGTATCTGCGTCGGATCAAAGGTGAGCACGTGCACGAACCCGGCGCGGCGCTCGAGGTCGAACACCCACACGGATTCGCGGCGAGCACCAGCAGGAAACGCGCCGGGTAGCGGGCGGTGCCTCCGGATCGGGCGATCGTCACATGTCCTGATTCCAGCGGCTGCCGCAAGGCGTCGAGCACACCGGATGCGGACTCGGGTGCCTCGTCTAAGAACAGCACCCCGTGGTGGGCGAGCGAGGCAACACCAGGACGTGCCATCCCGCTGCCACCGCCGACGAGCGCCGCAACCGATGTCGTGTGATGCGGGTCGCGAAACGGTGGTCGGGTCACGAGCGGACAGTCACCCGGCAGCACGCCCGCGATCGAGTGCACCGCCGTTACCTCAAGTGCCGCGGCGCGATCGAGCTCGGGCAACAACCCTGGCAACCGTGCAGCGAGCATTGTCTTGCCAGTGCCCGGGTCGCCGAGCAACAGCGTGTGATGGCCGCCGGCGGCTGCGACCTCGACCGCACGCCGACCCGACGGCTGACCGAGTACGTCGGACAGATCCAGCTCAACGTCGAAGCGCTCCCGTGCCAGCGATCCCTCGGGGCCCGACCGGTCGTCGACGCCGGGACCATCGATGGGCATCTCCGGTGGCTGACCACTGCGTAGCGCTGAGATCAGTTCGCGCAACGAGGCCACCGGCCAGACGTCGAGATCCGGCACCAGCGCGGCCTCCGCCGCATTTGCCGAGGGCACCACGACGCGAATGAACCCGGCCGCAGCAGCGGCCATCGCCGCCGGCAACACACCGCGGATCGGACGGACGCGACCGTCGAGGCCGAGCTCGCCGAAGAACACCACGCGCTCCAACGCCTCTGCCGGTAGACCGCCCCCCGCCGACAGCACAGCGACCGCCATCGACATGTCGAAGCCACTGCCGTGTTTGGGCAAGGTCGCCGGCGATAACCCGAGCGTGATGCGCCGCTGCGGCCACGGCTCCCCCGAGTTGAGGACTGCGGCACGCACCCGATCGCGAGACTCTGAGAGCGCGGCGTCAGGCAGCCCGATGATCGTCAAACCTGGCAGCCCGGGTGCGAGATCGGCCTCGACCTCGACGACCGTTCCTTGTACCCCTGCAAGTGCAACCGACCAAGCCCGTGCGAGCGCCATCAGAACGCTCCGCGAAGGTGCTCGACCGACGTTGAACCGGACAGCGGCCGCAAGACCGACACGACGTCAAAGCGCACCTCGGTGTATCGAGCGAACTCGTCCGTGCTCGATGCCACGGCCCCGGCCCGCTGGTCGGCGAGCCAGCGCAATGCGAGTCGGCGCAAGCGAGCGGCTTTCGCTGGCGTGACCGCGTCCAGTGGCGTGCCGAATCCGACGCCCCGCCGGGTCTTCACCTCGCACATGACCAGGACCTCGCCGTCGAGCGCGACGATGTCGACTTCGCCTTCACGACACCGCCAGTTGCGGGCCACGATCGTCAGGCCCGCGGCAATCAAGTGCGCGGCGGCAACCTCCTCGCCGTAGCGGCCGAGGCCCGCACGATCGCTAGCGCCCGCAAGCAATGCGGCTTCGTCGGAACTGCGCACCACGCCCACCACCTCCAGTGCGAACTCTGGTGGCGAACGCATGCCCGGCGAGGCCGCGCAGTGGCTCTTGTGCATGGGAGAGCGATGGATCGACGTTGTGGACGACGAGCGACGGCAGCGGGCCGCCGCACTTAAGATTCCGGAACCTGCAGATCGCTCTTTGCGAGCTCTTCGACGTTCACGTCCTTGAACGTCACGACCTTGACGTTCTTCACGAACCGCGCCGGTCGGTACATGTCCCACACCCAGGCGTCGGACATGCTCACCTCGAAAAACACCTCACCGCCCGCGTTACGGACGTCGAGCACGTATTCGTTGGTGAGGTAGAACCGGCGCTCGGTCTCGATGACGTACTTGAACAGACCCACGACGTCGCGGTACTCCCGATAGAGCTGGAGCTCCATATCGGTCTCGTAGTTCTCAAGGTCTTCCGCGCTCATCGAAGCTCCGCCACCGAGATCGCGTCCGACAGGTCTAATGCCACGTCAGCATTGTCGCCCAGATCGACCATGCGCGGCGCCTCGCGGCCACAATCGGCGTCCTCCACCCGTCTCACGTTGATGAACGACCGCCGGTGCTCCGCACAGGGTCCGTGCTCGGCGAGCGCTTCCTGGTGCTCCGGGGTGATGTAGCCCTTGTGGTCGGCGAATCCGTACGCGGGAAAGTCGTCGTGCATGGCGACCATGAGCCGGTCGCGCGTCACCTTGGCAATCACCGAAGCCGCCGCGATGCATGCGGCGACACGATCGCCTTTCCATACGCCCAGCCCGCGCGCTCCAAAGCCGGCGACTGCGAAGCCGTCCGTCAGGACGTAGGCCGGCCGGATCCCAAGGGCAGCAACGGCGCGGCGCATGCCCTCGATGTTCGCCTTGTGCAGTCCGATGCGATCGACGTCGGGCGCGGGGATCACCACCGCGGTCCAGGCGAGCGCCCTTGCCACGACCTGCGCGTACACCCGCTCACGAGCAGCAGGGGTGAGCAGCTTGGAGTCCGCGAGACCGGGCACCTGGCCCCGACGGTCGTTCGACAGGATCACCGCACCCACGACGAGCGGGCCGGCGCATGCCCCGCGACCTGCCTCGTCAGCGCCCGCGACCGGCTCGAGGCCAGCTTTGGCGAGGCTGCGCTCGAAGGCATACAGGTTCCCCATCGCAGGAACCCTACGTCGTGCTCGGCGCCAAACCGCCATCTGGGCGTCTGCGTCGCTGTCTGCGTCGGCGTCGCAACCGCATCGCACCCAGTGGCAGCACCGCCGCCACGCCGATCACCGATGGCAAGGCGGACGCTGTCATGTTCGACACCCCGGACGCTGTCGTATTCGAGAGCGCGCCGTAAGACGCCGGGATTTCCAGGCGGTGCAGCCGCGAGAACGGCCACACGATCACGAATGCCCGCCCAATGACCTTGTTAATCGGGATAGTCCCGCCCCCGGGCAATCCCGTGTGCGAACGCGAATCCGCAGAGTCGTTGCGATGGTCGCCCTCGACCCAGAGTCGTCCAGGGGGCACGACGATGTCGAAAGGCAACGTGCGGTTGTCGCTGCCCGGATACAGATAGTGCTCCGAGAGCGCCTTGCCGTTGACAGTGATCTGGCCTTGGGTGTTACAGCAGACGACGCGGTCCCCCGGAACCCCAATGACTCGCTTGATGAAGTCCTGCTCGCCGGACGGCGCGAAGCCGAGGTAGCTGCCGATCTTGCTGAACTCGCGCAGTACCGGGTTGCTCGGTTGCGTGATGCTGAATTCCTGCGTCCACGCGTCCGTGCCGCTGAACACGACGATCTGACCTCGCTGGACGTGCCCCACCTTGTAGGAGAGCCGGTTGACAATGACGCGGTCACCCTTCAGCAGGGTGTTCTCCATCGATCCCGAGGGAATGAAGAAGGCCTGAAACAAGAAGCTGTGGACGCCGACGGCGATGGCGGCCGCGATCACCAGCAGGACGACCGCCTCGACCCAGAACGGCCGAGTTGGCTTCCCAGCCTTGGCGGGCTTGACGCCCTCCGCGGCCACCGTGTCCGGAACCGCGGGTTCCGCCGCACCCGTCAGTCCAACTGCGCCGGTCGATCCAACTGCGCCGGTCGATCCAACTGCGCCGGTCGATCCAACTGCGCCAAGAGTGTCGTCCACAGGCGCAATTTCGGTCGTCGCAGCGCTGCCCTTAACTGTTTTGGCCGCCTTCGGCGGTTTCGGCGGCTTGGGTTGCTTGCCGGGCTTCGGCTTGCGGTGCGCGCCCGGCGGTCGTGGCTCGGAACGCCGCTCGACGGTGGTGTCGACAGTGGTGTCGACAGTGGTGTCGACAGCGGTATCGACAGCGGAACCCGGCGCCGACACCACGGTCGACAGCGCCGCGAACGACTGGTCGGGGACGGAGAGGTCGCTACCGACCGGCTCGTCGACCACGGGACCTGGGCGGCTTGTCGTTGGGTCGCCGGCGTCGCGAGACGTCAGCGCGCCGGGGTGGTGTCGCGCTTCTCGCGAATCTTGGCTTTCTTGCCCCGCAGCTCGCGCAGGTAGTACAGCTTCGCCCGGCGCACGTCCCCACGGGTCACGATCTCGATCTTGTCGAGCACCGGCGTGTGCACCGGAAAGGTGCGCTCGACGCCGACGCCGAAGCTGACCTTGCGGACCGTGAACGTCTCACGCACGCCGTTGCCCTGACGGCGGAGGACGACACCCTGGAAGATCTGGACACGCGACCGGGTGCCTTCAACGACCCGGACGTGCACCTTCAGGGTGTCGCCGGGCCGAAAGTCTGGGACGTCCGAGCGCAACGAGGCGGCGTCGAGTGAGTCCAAGGTGTGCATGGCGGTGTCGTCCTGCCTGATGGGGGCCGGTCAGTGGTGTGCGTGCCCGACCGGGGCGCGATCCGTAGTGATCAAGACGAGCCGGCCTCGGGCAACCGCCCTAGTCTGCCACAGGTCCTCGATGCGGCCGAATCGTCTCCTCGATCACCGCGGCGTCCGGGTCGGAAACCGTCTCGGTTCCCAGGGCGGCGAGCAAGTCGGGTCGCCGCTCCGCCGTCCGCCGCAATGCCTGGTCACGCCGCCAGCGCGCGATCTGCGCATGGTTGCCCGACGTGAGGACGGCCGGCACATCGAGGCCGCGCCAGCTCGGTGGTTTGGTATATGCCGGACCCTCGAGCAGTCCCGCGACATGTGACTCATCAACCAGCGATTCGGCATTCCCGACGACCCCGGGCAACAGCCGAACGACTGCTTCCATGACGACGAGTGCAGCCGCCTCTCCCCCGCCCAAGACGTAGTCCCCGATCGAAAGCTCATCGACCCGCATCCGTCGCCGCGCATCGTCGACCACCCGGTAGTCGATACCTTCGTAGCGGCCACACGCGAACGCCAGCCATGGCTCCTGCGCGTACGCCTCCGCACGGGCCTGCGTGAACGGCACCCCAGCCGGCGTAGGCACGATCAGTAACGGCAGCACATCGGCGTCCACCGTCATGGCGTCTAAGCACGCACCCCAAGGCTCTGGGCGCATGACCATGCCTGGACCGCCGCCATAAGGCGTGTCGTCGACGCTGCGATGGACGTCGTCGGTGAACGAGCGAAGATCGTGCAGCCGGACGTCGAGCAGCCCGCGCTCCCGTGCCTTGCCAACGAGCGACAGGGTCAACGGCGAGAGGTAGTCGGGGAAGATCGTGACGATGTCGACGCGCATCGCGTCAGTCCGAATCAATGGCGTCGGGATCGAGCAAGCCTGGGCGCGGCTCGACGATCAGGGTGCCGGCGTCGAGGTCGACGACCGGGACAAGTTCGGCAACGAACGGGACCAACACCTCGACGCCATCGATACGCGAAATTGCGAGCACGTCCTGGGCGGGCAGATGCAGGACCTCCGTCACCGTCCCGACCTCGATTCCTGCCGGTGTCAGCGCGCGCAGCCCAATCAAGTGGTGGTCGTAGTACTCGTCCGGCTCACTCGCTCGGGCCGCCTCATCGACGTCTATCACGAGCACCGTGCCGCGCAGCGCTTCGGCAGCCGTGCGGTCATCGGTACCGGCGAACCGCACGAGCAGGCGGCCCGAATGCCAGCGCGAACCCACCACAGTCAGCGGGCCACGCTCGGGTGGATCGGTGGCGATGATCTTGCCTACGGCAAACCGCCCGTCGGGGTCGTCGGTACGAACCTCGACCCCGACCTGACCCTGGATCCCGTGCGCCCGGCCGATGCGTCCGATGACGAGTTGCACCGGGATCTCAGCCGGAGCTCATGGAGGACGACCGGCGGTCAGCGGCCGCCGTCGACGTCGACGAGGTCGACGCGGACCGACGTGCCGCCGAGCGCGGACATCACGGTGCGCAGCGCCTTGGCGGTGCGACCCATCCGGCCGATGACCTTGCCGAGATCCTCCGGGTGAACACGCACCTCAAGCACCTTGCCTCGGCGTTGCTCGCGGGCCCGGACCTCGACGTCGTCGGGGTGCTGAACGATCCCCTTGACCAGGTGTTCGAGCGCCTCTTCAAGGACCTCGGTGTCAGCGGTCGGCACGATCAGCTCTGGGTCGCGGAAGCATCGGCTGCCGGGGGCTCGGTGTCAGTGGCATCAGCCGCTGGAGCCTCGACCGCGTCGGTTTCAGGTGCAGCCGCGTCGGCGATTTCCTCCGCGACGGATGCCTCGGCGCGCGGGGAATCCTCGCCGCCACTCTCGACCGCCGTGATCGACTCGATGCCGCCGGCTGCTTCTTCCGCCTCGACGGCAACTGCGGCCGCGTCAGAGGATTCGGGTGAACTCGGGTCAGCCGTCTTCTTGGCCGGCGCCTTCCGTGTCTTAGGTGTGGTGGCGTCCGCAGTCGGTGCGGTGCCGGCGCCTTCCTTGGCGGCCACCTCGAACGCGATTCTCTTGTCCGCCTTGGGCTTCGCGACCAGCATCGGCGGCGGCGCGGGCAGGCCCTTGAACTTCTGCCAGTCGCCACTCACTTTGAGGATCGCGGTCACCGCCTCGGTGGGCTGTGCGCCGACGCTGAGCCAGTAGGCAGCGCGGTCGGCCTTCACCTCGATGAAGGACGGGTCCTCCTTCGGGTGGTACTTGCCGATCTCCTCGATCGCCCGGCCGTCACGCTTGGTGCGCGAGTCGGCGACGACGATCCGGTAGTACGGCGCGCGCATCTTGCCCAGGCGCATGAGCTTGATCTTGACTGCCACGGGACTCGGGTACTCCAGCTCTGCTTTGACTAAGGGTGAGCCGTCGGTCGACGTGGTGGGGACCCGGTCGCGACAGCTCGGGACACGATCGGCGAAGGGTAGAGGGCCCAGCCGTTCGGTGTTCGACCCGCCATTCTGCCAGACCGACCGCCACCGACGCACATCGGCGAGCTTCCGGCGTCCGGCGGGCTGGTGGGCAACCTCCGCACGCGAGAGCGTGTCCTTAGGTGCATGACCGCAATGCGGACAGGAGCGAGCCGGTGAATCGCGCCGACGAGGACGACTTCAGGTCGTTCGTCGCCGCGCGGTCCCCCTCCTTGCTGTGGTTTGCCCACTTGCTGACGGGCGATCGCTACGCGGCCGAAGACGTCGTCCAGACCGCCCTCGCCAAGACGGCAGCAGGCTGGTCGCGGGTACGGCGCAAGGAGAACCCGGAAGGGTACGTGCGCCGCGCCATCGTGAACACGCACCTGAACGCGGTGCGCCGCCGGCCATGGCGGGAGCAACCGCGAGAACACCTTCCCGAGGACGTCGACTCCCGCCGTCGTGAGCACGAACTCGATGACCGCGACGCCATGTGGCACGCCCTGTCGGGGTTGCCGCCACGACAGCGCGCGGTTCTCGTCCTGCGCTACTACGAAGACCTTTCAGAGTCCGACATCGCCGACGTGCTCGGCTGCAGTCGCGGCACTGTCAAGAGCCAGGCCGCGAAGGGGCTGCTGCATCTTCGCCGGATCGTGCAGAAGGAGGACGCATCGCCATGATGGACGTCGAGGGGTTGCTGCGCGAGACGTTGGCTGATCCACGGCACCGGCTCGAGCCGAGCCCCGGGATGTATGAGGTAGTTCGGCAGCGGTCGGGCCAGCGACGGCGTCGCATGTTGAACATCACCGGTGCCGTCACGGCGCTTGTCGTGATCGCGGGCGTCGCGACTGCCGTCCGTCTGAGCACCAACTCACCGCGAAAAGAGCTCACGGCATCCCCGTCGGCATCACCACCCGCCCACGCGCAGTTCAATCGGGTAGACATCGGCGCGGGAAGCACCGGCTTCGTGTCGGTCACGTCGTCCGCGATCTTCCTTGCGCAGACGCATCCCAATGGGCTCGTCGCGGTGTCGCCGTCCGACTTGTCGATCGCGAAGCAGATCGCCACCCCTGACGCCGTCGATGGCACGGCTGTCGACGCCAGCCTGGTCTGGACCTGGTCGTCAACTCAGCCGCCCGTTGCGCCGGGCGACTCCGCTGCAGGCTCGACGAGCATTCACGCCTACCAGACATCAACGCTGGCCGAAGAGGTCGCAGCGACCGTGCCTGCTTACACATTCTCGGCGATCGCGCTGCACGGCGAACTCTGGCTCGCGACGTCCGACGGCCTGTATGTCGTTACCAACACGAACGGGTTGCCGACGGCGACGAAACTCACCGGCGGCCAGGTGTTCTCAGTCGCAGCTGACGCTTCTCGCCATCGCGTCCTCTTCGGCGTCTACCTGGACACGCCGGCAACCAACAGCAATACCAACACCCTGGGCATCGTCGCAGTGCACGCGGTCGACACGGCTACCCGTCACGTGACGACCGTCGGTGCACCACTGCCGGTCGGCAAAGAGTCGATCGCCGTCGTCGACGGTCAGGTCTGGGTAGCCGGCTACGGCTCCGGCTCGCTGTTGATCCACCTCGACGCGTTCACCCTGCGGCCCATCGGAGCCGGAGGGAGCGGCGTCAACAATC
>ODAK010003156.1_pt1 | contig 17188 bp, 17 predicted proteins | sample 1539591 | NCBI WGS metagenome assembly ODAK01 (sample SAMEA3539303, study PRJEB22396) | soil metagenome | biome: tundra; feature: field; material: soil | place: USA | collected 2010-05 | depth 0.15 m
TTTGGATAGAGCAGAACCGCGTTCCAACTCAGAACCGCCAGCCGTGGCGAGGTCGATGCTCCTGCGGTGAAATTCGCGGCCGGAGCGGGCGCGATGTAATCGAGGTCTGCGTCCAGCGACGTCGTGCCGGCGGGCACTTCGAGATTCAACGCAAACATGTCGACAAGGTCACGTTGCCATGTGATGCTCTTGCCATTCGCCGTGAATTGCAACCCGGTCAGCCCGTTGATGGGACCCGTCGGCCCATGCTCGCCGGGAATCCACTTCGGGTAATAAAGTGTCAGCGGACCGGCCGTCACCAGAATCGTGAGATGGGCGTGATAGACGTTCGACGGAACGCCCGTAGCATCGACCCGCAGCATGATGGGCGCCGAATGAAGCGCAACCGCGGCGAACAGTGTTGCGAGAACGACGACAAAACGCTTCATACAACCCTCCCTATGTGAAATTGACAATGGATAATGGACAATGGACAACAAAGAGTGACAGCTGTGGCCGGAGTCGTGTGTCTCGAATCACTGTCAATTGTCCATTATCAATTGTCAATTAACTCACTCGGTCAGTGGTCCTTCTGCTCTTCCGTGAATGAACTGCTGCACGATCGGATTTTTCGACTGCTGGAAGGTCTCGGGCGTGCCTTCTTCCACGATCCGTCCTTTGTAAAGCATGGCTACGCGGTCGGCGATTTTGAACGCCACTTTCATGTCATGTGTGATCGTCACGGTGGTCGTATTCAGCGTGCGGTCCATTTCCACGATCAGGTCGGCGATGACGTCGCTGATGACGGGATCGAGTCCGGTGGTCGGCTCGTCGAAAAGCAGAATCTCCGGCTTGAGCGAGATGGCGCGCGCGAAACCGACCCGTCGGCGCATGCCGCCTGATAATTCTGATGGGCGTTTCGAAGACACACCCTCGAGGTGGACCATGTCGAGGCATTCGCCGACGCGTTCGCGGATCTGGAGTTCGGTGAACTTCGTGTGCCGCCGCAGCGGGAAAGCGATGTTCTCGAACACCGACATCGAGTCGAAAAGCGCTCCTTCCTGAAACGACATACCGAACCTCCGGCGGAATTGATTGAGGTCGACCGGCCGCATCGTGGTGATGTCCTGACCATCGACGACAACATGTCCGCGATCCGGCTTGATCAGGCCGATGATGTGCTTGATCGTCACGCTCTTCCCCACGCCGGAGCCGCCAACGATCACGAACGAGTCGCCACGCCCGACGTCGATCGACATGTCGTCGAGCACCTTCTTCCCGCCGAGCGTCTTGTCGACGTGTTGGAGGGAAATCATGGGTGTGTCGCTCATGTTCTAGGGTTATTGCCGAGAAACCCAGCAACTCAAAACAACAACTTCGTCAAAAAGAAATCAGTGAACAGAATGATCAGCGACGCACTCACGACCGCTGCCGTCGTGGCGCGACCCACTCCTTCCGCGCCGCCGCTCGTGTAATAGCCGCGCACGCAGCCCGTGAGCGTGAGAATCAGGCCGAAGAAGGCCGACTTGATCAATCCGCTCCATACGTCGTTCATCTGCAGAAACTGATACGTGTTCTGCTCATAGATCACCGGATTCGCGCCCATCAGTTTCACGCCGACGAGGTAGCCGCCGCCGACGCCGAGCGCATCGCCGAGGATCGTAAGGAGGGGAACCATGACGATTCCGGCGATGACGCGAGGGACGAAGAGATACTGCACGGGATCTGTTGCCAGCGCCTCGAGCGCATCGAGCTGCTCGGTAACGCGCATCGTCCCGATCTCGGCTGCCATCGACGAGCCGACGCGTCCCGTAACCATCAGCGCCACCAGCACCGGCGATAGCTCGCGCAACATTGCCAGCGCCACGACGCTCCCAACGAAATTCTCGGCATGGACGCGATGAAACCCGTTGTATGTCTGCAGCGCCATGACCATGCCGGTGAACATCGTCGTCAGGAAAACGACCGGGATGGAGTCGACGCCGACGCGTACCATCTGGCGCAGCCACTCGCCGCCCTCGAATGGCGGTCGGAACGTCCAGACAAATGTCCGGGCCAGCATCCGGAACCAGAGGCCGGTCTCTTCGAAGAGACGGATGAAAACGCGGCCGATTCGTTCCAGGATGTTCATTCGGCGAAACGGGAGCGTATCCGAAATGCGCCCTGATCCGGATAAAGCCGAGGAACGCGGTTGCTGATGCGGCAGAACACTTCATACGCGATCGTCTGGGACTTCAGCGCCAGCTCCTCGGCTGTGATGCTGTCGTTTCCTTGCTCCCCGATCAGAATCACCTCGTCGCCTGCTGCGGCACCATCGATGTTGGTCACGTCGATTGTCACGAGGTCCATCGACACGCGCCCGACGACCGGAGCTCGTTTTCCTCTCACCAGAACATCGGCCTTGTTCGACAGCAGGCGGTCGTAGCCGTCCGCGTATCCGACCGGAAGCGTCGCAATGCGGCTCAGCCGCGAGGTGCGAAATGTCGTGCCGTAGCCGATCGCATGCCCGGCCGGCAGCTCCTTCAGCCGCATGATCTCGGTACGCCACCGAAGCAGCGGCGCGATCGCGCCCGCCGCGGTGTCAATGCGCTGCGGGCCGTAAAGCGCGATTCCAACGCGCGCGAAATCGCCAGGCCGGACGAGCCCGCGCAAGCTCGCAGGGGAGTTGGCGAGATGATGGCACGGCGCATCGATTCCATGCTCTCGAAGCACGGCCAACATTCGATCGTACTTCGCGATCTGCTGTTCGGTGAACGGATCACTCGCATCGTCGGCATTCGCAAAATGCGTGTAGATCCCTTCGATGCGCAGCCGCGAAGCCGCGCGGATCATCTCGATGACTCGCGGCAACTCGCTCTCGATCACACCCATCCGGCCCATGCCGGAATCGAGCTTGAGATGAATCGAGACGTCACGCTCGCGGGCGACAGCGCAGACTGATTCGAGCTCCTCTGGTCCGATCACGCCGATCGTCAGTTCATGACTGAGCGCGATTGAAATCTGCTCGCCCGATATCGGTCCCAGCGCAAGGATCGGCAGCGTGATCGAAGCGCGCCGCAGTTCGATCGCTTCCTCGAGCAGCGATACCGCGATCATCGCCACGCGGTCGGGCGTCAGCCGCTTCGCCAGCTCCACTGCGCCGTGGCCGTATCCATCGGCCTTGAGCACCGCCACGAGCCGCGCGCCCTCGGGCAGCAGACGTGCGATCACATCGATGTTGTTCGCAAAGCGGTCGAGATCGATCGTGGCGTACGTCGGCCGCAACTCACGAAGAGTAGACATGCACGTCCTGCCCGTTCACAGCGCGCGCCCGATCCGACGCCAGGAAGCAGATGACCTCGGCTACCTCATCCGCCGTCATCGAAGCCGGCGCGCCGCCGCTGGCCGCCGCCCACATCTTCGTGTCGACCGATCCCGGGCTGACGCTGTTGACGCGGACGCCAAACTCTTTGACCTCAACTGCCAGCGCTTCCGTCATCGAGATCACCGCCGCCTTGCTGGCGCAGTACGACACAAATCCCGGAAACTTCTCCGGTCCGATCACTCCCGAGATCGAGGCGACGTTGACGATGGCGCCGGCACGCCTTGCGATCATCGAAGGCAATGCCCGTCGGGTGGCCAGGTACGTTCCGCGGACATTGACCGCGAACATCCTGTCCCAGGCATCGAGAGCTGTATCGATCAAAGCCTTCGGATCGATCATCCCTGCGCAGTTGATGAGGACGTCGCAGTCACCGAATCGCGATTCCGTTTCCGCGAAGAGCCGCTCGATTGCAGCCTCATCGCTGACGTCGCCGCCGACCGCCAACATCCGCCCACCATGCGGCTCCGCCACGTCCTGAAGAGTCTCGAGCGACCGCGCCAAGATCGCTACGCATGCGCCGCGCTTCGCCAACATCTCCGCCGTCGCGCGGCCGATCCCGGTGGAAGCGCCCGTGACGATGGCAACGCGATTCTCGAATTCATGGGGCGACATATAATCGGCGGCAGGCTACCCCAAACCGCAGCGATAGAGGAGAGACGCATGCACGAACCACTCAACACGATCCTGAACCTGGTCTTCCGATGGGCACACGTGGTCGCCGGCATCGTGTGGATCGGACACCTGTATTTCTTCAACTGGGTCAACGGATATTTTCAGCCGACGATCGATGGACCAACGAAGAAGGCCGTCAATCCTGAGCTTTTACCGCGCGCGCTCTTCTGGTTCCGCTGGGGTGCGGCATGGACCTGGATCACCGGTATCCTGCTCGCCGGCATCGTCTATTACCAGACGAGGCAGCAACTGTTCGAGTCTGGTTTCCAGGAAGGCAATCCGTGGCTCTGGCTGGCCATCCTGCTCATCACACTCGCCGTCGGCTTCGTGATCTACAACGCCATCATGAAGGCACTGCCGAACAAGGTCGTGGCGGCGGCGATCTGCCTCGTGCTCTACGCCGGTGTGTGGCTGCTGTTCGAGAAGGTCGGCCATTACGGCGCGCGCGCACTCTACGTCCACGGCGGAATGATCTTCGGCACGATCATGGCCCTCAACGTCTGGATGGTTATCTGGCCGAACCAGAGGAAAATTATCTCCGCGCTCAAGGCCGGAACGCCCCTGGCCGCCGATTCGCCCGAAGTCAAGATTGCGGGTTTGCGCTCGCGGCATAACACGTACATGTCAGTTCCCCTCGTCTTTTTCATGATCAGCTACCACTACGGCGCGACCATGTACAGCAACCCGGCCCGCGACATCTGCGCGGCCGGAATCATCGTCATCGGCTTCATCGCTACCTGGTTGATGTACAAGAAAGCGGCGAAGGTGAAAGGCTTCTGAGTTGAAGCTTCTCCAGATCGACGCCTTCACCAGCGAGCCGTTCAAAGGCAATCCCGCCGCCGTCTGCTTCATGGGCGGTGAGCGGGATGACCGGTGGATGGCGAATGTCGCGGCGGAGATGAATCTCGCCGAGACCGCGTTTCTTCGGCCTCGCGAGGATGGCTGGTCGCTGCGATGGTTCACGCCTACCGTCGAGGTCGATCTCTGCGGCCACGCGACACTGGCGTCTGCGCACGCAATCTGGAGCGAGGGCGTCAGCAGCGAGGCGGTGCTGCGGTTTCACACGAAGAGCGGCGTGCTGACCGCGGCGCGGGACGGCGACTTCATCGAGCTCGACTTCCCTGCCAAACGCGACGAACAGATCGCTGCGCCGGCCGGACTTCTTGATGCCCTCGGCACGACGAACGCCACCTACGTCGGCCGCAACCAGTTCGACTACATCGTCGAGCTGCCATCCGAGAAAGACGTGCACAATCTTCGGCCCGACCACGGCGTGCTGCGTCAGTTGCCCGTGCGCGGCGTCATCGTCACCAGCCGCGCGGACGCAGGCGACTACGACTTCGTCTCCCGCTTTTTCGCGCCGGGATCGGGCGTCGACGAAGATCCCGTCACCGGTTCGGCGCACTGCTGTCTCACTCCTTACTGGGCCCAACGTCTCGGCAAGAAGGAGATGAATGCGTTTCAGGCATCGCCGCGCGGCGGCGCGGTGCGTGTTCGGCTCGAAGGCGATCGCGTGAAACTGGCCGGACACGCGGTCACCGTGTTGCGCGGCGAGCTTGTAGTGTGATCGCGATGCCTTTGCGGGTTGAACATCTACATCGCCTCGTACGCGTCCGGCAACGAACGTGCTGCCGGCCGGGCTCACATTTGTCGTGATCCAATCGTTTGACGCAGCAGGGGCCGGTGAGGTTACGGGGGGCGTCCAGGTCCCTCTATCGCCCGGCTTCGGATCGACGGACATCGACCCCGGAGACGCAAAGGTCCGCTTCGGACATGAATACCTCGGCCTGGGAGGTAAAAACCTCGGCCTCGGAGCTAAATACCTCGCTCTCGGAGGTAAATACCGCGGCTTCGGAGGTAAATACCTTGGGGCTCGGAGCTAAATACCTTGGGGCTCGGAGCTAAATACCTCGGCTTCGGAGGTAAATACCTCGGCCTCGGAGGTAAATACCTCGCCCTCGAAGGTAAATACCTCGGCTTCGAAGGTAAATACCTCGCCCTCGGAGGTATTTATCTCGCCCTCGGAGATATTGATCGCGACCGTGGAGTTGTCATTCGCTCTCGTAACCTACTGATCAGATGTCAGTTATTGGCCTCACGCGAAGGCGCGAAGACGCGAAGGAACAGCTTGGTCCTCGCTTCACTTCCAGAGTGAGTCGAGGAGGGAGCCTCGAAGTTGAGGTGTCCTGTTTTGAGGGCATCGTCCTGTTGGTCACGGCGGACGATCTGCATCACACGCAAACGAAAGTGCGAACTACTGAATCCGTAACCTGTGTCGGCTCGCGGTAAAGTGCGCCTGATGACCACGATCCGCGAGATGCTCGAGAACATCGAGCGCGACACGATGGTTGCGCAGGCGGCGCGCAGTTCCGAGACGCGCGGGCGCGGCCGCGACGAGCCGGAGGATGATCTTCGTCCCAGCTATCAGCGAGACCGCGACCGCATCATTCACTGCAAGGCCTTCCGCCGCCTCAAGCACAAAACGCAGGTGTTTCTGGCGCCGGAGGGCGATCACTACCGGACCCGGCTCACGCACGTGCTGGAAGTGACCCAGATCGCGCGGACGATCGCGAAGTCGCTGCGCCTCAACGAAGTCCTGACCGAGGCGATCGGACTCGGCCACGACCTCGGGCATTCCGCGTTCGGTCATGCCGGTGAGGCAGCGTTGAACAAGCTCGTCAAAGGCGGTTTCGATCACTACCGTCAGTCAGTGCGCGTCGTCGAAGTGCTCGAGAACGACGGGCGCGGACTGAACCTCACCGTCGAGGTGCGTGACGGCATCCTCAAACATTCGAAAGGCGAGAAGGGGGAGCTGTTGCGCAAACGAGCGAAGTCGCGCGCGCTCACGCTCGAGGGCGACATCGTCCGCATCTCCGACATCATCGCTTACGTCAATCACGACATCGACGACGGGATCCGCGCCGGCGTTCTGACCGAGAACGAGATTCCGAAAGAAATCCGCAAAACGCTTGGCAACGGAGCCGCGCAGCGGATCGATCGCATGGTGCGCGACGTGATCGATTCGACGCTTGCGTGCGGCTACGAAGCGATCTCGATGTCTGCCGAGGCGTTGAGCGCGCTCGAGGAACTGCGGACGTTCATGTTTCAGAACATGTACCTCACTCCCGCAGTGCGCAACGAGTTCGTGAAGGCACAACGAACGCTCACCGCGCTCTTCGAGCACGTCACGGCGAACCCGGGCGACTTCCTGAGCGCAACGAGCAAGGAGCCGGTCGAGCGGCTGGCCATCGACTTCATCGCCGGCATGACCGACCGATACGCGATCAATCTCTATGAACGACTCTTCGTTCCGCGAGCGTTCGTTTGACCGATGACCTGAGGCCGGGCGCCGTCATCTTCGACATGGACGGCCTGCTGCTCGACAGCGAACCGCTCTACCGCGTCACATGGCAGACAGCGGCGGCGGAGTTGGGCTGTCCGATCGACGATTGCTTCTATTCGCGATTCGTTGGCCGCGGCAATGACGAAGCGGAGCGGCTGTTGATCGAGCGCTTCGGCGACACGCTGCCGCTGGGCGAGTTCCGAATCCGCTGGCAGCGCGATTTCGACGAACGTCTCGCACACGCGCCGCTCCCGCACAAGCCCGGCGCGGTCGCGCTGCTCGACCGACTCGATGCCCGCGGGATTCCGAAAGCGCTCGCAACTTCGACTCCTCGTGCCGTTGCCGCGCGCTGTCTGGGCGGTCTGCACTCACGCTTCTCCGTCTTCGCGTTCGGCGATGAAGTCGAGCACTCGAAGCCTTACCCAGATCTCTTCCTGCTCGCCGCATCGCGCCTTGGCGTCGCGCCGGATGGTTGCCTCGTGATCGAGGACTCGGAGGCCGGCGTTCGTGCCGCGCATGCGGCGGCGATGGCCGTGATCATGGTGCCCGACCTCGTCGAGCCCTCACCCGAAATCGCGGCGATGGCGATACGCGTGTGTCGCTCGCTCGATGACGTGCTCCAATGAAAACGCCCCGCCTCGGGGCGGGGCGGTCCGTCAACCAAAGAAGGATGGAGGTTCTACTTCTTGCCCTTGCGCTTCGAATTCACCGCTTCGCGGAGGTCCTTGCCCGCTTTGAAACGGACGTTCTTCGAGGCGGGAATCATGATCTTTTCGTTCGTGCGGGGATTGCGGCCCTCGCGCGCCTTCCGCTGCGACACGGCGAAGCTGCCAAGTCCCGGAATGGCGCAGCGGTCTCCGCGCTGGCATGAGTCCGAGATGTGCTTTACGAACGCGTCGAACGCGGCCGCGGCCTCTTTCTTCGAAATACCCGCCTGTTCGGCGATTTCATTGATGACGTCACCCTTGCCTGCCATAGACGTTCTCCTTCTTCAGATGCCTGAAACCCTGATGTTTTCTAGGTTTTTTCCAATCTATGAGATGGATGTTGGTTTGTCAACGCGTTAGCGCACGCACGCGTTTCGTATGTTCGCATCGCTCCTTTTTTGGGTCCGTTCTTGAGTAAGAACCGAAGATTTCATTTGCCTGTAGCGCCGCAGAATTTGCCGGTGATCGAGGCTCGTCATGCGCGACGCAGCCAGTGCGCGGTGAAGCCGTCGGTCCCCGCTTCGGGCGTGAGCCGCAGCACATCGTTTTCCACCCAGCGGGCAACGCTTTCATTCACGAGATCAGCCACATCGCTGCGAACAAAGTCCGTGCGGGTGCGCAGCACGTCGGCAACGACGTCATCGTTCTCCTCTGGTTCGAGCGAGCAAGTCGCGTAGACCACCGACTCCGACGCGAGATCGAGCGCCGATGCCAGCAACTCCCGTTGCAGCGACGCGAACGATGTGAGGTCCGCCTCCTGCAGGCGCCATTTGATCTCGGGGTTCTTGCGGAGCGTGCCGGTCGCGCTGCACGGCGCATCGAGCAGGACGACACGAAATTGCCGCGCGAACGGCGACTGGCGGCCGTCGCTCACGACGATGGAAGGCGATCTCCCGATGAGCGGCCGAAGACGCGTGATCGAGATGTCGTTGCTGACGACGTGCGCACCACGAGCGCGCATTACCTGCGACTTGCCGCCCGGCGCCGCGGCGAGATCGATCACGTCGTCGCCGAGAGCCGCGGCGAGGCCGGCGATGACCGCGCTTCCCTCGTCGAGCACGATGCCGTCGACAGTCGCGCTCGAGCCTGTGAGCTTCCACATACCCGGAACCAGCTCCGATTCCGCGGCGTCAGGCGGCGGCGCGTCGGTGATCACGTCCGGAAACGACAACTCCTGATTCGCCGCGGCGATCTTCGCCGTGCGTTCAGCGCCAAAGCTCTTCGTCCAGCGTTCGATGAGCCATCGCGGATGCCCCGTTCGCGTGGCCATGTCCGGTGGCTCGGGAATCGGCTTCGATGCGATCCGACGCAGGATCGCGTTGACGAATCCGCGTGCGCGGAGCGGAACGAGATCCACCGTCTCGCTCACCGCGGCGTGTGAAGCAACGTTCATGAACAGCAGTTGCAGCGCACCGATGCGCAGGATGTCGCGGATCTCCGGCTCGATGGCGCCCTTCGCGAATGAGTCGATCACGAAGTCAAGCCGCGACCGCCAGCGAAGCACGCCGAGCACGAGCGTGCGCACGAAACCGGAATCGTTCTGCAGAACGAGCGACGCGTATGCCGACTCGCGCTCGATACGGCGAAGGATCTGCAGCGCGCGCTGCCGTTCGTTTGACGGTGTTTTCAAGGTCCCGCAGAGTCTATGCTGAGTGAGTTCCTGATCAATCCCGACGAGTTCGTTCGGCACTACGACGCCACATGAGCACCGTAGGCCGGCGCTGTTGGAGGCACCTGCGCGTACTCCTCATTTTCGGCGCAGGTGCATAATCAAATCGTGAGCGCGCCTGTCGACGACAAAGACTCCGGAGTCCCACCCACGATGGCCGGCCTTCTGCCTGCCGTCTTCGAGAACGCCGGAGTTGCTGTCGCAGTCCTCGATTCCGATGGGCGGATCGTCATTGCCAACGCGGCACTGTGCGAAATGCTAGGGTATTCGAAGGATGAGGTGCTCGGCCTTACGCGGCGCGCATTCATTCATGCCGAAGACCTCGATGCCGAGCCATCGCTCTTCCGCGAGTTGATCGCAGGAAAGCGTTCGCGATACTCGATTGACAAGCGCTTTCTTCACAAGAGTGGGCGCGTGCGCTGGGGCCATGCGACGGTCACGTTGCTGCGTGAAGGCAACGCCAACTTCGCCATCGCAATCATCGAAGACATCACCGAAAAGAAGAGCATTGAAAAGGCATCCGATGAAGTCCGACGCGCCCACGAGCGGTACGCGCTCGTCGCCCGCGCCACGAACGACGTGATCTGGGACTGGGACGCCGAGCACGGAACGATCATCTGGAACGATGCCCTCCGAGCCATGTTCGGTTACGAGCCCGACCAGATCGACAACCGCCTGCAGTGGTGGGATAGCCATCTGCATCCTGACGATCGCGAGCGCGTCGTGTCCGGGATCAACAGCATCATCGAAAAAGGTGGCTCGTCATGGACAGACGAGTACCGGTTCGAGCGCGCCGATGGCACGTTCACTGAGGTGCTGGATCGCGGCCACATCGCCCGCTCTGAGGACGGGACGCCGATCCGGATGATCGGCGCCATGCTCGATGTCACCGAGCGCAAGTACGCTGAGCGCACCGCGGCATTCATGGCCGAAGCGAGCGCCGTACTCGCGTCATCGCTCGACTATCTCGCCACAGTCGCACGGGTTGCGCAGCTCATGGTTCCATTGCTGGGCGACCATTGCTTCATCGATCTGCATAGCGAGCGTCTCGCAGCCATTGATGGGGATCAACTCACAGCGGCGATCATCGATCCCATCAGCAACGTCATCGCAACCGGAAGAGCCACGCTGTTTTCCGGTTCTGAGGCGCGCTCAATGGGGTTCCGTTCCGCGCTGATCGTGCCTCTGGCCGTTTCCGACAGCCAGCCGATCGGCGCGCTCACGCTGGCGATGAGCCATTCGGGACGTGCATTGTCCGAGCGCGACCTCCGGGTGGTGGAAGATGTGGCGCGGCGCATCGCGATGGCGGTCGAGCACGCGCGGCTTTACGACGACATCCAGAAGGCCAGCCTGGCAAAAGACGAGTTCCTGGCCATCCTTTCCCACGAGCTGAGTACGCCCCTGACGATCATCCTCGGGTGGTCAGGGATCGTCAGCCAGCCCGACGTTACCGGCGAGGAATTGCAGCGCGGCATCGAGGCCATTCGCGGCAGCGCGCTCGCACAGGCAAGACTCATCGATGATGTGCTCGATCTTTCCCGCGTGACCACCGGCAAGCTGCATTTCCAGCAGGAGCTCGTTTCGGTCGGGACGCTCGTCGACGACGCGCTGACCGCAGTTCGCGTCGCCGCGACAGCGAAGAGAATTCATCTCGTCGCGCCCGACAAGACGCCGGCGATCGTGCTCGGCGACGCGAACCGCCTTCGCCAGGTCATCTGGAATCTGCTGACGAACGCGATCAAATTCACGGAGGGCGGTGGAAGCGTCGCGCTGCAACTGAAAAGCACGCCGTCGATGGTTCGCCTGACCGTCGCCGACACCGGCCGCGGCATCGAGCCCGATTTTCTCGCGCACGTGTTCGAGCCATTTCGTCAGGCAGACGCTTCGACGACGCGCACGCACGGCGGCCTCGGACTCGGACTGGCCATCGTTCGTTACGTCGTGGAGGCGCACGGCGGGACGGTTGCGGCGTTCAGCGATGGCCCCGGCCGCGGCACGCGCTTCGTCGTCGAATTGCCGGCGGCGCCGCGAGCAGTTGCCGGCGATGATCAGCGTCACACGGCCGCCGATGCGAACGGCGGCGCACAGCGAAGCGCGGAACTGGCTGGTGTCCGCGTGCTCTTCGTCGATGATCAGTCCGAGGCGCGCGAATTGGCGAACGTGATTCTTTCGCGCGCCGGCGCGGAGACGACACTCGCGTCGTCTGCAGCCGAGGCGATTGCAATGTTCGAACGGGCACCGGTGGACATCCTCGTCGCCGATATCGCCATGCCGGAGATGGATGGATATGGGCTGATCGCGGAGATCCGCCGGCGCGATGCGCTCTCCGGCCGCCGCACGCCGGCAATCGCAGCAACCGCCTACCGCGGCGCCGACGATCGCCAGCGCGTTCTCGCCGAAGGTTTCGACGCCTATCTCGCCAAGCCGATGGAATCAGAGACGCTCACCGCGGCCATCGCCAGCGTCCTCGCGGCAGCACGCGACGCGCAGTGACGGCAATCTCGGCTCAGGTCGCACTCGGCGACAACTCCTGATGCGGTTCGTGGAGATTGGCGATCACATGCGCCACTTTCTCGATCTCGAACGGCTTCTGCAGCACCATCGTTCCCTCGGGGAAGTGCTCGTGAAAATAGCGGGAGATCGCCGACAACACGACGACTTTCGGCGAATACGAGAGCGACGCGATCGCATCGATCACAAGCAACCCGTTCTTCTTCGGCAGCATCAGATCGACAATGACGGCATCGTAAGTGCCCGCTCGCAGCATCTCGATCCCCCCGCTCCCCATCCGCGGCAAGATCGACTGACGTGCAGTGCCGCGCGATCAACGTCCGCAGCAGTTCCTGCAGCTTGTCGTCGTCCTCGACGATCAGCACCGCACAGCGTCGTTGCGTCATTCCGTCATCATGTTCAAGGGAGGGAGTGGGCGTGTCAAGGTGCGTGTCAAGGGGATGTACGCTTCATCGCCGGTCGAAACCGACACTGCGGCTGACCTCCAACTGCTTGACGTCAAGGCTGACAAAGTCGATCTCGCACGTCGGATCGACGTAAAGCGCCACCGCGAGATGCCACAGATCGGCTCCGCGAACATAGCCGGCATCGAGGATCTTTGTGATCTCCGCGGTAAGCGGCCGATCGGGATAGACCCACGAGATTCCGGAGATCAAGTCGCCTGGGTCGGCAGTCACTTTCTCGCGGCTCAGGGCAGAACGAAGCTCCGCCTCAAGGAGGTTCGACGAGAAAAGCTCATCGTAAGCGAGGAGAGATCGCCGAACGCCTGCCGCACCCGTCTCTCCGAACGCGATCGCCGCGAGGCAGGACGTATCGACATACGCTGCCTTCATTCGCGAGAGTCGAGGAAGCGCCGCAGGGCGCCTTGCTTCTTGAGGAGAGTTTTGAGAGGACGGCGTTCGCCCTTGCGGGCGATGTTGCCCTTCTTCCGCAGGTCATCGATGCGAGCAGCGAGCGAGGGCTCCGCTTTCTCGACCGGCCAGACCTCCGCGATCGGCTCCCCGCGATGGGTGATGGTCACCGCGTCACCTTTCCTGACGTGAGCGAGCAGCTCGCTGAGCCGCGCCTTCGCTTCGTACGTCGAATAGATTCTTGGCATATGACTAGTCAGTCTAGGATTGCGCTGGTGACATGTCAACGTTCGACTGAAGGCCGGCGTTCGCTGAACCCTGGCTGAACGGCCCATTCAGAGTTGGTTCAGGGCCGCGCGTGTAGTGTCGCGCGCATGATCAACCTTCAGAACGTCTCCAAGACTTACGAAACGACTGCGGGCGGCTTCACAGCGCTGCGGAATCTCGATCTCGATGTTCTCCGCGGCGAGCTCGTTGTCGTCGTCGGCAAATCCGGAAGCGGGAAGTCGACGCTGCTCAATGTCATCGGCGGAATCGATGCGGTGTCGACCGGCACAGTCACGATCGCCGGCACTTCGATCCAGCGCCTCGGCGAGAGCAAGCTCGCGGCGTGGCGCGGGCGGACCGTCGGATTCGTCTTTCAGTTCTTTCAACTTCTGCCGACGCTGACGTCGGCGGAGAACGTCATGCTGCCGATGGATTTTTGCGGCACGTTCCCTCCGCGCGAACGGCGGCGGCGGGCGATGGTGCTGCTCGATCGCTTTGGCGTCGCGGCGCAGGCAGACAAGTTGCCGGCGTCGCTTTCCGGCGGCGAGCAGCAGCGCGTCGCCATCGCACGCGCCCTGGCGAACGATCCGCCGATCGTGCTCGCTGACGAGCCGACCGGCAATCTCGACTCGGCCAACGCCGGCGCGGTGCTCGATCTCTTTCGCGCCATGGCCAGCGGCGGCACGACGGTTCTCATCGCCACGCATGACCGCGACGTTGCCCGCGTCATTGACCGCACGATCGAGCTGGCGGACGGTGTCCTCCTGCCGGCCGCGCCTGCGCCGCTGGCAGCAGCGGCAGGGATCGGCGCATGACGACGCGCTGGAGAAAGGCGGTTCGCGATTTCTGGCAGGAGAGCACGCGAACGGTTCTCGTCGTGCTCGCGATCGCCGTCGGCATCTCGGGGTTCGCGGCGGTGCTGGCGAGCTACGCGATTCTGACGCGCGAGTTGAACCGCGGCTACCTGGCGACAAACCCGGCGTCGGCGACGCTGCGCACCGATGCTGTCGATGAGGGACTCGTGGCCGCGATCGCGGCCACTCCCGGAGTGGCCGAGGCGGAGGCAAGGCGGACGGTGAGCGGGAGGATCAGGGGGAGGCACGGATGGCGCAACCTGACGCTGTTCGTCGTCAAGGACTTCGAACGGATTCGCGTCAGCAAGTTGAATCCGGAGCAAGGCGCGTGGCCGCCGGCGACGGGCGAGATCCTCATCGAGCGCGATGCGTTTCAGGTCGCACGGATCCGCATCGGCGATGCGGTCACGGTGCGCACGACGAATGGACCGGAACGGACGCTTCGCGTCAGCGGCGGCGTTCACGACGTCGGCCAGGCGCAGGCGCGGATGGAGAACGTCGTCTACGGCTACATCACGCAGGCGACGCTCGGGCAACTCGGCGAAGAGCCGGTGCTCAATCAGGTGAAGATGGTCGTCGCGGGCGACGCCTTCAACTTGCGGCATATCGAGAAGGTCACTGCCGATGTGAAGCGGACGATCGAGCTCCGCGGCCATGCGGTGACGCGCGTCGACATTCCGGCGCCGGGCAAGCATCCGCACGCCGACATCATGGGTCTGCTCCTGCTTTCGCTGTCCAGCTTCGGGCTGTTCGTGCTCATCCTGAGCGGCGTCATCGTCGTAAATCTACTCAGCGCGCTGATGGCCGCGCAGATCCGGCAGATCGGAATCATGAAAGCGATCGGCGGGACGCGCTGGCAGATCGCGCGCATCTATTTCGGTCAGGCTCTCCTCCTCGGCATCGCCGCGATCGCCATCGCTGTGCCGGTTGGAGTCGCGGGAAGCCGCGCGCTCTGCCGCGCGATGGCGGTTTTCCTCAACTTCGACATCAGCAGTTTCGCGATTCCGGTCTGGGTCTACCTGCTCGTCGCCGCGATCGGTCTCGTCGTGCCGCTTCTGGCTGCGGCGTTCCCCGTTTGGCGTGGCAGCGGCGTGTCTGTCCGCGAGGCGCTCGCCGATTTCGGTGTCAACGGCAGCAGCTTCGGCACGTCAGCGCTCGATCGCGTACTCGGCGGCGTGGGCGGTCTGACGCGACCGCTCCTCCTGGCGATTCGCAACAACTTCCGCCGCCGCGCGCGGCTGGCGCTGACCGTTCTGACGCTTGCCGCCGGTGGACTCTTCTTTATGACTGCCCTCAATCTTCGCGCGTCGATGATCAACACGCTCGACCGGCTCTTCGCGACGAAGACTTACGACCTCGGCGTGAGTCTGGCTGGGATGGCGCCGGCTGGCGACGTACTTCGCATCGCCCACAGCACGCCCGGCGTTCGCAGTGCTGAGTGCTGGATCGCCAGCGAAGGAGTGCTTCCTGATGCGGTTCCTGAAGCGACTCATGCCGCAGGAGTCACCCACGGTGGAATCACTGCCGGAGCAGTCTCCGACAATCGCTTCATCGTCATCGCACTTCCATCCGAAACGCAGATGTTGAAGCCGAACCTCGCAGCGGGACGATGGCTGGAGGCGGGCGAGAACGACACGATCGTCGTCAACTCGGCTCTTGCCGCGAAGAGCGCGCAAATGCGCGTCGGCAACCGCATCACGTTTCCGATGTCGTCCGAGCCGGTGTCGTTGCGGGTCGTCGGCATCCTGGCGGAGCCTTTTACTCCGCCGATGGCATACATGCCGCGCGCATTCTTCGACAACAAGGCGGGACACGCCGGCAACACGAACAACGTCCGGCTCATCCTCGACAAAACGGATCAGGCCTCGATCGATCGGGTCAAAGCGCTTCTCGAAGAGCGATTCGAGCGAGCCGGCATCAAAGCGAACAGCATGACGAGCAAAGGCGACAACCGTTTCGGTTTCGATCAGCACATGCTGATGATCTACGTGGCGCTGATCATCATGTCGAGCATGATCGGCGGCGTCGGCGGGCTGGGGCTGATGACGACGATGAGCCTGAACGTTCTCGAGCGGCGCCGCGAGATGGGAGTCATGCGCGCGATCGGCGCCACGCCGCGCGCCATTCTGCTGATGCTGGTGGCCGAAGGAAGCATCGTCGGATTCGCAAGCTGGGCTCTCGCCGCGCTCGCCGCGTGGCCGCTCGGCAAAGGCCTTGGCGACTTTCTCGTGGCGAAGATGTTCAAGAGCGGTCTCGACTTCACCTTCGAGCTTCGCGGCCTCGTCGTCTGGCTCGCGGTCTCATTAATTCTCGGCGCCATCGCCAGCTTCGTCCCGGCCTGGGACGCAACCCGTCATCCTGTTCGTGAGGCACTCAGCTATGAATAGAAAACGAAACTCGCTCCTCGTCATCGTCGCCGTCGTCGCCGTGCTGATCCTCGTCGTCTGGCTCGGAGGCGGCGCGATGTGGCACATGCTCCTGAAGATGCACGGGCGCGGGTAACAACAGTCCGCGCAGACCATACAGACCTGTCATCCTACCTGTCATCCTGAGCCGCCGAAGCCGCCGCAAGATTCACTACGATTGCCCCCACACGACGTCGGCGGCGGAGGACGGTCGAAGGACCTCCTGATTCTGTGCCGGTTGGGCGGACGAGAAAACGCCGCACAGGAATTAGGGGGTCCTTCGACGTCCTCCGGCACTCCGTGTCCTCCGGCGGTCTCAGGATGACAGCGCTTTTTGCTTACAGCGATTGCAGGAACGCGATCAACTTCGATTTGACGGCCGCCGGCAGCGCGGCGAACCGATCGCGCAGGGCGGAGCGGCCAGCAGCGTCATGAAGTTGGTCAGCAGCACGGGGCCCGACCCGTCATCATTGAGTCCGGGCGACGGATTGAACGAAAGCTCCGCGCAATTGCCCTGCGGACAGTTTTCGTTCGGAAAATCTGGGGTGGTGATGCCCATCTCGTTG
>ODAK010003157.1_pt1 | contig 17184 bp, 15 predicted proteins | sample 1539591 | NCBI WGS metagenome assembly ODAK01 (sample SAMEA3539303, study PRJEB22396) | soil metagenome | biome: tundra; feature: field; material: soil | place: USA | collected 2010-05 | depth 0.15 m
TCGCGGCAAACGTCACATCGACGCCGTCGCCGCCCAGCACCTGCTCGGCGCCGACCCGCTCAGGCTCGCCGGCGATCAGTCGGGCGCCGTTCACGCAGTAGCAGCCGACGTCCATCAACGCGCCCCCCTGCAGCACGGAGCTGAGACGGATGTTGGCGGCGTCGCCCGTGGCAAAGCTGAACGCGCCGCGGACCAGTCGCAGCCTTCCGATCGCCCCGCTGCCGACCAGTTCGGCCAGCCGCTGCGTTTGCGGGTTATGGCGGTACATGAACGCCTCCATCAACAGCCGCCCCTCGCGTTGGGCGATGTCGAAGGCCGCGTTGACCTCGGCGGCGTGCCGGCCCAGTGGCTTCTCGCACAGCACATGCTTGCCGGCCCGCAGCGCGCGCACGCTCCACTCCAGGTGCAACGCGTTGGGCAACGAGATGTAGACCGCCACGACCTCAGGATCCTCAAGCAGGGCGTCATAGCTCCCGTAGGCGCGCTCGATCCCGTGGGCCTGCGCGTAGTCGCGGGCGCTCTCGTCGTCACGGCTGGCGACGGCCAGAACCTGCAGCGCGTCGGTCTCACGTGCGCCGGCCAAGAACTTCTCGTTGATCGCAGCGGTGGAAATGATCCCCCACTGCACGCGCACCATCGACCTCGCCGCGGTGGCTAGGCGACCCGGTCGGCCGGCTCGTTGGCCGGCTTGGGCGCCTCGGCGCTCATGACCTCGCCCTTGGGCTCGTCATGCTCGCCGTTGATCGCGTCCTTGAAGTCGCGGATGCCCTTGCCGACGGCCCGACCGACCTCGGGGAGCCGCTTGGGACCGAGCACCACCAGCGCGACCACGAGAATCAGGAGAAGATGCGTGGGCTGGAGAATGTCACCGACCATGAACAGGAGACTACACGGTGCGCGATAGCGCCATTGCGTTCGCGCCCGGACGCGTCAATCTGATCGGCGAGCACACCGACTACAACGAGGGTCTGGCGCTGCCGTTCGCGATCTCAGACGGGGTCACCGTACGCGCCACCCGGACGGAGGCGGGACGGATCGAGGCGGTCGCCACCGACCTGGGGCGCCGGGACTCTTTCGCGCTGGGCGAGATCGAGCCGGCGGACGGGTGGCGCGCATTCGTGCGCGGCGCGGCCGCGGAGGTGGTTCGGCACGGTGCGCAGCTGACCGGTGCCAGGCTGGAGATCAGCGGCACCGTTCCCCGAGGATCGGGACTGTCGTCCTCGGCTGCGCTGGAGGTGGCGCTGACGATGGCGCTGTTCGCACTCAGCGACGCGCCGGTTCCCGAGCGGATCGAGCTCGCCCAGCTGTGCTCACGGATCGAGAACGAATGGGTCGGGGCCCGCACGGGCCTGCTCGATCAGCTCGCCTCGCTGTACGGCGAGCGCGACACTGCGGTGGAGATCGACTTCCGCTCGCTGACCGTCAACCGGGTCGCCCTGGATCTCGGCGAGTTCTCCCTGGTCACACTGGACTCCGGCGAGCGACACGCGATCGCGGGCTCGGGTTACAACCAGCGCCGCGCAGAGTGTGCCGGCGCGTGTCGCGAGCTCGGCGTAGCGAGCCTGCGCGAGGCTACGCTGGAGATGGCCGAGCGGCTGCCCGAGCCGCTGGCCGCCCGGGTCCGGCACGTGGTCAGCGAGAACGACCGCGTGCGCGCCGCCGTGCGTGCCCTCGCCGAGCGCGACCTCTCGGCGCTGGGTCGGCTGCTCGACGCGTCCCACGCCAGTCTGCGCGACTGCTATGACGTCTCCACTCCGGCCGTGGAGGCGACCGTAGAGCGTCTGCGCGAGGCCGGCGCGCTGGGGGCGCGGATCGTTGGCGGGGGCTTCGGTGGCAACGTGTTGGGGCTGCTGCCGCCGGGGGTGAGCGCTCCGGAGGGCGCGGTCACGGTGACGCCGGGACCGGGCGCGGCGCTGATCGGCTAGACCGGTGGACGCGGGGCGCCGGCATCGTCTCCGGCGCCGCGCTGGAACGGCGCTAACGCGGGATACAGCTGGCGGAACTGCTGGCGGCGCTCGCGGTAGACCTCCACCCATTCGGCCAGCGGCTCGACCAGCTCACCCGGCTTGACCGTCGCGTCGACCGCGGCTTGCACGTCGGGCCAGGTTCCCGCCGCGACGCCGCCCAGGATCGCGGCGCCGAACGCCGCGCCCTCGTCGACGGCGACGCGCTGCAGTGGCAGCTCGAGCACCGACGCGACGATCTGCAGCCATAGCTCGCTGCGCGAGCCACCCCCGGACACCCGCCCCAGCGACGGCTTCACGCCCAGCTCGGCGACCAGCTCCAGCGAATCGCAGAGCCCGAACGCCACGCCCTCCAGCACCGCCCGCGCCAGTGCGCCCCGGTCGTGACGCAGGCTCAGGCCGACAAACGCGCCACGTGCGTCTGGATCGACGTGGGGGGTGCGTTCGCCCGCCAGGTACGGGGCGAACAGCAGTCCCTCGGTGCCCGCCGGCCAGCTGCCCGCGTCGGCGAGCAGGTCGTCGAACACCACTCCGGGACCGAGCGTCTGCGCCAGCCAGGCCAACGATCCCGCCGCCGAGAGCATCACGCCCATCGCGTGCCATGTCCCCGGGACGGCGTGGCAAAAGGCATGCACCCGGCCGAGCTCGTCGGACTGAAATCGCGCCAGCGCGGCGAACACGACGCCGGAGGTGCCGAGCACGACCGAGACCGGGCCCGGCGCCGTCACGCCGACGCCCAGTGCGCCGGCAGCCTGATCGCCTCCGCCGGCGGCCACGGGCACGCCCTGCGGGCTGACCCCTGACAGCTCCGGGCTCTCCAGCACCCGGGGCAGGATCGCCGGATCGAGCTCCAGCGCCGCCAGCACCTCTTCGCTCCAGCGGCGCTGGGCGACGTCGAGCAGCAGGGTCCCCGAGGCATCGGAGACGTCGGTGGCGTGCTCGCCGCACAGCCGCAGCCGAACGTAGTCCTTGGGCAGTAGCGCTCGCGCCATCCGCGCGTGCACATCGGGCTCGTGCTCGGCCAGCCACAGCAGCTTCGGCGCGGTGAAGCCGGGCAGCGCCCGGTTGCCGGTCAGCGCGATCAGCCGCTCGAGGCCGATCCGTTGCTCGATCTCACGGCACTGCGCGATCGTGCGCTGGTCATTCCAGAGGATGGCGGGACGCAGCACCCGATCCCGGGCGTCGAGCGCGACCAGGCCGTGCATCTGCCCCGACAGTCCGATGCCGGCTGGTCTCCCCACCGCGGCCCCGAGCTGCTCCAGCACGCTCTCGGTCGCCCGCCACCAATCTTCAGGGTCCTGCTCGGCCCACCCGGGCCGGGGGGTGTCAAGCGGGTAGCCGGCCTCCGCCCGCGCCAGGACCGTCCCGGCGTCGTCGATCGCCAGCCCCTTGACCGCCGAGGTTCCGACGTCGAGCCCGACGAGCGGGCCGCTCACCCCCCGGCACCCGATGAGCCGGCGAACTGCGCCGCTTCGCGGACGATCCGGCGCGCCTCGCCGCGTAGCTTGGGGTCGGGTTTGACCAGGCCGCCGCGGGCAAAGCGCGGGTCGAGGTGAAGCCCTCCGGCGATGCAGTAGATGTCGTGATCGCCGAGCGCCGCCCTGACCCCGTCGAGGTTCGCCGGGGACGGCTCGTTGGGGTAATGGAACTCATGGCCGTCGATCAGGTTTCCCAGGCCCTGCACCGCGCGGTGGACCTTCTCGGCCACCGGCTCGGGTTCGTAGCCGTGCTCGGGCTGATACCCCACCGGCACAAAGCGCGTGATCATGGGGCCGAAAGCCCAGATCCCGAGACTCGTTTTCATCCCTCTCCGATTTGCGTTGGCGCCGCTGCGCCGGTCGCGACGCGGCGGCGGGTTTCCGGAACCGGTGTGAAGAGTATCGTCGGTTAGCGCTAACACACCGCGGCGCGCGCCGCGGACCTCAAGCAACAGATGGGTTGCTGCGGTACCGCAGGCGCCGCCCGGAGACGAGGTAGCGCAGGAGCGATGGGGAGATGAGCTAGCGGATGGGCCTGGGGGAGGACAACACGACGCCAGAGCGCCCGCGGCGCGCCGCGGTGATGGCCGACGTGGGGCGGCTCGCCGGCGTTTCGCACCAGACGGTGTCGCGCGTGATCAACGGCAGCCGCCACGTGCGCCCGGAGACGCGCCAGCGGGTGCTCGACGCGATGGTCCAGCTCGGGTACCGCCGCAACTCGATCGCCCGGGCGCTGGTGACCGGGCGCTCCAACACGCTCGGGGTCCTGAGCTTCGACACGACGCTGTACGGCCCCGCCTCGACGTTGTTCGGGATCGAGCGCGCCGCCCACGAAGCCGGATACTTCATCATCGTCGCCAGCCTCAAGGCGCTGAACCGCTCGTCGGTAACCGATGCCGTCGAACGGCTTCGCCGCCACGGCGTCGACGGGCTGCTGGTGATCGCCCCTTACGAGGACGCGGTTGACGCGCTGGCCCACGCGCCCTCCGACATCCCGCTGGTGGCCGTGGAGGCCGGCCCGGCTGACGCGGTGCCGCTGGTTTGCGTCGACCAGTATGCGGGCGCGGTCAGCGCGACGCGGCACCTGCTCGACCTAGGACACGAGACGGTCTGGCACATCACCGGTCCGGCTGACTTCCTGGAATCCCAGCAGCGCCTGCAAGGCTGGCGCGAGACGCTCCAGGCGGCCGGGGCCCCGGTGCCCCAGCATCTGGTGGGTGATTGGAGCCCGCGCTCGGGCTATGACCTCGGCGCGCGCCTGAGCCGCGATCCGGCAGTCACTGCGCTGTTCGTCGCCAACGACCAGATGGCGCTCGGCGTGCTGCGCGCGATGCACGAGGCGGGTCGCGAGATCCCTCGCGACATCAGCGTGGTGGGCTTTGACGACGTGCCGGAGGCCCAGTACTTCACGCCGCCGCTCACCACCGTGCGCCAGGATTTCGGCGAAATGGGCGGTCGCGGCCTGTGGCTGCTGCTGGCGATTATCGAGGCACAGACGACCGGAGCTTCAGCACCCTTGGGCTCACGGATCACGCCCGAGCTGATCGTTCGGGCCAGCACGGCGGTCGCCCCGGGAGCCCGATTGACAGCCGTCGCGTGTGATCGCTAACATGCCGCCCCGTCAGGACCAGAGGAGAGGATGAGAGAGCGACTTGGCGCCGACGCACGCGCCAGGCCTGGCTCGGCGAGTGCCGGGCTCGGCGCGATCAGAAGCGCGATCGGAGACGACCGGCGATGACCGTCGTGTCATCCGCTCGAACCACGACATTTATGGTCGGTTAAGCACGGTGGACACGCGCGGCCGAGTCTGAGAGCGTACGCACGCGTGCGGGTGCAGTTCAACTAAGAGGAGGTTGCAAATGTCTGAAGCGGATATCGTGCAGGAGGCGGTCGAGCGGCTCGAGTGGGACGAGCGCAAGCAGGATCCGACTCCGCAGTCGAAGTTCCGTCAGTTCACCCGGCGCACGGCGCTGACCGGTGGCGCGGCGGGGATCGCCGCGGTGATGCTCGAAGCCTGTGGCGGAAGCAGCAGCAGCAGTTCGAGCGGGAGCGCATCGGCGGCCACCGGCGGCGGTAGCGCCGCCTCGGGCATCTTCGGCTCCAGCAAGGCGCTGAAGTTCACGATGGTCAACCACGTGACCACGAACGTGTTCTTCACGCCGACCCAGAGCGGTGCCGCCGATGCCTGCAAGCTGCTCGGCTGCTCATATCAATGGACCGGTTCGCCGACCAGCAACGTGTCCGAGATGGTCAGCTCGATCAACACCGCGGTCACCGCCGGCGTCGACGGAATCGCGACCTCGCTGATCGATCCGGTCGCGTTCAACAAGCCTGTGGCCGCCGCGATAGCCGCCAACATCCCGGTTGTCGCCTACAACGCCGACGAGCCCAAGAGCGGGCGCCTGGCCTACATCGGGCAGGACCTGCTCGTCTCCGGCCAGCAGATGGGCGCGCACATCGCGAGCCTCGTGCCCTCCGGCGACATCGGGCTGTTCATCGCGACGCCCGGCGCTGCGAACATCCAGCCGAGGATCGACGGCGCCCTGCAGACGCTGAAGCTGCATCCCTCGATCAAGCCGCATGTGGTTGCGACCGGCGCCGCCGTGCCGGCGGAGCTGACCGTGATCAACTCCTATGCGGTTGGACACCCCACCACCAAGGGGCTGTTCGCCGTCGACGCGGGCAGCACGCAGGGCTGCGCGCAGACGATCCAGAAGCTCGGCCTGGCCAAGAAGGGCGTCAAGGGCGGCGGTTACGACCTGACTCCCATCACCGAGCAGCTGCTCGCCGCCGGCGATATCCAGTTCACGATCGACCAGCAGCCCTACCTCCAGGGCTTCTTGCCGATCCTGGAGCTCTACATGTACAAGGTGTCGCAGGGGCTGACCGGCATCGCCGACATCGACACCGGCCTCAAGTTCCTCGACAAGACGACGGTGCTTCCGTACAGCAAGACCAAGAGTACGTATGAGGGCACCGGAACCTCTCCGGGCGTCCAGAAGGCGTAGCTCCGCGAGCCGGTTACGAGAGCGATAGGCTGCCCGTAGCGATGGCCGTCACGTCTGACAGCAGCGCCCAGGCCGGCGCTTCACCGCCGCCGGGCCCGGCACCCCGCCGGGCCCGTGCGGGGGCCGGGCTTGGCATGTTCAGGCGGTTCCTGACGCTGCGCGAAGGCAGCATCGTCGTGGTCACGCTGATCACGCTGATCTACTTCGCGAGCAGCACCCCCCATTTCCTTTCCGGCTCCAACTTCAAGACGCTGCTCCCGTACTTCGCCCCGATCGCGATCATGGCGGGCGGGCAGGTGTTCGTAATGACCCTCGGCGAGATCGACCTGTCGATCGGCGCGATGTACCTGTTCACGCCTTTCCTGTACTACAAGCTCAGCAAAGCCGGGATCCCGATCGTCCCGAGCATGATCGTGTCGCTGTTGGTCGCGATGCTGCTGGGTGCGTTCAACGGCTTTGCGGTGGCCTATATCGGGATCGCCTCGTTTGTCGCGACGCTCGGGATGCTGTTCGTGCTCGACGGCGTGACCCTCGTTATCTCCCACTCCGAGCAGGTCACCACACCGGGAACGTCGATCGTCGGGCTCACCACGTTCTCCCAGATCTTTGGGGCGGGGACCTACTCGGAGCTGATCTGGGCGATCGGGATCGTGATCCTCCTCCAGGTGCTGCTGTCGTTCACTCGCTGGGGTCTTTACACGGTGGCGGCGGGCGGAAACCGGCTCGGCGCGGCGGAGGCGGGCATCAACGTCCGGCTGGTCCTGATCCGCAACTTCATGCTGTGCGCCCTCACGGCCGGCTTCGTCGGGATGCTCGAGGCGGTGCGGTCGTCAAGCGCGAGCCCGGACCCCTCAGGATCCAACGCCATCCTCTTCCAGGCGATCTCGGCGGTGATCATCGGCGGCACGCTGATGACCGGGGGCGCCGGAACCGTTATCGGAGCCCTGATCGGCGCGCTGTTCCTCGGCATCCTGAACGACGGCCTGGTCATCAAGGGGGTCAACGCCAACTACCTTGACCTGTACCTGGGGCTGGCGATCCTGATCGCGATGACGGTCAACGTCTATGTCCAGCGGGTGCGGACGGGATCTGGTCGTGGTTGATCAAACGATCCCTGAAGAGCACATCGTTGGACCCAACTCGGCGCCCGACGACGTGCTCCGGGTCGAGCACATCGCCAAGAGCTTCGGAGCGACCACGGCGCTGCGCGACGTCAGCCTGCACCTGCGCAAGGGCGAGGTGCTGGGGTTGCTGGGCGACAACGGCGCGGGCAAGTCGACCCTGATCAAGATCCTGAGCGGCTTCCAGAAGCAGGACGCCGGCGAGATGTGGGTCAAGGGCGAGACCTATACGCCCAAGAGCGTCGACGAGGCGCGCGCACACGGAATCGACACCGTATTCCAGGACCTAGCGCTGATCGACCAGCTCTCGGTGTTTCACAACCTGTTCCTGCGACGCGAGCGCGTGCGCAAGCCGATCCCGTTCCTGTCCAATGCGATCATGCGCCGGGAGGCGCGCAAGGCGCTGGACCAGATCGGGATCAACATCCCTCAGATCGACGTCCCCGTAGCCCGCCTGTCCGGTGGACAGCGGCAGGCGATCGCGGTTGCCCGGACGGTCTCCGGCGACGCCGACATCCTGCTGCTCGACGAGCCGCTGGCCGCGATGGGCGCCAAGGAGGGCGCGATGATCCTGGAGCTGATCCAGCGTCTGAGGGACGAGGGCAACGTCTCGATCATCATGATCCTGCACAACTACGTGCACGTGTTCGCGGCCTGTGATCGCGTGAGCCTGATCCAGGACGGCGTGATCGCGCTGGACAAGCCCACGGCCGAGACGTCCGTGGATGAGCTGACCGAGATCGTGGTCGAGGAGTACCGCCGCGCCCGGATCGCGGCACACATCGGCAACGGGAGCTCGGCGGCGAAGCCGGCCGACGCTCCGGTGGCGCCTGAGGGGGACAGCGGCCCGGCGCCCGCGTCCGACAGCGGCCCGGCGCCCGCGTCCGACAGCGGTCCGGCGCCCGCGTCCGACAGCGGTCCGGCGCCCGCGTCCGACGCGACCACCTGATCGGCGCCACGGCCGGCCGTGAGCGAGCGCGTGTACAGCATCGGCGTGGACTTCGGCACCGAGTCCGGCCGGGCGCTGCTGCTCGACGCTCGCAGCGGTGAGGAGCTCGCCGTCGAGGTCGTCCCCTATGCGAGCGCGGTGATCGACCGCACGCTGCCCGGGACCGACGAGCCCCTGCCCCCCGACTGGGCGCTGCAGGATCCCGACGACTGGCTGGCGGTGATCGAGACAGGCCTGCCCGGCGTACTGGCGCAGGCCGGCGTGACCAAGGAACAGGTGGTCGGCATCGGCGTCGACTTCACTTCCTGCACGGTGCTGCCGGTTACCGCCGAAGGGGTTCCGCTGTGCACGCTGGAGCGCCTCCGAGGCCGCCGCCATGCGTGGCCGAAGCTGTGGAAGCACCATGCCGCCGCGCCGGTCGCCGACCGGCTCAACCAGGTCGCCCAGGAGCGTGGCGAGGAGTTCCTGGCCCGTTATGGCGGGCGGATCTCCTCGGAGTGGTACTTCCCCAAGCTGATCGAGCTGTGGCTCGAGGACCGGGAGATCTACGACGAGGCCGCCGAGTTCATCGAGGCCACCGACTGGATCGTCTGGTATCTGACCGGCCGCCAGTGCCGTCAGGCCTGCACCGCAGGCTATAAGGCGTTCTGGTCTGAGGCTGACGGCCTGCCCTCACGCGAGTACTTTGAGGCGGCCTACCCCGGCTTCCCAGATCCGGCCGAGAAGCTTGGCCGCTCGTTTGCCGAGCTCGGTACCAGCGCCGGGCCGTTGCGAGGCGATGTGGCGCAGCGGACCGGCCTGCCGGACTCGGTGCAGGTCGCCGTGGGCAACGTCGACTCGTTCGTCTCGGTGCCCGGAGCCGGAGTGCAGCAGCCGGGGACGTTCGTGACCGTGGTCGGAACCTCGACCTGCGACATGATCGTCAGCCCGCAGGAGATCCGCTTGCCCGGGATAACCGGGGTCCTGCGCGACGGAATCCTGCCCGGGTCATACGGCTACGAGGCGGGGCAGACCGCGGTCGGCGACATGCTGGCCTGGTTCGTCGGCGCGCTGGGACGGGAGGCCGGCGCCTACGAGGAATTGGAGCAGGGCGCCGCCAAGCTGGCGCCGGGCGAGACAGGCCTGGTGGCGCTGGACTGGTTCAACGGCAACCGCTCGATTCTCGCCGACGCGGACCTCACCGGCGCGATCTTCGGCCTCACGCTGCAGAGCACGCCTGAGCAGATCTATCGCGCGCTGCTGGAATCGATCGCGTTCGGCAACCGGCGGATCATCGAGAACTTCGAGGAGCACGGAATCGCGGTATCCGAGATCGTGGCCTGTGGCGGGATCGCCGAGAAGAGCCCGCTGCTGATGCAGATGATCGCCGACACGAGCGGACGGCCCGTTCACGTGCCCGCCTCGAGCGAGATCCCGGCGCGCGGTGCAGCGCTGTTCGGCGCCGTCGCCGCGGGGGTGTTCGAGGGCATCGGCGACGCGATCGAGGCCACGCGGCCCTCCTACGCGCGGACCTACGAGCCGGATCGGGCCGCGCGGACGATCTACGATCAGGTCTACGCGATCTACCGCAGCCTGTATGACTCACTCGGTCAGAGCCAGAGCCAGCTGATGCACGATCTCAAGCGGATCCGCACCCGGGCCGCGCGCGCCGATGCTTGACCAGCTTCGCACTCTGGTGCTGGCCGCGAACCTGGCGCTGCCCGAGCACGGCCTGGTCAAGCTCACCTGGGGCAACGTCAGCGGCATCGACCGCAAACGCGGGCTGGTGGCGATCAAGGCCAGCGGCGTGACCTACGAGGCGATGAGCGCCGAGGACATGACCGTCGTCGACCTCGACGGCCGCGTCGTGCACGGCACGCGCCGGCCGTCGACCGACACCCCCACCCATCTGGCGCTGTACCGCGCGTTTGATCAGATCGGCGGCGTCGTCCACACGCACTCCAGCTGGGCGACGGCGTGGGCGCAGGCGCAACGGGAGATCCCGATCTTCGGCACCACGCACGCGGACCTTTGCGCAGATTCGATCCCGCTCACGCGCGCGCTCACCGAGCGCGAGATCGATGACGACTACGAGGGCGCGACCGGTGACGCGCTGATCGAGCTGATCCGTCAGCGCGACGTGGAGACGCTGCCCTGCGCGCTGGTCCGCGGTCATGGCCCGTTCTGCTGGGGGGCAAGCGCATCGGCCGCGGTGCAGACCGCGGTGACGCTGGAGGAGGTCGCTCACCTGGCGCTGCTGACCACGGCGCTCGATCCCCAGGCCCCGCCGCTGGACCCCGCCGTCCGCGACAAGCACTTCGAGCGCAAGCACGGGCCCAACGCCTACTACGGCCAGCCCGTCTGAGTCGTTGAGCGCCGGCCCCGAGCCCGAGCTCGAAGTCGTCATTGCCGAGGATGCGCTGCCGCGCCTGGCCGCCCGGGTGGCGTCGGAGGGCTGGTCGGGAGCGCGGCTGGTGATGGATCCCAACACGCGTGAGGCGGCCGGCGCCGACGCGGCCAGGGAGCTCTCCCAGGCCGGCGTGGATGTGCGCGAGCTGGTCTTCGAACAGCGCGAAGGTCTGCTCGCCGGCCGCGCCGAAGTCAAGCGCGTACGTGAGCGGATCCAGGAGGGCCGGGCGCTGATCGCCGTCGGTTCCGGCGTGATCACCGACATCGTCCGCTATGCCGCGCATCTGTCAGAGCAGCAGTTCGTGTCGGTCCCCACGGCGGCTTCGATGGACGGCTACGCCTCCAGTGTCGCTGCGCTCCAGCTCGACGGCGTCAAGGTGACCTATCCGGCCCGCGCGCCCCGGGCGATCTACGCCGACCCGCGCGTCGCCGCCGGCGCTCCGCCGGAGCTGACCCGCGCTGGTATCGGCGACCTGCTGGCCAAGGCCAGCGCGCGCACCGACTGGCTGGCCGCACATCTGCTCTACGGCGAGCGGTTCGATTCCCGGGTGGCCGAACGCGTGCAGAGGCCGCTGGCCGTCACGGCCTCCAGCGTGCCGGCGCTGCTCGCCGGCGATCCGGGAGCCGTCAAGGCGCTGCTCAAGGGATTACTGGAGTCGGGCATCGCGATGGCGATCTTCGGCAGCTCGCGCCCGGCCAGCGGCTGCGAGCATCACGCGTCGCACTTCTGGGATCTGCTCGCCGCACAGGGACGCCGCCCACACGCGCCCCACGGGTTGCAGGCGGGCTACGCGACACACTTCGCCATGCGGCTGCAGCGCTTCGCCTTCGCCGGCGGCGTCGGCGCGCTCGTACGCCCGGCGGCGCCCGCCGATCCGCTCGGCGCCGAGGCCCGCGAATGGCTCGGCGATCCCTCGGCGGAGATCGTGGAGGCGGTGGCCGAGAAGCAGCGCTTCGTAACGGAAGCCGCCGGCGGTTGGCCGGCCGACCAGTCCGGCTGGGACGCCGTCCGCGCCCGGATCGCCCCGGCGCTGGCCCAATCGGGCGAGATCGACCGCGCGCTGTCGCTGGCCGGCATCCCCGCCGAGCCGGGCTACCTGGACATCGACGAGCGCACCCTGCGGGCCACCTTCCGCCATGCCACGCGGCTGCGCGCGCGGTACACGACGGTCGACTTCCTGGAGGGCCAGGGCGCGCTGGATCAGGCGATCGAGGCGATGCTGGCCTGACCGGATGCCGGCCCGAGCCCCGGCCCCCGGTTTTGTAGCGGCGGCCGGCCCAGCACATGCATCAGACGACAAATCGGCTGCCGCTATGGCAATTTGTCACTTCGGTCATGCCCCGCGTAAATCTGGCGACAAATCAGATCGTGCCCGCGGGGTTTGTCGCGGTGAGCATGTCGCGCCGTCCGATGGCCAGCGCCCAGTCGGCCCCGATTGGGTCCCCGCGCGTTGGGTGCGGTGGATGCGGAAGAACGGCGCTGGGGAGGGAGAGGGAGGTCTGGGTGCCGTCACGGGTCGCGGCCGCCAGGCCCCTCAATCCGACCGGCACGACGTCGACCTGGGGCCTGCGGGGTCCTGGGCCCGCGGAGCCAGACGTCATGCAATCTGTTTCGGGATAAGGCAACTCAGATGACAAACGTCGCAGGAGCGCGGCGCGCCGGGCGGGACCGATTCTGCTCGTGCCCCCAGCGCCGTTTTCTCGCTGTGCGCCCAAACCCACGCCGGGCCATCCGCGGCCAACCAAACCAATCCGTTTCCTAAGCGTCGTTTTCCGCCACGCGCCCGCCCAAACCGCCTGCTACCAGCGGTGGTGGACGTGCCTGCGGACCAGGGTGTCGTAGACCTCGACCACTCCCTGGAGCTGCTCTTCACGCAACGGCGCCACGGCGGCGCTGGCGACGTTCTGAGCCACCTGCTCACCGTTGCGCGCGCCGGGGATAACGGCGCTGACCCCCGGCTGATCGATCACCCAGCGCAGCGCGAACTGCGCCAGCGTCTGGCCCGGATCGACCAGCGTGGTCAGCTCGCGAGCGGCGGCGACACCGACCTCGTAGGGCACGCCGGAGAAGGTCTCGCCGACGTCAAACGCCTCGCCACCGCGGTTGTAGTTGCGATGATCCTCGGGGGCGAAGATGGTCTGCTCGTCATAGCGGCCGGAAAGCAGTCCCGAAGCCAGCGGCACCCGCGCGATGATCCCTACTCCGGCCTCCCGTGCTGCCGGCAGTACGTCCTCCAGCGGCTTGAGCCGCAGGCAGTTGAGGATGATCTGGACCGTGGCGACGTGGGGACGGGCAATCGCCGCCAGTGCCTGCGCGCAGGTCTCGACCGAGACCCCGTAGGCGCTGATCAGTCCGTCGCCGACCATCTCGTCCAGCGCATCGAACACCACGTCGTCGGCGTAGACCGGGTCAGGCGGGCAGTGCAGCTGCACGAGCTCGAGCCGCTCGACGCTGAGGTTGGCACGCGAGCGCTCGTTCCAGGCGAGGAAGTTCTGCCGGTTGTAGTTCTCCGGCACCTGCTTGACCCGCCGTCCCATCTTGGTGGCGACGAACACCTCTGGGTGACTGCGGCGCAGCTCGCCGCAGAACTGCTCGCTGCGGCCGTCGCCGTAGACGTCGGCCGTATCGAAGAAGGTCACGCCCTCGCCGACCGCGGCCTCGAGCGTCTGGCGCGCGGACTCGGCGCTGACCTCGCCCCAGTCGGCGCCCAGCTGCCAGGTCCCCAGCCCGACCACGCTGACGCTGCGTCCCAGGCGTTTGATCGTGCGTTGTTCCATGTTCAGATCATCCTCGCAGGTCGCCGCCGCGCGGGTCCGGCACAATGATCGGATCATGAGCGAAGCCGGGCTGCGCGCCGCAGCGGAGAAGATGCGAGCCGCGGGTCACTCCGAGGAGGCGATCCGCGCCTTTGCCAGCGCCTACACGCGTCTGGAATCAGGTCGCTCGACCATGCTGCCGAGCGCCGAGCTGGAGCCGGCTGCCGGCGTACCCTCACTCGACGAGCTCCCGGAGGTCGACGGCGGCAGCGCGCTGGATCAGGTCGCGGTGATCAAGCTCAACGGCGGCCTGGCCACGACGATGGGCCTGAAACAGCCCAAGTCGCTGCTGGAGGCGCGTGACGGCAGCTCGTTCCTGGACATCATCGCCGGCCAGACGCTCGCGCTGCGACGCCGCTGCGGGATCGGGCTGCCGCTGGTGCTGATGGACAGCGACGCCACCCGGGAGCCTACGCTGGAGGCGCTCGAGCGCCATCCCGAGCTGCAGGGCGACGGCCTGGAGCCGGACTTCCTGCAGAGCATGGTCCCCAAGCTCGATGCCGATCAGCTCACGCCGGTGAGCTGGCCCAAGGCGCCGGCGCTGGAGTGGTGCCCGCCAGGCCACGGCGACGTGTACGGCGCTTTGCGCCGGTCCGGGATGCTCGCCGCGCTGCTGCAGCGCGGGTTTCGCTACGCGATGATCTCCAACTCCGACAACCTCGGGGCGACCCTGGAACCCCGGATCGCCGCATACCTGCAGTCGGAGCAGATCCCGTTTCTGATGGAGGTCGTGGAGGGCACCGAGGCCGACCGCAAGGGCGGCCACATCGCGCGCCGGCGCTCCGACGGGCAGCTGGTGCTGCGCGAGACCGCCCAGACCCCGCCGGAGGACGAGGAGTCCTTCCGCGACTATCGCCGCTGGCGCTACTACAACACCAACAACCTGTGGATCGACCTGCAGGCGCTCGCCGACACGCTCGATCGCCGCGAGGGCGTGCTCGAGCTGCCGCTGATCGTCAACCGCAAGACCGTCGATCCGCGCGATTCCGACTCACCGCAGGTGCTGCAGCTGGAGAGCGCGATGGGGGCCGCGATCGAGAGCTTTCCCGGGGCCAGACTGCTCTGCGTCCCACGCGGCCGGTTCGTGCCGGTCAAGACGACCGACGATCTGCTCGTGCTGCGCTCAGACGTTTATCGGGTGTCGGAGGGGATGGAGGTCCAGCTTTCGCCCCAGCGGCACGGCAGCCTTCCCTACGTGGAGCTGGACAAGCGTTTCTACCGGCTGCTGGACGAGTTCGAGCAACGCTTTCCTGACGGTCCGCCGTCGCTGATCGAGGCCGATCGGCTGGTGGTGGAGGGCGACGTGACCTTCGGCGCCGGTGTGCAGGTCCGCGGCGCGGTGGCGCTCAGCACCGCGGAACCACGGCGGATCGAGCCCGGAACGGTGCTTGACTGACCGCCGATGAGCTCGCAATCGCTGCACCGCATCGGTCACGGTGGCGCCAGCGCGCTCGTGCCCGCCAACACGCTTGAGTCCTTCGACGTGGCCCGGTCGATCGGGATCGACATGATCGAGTTCGATCTACGCGGCTGGCGCGGGGAGCTGGTGCTGGCGCACACGATCGTCGACGCCCGGCGCTCCGGCAATGTCCGCCTTGATGACGCGCTGTCGCATCTGGCTGGTCGGAGATTTGCCGAGATCGAACTCAACGTGGACCTCAAGCACGTGGGCTGCGAGGCCGCCGTGCTGGACGCTCTGCGCCGGCACGGGCTGCTGGCGCGCACGTTGATCTCATGTCAGATGCCGGTCGTCGTCGATCGAGTCCGAGCGCTGGACCCGCACGCCCGCACCGGGATCTCGATCGGAGGCCGGCTTGCCCGCCTGAGTCGTCGCTGGACAGGCTGGCGCGCGCAGGTGCTGGCGGGACTGGCGGCGCGTCGCTGGGACGCGCTGATGGTCCAGCACCGGCTGGTCGATCGGCAATTGGTGGGCGACGTGGTGCACCGCGGCGGAACGCTATACGCGTGGACGGCAAATGAACGCGGCGTGATCGAGCGCCTGCGCACGCAAGGGGTGCACGGCATCACCACCGCCGACCCGCGCCTGTTCCAATCCCCCTAGCGCTCGCCCCGCCCCGCGCGGCGAGCGCGTTATGGTGGTCTGCCGTGAGCGATTCCGGGTCACCGAGCACGCCGATCACGATCGTGATCGCCGATGACCATCAGATGGTGCGCGCTGGACTGCGCCTGCTGCTCGAGGCCGAGGACGGGTTCTCGGTCGTCGCCGATGCGGGGGACGTGGCCTCGACCGAGCGCCGCGTGGCGGTGTACCGCCCGCAGGTGCTGGTGCTCGACGTCAACATGCCGGAGGGGTCCAGCCTGCCGGCGATCCCCCGGATGCGCGAGGCGGCGCCCGAGACGCAGATCGTCGTGCTGACGATGCACAACGACCCTGAACTGGCCCGCGAGGCGCTGCGCACCGGCGCGATCGGCTTCGTGCTCAAGGAGGCGGCCGAGACCGAGCTCGTGCAGGCGGTCCGGCTGGCCGCCGAGGGCCGCACGTATCTCAATCCGGAGCTGGGGGCTCGCCTGGCCGCCGAGGTCCCCAATCCAGCCCGACCGCCGGACGATCTCAGCGAGCGTGAGCTGGAGGTGCTGAACCTGATCGCACTCGGCCACACCAACGGCGAGATCGCCTCCCGGCTGTACCTGAGCGTCCGCACGGTCGAATCACACCGCGCGCACATCCAGCAGAAGACCCAGCGTTCCTCGCGCGCCGATCTCGTCTCCTACGCTCGCGAGCACGGCCTGCTCTGGCTTTAGGGCCCACCGGCCCGCTGGCCGGTTGGCGCGGGCCCTGGCCGGGTCGCGCCGGCGGCGGGATGCGGCGCTTAGGGGTGCCCGGGCCGCCCGGCGCCGAAGCCGGCGGGGATCTCATACCGCTTGGCGCGCAGCGATGCCGACTTGGGCAGGGGGGTAAGCCCGCCGGCGCTGGCGACCGTGGCGCGCTTGGACTTCACTCCCCAGCGGATCTTGGCGGGCTGGTAGCGGAGCAGCGCCTGCCAGGTCTCAGGTCCGATCACGCCATCGGCGACGAGTCCGTGAGCGAGTTGGAAGTGCGCCACGGCGGTCTGAGTCTTGGCGCCGAAGCCCCCGTCGACGCCGATGTGAAAGCCCGCCGTGATCAGGTGCTCCTGCGCCCACACGATCAGATCTCCCGTCCAGCCCTTGGAGATGGTCGCCGTCGCGGTGTACGCCGCATAACCGGCCAGGGAGCCCACCGGCCGCGACACCGCCTGCCACGCGCCCGGTGCGGCCTCCTGCCAATCCCACCAGCTGAGCCCGGAGGCGCCGTAGACCCGTGAGAGCTGGCGGAAGTGGGTGATCTGGTGCGCCGGGGGCGAGTTGTAGACCTGGCCGAGGGGCGAGATCGGTCGGGCGTAGATCCGGTTGTACTCATAGGTGTGCGCGAACACGGCGTCGGTCGTGGTGCCGATGTCCTTCCAGTACATCTGGGGC
>ODAK010003158.1_pt1 | contig 17183 bp, 19 predicted proteins | sample 1539591 | NCBI WGS metagenome assembly ODAK01 (sample SAMEA3539303, study PRJEB22396) | soil metagenome | biome: tundra; feature: field; material: soil | place: USA | collected 2010-05 | depth 0.15 m
ATCTACGACCGGGCCGGCGACGTGGTGTCCGCGCGTGAGCTCTTCGCCCGCGTGGTCATCGCCGAACCCGACGCGTACGACGCGTCGGCCCGACTGGCCGAACTCGGCGCCGGCGCGCCCCGAAAGAACCGCAAACGTCGAACGACGCCGGTTTCGAAGAAGAACGTCGAGTAGCGACCGGCTAGGTGGTCATCCCTCCGAGGCCGACCAGGGCGCGGGCGTGTTCGATCTCGCCCATGTGACGCAGGGCGTGTTGGTAGATCCAGCACTCCAGCGCGTCACTGCGTGAGATGCCGGTTTCGCCGCCGACGCGTGCCGAAAACGTGTCCTCGATCGTGGCGCCGTAGGGGTGGTGGATCACGATCTCGCTGAAGTCGCGCGGGTCGATCGTCTCGACGAACCTCTCAGTTGCTTCAAAGACGAGACGCTGGAAGGTCTTGAACTGCTCGTAGTCGTCGATGCGCTGGGCCATCATCTCCTCGACCGAGCGCTCCTTTCCGTGGTCCTTCACGCCAAGTCCCATCTTCTGCGCCCACAGGTCGTCGAACTGGGGGGCGGGACCGCCGGCGAAGAGGAGACTGCCGTCTTCGATGAGGACCTGGTGGACGAGCGAGAACGCGATCGGCAGCATGCCCGGCAGTACGACGCGATTGACCTGCTCGATGGTCATCGACGCGCAGGCGTCGACGTAGAGCGAGTGCACGGCGCGCAGGCGTCGAACGAGTGACGATCGGTACTCGGTGTCCACCCCTGCATTCTTACTCGAGCACTCGCATGACACTTCGGGGTGTTGAATCCTTTCTTGTAGGATTGGGTCATGGACATTGCCGCACTTCTGGGTGACGAGGCTTCCTTACTGCTCGATCACAAGGCCACCGCTTTCCCCAAGGAATTACTGACGACGCCGGGTCCGAACTACCTCAACGACGTCTTCGCCCTCACCGACCGCTCGGCGACCGTACTGCGCAATCTCGGTTCGCTCTACGGCCACGGCCGCCTCGCCGGAACCGGCTACGTCTCGATCCTGCCCGTCGACCAGGGCATCGAGCACTCCGCGGCGGCGAGCTTCTCGCCGAACCCCTCGTACTTTGACCCGGCGCGACTCTGTGACCTCGCGATTGAAGCGGATTGCAACGCCATCGCCTCGACGCTCGGCACGCTCGGTTCGGTGTCGCGGCGCTACGTGCACCGGATCCCGTTCATCGTGAAGATCAACCACAACGACCTGCTCAACTACCCCAACACCTACGACCAGATCCCCTTCGCGTCGGTTCAGCAGGCGGCGGAACTTGGCGCGGTCGGCGTCGGCGCGACCATCTACTTCGGCGCGCCCGAATCAGGTCGCCAGATCCGCGAGATCTCGAGCGCCTTCGCCGAAGCGCACCGACTGGGCATGTTCACCGTGCTGTGGACGTACCTGCGCAATCCTGCCTTCAAGACCAAAGAGGCCGACTATCACGTCAGTGCCGACCTGACCGGTCAGGCGAACCACCTCGGGGTCACGATTGAAGCCGACATCATCAAGCAGAAGCAGCCCGAGAACAACGGCGGTTACACGGCTCTCAACTTCGGCAAGACCGATCCGCGCGTCTACTCCGAGCTCACGACGGACAACCCGATCGATCTCACGCGGTGGCAGGTCGTCAACTGCTACGCCGGACGTATTGGCCTGATCAACTCCGGCGGTGAGTCCAAGGGATCGAACGACCTGGCCGGCGCGGTTCGAACCGCGGTCATCAACAAGCGCGCCGGGGGACAGGGCCTCATCGTTGGTCGCAAGGCATTCCAGCGTCCGATCGAAGAGGGCGCGGCACTGGTGCACGCCGTCCAGGACGTCTACTTGGACCAGTCCATCACGATCGCCTAGAGCATCTCGGTCATGGGTGCCGACGACCAAACCGACGCCGGCTGGTGGACGTGGCCCAATCTAGTCACGCTGGTTCGACTCGCGCTCTTGCCGGTCTTCGTCTGGATCCTCTTCACGACCGACCATCGGGCCGTCGCGGCGTGGCTGCTCGCCTCGCTCGGCGCGACCGACTGGATCGACGGTTTCCTAGCGCGACGTCTCCACCAGGTCTCGAACGTCGGCAAGGTCATCGACCCGGTTGCCGACCGATTATTGGTGATGGTGGGCCTCCTGTCGGTCGCTGCCGCCGCGGGCGTGCCGTGGTGGTTCGCGCTGGTGGCTCTGTCGCGCGAACTGATCGTCTCGCTGCTCACGCTGCTCCTGGCGGCCCTCGGAGCAGCGCGCATCGACGTGCTCTGGTGGGGCAAGGTCTCGACCTTCGCGCTGATGACGACGTTCCCGCTCTTCCTGCTGACGACCAACCCCCACCACGCAGCGTTGGTCGCCTGGCAGCATTGGACCCGTGACGCCTCCTGGGTGCTCGGACTGCTCGGACTCGCGCTGTCCTGGGTCGTGTTGTTCGGTTACGTGCGCCCAGCGCTGCGCGCGCTGCGCGCCGGGCGCCAGGGTCGGCAAATCTTGTAGATTTTTTCCATGAAGATTCCCGACGACCTCCACTACTCCAGCGATCACGAATGGGCCCGGGCGAGTACCAGCACGGTGCGCGTCGGCATCACTGATTACGCCCAGGACGCGCTGGGTGACGTGGTCTTCGTCGATCTGCCCAAGGTCGGGACCCCGATCGCCGTCGGCGCTTCGCTGGGCGAGGTGGAGTCGACCAAATCGGTGTCCGAGATCTACGCCCCCGTCGCCGGCACCATCAGCGCGGTGAACGAAGCGTTGAGCGGTGCGCCCGAGTTGGTCAACAGCGACCCCTACGGCGACGGCTGGATCTGCGAGATCACGACGACGAGTAGCACGGACTTCGACGCGCTGCTCGACGCGTCTGGTTACGCCACGCTGACCCACAACTAGCCCCGACGGCACCAAGAAAACTTCAGTAGGGTTGCACGCGTGAACTGTCGTCGATGTGGGGAGATACTCAACGCCAACGCAAATTTTTGTTGGTCGTGTGGTGCTCCCCAGCACGAGGCGACGTCGCCCGAAACGGTGGCCGTGCCGGTCGTGAGCACGTTCGAGGCGCTGCATCCGAACGTCAGTCCCGACCGTCACGGTGCGCATCTCGATGAATTGGTAATTGCCTCTGGACAGACCGCCGGTACCCGAGTTGAATTGGCCAATGAGATCACGTCGGTCGGGCGCCACGAAAACAGTGATCTGCTCCTCGATGACGTTTCGGTCTCGCGCCACCACGCCGTCTTCACGCGTACCGCGAGCGGAAGAATCACCTTGCGCGATCTGAACTCGCTGAACGGAACGTACGTGAACGGCACCCGCGTCGAGGAGACGACGCTGCACTCGGCCGACGAGGTGCAGATTGGTAAGTTTAAGTTGGTCTTTTGGGAGGCGACGCTATGAGTGCGAGCGTTGGCAAGATGAGAATTGGTGAAGTGCACACGCTGCTGCGCAAGGACTTCCCCGACATCGAACTGTCCAAGATCCGCTACTACGAGGACAAGGGGCTGGTGGAGCCGAGCCGTAGTCGCAAGGGCTACCGGCTCTACTCGGATCGTGACGTCGCCTGTCTGCGCGAGGCGATTCGCCTCGCCCAAGAGGAGTTCGTGCCACTGCGCGTCGTGCGCTTGCGCCTCGTCGAACAGGGTCTCTTGGGCGACAGCCCGACCACGCCCGTCGCTCGACACGCCGCGCGCGAAACGACCGCCAGCGCGGTGTCGGTGATCGCACCTGCCCCACCCACTCGCGAGGCGCCGCTTCGTCCGTCGCTGAGTGTGGTGCCGACGTCAGCTCCCGACGGTGCGCTGCCCGACCGCGCGCCGGCGTCGCGGGCGCCAGCACCGAAGTCGACGACGTCGAGGGAGTACCTGACGACCCAGGAGTTCCTCAAGACCTCGGCACTCGATGGCGCGTCGGTGAATCAACTCATCTCCATGGGTCTGTTGCTACCCTCGAACGTCGCGGGCGAGACCGTGTTCACGCAGTTCGACGTGCGCGTCGCCCAGTGCGCGACGGCGCTCCTGGCGCGTGGCGTCGACGGACGACTGCTCGGCTCCCTGCGCCGTATCGTCGAGCGCGAGCTCGGTATGGTCGACGACCTGACCGAGCCGCTCCGTCACGCCGGAGGACGAATCTCGGAAGGCAAGTCCCAGCGCGTCGCGGCCGCCGTGGCGTCAGAGGTCGCGGCGCTGCGCTTGGTGCTGTACGAGCGCGCCCTCGCTGGGTACCTCCGAGACTCACGCACGCCCTTTTTCACGTCGTGGGGTCTAGGCTGGTTCCATGGTCGAAGTGATTCTGCGAGCCGTTCGCGTTGACGTCGGGACGGCGACGCCGCTGCTCCTGCTTGAAGAGGTGGGCGGAAGTCGCGTGCTGCCGATCTTCATCGGTGCGCCCGAGGCGACCGCGATCGCGTACGCGCTGCAGAACGTCGACACGCCGCGGCCGATGTCGCACGATCTTCTCGGCAACGTGATCAGCGCGCTCGGAGCGCAACTCTTCTCGGTGGAGATCACGAACCTCGAGGACAACACTTTCTACGCGAATCTGCGCATCGTTCGCGCGGGTTCGGAGATCGAGGTCAGTGCGCGACCGAGCGACGCCGTCGCGCTGGCTCTTCGCGTCGGCGCCCCGATTCTCGTGAACGACGAACTGATGGCTGCGGAGGGCAGGATCATGGTGCTCGAGGACGAAGACGAAGACGAGAGTGAGGACCTGTCGAGCGGTCGTTCCGAAGCCGAGCAGGTCGCCGAGTTGCGAGAGTTCCTCGACTCGATCCGTCCCGAGGACTTCAACCGGTGAGCCGTGCGCTCAAGTTGTTGGCCATCTTTTTCGCCTTCGTTGCCATCTACACACTGAGTCGTCACGCGACGGGTACGACCACCACGACGATAACGACGACCACGACCATCAACCAGACGACGTCGAGCACGACGACCACGGTCGGTGGAACGACCTGTCACGGGACGGACTTCCACGGGGTCTTCAACGAGGGACAGGGCGCGGCCGGCACCATCTACGCGAGCATCACGCTGACCAAGCTCACACCGGGAACGTGCACGATCAAGGGCTGGCCGATCCTCACGCTGCAGGACCGCACTGGGGCGGTGCTGCCGTCGAACACGATCGACCTGCCGTCGTCATCCAGTCCGATTCAGTTCCCCGGGGCCAAGGCAAACGCCGCACCGTCGCTCCTCACGCTGACGAGCGGCTCGGCGACGACGTTCGCGTTGGCCTACAGTGACGTGCCGGTCGGCAATGAGACGACCTGCGGGTCGGCGACCTCGATCGCGGTCGAGATCTCCAAACAGGGTTCGTCGGTGAGCATCACGCCCGCCTATCCCCAGCAGCCGTGTAATCACGGCAGCGTGTGGGTGAGTCCCTTCTACTAGATCGGGGTGGTTACCGACGCGTAACTATTCGAACGATTGGTCGCGTCGGAGGAGTGGACATCAACTACGTTCGGTAGTGGCGTCAGCGAGGACGCCTCGGGATGCGTAGAGCGCGCCTCGACATGACGCAGGGGGATTCATGAGTGAAGGAATGACGTCTGATTCGTTAGGTGCCAAGGTGCCGGTGGTGAGCGGAGAACACGAGCGGCTGCGCCAAGGCGTGCTGGGACTGCTCGACATCTCCGCCGCAACGATGGCCAACATTGGACCGGCGATGAGTTTCTACTTCGGTTTCGGCTTTCTCGCGATCACCACGGGATTGGCGTCGCCGCTCGTCATCGTGGTCGCCGGAGTCGCGATCGCGTTCCTCGGGAACACGCTCTCGGAGTTCACGAAGGTGATGCCCTCGACGGGCGGCTTCATCACGTTCGTGGGAAAGACCTTCGGTGCCCGCACCGGGGTGACGACGGCGCTGTTGACGGGAGCGGGCTACATCGCCGCCATGGCGTCCGTGGTGGCGATCGTCGGTGGGTTCTTCCAGTACCTTCTGCAGAACTACAACGTGTCCGGTCTAAAGAGTGTGCCCTGGTTCATTTGGACGATCGTCTTCTTGTGCTTCGCGATCTTCATGATGATCCGCGGCATCAAGATATCGACCAAGGTCGCCGGGATCTTCTTCGCCTTCGAGATGACGATCCTGCTCATCGTCAGCATCGCGGCGTTGATCAAGTTTCATGGCTCCATCGGGTTCGGCCCCTTCAATCCCAAGAACATCCACAACGGTTTCAAGGGATTGGCGTTGGCGTTCCCACTCGCGATCTATCTGTTCATCGGCTGGGAGAACTCGGCGGCGCTCGCCGAGGAGACGGACAATCCTCGTAAGAACGTTCCCAAGGCGGTCTTCATGTCGATTGGCATTATGACGGCGAGTTACGCGCTGTTCGCGTACGCGACCGTCATTGGCTTCGCTAACAACGTCACGACGTTAGGCGCGGCGACCGTGCCGTTCCTCACCGTGGCGCACGGCGTGCTGGCGTTCCTGGCGTTCCTCGGATTCCTCGCCGGAATGACGTCAACACTTGGCGCGTTGATAGCGGGCACGAACTCGCAGGCTCGATTGATCTTCAACGCCGGTCGTGAGGGACTGCTGCCGAAGTTCATTGGCAAGGTCGACGGCAAGCGCCGTACGCCCGTCAACGCGCTGTTCATCTTTCTCACGCTGGCGCTGCTCATCATCGGCGTGTGGGGCCTCGGTCACATCTTCGGTGGGAGCGCGACGTCGGGCTCGATGAGCGCGTTCAACTTCTTCTTCGAATCCTCGACGTTCGGTACGATCCTGGTTCTCGTGGTCTACGCCCTCAGCAACCTGGCGCTGCCGTTCTACTACCAGAAGCATCACCCGGAGCTGTTCAACTGGTTCCGACACGCGGTCCTGCCGTTCCTGGGGCTCGTCACCATCGGCGTGCCGCTCTACTACTTGACCAAGTCCGGCCAGCCCACGCCCTACGACTGGTTCCCGTGGGCCGCGTTGATATTCCTGGTCGCGGCCATTGTGTACGCGGTCGCGCTCGTGAGTCGCGATCCCGGTATCGGTGAACGGGTGGGATCAATCGTCGCCGACGAATAGTTCACGTGGTTCGACGTTCAACCCGGGGTTGGATTCACCAGAATCCGGCCCCGGGTTGAACTGTTTCTGATCGAATCGAACGCGGCGGGCAACTGCTCCAGCGTGATCTCGCGATCGACGAGCGGGTCGAAGTCGACGTTGTCCGCCGTGTCACCGAGCGCGGTCCACACGCGCTCTCGCGTCGACGTCGTGGCGTCCACGGCGTCGATGCCCAGAAGGTTGACGGCCCGCGTGATGAAGGGGTACACGGTCGTCACCAGGTCGGCACTCGCGACGAGTCCGCTCGCGGCGACGCTGCCCCCGTAGCGCAGACTGCGAAGAATCTGCTGCAGCGTGTCACCTCCGACGCAGTCGATCGCCGCGGCCCAACGCGCGGTACCGAGTACCCGTTCGGGTTTGTCGCTGATCTCGTCGCGTCCAATCACCTCGACCGCGCCGCGTTCGTGAAGCCACGCGGCCTCATTGGCCGAACCTGTCGACGCGACCGGCTGGTAGCCACGCGCGGCGAGCAGCGTGACGGCGACCGAGCCGACCCCGCCGGTGGCGCCGGTGACGAGCACCCGGGCGTCAACGTCCAGTCCGTGTGCTTCGAGCGCGAGGATGCTCGCCATCGCGGTGAAACCCGCGGTGCCGATGATCATGGCGTCGCGCGTCGTGATGCTCGACGGCAGCGGACTGAGGAAGTGAGAGGGCGCCGAAACGAACTCGGCGAAGCCGCCGTCACGACCGACGCCGAGGTCACCGCCGTGCACCGCGACGCGAGTTCCGACACGAAGCTGCGGATTCGACGAGACGACCACGGTGCCCGCCGCGTCGACACCGCCGATGACCTTGTCGAGGCGACGAACGCGACTCGGCGCACTGGCGACCAGGGCATCCTTGAAGTTGACGCCGCTGTAGTCGACTCTCACCAGTACGTCGGTGGTTTCGAGCTGGACCAGTTCGACGTCGCGTACCTCGCAGTTGAGTTTCCCGTCCACTTCGGTGATTTCAAAGGCTCGCACGTGTCAAGGATAGAGCCCGATTTTTCCCGGTTGACCGAATACGATTGTTTTCGTGACGACCATTAACTTGAACGGCCACAAGACGTGGGTGTGGATTGCCAAGAAGGGCACGAAGCGCAAGAAGAAGCGTCCGATGATGGTGTTACTGCACGGTGGTATGAGTAGCAGCACGAGCCTGCTCGGTTCGATCGGTCCGGGTCTCATGAAGCACTACCGCGTGGCGGCCTTCGACCGGCGGGGCCACGGACGCACCGCCGACGTTGACGAACCCTTTCACTTCAACTCCATGGCGAACGAGACGATTGCGTTCATTGAGTACTTGCGTCGCCCGGTTCACCTCGTGGGCCACAGCGACGGTGGCGTGGTGGCACTGATGGTAGCGATGCGACGACCCGACCTGGTCAATCGCGCCGTCGTCATCGGCGCCAACTTCCACTACAGCGGCGTGACGATCGAACCGTACGACTTTGACGGACCGGATTTCAAGAAGTGGCGCAAGCGCTTCGCGAAACGCTCTCCCGACGGACGTCGTCACGCCCGAGAGGTCGTCGAGAAGACCATGACGATGTACGCGAGCGAACCCATCCTCAAGACGACCAATCTCGCGAGCATCCGCGTGCCGGTGCTGGTGATGGCCGGTGACGACGACGTGGTCGCCTTGTCGCACACCTGCTCGCTGTACGAGGCGCTCCCCGAGGGCCAACTGTCGATCGTTCCCGGAACTTCCCACGCGCTCTTGAAGGAGCGCACCAAGGAGAGCGTGCGGATCATCCGACGTTTCCTCAACGACCGCGTGCCGCCGGTCACCTACCTGCCGGTTCGGCGCCGCACCGTAGGGGAGTAGCCATTCGCCCGCCCAGTTCGTGGGGCGGAGAAATCGGAGATTTGCGACCACCGGTAACTACACTTGGCGGGGTGTTGGCACGCCTCTCCTACGCGCGCTCTCGCTCCGTACAGCGGTGGACGGCGCTGAACGCACTACGCAGCGACGCGGTGCTGTACGCGCTGTCGGCCCTCTTCGCCGTCGGCCTCGGCTGGACGTCGCGCGAGGCCGCGCAGTGGCACTGGGGATACCTGGCCGTCGGCACCTACGTGTTCGCCTCAGTCGCCGCGTGGATGTTCAGTCGAAGAGACGTCCGGCGCGCGTCGATGATCCGTATTGGACTGTTGACGATCGTGGTTCTCGGGGCGGTCGCCATGCCCTTGGGATTAGAGGCGAAGTGGCGCCAGGCCCAACCCGAGGTCTCGGTCATTGGTCGTTCGGCGACCTGGGTGAGCAAGGGCAAGGACCCGTACCAGGTGTACTTCAAGAACGGCCACCTCGTCGGTGTCGTCAAGGGCATTCCGACCTACGAATCGTTCTTTCCGTACTTTCCCCTCATGAGCATCTTCGGGCTTCCGTCGGCGGAGCAGCACAAGAGCAAGGGGCTCACCGATCCACGCATCGTGATGTCGCTGATGACCTTGCTCGTGAGTGGTTTCGCGCTCGGCATGCTGCGCGCGTCGCGGGCACAGAAGATCCGCGTCGCTCAGGTCATGCTGGCGCTGCCGACCGGGGCGCTGTTCTTGGCGACGGGCGGTGACGACATGCCGATCCTCGCGCTGTCACTCTTGGGTGTCGCGGCGCTGCAGCGGCGCTCGAACTACGTCGCGGGGGTCAGCTTCGGTCTCGCCGCCGCGATGAAACTGACGGCGTGGCCGATGGCGATCGGTGCGTTGCTCGTCGCGCGCGAACGCGACGGGCGAAGCGCCTGGACGAAGGTGGCGGCGATCATCACGGCCATTGTCGTGATTTCCATCGCGCCGTTTGTGCTGCACGCGCCGGCAGCGTTCATGTGGAATGTCTTCGCCTTCCCGCTGGGTCTGGCGGGCGTCACCTCTCCGGCGGCGAGCGCGCTGCCCGGTCACATCCTCACGACGCTGTGGGCACCGCTTGGACACCTGCTGGCACCCGTCACACTGATCGTGGGCGGCTACTTCGCCGCGAAGTTCCTGCGACGTCACTGGCCACTCACGTTGTCCCAGTTGCTCGGACTCTTGAGTGTGTGTTTCGCGATGATGATTTGCGTCGCCTCGGCGACGCGTATCGGTTACGTGATCTACCCGCTCAACTTCGCCTTGTGGTCGTCGGTCTGCGTCGAGACGCCCGTGACGGTTCCCGAACTGGAGCTAAATAGCGCTTGAGTTCTGGTAGATGCGGAACGTCCAGTACGACGTCGTACCGTGTCGCGCCGTCACCGTGATCCCGACGATCCAGTAGAAGGTGTCCGAACCGGCCTTTTGGAAGAGCAACTGCGGCGATCCCGTCGAGGATCCGCGCGAGAAGAGACTCCAGCCGCGTGCTTGTAGTTGCGCGCTGTAGTAGCCGAGCAGGTCGCCAGACGAGGCGTGCGTGACGAGCGTGCGCAGGCAGTCGTAATCTCCCGCACCACCGTTGGGGTGCAGCGTCGGCGCGGTGGCCTGCGTGGAGACCGGGACCAGGAGCGCGGTCGCGACGTCCGCCGGGGGATTGCCCGATTGTTGGCAGCCGGTGAGGAGCGGACTGTGCTGCTGGGTCGTGAGACTGCCCACGACGATGGGAATCGTGGTCGTCGTCTTCCGGACGGTGGGATTCGCGATGAGGTTGATGGCGAGAAAGATGACGAGGGTCACGACGGCGACGATGACCACCGTCATCGCCGGCAAAATGCTCGTCGTGGTCGTGAGTGGCGGCTTGACCGGATCGCTCATTGGTTCCATCCGAAATGGTCGATGGGGCCACGGCCGCTCCCGAGGCGCCACTGCGCCGCGCTCGTCAGTGCCGCGAGCACGAACGACTTGGCGTCGCGCGTCGCGTCGGTGACCGAACGCTCGAGTCCGATGCCGGCGGCGATCGCGGCCGAGAGCGAACAGCCGGTGCCGTGATCGTTCGTAGTCGTGACTCGCGGCGCGTCAAAGAGCACAACGGCGTCGGCACTCACGAGGATGTCGGGCGCGTGTCGATCTTCGAGCGTCGCCTCGGCGAAATGGCCACCCTTTACGAGGACGAAGCGCGGGCCGTAGGCGAGCAGCGCGTTGGCGAGTATCAGCATGTCGTCGTGGGTGGTGACGTCACGAACGTCGACGTCACAGAGGATCGCCGCCTCTCGGAGGTTCGGCGTGATGACCAGGGCGTAGGGGAAGAGCGCCTCGCGGTAGGTGACCGGTCCGCCCTCTTCCAACAGGCGGTGACCCGTCGACGAGACGAGGACCGGGTCGACTACGAGATTGTTGAGCAGTCCCTCGCGCGCGAGGAGCGCCACGGCTTCGATCGTGCTGGGCTGGGCGAGCATGCCGGTCTTGACAGCGCGTATCGCGAAGTCGTCGAGCACCGCCTCGACCTGCTGGACGACCAGCAAAGGTTCGAGGGGGTGGACCGCAGTGACGCCGACGGTGTTCTGGGCGGTGATCGCGGTGATCGCGGAGGTACCGTGCACCTGGAAGGCACTAAAGGTCCGCAAATCAGCCTGGATGCCGGCTCCACCACCCGAATCCGAGCCGGCGATGGTCAAGACGGAGATGGGTTGCACTGCTTCAACCCTAGTGACGACTCCAGACGGCTTAGTACGATGGGGACGTGGGTGACCTCTTTCAGATCGGCTCGATGAGTTCACCGTCGCGTCTCGTCGTGGGCACCGGCGGTTTTCGCTCCATGGACGTGCTCGAGGCGTCCCTGATCGCCTCGGAGGCGACGATAGCCACGGTCGCGCTGCGACGCGTCGATCCGAACGTGAAGGGATCGATCTACGAACTCTTGGAGCGCCGGAACTTTTCGCTGCTGCCCAACACGGCCGGGTGCTACAGCGCGAGTGAAGCCGTGAAACTGGCCGAACTGGCGCGCGAGGCATTCGAGACCAACGCGGTCAAACTCGAAGTCATCGGCGATGACCGCACGCTGTTGCCCGACACCACCGAGACCCTGGTCGCCGCCGATCAGTTGGTGCGAAAGGGATTTGAGGTGTGGGCCTACACCTCGGACGACCTGATCGTCGCTCAGCGTCTCGAGCAGTGCGGATGCGTCGCGGTGATGCCGCTCGGTTCACCGATTGGTTCGGGTCTGGGTATCAGGAACCCCCACGCGATAGCGCTCATTACCGAACGCGTGGGGGTGCCGGTACTCCTCGACGCCGGGGTCGGCACGGCGTCCGACGCGGCCCTGGCAATGGAATTGGGCTGTGACGGGGTGCTGGCGGCGTCGGCGATCAATCGGGCACTCGAGCCCGTGATGATGGCCGAAGCCCTGCGTGACGCCGTAAGGGCGGGTTATTCAGCCTTTCGGGCCGGTCGCATCCCGCCACGACTTCACGCGGAAGCTTCGTCGCCGTCGCTCGGTCGCCCAGATTTATTTGTGGATTAGTCGTTTTGATAACTACACTGATGTAGTCCTTCGGGATAATCTGGTCAGGCCTCGGTCGGGAGGAACTTCGTATGAAGGATTCGTTAGCTATGGGCTTTAGTGGACCGATGGTGTGCCGCCTCACTGGCGTCACGTATCGTCAACTGGACTACTGGGCGAGGACCGAACTCGTGACGCCGTCGATCACCCCAGCCCGCGGCAGTGGATCCAAGCGCACCTATTCCTACGGCGACGTGCTCGAAGTGAAGGTCATCAAGTCGCTGCTCAGTTCGGGCCTGTCGTTGGCTCGGGCGCGCCAAGCGGTCGAGTGCCTCCGTCGTTCCCTGGGCGCCGATCTCGCCTCGAGCAGCCTGGTCCTGAGCGATTCCGGCTCGGTGCTCGCGCGAAGTGACGGCGACCTGGTCGACCTACTTCGCGGTGGTCAAGGCGTCTTTAACATCGTTCCACTGGCGAGCGTGGTCGCCGAACTCACGACCACGATCCGTCAGGCGCAGTTCGTAACGTCGGAGAGGGAGCCCCGTACGGCGTGACGTTCCCGTCGTCGATTGACGAACCTCGTCATCGACACCCCAGTGTGTCGGCACCATCGAGTGCCAAGTTCGCCCACCCCAGCGAAGGACTCTTCGCGAGCCTGCTGACCCTCTACGGTCTCGAATGGTGCTACGAGCCGGTCGAGTTCCCTCTTGAATGGAATGAACTAGGACAACCGACGAAGGGTTTTCGACCCGACTTCTACATTCCCTCCCAGCAGCTCTTCATCGAACTCACCGTGCTCGAACAGCGACTCGTCACGCGCAAGAACAAGAAGGTCCGCCTCTTTCGTACGCTCTACCCTGAGATCGCGTTGTTGGTCGTGTACCAGCGTGATTTCACGCAATTGCTCGAGCGTCACGACCTGGATTTCTTCGCCCATCCCGCGGCTTAGGATGGATTTCGTGACCGATCGGCGCCCATTTCTCTTCGACACCCACGTCGAGCTGGGCGCGAAGATCGTCCCCTTCGGCGGCTGGGAGATGCCGTTGCAGTACGCCACGGGCACGGTCGCTGAACACCTGGCCTGTCGAAACGACGCGGTGGTCTTTGACGTCAGCCACCTCGGTACCGTGCGCTGCGACGGGCCCGACAAGTTCGAAATCCTCCAGGACACGTTGACCAACGATCTGCGAAAGGTCGAACCGGGCCGTGCGCAGTACACGCATTTGCTCAACAGCGAGGGCTTCGTCGTTGACGACATCATCGTCTGGTGGGTCGGTGACGACGAGTTCGACGTGATGCCCAACGCGTCCAACACTTCGGGGGTCCTTTCGTCCATTCCGGGTGTCGACGTCACGAGCGAACGCTGCGTGCTGGCAATCCAGGGCCCCAATGCCCGCGCCAAAGCCGCTGCGGTCGATGCGCGCTTCGGCGAGGTGGCGCGATTTCGCGTCACTAGGTTCGACTACCGGGGCGTCGAAGTGCGCGTGGCCGGTACGGGGTACACGGGCGAAGAGGGATTGGAGATCGCTGCTCCGAACGAAGTCGCACGCGACCTGCTCTTGGCGCTGGTCGCCGCCGACGTAACGCCCGCGGGACTGGGCGCGCGCGACACGCTGCGTCTCGAAGCGGCGTTGCCGCTCTACGGACACGAGTTGACGCTGCATTCGACGACCCTCGAAGCCCGACTCGGTTGGGTGCTCGGTTGGGACAAGGTCACGTTCCAGGGCCGCGCCGCGGTCGAAGACGAGCGTCGCCGAGGCGTCTCGCGGCTCTTGACGGGGCTCAAGACCGATAGCCGTCAACCCTTGCGCGACGGTGGGGAAGTGCTCGTGGACGGATCATCGGTCGGCACCCTCTGTTCGGGCAACTTCTCGCCCGTCCTCGGCTGCGGTATCGGGATGGGACTGCTGAGGGGTGATCTCGAGGCGGGCACGCCGGTCTCGGTCGCCCTTCGCGATCGCGAGATGCCTGCGACGGTGTGCGTCCTCCCCTTCGTTCGAAAGGTTCGTTGACGTGGCCGACTATCTTCCACACACCCCAGGTGAAGTCGATCAGATGCTGGCGTTCATTGGGATGGACTCGCTCGACCAGCTCTTCGCCCACATCCCGGCGGCGGTGCGACTGACGCAGGGTCTCGACCTGTCGCCGGGCACGAGCGAACCCGACGTAGCCGCTGATTTCGAGCGCTTCACCCGGACCAACCGCGCGAAGGCCGTCGACATGACCTGTTACGCCGGCGCGGGTGCCTACGACCACGAAGTGCCGGCCGTGGTCAAGATGCTGGGGTCACGTTCGGAGTTCGTGACCGCCTACACGCCGTATCAACCCGAGGTCGCCCAAGGCGTGCTGCAGGCCATCTTCGAGTTCCAGACGTTGATCTCACGCTTGAGTGGACTCCCGATCGCCAACGCTTCGCTCTACGACGGCGCGACCGCGATGGTCGAAGCCCAAAACCTCGCCGCTAGCGTGACGAATCGAACCAAGATGATCGTCTCGTCCGGCGTCCATCCGCACTGGCGCGCGGTGGCACGCACGTTCGCCCTCGGCACTGGACACGAGATCGTCGAAGTACCGCTGAAGGACGGCGTCACCGATTGGTCCAGCATCGACGCCGCGGGCGCCGCCGCGATCGTGGCGTCGTATCCGAACTATCTCGGTATCATCGAGGATCTCTCGGTCGCGAAGCAGCTGGCCGTTGCGAACGACGCGCTGCTCATTCTCGGCGCTGACCCCGTTGCGGCCGGTGTGTTGAAGAGCGCTGGCCAGTGGGGTGCGGACGTCTTCGTTGGTGAAGGTCAACCCTTTGGCACACCACTCGCGTTCGGCGGACCGTACCTCGGACTCTTCGCGTGCACCATGGATCAGGTCCGCCGTCTACCCGGTCGTATCGTCGGCGAGACCGTGGACTCAAACGATCGCCGTTCGTTCGTCACGACCCTGCGCGCCCGCGAGCAGGACATCCGTCGCGAGAAGGCGACGTCCAACGTCTGCACCAATCAGACCCTCATGGCGATCACCGCGGCGATCCAACTCGGATGGCTCGGGACCTACGGACTGCGCGAGGTGGCGACGCGCTGCGCGCAGGGTGCCCACTTCCTCTACGACGAGTTGCTGTCGATCAGTGGCGTCGAAGCCGTGACGAGTCAGCCGTTCTTTCGCGAGTTCGCGATTCGCGTGCCCGAGAGCGCCGCGATCGTGCTACACGACATGGCCGAGGAAGGCGTACTCGCAGGACTGAGCGTCGCCGCGTTGACCCAGGGCCCCGATCTCTCGATCGCGCAGGACATTGACCGCGCCATGCTCGTCACGGTCACCGAACGGCGCACCAGGAGCGAACTCGATCACTACGTGAACGTGATGCGAAAGGTGGTGGCGTGATGGTACGGAGCGCTTCGCCCGGCGGACGCGCGGCATCGGCACCGTTGCTCGGCCACGGGATCGAGCCGACGATCTTCGAAATGTCGGTCGCGGGACGCGCCGCGTACCAACTGCGCACGACCGGGGTGCCAGCAACGCCGCTCGAAGATCTGATTCCGACGGCGCATCTCAATGCGAACGTCGTCCCGCTGGCCGAGGTGTCCGAACGTGACCTCGTGGCGCACTTCACGCGCTTGTCGCACCGACAGTTCTCGGTGGACCTCGGTATGTACCCACTCGGGTCGTGCACCATGAAGTACAACCCGAAGTTCTGCGACGCGGTGGCGGCCGATCCCGGACTCAACTCGGTGCACCCCGGCGCGCCGGGCGAACTGACCCAGGGCTGGCTCGAACTGCTCGTGACTCTCGAAGAGACGCTTTGCACCATCACCGGGATGAGCGCCGCGACGTTGCAGCCCGCGGCCGGGGCGGCCGGAGAATTGACCGGCCTGTTGCTGATGCGCGCGTTCCACACCGCCAACGGTGATCCCCGCCGGAGGGTGATCATTCCCGACTCGGCGCACGGCACGAATCCGGCGTCGGTGACGCTTGGTGGCTACGAGGTGACGACCATCCCCTCGAACGATCGTGGTCTCGTCGATCTCGACGCCCTGAAGGCCGCCCTCGGACCCGACGTGGCGGGCATCATGCTGACCAACCCCAACACGGTCGGTCTGTTCGAAGAGGAGATCGTCGAGATCGCGACCGCGGTCCATGACGTCGGCGGTCTGGTCTACTACGACGGCGCGAATCTGAACGCCATTCTCGGCGTCGTCCGTCCCGGCGACATGGGTTTTGACATCGTGCACATGAACCTGCACAAGACCTTCGCCACACCACACGGCGGGGGAGGACCGGGCGCGGGTCCAGTGGCGGTCTCGTCACGATTGGCTGAGTTCCTTCCCGGTCCCAAGGCGACACGTTTGGAGAGCGGTACCTTCGACTGGGTCGCGCCCTCGCGCTCCATTGGTCGGGTGCACGGATGGCACGGCAACGCGATGGTGCTCGCGCGGGCACTCGCGTACATCGAAGTCCACGGGGGCGACGGACTCAAGCGCGTGGCCGAGCGCGCGGTATTGAACGCCAACTGGTTGCGCCGGCGCCTCAGTGACACGCTGCCCGCGGCGTACGACCGCACCTGCATGCACGAGTGCGTCCTTACCGCTGCGCCGCTCAAGGCCAAGTACGGCGTGCGTGGACTTGACGTCGCCAAGGCATTGCTGGAGGAGGGATTCCACTCGCCGACGGTCTACTTCCCACTGATTGTTGACGAGGCACTCATGTTCGAGCCAACCGAGACGGAAAGTCTGCAGACCCTCGAGTCACTCGCGGAAGCTATCGAGCGAATCGCCCAACGCGCAATTGACGATCCCGATTCATTGCATCGTGCCCCACAGACGACGCCAGTGTCACG
>ODAK010003160.1_pt1 | contig 17182 bp, 9 predicted proteins | sample 1539591 | NCBI WGS metagenome assembly ODAK01 (sample SAMEA3539303, study PRJEB22396) | soil metagenome | biome: tundra; feature: field; material: soil | place: USA | collected 2010-05 | depth 0.15 m
GGCTTTGGCCCGCACTATCGGCGCCGAGTGATGCGCCTCGCCCAGGAGATCTCGCGCCGCAGAGTTATGCCTTGGCTCAAACCCGAGCAGGAAGAGGGCGAGCGCCAATATAGCGCCGTGGCCCTTCGATTTGTGGAGATGGGAAACAACTTTCTGAAAAAGCTCGCCGGTGCGGGCCTCAGCGAACTGACGCGGATGCCCCATGCGCTCGATCCCGAGAAAGGCCTACGCGTGCGTTCCAGGTTCACTTTCGAGGGCTTCATCGGAATTGCGCAACCCCCATCGCCGTTACGCTGGCTCGCTGACATCTTTTTGCCGTTCGTGGGTGGACGCAAAGTGATTACCAACGATGCGCGAGAATTCCTGCGGCATCTTTTGGAAATGAACAGCGAGCGCGTACAAAACGATGTTCTCAATCGCATTCAGGATAGCCGGGGACGTTTGGAGGTCGAGATTCGCAAGCTGCTGCATGAAGTCAGCCGCATTGCAGAGCAGGCACTTGACCGGGCGCGGAAAATCCAAGAAGAAGGAACTCCCGCCGTACGGTCGGCAATTGAACGGCTCAACCGATTGGAACGGGATGTTTCGGCACTCGTCTAATCCCCTTCAGCCACGGGCCAGAAAAGGCGAAGAAAACTGCCTGAGGTTCAGCAATGCCGCTATCTTCAATCCAACGCGAGCCGACCGATGAATATCTGAGTTGCGTCGAACGCCGAGAAGAGATGAGTCGACTCCAGAGCCACGCCGCAATGCGCAAGGCCTTACTGGTTTACGGGCCAGAAGGAGTCGGGAAATCAAGATTATTGCAAGCCTTTGTTGACGGCCAGCCGCTTGCACTATACGTCAGTCAGATCCGTTCACCACGAGACCTCGTAATCACGTTGCTACATGCACTGCATTCAGCAGACAAGCGAATAAAAATCTCGGTAAACGTCGCTGCATTATCCACATCTTCCTTGAAGGGCATCGTGAACCGCGCCCTTGATACCCAGCCGCTTTTGATGGTTCTCGATCAACTCGACGCACCGTCCAGTGTGGTTACAGGCATGATCAAGGACCTGCACTACTACGGGCGAACACCTGTGATCTTTGCATCGCGATCTCCGCATATGGAAGATATTGGCGCACTGCGCCCGCTATGCGCGAACAAATCGGAGCGTCTGGAACTGAAGAACTGGCCGCATCCCATTGCACTGGAATTTGCCCGGCGCAGTGCCGAGAGAATTCAACTGTGGGCCTCCAATCTGGAAGCGGTGCTGGCGTCGTTTGTCGAGTGGAGCGATGGCAACCCTGGGTCCATCCTCAGTATGTTGAAGATGGCGCACCTCCCACAGTACAGAATGGGCGAGCAGATCAAAGCCCACATTCTGTACGTCGACTATCGAATGGGCCGCCGTTAGCGACCGCAGCGCTATCCACCGAAGTCTATTGGACGGGCGGCAACTTCTCCCCGCTGAGAATGTACTTGAGCAGGCCCGGCGTGTAATGGCCGTCCTTGAAGGCCGCAAGCGGTGACACCCGCACTGGATCGCCGTCACTGACCCAATGCAGCGCAACCATGCCGTCGAGGTTGCCTGTGTCGAAGCGGTATTCGGGATCGACGACCGCCCAAGTGCCGTCCCGGAGGCGAGCCGCCCATCAACACGCGGCGGCCGTCGGCTGAAACGATGGCGTTGAAGCCTTGCCAAAGTGCTGAAGAAGCGTGGATCACGCATGTGGCCGTGTCTTCCGACAATCGGAATGTGCTCACAGTCAGCATTCTCGATGAAACGACCGCAGTGCAACCAACCGTGGACGATCGCTGGTTTGCGCGTTCGCGGCAAAGCCAGCGAGCCCTGCCAACGTCAACATGGAAAGGCACAGACTCTCAAGCAGCCGCATAGCACACCTCGCCGGCAGAAAACCATCCCGGTAAAAGGACTAAGTATAGCCAGTCCCAGCTAAACCCGATAACTCACCATTTGCTCAACGGTGGATGACTCTTTGTTGCCAGTTTTCTCTCGTAGATCTTGTCTCTCAGCCGAATCTGGCGCATGATGAATTCCGTTCTGGAGGTTGTTGCACTATCGAATCGGGGATTATGTGCAGGAAGAAGAGATTCACGACAAACTAGACCGGATGCACCAGTGCATTCGGTCAGGCGAAGACGCCTACGATCAGCTTTACGAGCCGCGGACGCACTCCAATCCTGCCGGGCACTATAGCGAAGCGAAAGACATGTTTGGCGAAGCCATCGCCTTGGCCCAAGAGTTGGGTCTGGACGAACAGGCACAATCCTTGTCGCAACGCCTGGATCACATCAAGGCCGTATATCGCAGCCAATTCTCCGGATTTGATTCCTCACCGCGCCCTGGATAGAGGAGCAAGCGTCAAGGCTACAGACAAGGAAGGCCGAACACCACTGGACTGGGCACTCCGAGGAAACAACGGCGACCTGGTAAAGCTCCTCAAGGACCACAACGCAAAATAGTCCAAAGCGCCAGGGAAGAAATGCGCCAATCGAAAAGGTTGATGAGCGCCCGGACGCCTTTAGTCCATCATCTTGCGCCTGGCCAGTGTCCTTTGAGCCAGCTTGCTGATTCCGCCGCGGGATGAGGCAAGCAGCCATCCGCCGGCTCCAATGAGAATCATGGTAAGCTGCACCTCACGGTACCGGCGCGCGGAGGGGCCGTCGTGGTGATCGCAAAGTAGACCTCATGAATCGTCGCGAGCTTCTTAAGCTATTCGCAGCGTCCAGCCTTGCAGCCGCAGGGTCAGGGCTCGTCTCCACAACGCCCGCTTACGCCCTCTCATCGCCCGACGAATCGTTCCTCGACGACCTCGAGCGACGCGGGTGTCTCTACTTCGCCGAACAGGCCAGCTCCCACAACGGCCAGGTGCTTGATCGTGCCAGATGGATCAACAACAACACGGGTGCACTGGACAGCCGCAGGATGGCCAGCATCGCGGCAACCGGTTTCGGGCTGTCCGCGCTCTGCATCGCAGACAAGCGTGCCTACCAGCCTGCAGCGCAGATCGTCGAACAAGTGCGCCGCACGCTGCGCTTCCACTGCGACACCCTGCCCAACCAGCGCGGCTTCTTCTCGCACTTCAACGACATCGAGACGGGCGGGCCCTGGCGCAACAGCGAGATATCCTCTATCGACACGGCGCTTCTGCTCTGCGGAGTGCTCACAGCGCGCGCACACTTCCACAGCGACGCCGAGATCGTCCACCTCGCGACAACCATCTACGAGCGCGTCGACTGGCCGTGGATGCTCAACGGCGAACAGACCTTCTCGATGGGCCTGCGCAACGGCGAATTCCTCAAGTCACGCTGGAACCACTACTGCGAACTGATGATGCTCTACCTGCTCGCCCTCGGTTCGCCTACCCACCCCATCGATCCCGCCTGCTGGGACGCGTGGTCGCGGCCGACGATGCATTATGCCGGCTTTGACTACATCGGAGCCGCCGACCCACTCTTTGTCCACCAGTACAGCCACGCCTGGTTCGACTTCCGCAACAAGCGCGACCACTACGCCGACTACTTCGCCAACTCCATCATCGCCACACGTGCCCACGAGGCCTTCTGCTTTTCGCTGGGCAAGCCCTACACCCCCGACTACTGGGGCATCTCCGCCTCCGACTCGCAGCATGGATACACGACCTGGGGAGGGCCCGGAGTCCGCGGGCCCGCAGTCAATGCGCAGGGTCAGCCGAACACCACGCAAGGCTTCGGGGGCATCGACGGCTCGGTCGTCCCCTACGCCACCGCCGGTTCGCTTCCGTTTCTCCCCACTGACTGCCTGCGCGTCCTCCACGCACTGAAAGACCGCTACGGCAAGTACGCCTGGGGACGGTACGGCTTCTGCGACGCATTCCATCCCGACGCCCAATGGTACGATCCCGACGTGCTCGGCATCGACCTCGGCATTGGCCTCCTGATGGCTGAGAACCTGCGCACCGGATTCGTTTGGGAGACCTTCGCGCGAAATCCTGAGGTTTCGGGGGCCATGCAGAAAGCTGGCTTCAGGCAACTCTAGGCCAGGGCATTAACGCCCCAACTGACGCTCAGCCCTCCCGGATGGTGTTCATCGCACAGTCCTCTTTCCGACCGGCAACTCCACCTGCTGGTGAGGAGTTGCCGTCGGAGGGGACGCGCGCCGCGCCGGTTAGAAGTTGAACCGCCCACCGAACTGCACCGTTCGCGTGTTGCCGAAGCTGGTGATCAGACCGAACGTGCCGAAGTTGCCGGCGGCGATATTGGCCGCCGACGGTACGGTTAAGGTCGACGGGTTGTTGAGCTGCGGGTGGTTGAATATATTGAACGCCTCAAAGCGAATCTGGAACTCGCTCTCGCCATATATGTGGAAGGCCCTGAAGATGCTCGCGTTGAAGACCGACTGTCCGGGCCCGCGGAAGTTGTTGCGCCTAGTGTTGGGCAAAACCGGAGGTACGATCTGGGCCGGCGTTTGGGATGCGGTATAAGTGGGCTCGACCACGCTGGCAAAGCTGGCCGGATTGAACCAGGGCTTGCCTTGGGAGATCAGGCTGTTCCCAAACGTCCTGTTGTGGCCGCCTACCTGCACGTAGGGTGCAACCAGTTGGGCGTAGGTTGCGCCAAAGCCGGGCGCAAGGTTGCCAAGAGCGTTGCTGTTCCCGCTGACCGAGAAGGGCGCGCCGCTGAAGTGGCTGAACTGGCCATTCAACTGGAAGCCGCCGATGATTTGCGCCAGCACGCCCTGGTTTGCGATGGCCTGGCCGTAGCCGAATGGCAGGTGGTAGATGCCCCAAATCTGGATGTTGTTTGTGCGGTCGTAGTTGGCCGTCGCCTTATTGAGGTAGTAGTACGCCGGATAATTGAAGGTTGTGCCGGACGCGCCCGAACCGGCGCCGTTCTCCACATAGGCGAAGGCGTGCGACCAGGTATAGACCACGCCAAAGGATGTATTCCTGCCTGCGTTGTGCGTCAACTGCGCTTGCAACGCGTCGTACATGGAGCTAAAGACAGGCCCGCTGACGTTGACTCCGCCCGAGTTGTAGCAGTTGCTGGTTCCCTTGCAGAACTCCTGGCTGAAGATGGTGTTGTCCTGGAAGCCGCCGCTGCATGCTCCAGTCAGCCCAGTGGAAGGATTGTACTGACCGTTGGCCATGCAGGTGGTTGCACCGCTCGGCAGTGGCGCCGCGTTGTAAAAACTGACGCCGGCTTGCTGGCGGACGAAATGATTTCCGACATAGCCGATGTTGGACACGTAATCGTGACCCAGGTCATGCTGCAGAAACAGGTTCCAGCTTTCCAGGTAGCCCCGGCGGAAGTTCTTCGGGACGGTGGTGGTCCCTCCGGAGATGGGCAGTCCGATAAAGCCGCTCGAGTAATTGGGAATTGTCGGCACGGGAATGCCGTAGGTAAGAGGCATGGCCGCGTTTCCGTTCACCGGATCGACCGCGATGGTCCCGGTGCCTGTTCCAGCGTAGTTCGGGTCCAGGTCCCAGGGGAACGAGTCGCGTAAGTAGCGCTCGCTGTCGGGATCTGTTGTGAGGCCGGCGCCCCCGCGCAACACTATCTTGTCGGTGATCCGGTAGGCGATGCCAAGACGCGGAGCCCAGAAGCCATGGCCCATATTCACGCCGGCGTTTTCCGGGTTGCCGTTGACGCCGCCGATCTCCACGTTTGCCGTCTGCGGCAGGGTGGGATCGAGGATGGAGGCGCCGGTGTGGTCGCGATAAGCCGCCGGATACAACTCGAAGCGGACGCCATAGTCGACCGTCAGCTTCGGAGTAACCGACCATTGATCTTGTGCATAGGCGCCGAGTTCAGTCCAGCGCATGGCATTGGGGTTGAAGACCTGTTGCGCCTTTTGTATTGCATTTCCCGATCCGTTGTTGGGCAGGCCGAGCAAGAAGTCGGCCAGTGCGTTGTAGGCCGTAACCGGGCATGAGGAGCCGGTACCGCTGCACGTCATGCCGCCCTGGAACACGAAGCCGCCGCGAACATTTTGGACGCCGCCGCCGCTGGTCGGCTGAAAGTGGTTGAGGTCGAAGTGGTAGTAGGTGAAGCCGTACTTGGTTGTGTGCCTGCCCTTGATCCAGCTCAGGTTCACGTCGGCGGTAAACTGGTTGTCGCGGAAGAGGAACGGATTGGCGGTATTGGCGTTGCCTAACGAACCAAAGGTGCTGTTAAAACTGAAGACCGGCTGGCCTACATAGTTTGGCCCGATGCCGTTTGTGCCGGGAATCTTCAATACGTTCAGGCCGTAGTCGCCGGCAGCGATGTCGATTGCCGATTGCGCACCCGTAACCTGCCGGGTGTAGCCGCCGTCGGCGTCCACCACCAGGTGGGCGGTGATGACATGGCTCATGCCCAGGCCCACATTCTGGATGCGGCCCGCTGCCGCGCCGGGCTGGCCGCCGTCAAACGTTCCGCCGCCGGCAGCTCCCAGTTGCTGCGGGTCGGTGACGCTGAACGGCTCGATGCTGTACTTGCCAAAAACCTGGGTGTTCTCGGTGGGAACGTAGGTGATCTTCGCGTCGTTGGTGTTGCGGTTATAGGCCAACGTTCCTGTGCCGTTGTAGTCGTTCGCCATCTGGCTTGCGATCTGATTGGCGGTGGGGGTCCCGACGGCCTTAGCGAGAGGCGCCAGGTTGGCGATCATCGTCGAGGAAGCGAACGCGATGCGCGATAACGGAATCGTATTGACGTTCGATCCCGTCTCCCCGTATTCCTGGGTGAAGCTCGGCCGGCATTGATAATTCAGGTAGCCGCTCGTATAGACAAGAGCAGGGCAAGCGGTCGTAGGCGTATACCACTGGCTTGAAGGAACGGTCGGGGCCGGATCGTAGAGAGTAGTATTCGAAGCCGCCTCAGAGAAGTTGCCGTTGATCATGTTGGTGTCCGGGATGGTCAGCAGTCCGCTGATCAACTGACGCCGTGTGGTGCGCTCGAAGTTATCGAAGAAGAACAGCTTCTTCCTGCCGGTGAGGATCTTGGGGATGTAAACCGGGCCGCCGATGTTGAACCCGAACTGATTGAAGACGTTCTTGGGAACCGAACCGGTAGGATCCAAGACGTTGGTCAGGGATGCCTGGGTTGCCGTATAGGCGCGGGCGTTGAATGCTGCATCCTGGTAGTACTCCCACGCGGAGCCGTGAAATTGACTGGTTCCGCTCTTGGTGGTGATCTTGATCGATGCACCACCCGCCTGGCCCTGCTCGGCGCTAAAAGAGTTGGTGGTAATGCTGACGTTTTCAATCGAATCCGCCGGCGGCACGTAGGCGATCAGGTAAGGCAGCCAGCCGTAATAGTTTATTGCGCCGTCAATGCGCGTAGTGTTGCCGTTGTACTCGGTGCCGTTGACGTTGACGGACTCGGCACGCGACGGATTGGATGCGGTCGAGTTCTGCTCGCCAACCGCCGCACCGCCAGGGATGAGCGTATACAGGGCTTGGTAGCTACGGCCCTGGCTGGACGTGATCGGCAGTTCGGCGATCTCGGTTTGGCTGATCTCGGCGTTGACTTCCCCCGACTCGGTTTGCAGTTCCGGCGCTGCCTCGGTCACCGTGACCTCGGTAGAGACGGTTCTGGTATGCATCGTAACGTCGACACGCACCTGACGGTTGACTTCGATCTGGATGTCCTTCTGCTGGTACCCCGCGAAGCCTCCGCTCTGTGCAATGGACAAGGTGTAAGAACCCGGCAGCACGTCGAGGACGTTGTAAGCGCCCTGACCGTTGGCCTTCGTGGTCCGGACTTCGCCCGTACCCTGGTTGGTAACCGTGACCGTGATGGCCGGGATCACCGCGCCACTGGCGTCGGTGACGGTCCCTGTGAGCGAACCATAGAGTACCTGGGCATGGGCCATCGGACCTGATACAGCCATTGCACAGAACATCAGTGCCAACGCAATCACCCAATTCAGCTTGTTGGCCTGCTTGCTCGCATTGTCCATCGACATTCGGCTCATCGCTTTCCTCCAAAAGTGGAGCTGCGAGCCCGAACGCTGCCCGGCTCACAACCTCCAACTTACTATTTTTATGTGACGCGAACTTTATCTTTGCCACTTAGGCAATGTCAAGCGGTTTTTGAAAACAAATCTTCTGTTTTGATATTTCTGCTGGTATTCTCTGTGTTTTGTGGAGAAAAGCGCACCCTCCACCGATGCGAGAATCGGCCATTCTACGGACTTATCTTCCTTAACTTCGCTTCGCAAACTTATTATTCACGAGGAATTTGGCCCGGCCCCCGGAACGGGGTTGATCCACGATCTGAGCACTCACTGGGGAGGGGCAGACGCCGGACTTCCTGCAGGGTTGGCGTTCTCCGCGGCCGGCTGCAAAACGCTCCAAGAGCGGCCAAGTTCTTCCCAAGGCTGGGACTTATGTCTGATTTTCGCCAGTTGGCAGGGGCCAGCCGGCTATTTCTCAAGGCGATGAGAGTCAGTCGAATCGGAGTCGCGGAACCGGACCCGGCCGCTCCCAGTTGCGGTTGGCCGGCGACTTCAGACTTTCCTGCCCGCGGAACGCTGACTGCTCGATATCCGCTGTTTCCTGGAACCTTCCCTGATTTTTCCGGGCACCGTAGGAATCTCACTGGTTTGCTTCCGGCAGGAGGGTTTGCGTCGCGGGGTTTGCTTTCGGAAGCCAGTGGGTCGACCCCTGGTCGCGGCTGAACGTCGCTTAGGCAACATTGCGCTCCTGCAGGGGTGGATTTGCCAGCAGCTACACCGATCCGGGCGAGTATCGTCGGCCGTTGGCGCGCCGTTTGCCAATTCTGTGCAGGATGCCGTAGAGTCGTGGCCAATAAACTTTGGCGCGCGAAGAATGCTGACGGCGACGCGCGTGAGAGGGATAGATTTGCGCGCAATGGCAGATTAAACGCACGGATGGCGCGGCCGAAGGGAAACCTGCCGATGGATGGATTCGATCGACGTTCGTTTCTGAAGACGATGGGGACCGCAAGCCTTTCCTCCGCTTTGCCGGCGGCTGCATTCGGGGCGTCTCCGTTCGCAGGCAGCATGGTGGAGGAGATTGCTGAACCTGCGCAGAGTGTGGATGCCAGGCCGGCCTACTCCGTCAGGTTTTCGGTGGCAGGCATGAGCCACGACCATATCTACGGCATGGTGGATGCGATGATCCGCGGAGGCGGAGTGTTGGTGAGCGTGTACGCCGCAGAGCCTGAGCGCGGAGTCGCGTTTCTGAAGCGCTATCCGCAGGCAAAGGAGGCCAAGTCGGAGGACGAGGTCCTGAACGACTCTTCGATCCAGCTGGTGTTGAGTTCGGCGATTCCGAACCAGCGCGCGCCGCTGGGCGTCCGCGTGATGCGGCATGGCAAAGATTATCTGAGCGACAAGCCCGGAGTGACGACGCTGGAGCAGTTGGCTGAGGTGCGAACGACGATCGCCGAAACCAAGCGGACCTTCGCCATCATGTACAGCGAGCGGCTTGAGGTGAAGGCTGCAGTGAAAGCTGGCGAACTAGTGCAGGCAGGGGCGATTGGCAAGGTGATCCAGACGATTAATATTGCGCCGCACCAGATCTATCAAGGGCATGGCGATGCGGGCGGAGGATCGGGCCGGCCCGAGTGGTTCTGGGACCCGGAAGAATATGGAGGAATTCTCACCGACATCGGCTCCCATCAGGTCGACCAGTTTCTGTTCTACACAGGCTCCACGAAGGCGGAGGTGGTGGCATCGCAGGTGGCAAACATTCGCCACAAAGATCACCCAAAATTCCAGGATTTTGGCGACCTGATGTTGCGCGGAAACGCCGGCTTTGGCTACGTGCGGCTGGACTGGTTTACTCCGAATGGGCTGGGAACGTGGGGCGATGGGCGGCTGTTCATCCTGGGGACAGATGGTTATATGGAACTGCGCAAGTATGCCGACATCGCAGGACGAAAGGGCGGCAACCACCTGTTCGTGGTGGATGCTAAGGAAGCGCGGTATATCGACTGCAATAACCTGACGCTGCCGTTCGGGCCGCAGTTCATTTCGGACGTCGTGAACCGAACACACACGGCACAGGACCAGCAACAGTGTTTGCTGGCGGCAGAGTTGGTGATCCGCGCGCAGCAGAGCGCAACGCACGCCTACATTCAGGGGTGATGGCATGAATAGGGTGGCAAAGATTTCCAGGCGCAGCTTCGTCAAGACTGCGGCGGGCGCGGCTGCAGCAGTCGGATTTCCGACTATCGTCCCGGCGTCGGTGCTGGGGCAGATGGCTCCAAGCAAGCGAATCAACGTCGGCGCAATCGGGGTAGGACGCATCTCGCGCGTCCACGACCTGCCGGGCATCTGGCAGTACGACGACGCACGGATCATGGCGGTGTGCGATCTGGACGCGAAGCGGGTTGAGGCGGGGAAGGCGCTGATCAACGATACTTACGCGAAGAAGGCAGGCAAGCCTTACGACGGCGTCGCGGGGTACCAAAACTACCACGAGCTTCTGGCAAACAAGGATATCGACGCGGTGGTCATCAGCACGCCCGACCACCAGCACGCGATCGTGGCCTGCGCAGCCGTGAAGGCCGGCAAGGATGTCTACCTGCAGAAGCCGGCGTCGCTGACGATCGCAGAGGGGAGATATCTCAGCAATACGGTGCAGGCGTCGGGCCGGATCCTCGAGATCGGCAGCCAGCAGCGATCGACGGTGCAGTTCCGGTATGCGGCGGAACTGGTGCGCAATGGACGCATTGGAGAGTTGCAGCATGTGGAGATCGGACTCCCGGGCGATCCTTCCGGGCCGGACGCGCCCCCGATGCCGGTGCCGAAAAACCTGAACTACGATGCATGGCTGGGATCGACGCCGGAGGTTTACTACACGGAGATGCGCGTGCATCCGCAGAGTGGGTTCGATCGGCCGGGGTGGTTGCGGTGCGAGCAGTTTGGAGCGGGAATGATCACGGGGTGGGGAGCGCACCATGTGGACAGCGCTCACTGGGGGATGAATACCGAGTACACCGGGCCGGTTGAGATATGGGGTACGGCGGAGTTCCCCACGCATGGACTCTGGAACGTCCATGGCAAATTCCTGACCCACGCGATTTATGCAAATGGCGTGACCATGGACATCTCGGGGGACTTTCCCAACGGCATCAAGTTTTACGGCAGTAAAGGCTGGATCTTCGTGACTCGCACCGAGAACGTGACGGCCAGTGACCCCACGAGCGGTGCGCCCGCCAATCCGCGGCTTAAGCAGACAGGCCTGGATGCGAGTGATCCCGCAATTCTTGATTCGGTCATCGGCCCGGATGAGATTCATCTATATGTCAGCAAGGAGCAGCATCGCAACTGGCTCGACTGCATTCGCTCGCGGCAGCAGCCGATTTCTCCGGTGGAGATGGGGCATCGCGCCTGCTCGACCTGCCTGCTGCACCACATTGCAATGAAAGCAAAGCGCAGGCTGCATTGGGATCCGCAGAAAGAGCGATTCATGGGCGATGCTGCGGCCAACGCGCTGCTCTCTCGGCCGCAGCGCGCACCCTACACCTTCGGGCTAGCTTGAGTCCGCACCGGGACTCCATCCGCCCGCGAGAGAGTTTCCTGGCAAACATACGGCGCTACACTCGTCCGTGAGGCCTGCCCAAACCATGACCGTCAACCCAGGCAATGCGATCGCTGCAGAACAGGTTTTCGAGAGCAGCCATTCCATTTACAACGAAGTCGGGACGCATGCGCCCGGACCGGACGGGGCACTGCCGATCACCGCAGAGATGTTGTTGACACAGCCGTCGGGCAATCTCTTCGGGCTTAGCCAGGATGCAGGCATGGGGTGGGAGCCGGCGCGTCTGCTCGACCCTGAATTCCTGATTCTGAGTACCCACGGCGGAATGCGCGCGCACGACGGAACTCCCATTGCGCTTGGCTTCCACACCGGACATTGGGAGGTCGGGCTGCTGGTGGCGGAGGCAGCCCGCGAGCTGCGGAGCCGGCGCGCCATTCCATTTGCCGGCGCGTGCACCGATCCTTGCGACGGCCGAACCCAGGGCACGGACGGGATGCTGGATTCGCTGCCCTACCGCAATGATGCCGCGATGGTCCTGCGGCGCCTGATGCGTTCGCTGCCCACACGGAAGGGCGTGATCGGCGTGGCGACCTGCGACAAGGGACTGCCGGCAATGATGATGGCGCTGGCATCGTCGGGCGAGCTGCCCAGCGTCCTGGTTCCGGGCGGTGTCACTCTGCTTCCTGAAAGCGGCGAGGATGCCGGCAAGGTGCAGTCCATCGGGGCACGGTACGCGCAAGGCCAAATCACGCTTGAGTATGCCGCCGAGATTGGCTGCCGCACCTGCGCCACGCCCGGCGGCGGTTGCCAGTTTCTGGGGACGGCTGCTACGTCGCAGGTAGTGGCCGAGGCACTCGGACTGTCGCTGCCGCACACGGCGCTGGCGCCCTCGGGGCAGGCGATATGGCTCGATGCGGCCGCGCGCTCGGCGCGCGCAATCCTGCGCATGGCTCAACTGGGCTTGGGAACCGGCGACGTGATCACCGACGCCGCGATCCGCAATGCCATGGTGTTGCACGCGGCCTTCGGCGGGTCGACGAACCTGCTGCTGCACGTTCCCGCCATCGCGCACGCGGCCGGACTGCGGCGTCCGTCGGCAGCCGATTGGGCCGCGGTCAATCGGGAGGTTCCCAGGCTCGTGGATGCGCTGCCGAATGGACCGAACAACTTCGCGACCGTTCAGGTCTTCCTCGCCGGCGGGGTGCCGGAGGTGATGCTGCACCTGCGCCTTGCCGGGCTGCTCGATTGCCAAGTGCGAACCGTGACCGGGGAGACACTCGAGGAGAATCTGAACTGGTGGGAGCAGAGCGAGCGACGCAGAGCCTTGAAGCAGAGACTGCGCACGCTGGATGATGTCGACGCCAACGATGTGATTCTTTCGCCCGATCGGGCGCGGGAGCGGGGACTTACGTCGACTATCTGCTTCCCCACCGGCAATCTCGCGCCCGAGGGAGCCGTCATCAAGAGCACCGCCATCGATCCTTCGCTCATCGATGCGAACAATATCTACCGGCATGCCGGACCGGCTCGTGTCTTTGTGACCGAGACAGCTGCGATCGCTGCCATCAAGCGCGGCGAGATCGGCCCTGGGGATGTGCTGGTGCTGATCTGTGGCGGCCCCGCGGGAGCTGGGATGCAGGAGATCTACCAGATCACCGCAGCCCTCAAGAGCCTTGCCTACTGCAAGCAGGTTGCCGTGCTCACCGATGCGCGCTTCAGCGGAGTGTCGACCGGCGCCTGTATCGGCCACATCTCGCCAGAGGCGCTGGCCGGCGGCCCAATCGGTCGCATGAGGGACGGAGACAAGATCGAGATCGTCATCGACCGGAACCTGCTGCGCGGCGCGGTCGACCTTATCGGGGAAGGAGAAGAGCGATTCTCTCCGCAGCAGGGCGCGGTCCGCCTGGCGGCCCGAAGCCCGCGCGAAGACCTCGCTCCGCATCCGGCCCTGCCGGACGATACACGGCTCTGGGCGGCGCTGGTGCAGGCGAGCGGAGGGGTGTGGGGAGGATGCGTCTATGATGCGGACGCTATCATTGCGCAGCTCGCGCCCGGCAAGAATGCAGAACCCACTCGAGGATCGCCGACGTAGCCAACGGAATCGCATCAGTTCGCAGCAATTGTGGTGCAACGCAATGGACATCGACGCGTGAGGACGCCACATCAGGAGATTGTCTGGATATTCTTCCAATTCCATACCAAGCTGGAATCTGGCATTTGGCCCCATGATTGCTGGAAATTGGTTCGCGGCGGAGACACCGGAAATACCTCCATGCAATATATTCAATGACGGTCGAAGTTAATTGGCGTACAACTCTATTGGGCGTACAATTTCCCTTTCGTATCGAGGCAAGCGTCAAAAAATGTTCGATCTCCGCGGCAGGCGAGCAGTCGTCGTAGGTGGAACATCCGGCATCGGCCGTTCCATATCGCTTGGTTTGGCATGCGCCGGAGCGGACGTCGTCGCAACCTCGCGATCAAAGGGCGCGGTGGATGCTGTCGCCACCGAGATTGAAGAAATTGGCCGGGCCACGCTACGCATTGTCACGGACATCGTGAAACGGTCGTCGTTGCAGGCGCTGCATGACCGAGTCGTGTCGGAACTCGGCGACGTAGACATTCTTGTCAATTCGGCGGGGATCACGAAGCGGGTCTCGACGCTGGAGTGCTCCGAAGAGGACTGGGACGAGATCATGAGCGTCAATCTGAAAGGGACCCTCCACAGTTGCCAGATTTTTGGCCGGTCGATGCTCCTTCGCGGATATGGGCGAATCATCAATATGGCTTCGCTGGCAACCTTTGTCGCGTTCCAGGAGGTTGCGGCCTATGGCGCCAGCAAGGCCGCGGTGGGTGCGCTTACGCGATCGCTTGCGGTGGAATGGGCGCATCGCGGAGTCTGCGTCAATGCGATCGCACCCGGCATCATCCCGACCGGCCTGAATCGCTCCATCATTGAATCCACCCGTGGACAGGAGCAGTTGCTGCGAACGCCAATGGGGCGTTTCGGTACGCCGGACGAGATCGCCGGAGCGGCAGTGTATCTCGCCTCCGACGAAAGTTCCTTCACGACGGGGCAGATTCTAGTCGTGGACGGCGGATACCTAGCCAGCGGCGTAAATCAATAGCCCCATGCGGAGCACGTGTCCGGCTTGACAGGCCATTCCGATCAGAATAAAGTTCGTGTCGACAAGAAAATGAGGCAGGATGGAAATAGAACGCGCGGCGCGCCTCCGCCTCATATCTGTGATGCCATGAAGCGTTGCCCACGGACGCGCGCCGCTTCTTTTTTCATCTGGCTGGGAGCGCCTGGAGGTTGATAATTTCTCATGAACGCTAAACGCCTGGCCCTTCTCATTGTTTTTCTCGGCGCGATGCCGGCTCCGCTGATGGCGCAGGCCAACGGGCCGCTGCCTTACCAGGACACCCACCTTTCGACCGAGCAGCGTGTCGATGATCTGGTGTCGCGGATGACCCTGGAAGAGAAGACGTCGCAAATGATCAACACCTCCGCGGCAATCCCGCGGCTGGGCGTGCCCGCGTACGACTGGTGGAGCGAGGGATTGCACGGAGTGGCGCGCTCCGGATACGCCACGCTGTTTCCACAGGCGATTGGAATGGCGGCGACGTGGGACACCGGACTGGTGGGCCGCGAATCCACGGCGATCTCCATCGAGGCCCGCGCCAAGTACAACGAGGCCGTTCGCCACGATATTCACTCGATCTACTACGGATTGACCATCTGGTCGCCGAACATCAACATCTTTCGCGATCCGCGCTGGGGACGCGGGCAGGAGACGTACGGAGAGGACCCGTTCCTCACCAGCCGTTTGGGCGTCTCCTTCGTGGAGGGTCTGCAGGGAGACAATCCCAACTACTTCAGGGTGATTGCCACGCCGAAGCACTTCGCCGTGCACAGCGGCCCTGAGTCGGAGCGGCATCGTTTCAACGTTGATCCAACTCCCCACGACTTATGGGACACATACCTGCCCGCCTTTCGCGCGACCATCGTGGAGGCGAAGGCCGACTCGATCATGTGCGCCTATAACGCAATCGACGATTATCCTGCTTGCGCCAGCAAGGAATTGCTCGGGACCGTTCTGCGGCAGGATTGGAGCTTCAAGGGATTTGTCACTTCGGACTGCGGGGCGGTCGACGATTTCTTCACTGCAAATGGGCACCATTACTCCGCCGACAGAGAAGCGGCCGCGGTTGCCGGCATTCGCACCGGCACAGATACAAATTGCGGCTCCACCTACCTGGCGTTGACCGACGCGGTAAAGCAGGGACTGATCAAGGAGTCCGAGATTGATGTCTCGTTGAAGCGTCTCTTCACCGCGCGCTACAGACTTGGACTGTTCGATCCGGATTCCATGAATCCCTATGCAAGCGTTCCCTTCACCGAGGTGGGGTCGCCGGCACATCACGCTCTCGCGCTCGAGGCGGCCCGGGAATCCATGGTCCTGCTGAAGAACGATGCCGGGATCCTGCCGCTGAAGCCAAGCCTGAAAACCATCGCCGTGATCGGCCCGAACGCCGCTTCTCTTGCCGCGCTGGAGGGAAACTACAACGCGGTGCCCAAAGATCCCGTGTTTCCCGTGGATGGGATGACTGCCGAGTTCAGAAGCGCGAAGGTGCTTTACGCGCAGGGGTCTTCCTATGCGGACGGTGCTTCTCTGCCGGTGCCGCGCAGCTTGCTCCACCCCGGCGCAGGAGCTGCGGAAGAGGGCTTGCTAGGCGAGTACTTTCCCAGCGATGACTTCAATGGAAAGCCCGTCGTGACGCGGGTAGACAAGCAGATCGACTTCGATTGGAACTCCGCGAGCCCTGTCGCAGGAGCACCTGCCGATCATTTCGCCGTGCGCTGGACTGGCACCATTACGGCCCCGGAGCCGGGCTCATACGACTTCACCATGAGGCTCGCGCATTGCTATCCCTGCGCAGATCATGAGAAGTTTGCCGTTTATCTGGATGGCAAGCCTGTCGCCGGCTTCGCTTCGCCCGACGGCGCGATGTCAAGGCCCAGCGACACTCCGCGCTTCACGATGAGTTTCGAAGACACCAAGCCACATGCACTGCGCGTGGAATACCTGCATAACGCCAAGCTGTTTGGTGCAGGCGTATCGATGGAGTGGGCGCCGAAGCCGGGCTTGCTGGAGAAGGATGCCCTCGCGATTGCGCGACAGGCCGATGTGGTTGTGGCTTTCGTTGGATTGTCGCCCGAGCTCGAGGGGGAGGAGATGCCGATTCACATCGAGGGCTTCTCCGGTGGAGACCGGACCGACATCAAGCTGCCCGATGCCCAACAGCATCTACTGGAGGCGGTGGCGGCTACGGGCAAGCCGTTGGTTGTGGTCCTGATGAATGGCAGTGCGCTCGCGGTCAACTGGGCACAACAACACGCCAACGCCGTCCTCGAGGCCTGGTATCCGGGCGAAAGCGGCGGGCAGGCGATTGCCGAAACCCTGAGCGGGAAGAACAATCCAGGCGGACGTCTGCCGGTTACGTTCTACAAGTCTGTCGATCGGCTTCCCGCGTTCACGGACTATGCGATGGCCAATCGGACTTATCGTTACTTCAAGGGCGCGCCGCTGTACGGATTTGGCTATGGGCTGAGCTATACGACCTTTGCATACTCCAAACTGCATTTGTCCGCGAATACGCTGAAAGCGGGAGACACGCTGACCGTCGAAGCGGATGTCAA
>ODAK010003162.1_pt1 | contig 17180 bp, 11 predicted proteins | sample 1539591 | NCBI WGS metagenome assembly ODAK01 (sample SAMEA3539303, study PRJEB22396) | soil metagenome | biome: tundra; feature: field; material: soil | place: USA | collected 2010-05 | depth 0.15 m
GGTAAAGACTGTAAGCCTTGAGCAATTGCGAGATCGCGTGAATCTTCTGCGCCTTGGCCTCGAAATCGGCCTGCATCTTCGCCTTCGTCTCCAGCCGTTTGCGCGCGTCGGGTTCCGGACCGACGTCCACGTCATGCAACATCGTGGTCAAATCCGGCAGCACGAACGCGTCCGGATCCTGCGGGCTGATGAAATTGCGGCCCTTCTCGGTGAGATCGGCCTCGTGGCTTTTCTCGTCCATCGCAAAAATCAACTCCTCCTTCTCGCGATACAAATCCACTTTCTTCTGGTCCTTGTGCAGTTCCAGTTCCGAGTGGTTCATCATGCTGGCGTTCTCCGGATTCTCCAGAAGCTTCATCAGACCTTCGGAACGCGGCTGGCCGCACTTCACGCGGAAGAGCAGCAAACCGATTTGATGTTCCAGCGCCTGCGCGTCCGTGACGTTTGAGCCGTCCGTCGGATGCAATTTCTTGAGGAGTTCCTCGGCTTCCTTCAGAAAGCGGTTGCAAAGCTGCTGCTGCGCGCGGACCAGACCGTCCACCGTCGGCTTCCATTGCGCGTATTGCTCGTCGAACGTATGCACGGACGGGCCGCTGATGATGAGCGGTGTGCGCGCTTCATCAATGAGAATGGAATCCACTTCGTCCACGATGGCGAAATAATGTCCGCGCTGCACCTGCTCTTCTTTGCGGAGAGCCATGCCATTGTCGCGCAGATAATCAAAGCCGAATTCCGAGTTCGTGCCGTAGGTGATGTCGCAATAATACTGCTCGCGGCGGACGGACGGCGGCTGGTCGTGCAGAATCACGCCGACCGACAGGCCGAGAAATTTATAGACCGCGCCCATCCATTCCGCATCGCGGGCGGCGAGATAATCGTTCACCGTCACGACATGGACGCCGCGGCCCGTGAGCGCGTTGAGATAAACCGGCATGGTGCTGACCAGCGTCTTGCCTTCGCCCGTTGCCATTTCCGCGATGTGACCGTGATGCAGCCCATAACCGCCGATGAGCTGCACGTCGAACGGCACCATTTCCCAGCGGATGGGATGCTCGCGCACGATCACGTCCTGCCCGCACAGCCGGCGGCAGACGTTTTTCACCACGGCAAAGGCTTCCGGCAGGATTTCGTCCAGCTTGCGGGCGAGTTCGGCCTTGTCCTCGATCTGGGCCAGATCAGCCTTCCACGCGACGGTCTTGGCGCGCAGTTCGTCATCGGACAGCTTTTGCAAGCCGGCCTCGATTTCATTGATCTGCACCACGACCGGGCGGATTTTCTTCACTTCGCGGTCGTTCTTCGTCGGAAAAATTTTTCGGAACAAATTCACGGTTGTCTTTCAATTACGTTGGTTAAAACGAACGGATACGCTACGCGACGAACCGCACAGCGTCAAAGCGAAACGATAATGGAAAATGTCCTGTTTTTTGGTTTACACGCGCGGATTGGCCGAAATCCGCAGCCTATGGACGGCCAGAAAGCGGTGAAGGGCCGCCGCACTCCAGGCCGCTGGCGCGCTTGCCAATGACGATCTGATGGCGCAAACCGATGTGGACTGCGCCGGCAGAGCGTAGCGGCGACGGCGCTTTCGAGCGGACGAGAGCGCGGCTGAATACGAGAGATTTCCGCGCGTGCGAAAGCGGCGTGGCGCTGCGCTTCCCGCCGCAGTCCAAGACACGCTGGCGCGAAGGTAGGGCGCGTCACTCCGTGCGCGCCGTCGGGCGGATCGAATGGCCCAGTTTGGAGCGCCGAGCATTGCTCGGCAGGGAACCGTGAAGGCTAACCCAAGCCGAGCAATGCTCGGCGCTCCGTTTCAGCAGCCAACCATCCCACGACCGAAATAGTATTGACCTGAACTTGAAAGGTGTAAGCATTGATCAAAATCGGAATATGAAAGCGAAATGGAACTTATTTCGAATCTGCCTGCTGGGTGCCGCGATGCTGCCCGCGGTAGCCGAGGCGCAATTCACGTTCACGACGAATGACGATAACACGATCACCATCACCGGCTACACCGGGCCGGGTGGAGCGGTGACCATCCCCGGCACCACCAACGGCTATCCGGTCACCAGCATCGGGGACAATGTGTTCTATAAATGCTACAGCCTGACCAACGTCACCATCCCCAACAGCGTCATCACCATCGGCTCGGTGGCGTTCACTTACTGCACCAACCTTACAAATGTGACGCTTCCGAACGGCATTACCACCATCGGAGACTTTGCGTTCTTTTATTGCTCCAGACTGACAAGTGTGCCGTTTCCGAACAGCGTCACCGACATCGGATACTCCGCATTCGGTGCCTGCAACAGCCTGACCAGCGTCACCATCGGCACCAACGTCGCCAACATTGGGGACAGTGCGTTCGCTTCCTGCGCCAGACTGACGGCAATCACGGTGAATGCGCTTAACCCCTTCTATAGCAGTGTGGCTGGGGTTTTGTTCAACCACGACCAGAGCGTTCTCATCCAATGTCCGGGTGGCAAAGCCGGTGGCTATACGATTTCCAACAGCGTCATCACCATCGGGGACGGCGCGTTCGGCGACTGCTACAGCCTGACCAATGTGACGATCCCAAATAGCGTCACCAGCATCGGCTCGGGGGCGTTCTCTTACTGCACCAACCTGACAAGTGTGGCGATTCCCCAACGGCGTCACCACCATCGGGGACTTCGCATTCGGTGTCTGCAACAGCCTGACCTCGATAATGGTGGATACGAACAATCCGTCATACAGCAGTGTGGCTGGAGTCTTGTTCGACAAGAGCCAGACCGCGCTCATTGAATATCCAGGCGGGTTGAGCGGTAGTTACACCATCCCCAACAGCGTCACCACCGTCAGTTACGCGGCGTTCTATGACTGCTACAGCCTGACCAGCGTCACCATCGGCACCAACGTCGCCAGCATCGGGGACCAAGCGTTCTTTCGTTGCTTCTGGCTGACCAGCGCTACCATCCCGAAAAGTGTTACCAGCATCGGGAACGCTGCGTTTTATTTCTGCAGCAGCCTGACCAACGTCACCATCGGCAACGGCGTCACCAACATCGGGGACCGTGCGTTCTCTTACTGTGCCAGACTGACGGCAATCACGGTGGATGCGCTTAATCCCGTCTATCGCAGCATGGATGGGGTTTTGTTCAACCAAGACCAGAGCGTTCTCATCCAATGTCCGGGTGGCAAAGCCGGCGGCTATACGATCCCCAACAGCGTCATCACCATCGGCTCGGGGGCGTTCATTTACTGCACCAACCTTACAAGTGCGACGATCCCCAACAGCGTCACCCGCATCGGCGATGTTGCGTTCGCTGCCTGCGGCAGCCTGACGAGCGTCACGATCGGCAATAGCGTCACCAACCTCGGTTTCAACGCATTCGGTTCTTGCAGCAGTCTGACAGGAGTTTATTTCACAGGCAATTCTCTCACTCCCACCAATGATCTTTCTGTGTTCAGTTCTGACATCAAAGCGACGGTCTATTATTTGCCGGGCACCATAGGCTGGGGATCTATGTTTGATGGCCGTCCGACCGCAATATGGCAGCCGCAAATGCAAACCGTTGGTGCTGGCTTTGGCGTGCAGACGAATCAATTCGGTTTCAACATCAACTGGGCCAGCGGGCAGACGGTCGTGGTGGAAGCCAGCGCGAATCTCTCCAATCCCGTCTGGCAGCCGGTGCAAACCAACACGCTCACCGGCGGCGCGGCCTATTTCAGCGATCCGCAATGGACGAATTATCCCGGCCGCTTCTACCGCCTCCGCTCGCCGTAATCCGGAGCGCGCCCGTCCCCAGGCGCAGCGACGAGATCAGACCAACCGCGTCAGATCTGCCAAGCCGCATGGCAATTTGGACATCGCTGGGTATGAGGACGGACGCACTCCGAACAATCGCCAGCAGTGCCGGCTGCGTGATTTTATTGCCGCGAAAAGTCGCAGAAGGCATGGCGCGGCGGAGCCGCAACCCAAGGAGCGCGGACAGCCTGGTCCGCGGGTTGCTCACGTGCGGGTCGGGACTCGCGGACAAGGCTGTCCGCGCTCCGCGAAAATCTTCGCAGCACGCGAAGATGTTTGAATATAGCACCACAAAAAAGACATTTTCCCTTTTGCGCCTTTTGCGCCTTTTTGCGGCTGACTCACCAGCCAGCAGCCACCGTCACGGAGCCAGCCGCACGCGATAGAATTTTTGCAGCAGGAGCGCCGTGACCGGGTCGGTCCAGGAAAATGGCGGCGCTGGTAACAAGTTCGTGGCCACGGCGAACCAGGCGGAACCATCCGCCAGATTGGTGCGGGTTTCCACCACATAATCCGGCCCGATGTCTCCGTTGATCAACAGCGAAAAAAGTCCGTTGCTGACCGTGGCGCTGCTCATGGTGGGTGCTTGCGGATGCAGGACGGTGACGGTGAAATTCTGCGTGGCGCTCATGGCCAGCGTGCCGTTGTCCAAAACTTTCACCGCGATGAGATTGGTGGAGGGCGATTGCGCGATGACCGGCCGCCAGGAAAAAACACCACTCGTCGCATTGATTACCGCACCGGCGGGCGGCGTGAGCAGACTCCATGTCAGCGTTTGCGCCGGAACGTCAGGATCAGTGGCAGGATTGGCAACATTCAGAGTAACCCCCGCCATTCGGGTGTAGTTCAGCGGCGTGCCGGTGAAGCTCGGCGGACGATTCACCAGCGCGAGAATTTCCGCGCCGTTCAACGCGCGGCCATAGACGCGGGCATCGCTGATGGTGCCGGGGAAAAATTCGTGGCCGCCCGGCAGATCCGCACCAAGAATGAGCGGCTCGTTCACCACGCCGAACTGCAGCATTGCCGTCGGCGGCGACGCATCCACCGCACCGTTGAGATAAAAGCGCACGGTCGCGCCATCGTAGGTGATGGCGACGTGACACCAGATGTTCGTGGCCATTTTGAAATTGGAATTCCACGATCCGCCGCCCACGCCGCCGCCGGGCGCGCCCCAGTTGGCCGAGAAGCGCAGCGAGCCGTCATGCCAGATTTGCATGGCGTAAGGTTCGGTGTTCGTGCCCTTGGCGATGACGGCGGCCCAGTCCACAAACGCGTCGGCGCGAATCCACGCGGCGAGCGTCAGCGCGGTCTGCACGTCGTTGCCAATGTTCGTCCCGCAGTTCACATAATCCGTGACCCCGTTGAGCTTGAGACCGGGCTTGGTCCAGACCGGCGCGCCGACAAGCGTCCCGTGCGTGCCGAACATCAGGTTGGTCGCGCTGACGCCGTTGGTTTCCGTCAGCGGAATTTGCGCGGCGAGAAAATTCGTGTCGTCCGAAATCCATGAGCCAAGCGGCACGGGTGCGCCGAAGACGGGCAGATTATTTGCGTCCCAAGCCACGCGCTGAATGCGCAGTTGGCGAGCGCCGCCGCAGCCCTGGCCGGAAAGATTATTCGCGTGATAAATGTTCCACCACTGGCCGTTGGCGTCGGTGAAAACGCCGTTGTGACCCGGCCCGTAAGCGCCAGTTTGCTGGCTGAATACCGGGCCGGACTTGGTCCACTCGCTCGGATCAAGCGGGTTCGTGCCGGTCAAGGTCAGAAGGCCAAGACAATAACTGTCTGTCCAACAGCCGCTCGCGGAATAGACAATGAACGTGCGGCCATTGTGCGTGAAACCGAACGGGCCTTCGTTGACGGACGGCGGCGTGCCGACGGTTTTCCACAGCAATGTCGGCGCGGAGATCGTCACCGGCGCAGCGCTCAAGGTATAGGGATTGCTCATCGGCGCGATGTAAATGTTCTGATTGCCGGACGGGTTGCCGGAAAAAATAAAATAAAGCTGGCCGTTGGTGGCGGTGAAAACGCTGCCATCAATGTTCCTAAAGGTGTTGAACAAAACGCCGCGAATCGTGTATGGCCCGGTGGCGAGGGTGCCCTGACTCTCGGCGACGTAAACCCGATGGAGTAAATCAGGATTGCCGAGGCTGTAATACAAATACCATTTGTTGGTGATCCAATGAATCTCCGGTGCCCACAAATTTGAGCAGCCCGGCGAAAGAACGATTTGATCCAAGGCCGAAACGAGACCGCCCATCGTGGCCGACTGGCGCAGATGAATGTTGCAACCATCGCTCTGCACGAGGTTGAACGTGCCGTTCCGCATTTCCACTTCCGGGTCCTGGCCCTGCATCAACGGCACGGTGAAGGTGGCGGCGGATGCGCCGATGGAGAGCAGCACCAGAAACAGGAGCGCAACGTTTGTCTTTATGAGGTTTTGAAACATCTCGTTTCTTTTCAGAAAACAACAGGTCAGCACCCTGCTACTTTAACGCGGAAAATTCGGCGCGTCATGTGACATAAAGCGGCCACAATTCAACGTCTGACAACGTCGAAAAATTCACTCAGGCAATTTTTCGCAGCTTCGTCACGCGCCCGACTTCGACCCATTCGACGACAAAAATATTTCCGTCGTGATCGAAATACGCGCTGTGCGGCGCGACAAATTTCCCCGGCGTGAAATGATCCCGCGTCTGGTCACGAATGCCTTGATACGAACCGCCATCGCCGAGGTGCGCTACCAATTTGTTGTTTTTGTCGAAAAGCGTGACGCGCGATTCGAGATCGGGAATCACCATCAAATCGCCGCGCGTTTGGAAATGGCACGGCGCACGCAGCTCGTCGGTGACGAAGTTTATGTGCTGCCCGTCGAGCGTGAAATTTTGCAGCCGGCGGTTGCTGCGATCCGCCACCACGAGCACCGGCTGTTCGCCGCGCAAATCCACCATCAATCCGTGCGGGCAATCCGTCTGGCCTGCTTCCCTGCCCTTGCCGCCAAAGCTGCGGATGTATTTTGCGTCGCGGTCATATTGATGGATGAAACTCTTGCCATAGCCGTCGGCGACAAAAAAATCTCCATTCGGCGTGATGGCGATGTTCGTCGGATTGAATTCATCCGGCATGGTGTAGCCGTTGCATTGTTCCGGTGCCCACTTGCGCCAAAGTTCTTTGCCGTCAAGTGTGGTTTTCGCAAACAGATGCCGCTTCGGGTCGCATAAATAAAAAAATTCCTCATTGCCCTCGCGGCTCAAATGCAGGCCATGCGCGCCGCCTTTGTATTCCTTGCCCCACGAACGCACAAATTTCCCCTCCGCATCAAATACGACAACCGCGTCCTCAATCGTCGCGCCCTTGCCGACGGTGTGCTTGATGTGAATCTCTCCCTGAGCATCCACGGCCACGCCGTGCGTGTTGCCATAGACATGGCCGGGCGGCAGTTCGCCCCAGTCGTGGACGACTTCGTATTGCTGTTCGCCCTCGCCGACAATCGACAGCCGATTACCAGTTTTATCGCTGGCCAAAATGTAAGGTGCAACCGCGCTGACTGCGGCGGCGGCTCCGGTTTGTTTCAAAAATTTCCGGCGATTTAATGGCTGAGAGTTCATGGATTTATTTTTTGTTAAGCGATTAACTGGTCAACCACGTTTGCCGGCACGACGCCGGTGAGCCGCTGGTCCAAACCTTGATAGCGATAGGTGAAACGCAGATGATCGAAGCCGAGCAGTTTCAGCGCGGTCGCGTGAAAATCGTGAACGTGAACGGGGTCTTTGACAATGTTGTAGGAAAAATCATCCGTTTCGCCATGCACCAGACCGGGCTTGGCACCGCCACCGGCCATCCACATCGTGTAGCAACGCGGGTGATGGTCGCGCCCGTAGTTGTCTTTCGTCAATTCTCCTTGTGAGTAAATCGTGCGCCCGAATTCGCCGCCCCAGACCACGAGCGTGTCCTCCAGCATCCCGCGTAGCTTCAAATCTTGAATGAGACCATAGCACGCCTGATCCACGTCCTTGCATTGCGATGGCAGCCGCCCGCTGACATTCGAGTGCGTGTCCCAGTTGTTGTGATAAATCTGCACGAAGCGCACGCCGCGTTCCAGGAGCCGCCGCGCCACCAGCGCGGTGTTCGCAAACGTGCCGGGCTTTTTCGCGTCGTCGCCGTAGAACGCGTAGGTGGCATCGGATTCGTGCGAGACATCGGCGAGTTCCGGCACGCTCGCCTGCATCCGGAACGCCAGTTCGTATTGCTGCAAGCGCGTGTGCGTTTCCGGATCGCCGACGGTGCGAAAATTCATTTCGTTCAGCGCCTTCAAACCGTCGAGCGTTTTGCGCCGGACTTTGTCGTCCACACCGGCGGGATTGTTGATGAATAAAATCGGGTCTCCCGTCGTGCGAAGCGAAACGCCCGCATGCTCACCCGGTAGAAAACCGGCGGACCAAAGCCGTGAGCCAATGGCCTGCAATTGCTCGGTGTTCGAGGACTTGGCGATGAGGACCACGAACGTCGGCAGATTTTCGTTCAGCGAGCCGAGACCGTAGGAAACCCAGGAGCCAAGGCACGGCTTGCCGGTAATCTGGTTGCCCGTCTGCATGAACGTGATGGCCGGCTCGTGATTGATCGCGTCCGTGTTCATAGAGCGGATAAAGCACAGGTCATCCACCATTTTCGCCGTCCACGGCAGCAGCTCGCTGACCCACATGCCGCTTTTTCCATATTGTGCGAATTTGTATTTCGACGGTGCCACGGGCAGGCGCTTCTGGCCGCTCGTCATCGTCGTGATGCGCTGGCCCATGCGGATGGAATCCGGCAAATCCTTGTCAAAGAAATCGCCAAGCTTGGGCTTGTAATCATACAAATCCAGTTGCGACGGCCCGCCGACCATGTGCAGATAAATCACGCGCTTCGCTTTCGGCGGAAAATGTGGGCCGATTGCGCGCAGCATTTTTTGGGCATCGCCGGCTGCCGCCGCTTTTTTGTCGCCGGCAAAAAGGAGGTTGGGCGCGAGCGCGGCCAGCGCCGCCGTGCCGAGCAGACTGGCCCCGCGCTTGAAAAACTGGCGGCGCGTCTCGTAGCGGACATAATCCTCAAACACCGGCTGCGGTTTGAATTCAGGAAATTGATTCATAAGGTCAAAAAGATAAACGCCGAGGCGCAAAGAACGCGGAGAGGCGCAGAGAAATATATTTCAATCTGCTCTGCGAACCTCCGCGTTTTTGCAGTGCTATCTCCAAACATCTTCGCGGGCTGCGAAGATTTTCGCGGAGCGCGAACAGCCTTGTCCGCGTGTTTCTCGTGTGCGGGTCGGGACTCGCGGACAAGGCTGTCCGCGCTCCGTTAGTTGCGGCTCCGCCGCGCTGCGTCTCTGCGTTGAATCGGTTTTTCACTTGTTCAAGGTTTCGTCAAGGTTCATCAGTTCATTCGCCACCATCGTGTAAGCCGCGAGCGTGGGCGCATCGAGTTTCGCGTCTGGCTTGGAATCGCCGACCGCCAGCAAGTCGGCTGCGTCGCGCAGCGATTGCTTGTAATGATCAAGTAAATCGCCAAGGCCGGATTCAACCACCTTTCTTTCTTCGGCGCGCAGCGGCCGCGCGAGCAGCCGTTCCGCCATGAAATCAATTCGCGAGGCGATACTGTTTGTTTTCGCTTCCAAAGCCGCTTGCGCCAGATGCCGCGCGGCCTCGACAAATTGCGGGTCATTCAACGTCACCAGCGCCTGCAATGGCGTATCCGTGCGGTCGCGCCGCACGGTGCAGGTTTCGCGGGATGGCGCGTTGAAAATTTCGAGCGAAGCGGGCGCGGCCTGGCGCTTCCAAAAAGTATAGACGCTGCGGCGATATAAATTATCGCCATGATCCTGGACGTAATTTCGCGTGTTGCCATCCGGCATCCCGACCGTATCCCAGATGCCCGGTGGTTGATACGGCCGCACGCTCGGCCCGCCGATTTTTTCCACGAGCAAGCCGCTGCTCGCGAGCGCGGTGTCGCGGACCATTTCGGCGTCCATGCGGAAGCGTGGTCCGCGCGCGAGCAACCGGTTCTGCGGATCTTTTTCCAGTTTCTCCGGCGTCGCCACCGCGGACTGCCGATACGCCGCCGACATCACCATCAATTTGTAAATGTGCTTCACGTCCCAGCCGGATTCGCGGAATTCAACAGCTAACCAATCGAGCAATTCGGGATGCGACGGCGGTTCGCCAGCCACGCCGAAATCGCCCGCCGTTTTCACGAGGCCCGTGCCGAAAAGCTCCTGCCAGAAACGATTCACCGTCACGCGCGCCGTGAGCGGATTTTCCGGCCGCACCAGCCATTGCGCGAAACCGAGCCGGTTGCGCGGCGCATCGGCGGGCATCGGCGGCAACGCCGACGGCGTGGCGGGCGTGACGCGGTCGCGGCGCTGGTCATATTGTCCGCGGAACAGAACATAAGCTTCCGGCGCATTAGTGCGTTCCTGCATGATATGCGCGACCGTGCCGCGCATCCGAATTTCTCTTTCCTCCTTGGCGAGCTGCAATTTCACTGCCATCGCTTCGCGATATGGCGCATCCAGTTTGTTCAACCACAGGCCGAATAATTCTTCGTTTTCATTGGGCTTAAGCGTCTGGAGGCTCGCGAGCCATTTCATGCGCTGGGCGACGGCCAGACCTTGCACTTCATCGAAATTCAATTCCCGCGCGTAAATCCGCAAATCCTGCAAGCCGGCCGCCAGCACCGGCGAACTGGTGTCGCGCTGGCCGATCTTGAACGGCACGGAGGTGCGGATGTTTTGTGTGAGCGAATCTTTATCCAGCGTCACTTCCTGCAATTCTCCGTTGAGGTATATTTTCACACCGCCCGCCTTGGAAGAACCATTGTAAGTCACGCAGACATGATTCCATTTTCCCTTGGCCATTTCCTTTTTGCCGATGACCTTGATCGCATTGTCCGGCCAACTGTGCAGGATGTGAATCGCCGGCTTGCCGCCTTCCAGCCATAAATCCCAGCCGCGATAATTGCCGTCCTTGTCCTGCATCCGCGCAAAAACGGCCCCATTCATATCGCCATCGAGTTTGACCCACGCGGCATAACTGAACGCCTCGTCACGCGAGAAATCTCCGACGCCGGCCAACGGTGGAACCGGATTCGTCGTAGTCGTGAAGGCTTGCGCCGAAATCGCACCATCCTGCCAAACGGCGTTTGTGGTCAGCGCCAGATTTTGCTCCACACCACCCACAAAAATTTTCGCGCCGTTGGTGCCGCTGTCATCCAGCGGCGCGCGAAACACCAGGGCTTCGGCTGGCACATTTGTTTTAAGCGCCGTGAAGTCCGGTCGCACGAGCCAGTTCGTAAATTCTCCCTGCGCGACTTCCTTGAGGTGAGCGATTTTATTTTCATTGGCGGACTCGTCACCCGGCAGTTCGCCCCAGCGCTTTTCGTCTTCCGGTTTGGGAATCACCAGCACGGGCGGCGTGTCTTTGATGTTTCCATCCATCGCCTTCTGCGTGGTGTTGTTGAAAAAGGCGGACAGCGAATAAAAATCCTTTTGCGGGAGCGGATCGTATTTGTGGTCATGGCAAACCGCGCAACCAACCGTCATGCCAAGCCAGACCTGCGCCGTCGTTTCCGTGCGGTCACGCGCATAAAGCGCCAAATACTCATCGTCAATCGCGCCGCCTTCGTTGCTCGTCACATTGCAACGGTTGAAGCCGCTGGCGATTTTCTGGTCGCGCGTCGCGTTCGGCAGCAGGTCGCCCGCCAGTTGCTCGACGGTGAACTCGTCGAACTTCATGTTCGCGTTAAAGGCGTTGATGACCCAGTCGCGATACGTCCACATCTCGCGAAAATTATCAAAGTGAATTCCGTGCGTGTCGCCGTAGCGCGCCGCGTCGAGCCAGTAACGCGCCCGATGTTCGCCCCATTGCGGCGCGGCCAACAGGCGGTCCACCACTTTCTCGTAAGCACCCGGCGATTGATCCTTCACGAAGGTCTCGACTTCCTCCGGCGTCGGAGGCAACCCCGTTAAATCCAGGCTCACACGCCGAATCAAAGAGCGTTTGTCCGCTTCGGAATTGGGCTTGAGTTTTTCCTGTTCTAACCGGGCGAGAATGAAATCATCAACCGGATTGCGCACCCACTTTTGATTTTTCACCGCTGGCAATGGCGCTTTCACCGGCGCGAGGAACGACCAATGCGGCTCATATTTTGCGCCGGCAGCGATCCATTTTTTCAACAACTCCTTCTGCTCCGGCTTCAAAGTCTTATTGACCTTCGCCGGTGGCATATGGTCATCGTCCGTCGCAAAAATCCGGCGCACCAGTTCACTTTTCTCCGGCTGGCCGGGCACGATCGCCACCGCGCCGTCCTCCAATTTGTTCGTGGCTTCGTTGGAACGATCCAGCCGCAAATTCGCCTTGCGCGCCGCGGAGTCTGTGCCGTGGCAGGAAAAACAGTTTTCCGAAAGAATGGGTTGAACCTCGCGGTTGTAGGCGATTTCAACGCCGCCAGGCTTGCCGGACGCCGCCACCAAAGCGGTCAGCCAGGCGGCGCAGGCAAAATAATGCCAGTTGTAAATTGAACTCATAAGCGTGGAACGCAGACAGTCTGGAGAATTTATGTGAATTGGCTACTACCTTTTTACGTTGGCAGGAATTTATTTTTGCTTTGGCCGCCTGCCCTCAATTTCATCCGCAACAACTTTTTATTACCCACCGGACATTCGTTCCGTAAAAACCAGACGGTGCCGGCTCCGGCTTGGTTTCAATCGAATCGCAACTTCATCCGACCACCATCAAACACCGCCGGGATGAACCAATTTGATTTCCGGTGCGGCGAGCACGCGCCATTGGCCCGGCGGTAACTCGCCCAGCCAGAGATTTCCAATCCGCACGCGCACCAGCCGCAGCGTGGGATGCCCGATGGCCGCCGTCATGCGCCGCACCTGCCGGTTCTTGCCTTCGACCAGTTCCAAACCAATCCAGCAATCCGGCACGCTCTTGCGAAAACGAATCGGCGGATTGCGTGGCGGCACGGTAGGGCGCGTCACTCCGTGCGCGCCGTCGTGTTGAACCAGATCAATTTTGTTGGCAGGCGGCGGCGCGCAGAGGACTGCGCACCCCACCACCTCTGGTTGAGGTGTCAAGAACCACGCGCGGCAGGGTAAAGTTTTTCGGCCTTGAATCATCACGCCACGCTGCAACTGGTCCAGTTCCTCGCGCGTCGGAATTTTTTCCACCTGCGCCCAATACTCGCGTTCATGCGCGTGGCACGGATGCAGCAGCTTTGCGTTCCAATGCGCCTCGTCGCTCAAAAGCAGCAAACCTTCGGAATCCGCGTCGAGCCGCCCGATGGCATATACATTCCTGCGAAATTTAAATTCCGCGAGCGGACGGTTGGGCGAACCGTCACTGGTGAACTGCGACAGCACGCCGTAAGGTTTGTTGAACGCGATGAGCACGATTGAGTTTCAAGGGTAAGGTTTCAAGTTTCAAGTTTTGAAAGCAAACCGTCATCGTCGTCATGCTCGAAAAGTTTTCGTGTGTTTCGTGTGTTTCGTGGTTAAATTTTCCGCGTGATCCGCAACATCATTTTCGACTGGTCCGGCACGCTGGTGGACGACCTGCCCGCCGTGTTAAAGGCGTCCAACTATGTCCTCACGCAGTCCGGCCAGCCGGCCATGTCGCTGGACACGTTTCGCGCGGAGTTCGCGCTGCCCTTCACGAAATTTTACGACCGCCACACTCCGCACATTCCGATGGCGCAACTGGAGGAGTGGTTTCACACCGAGTTCCGGCTGGCGCAGGATTCCGTCGTGGAACTGCCGCACGCGCGGACATTTCTGGAATTCTGCCGCGCAAAAAAAATCCGCACCTTCCTGTTGAGCACCGTTCACGCCGATCATTTCAAGGTGCAATGCCGGGGCAACGGCTTCGACGCGTTTATTGACCGGCCTTACACCGATGTCTGGGACAAGCGCGAAAAAATCCACGAGATTCTTGCCGAAAATAATCTGCAGCCGGACGAGACACTGTTCATCGGCGACATGGAGCACGACATCGCCACCGCCAAGCATGGCGGCATTCACTCGTGCGCCGTGCTGACCGGATACAACACGCTCGACCAGTTGCATGCAGCGGAGCCGGACTTGATCGTGGAACATCTTTCCGAACTGCGCGCCGTGCTGGAGAAAAATAATTTTCACCTGACGCCGGCGGCGGGGAAAAAAGAGGAAACGCCCATCCCGCTCGCCACCGTCGGCGCGCTGATTTTTAATTCCAACAACGAGGCACTCCTGATTCGCACGCACAAATGGTCGAACAAATGGGGCATTCCCGGCGGCAAAATCAAATGGGACGAAACCTCCGAGGCCGCGCTGCGCCGCGAAATCATGGAAGAAACCGGCCTGAAAATTTCCGCCATCGAATTCGTGCTCGTGCAGGACTGCATCCACTCGCAGGAATTTTACAAGGACGCGCATTTTGTGCTGCTGAATTACACCTGCCGTTGCACCGCCAAACAACCCGCCGTGAAACTGAACGAGGAAGGCCGCGAATTTCGCTGGCTCAAACTGGTCGAGGCGAAAAAACTGAAGCTGAACAAGCCGACGAAGATTTTGCTGGAGGCCGTTTTGAAATCCAAAATCGTAAATCGTAAATCGTAAATGTCGCAAATCTCCATTGTTGACCTCGAAGTATTTTACCGCGTCGGCGTGCCTGATGCGGAGCGCGCCCAACCGCAGCGTTTGCTGCTGACGGTGAAAATGGAATCGGATTTTTCCGCCGCCGCCAAAAGCGATGCGATTGCCGACACGATTGATTACTTCGCCGTCACCCAACGGCTGCTGAAATTCGGTGAGGACCGCGAGTGGAAGCTCATCGAAAAACTCGCAGCCAACATCGCTTCCACCATTTTGTTGGAGTTTAAACCGCAGGCCGTCACGGTCGAGGTTAAAAAATTTGTCATCCCGCAGACGCGGCATGTTTCGGTGACCTTGACCAAAAGATTCTAGCCGCCGGGGTGGCAGGGACAGCCGCGCGCCGCCCTGCCACGGCGTGGTGGTAGTTCACCATCTATGGCCCCGGCAATTTCTAACAACCGTGAAATACCTAGCCTGGCCTGAACGATTAAGTCCTTTGGGAATTTCTTTCGCCAGATGTTCAGTCATGAAACGGGTCCGGCTGGGTCAGCCCGGTATAATCGCCAATCACCTTCGCGTCATAAGGGGAATACAGCCCGTTCTGCGTCGTGTGCAGGTCGTAGCCGACATTGTTTCCGATCACGTTGCCGCCCTCGAGCGGCAGGCCGTAGCCGGCGTCAATCACCCCCGACAGTGTGACCCGGATGACGCGGTTGTTGAACTGGTCGCTGATCAACGTGTCACCATTCTTGAGCCGCACCGCCCGTGTCGGCAGCGGTGCTGCGACACTGGTGGAATCGGTGTCGGTGAAATATTGCCAGACGATGCTGTCATTGGCATTTACTTCGACCGCGCGAGAATTACCGGCATCCGTGAGCAATGTATCACCGTTTTTCAACCGGCTGGCGAACGCGACGGTATTAGCCGTGCCGCCGACCGTGAACCTCTTGACGATCTTGTCGCCGCGCGTGACCTCGATCGCCCGGTTGTTGCCTTGGTCCGCGATCAGGATGTGGCCGTTCTGGAGCAGTTCGGCGGAGTTCGGGCCGTTGAGTTGGTCGGCTTCATTCGTGTTCGAGCCTGGATATTGCCAGACGATTTTCTTTTTCAGGTTCACTTCAATGATCCGGTTGTTGGCCTGGTCGGTGATGAGGACGTCGGCATTTGGCAGCCAGGTGCATTGCACCGGCGTATCCAAAAGATCGGAGCCGGAGCCGGCCACCCCGAACTGTCCATATTGCCAGACGATCCTGCCTTTCTTGTCCACCAGCATGACGCGATTATCCGGCGCCCCGGCGGGCGCCTGCGGGATCACCCCGGCGGGAGTGCCGGTGCCGGCCATCAATGTGTAGTCCCCGACACGTTCGGCGTCGTTGACCCCGATGGGTGAATTGGCCGAAAAATCATTCGGCCCAAGTCCGAACGACCAGACAATCATTCCCGACGGGGTAGTCTCAATGACCCGGTTGTTGAACTGGTCGGCAATCAGGATGTTGCCGCACTGGTTGAACCCGCTTCTTGGTTTCATGTTGTCAGCGAGTGTTCCGCTCGCCAGCGCCAGAACGCCAACTGCGGTGAGAACGGAGCACCAGGCTCCGCTGGAGGTCAGAATTCGATTTTGTTTCATTTTCATATTTTTGTTTTAGTTTATGCCGGTTCGGCAACAGGTAGGAGGGATGAAACCCGAATATGTTCCCGGCGGAACGCCGACGAAGATTTGATGCCCGCAGGAAGAAAGCCCGGCTTTTATGAATAGTCCTGTCGTCCCTAACGGGACTCAAATGGAGGCGGGCACCACCTATCTGGTGCGGGCGCAGGCCATCGGCGGCAGCATGGGCAAGAGCAACTGGTGCAGCCCGCTCCCCATCATGTCCACCTGAAATGGCAGGGACGAACTGCGGCTCGCCCAAGGCCGCGCGGCCGCGCGGCCCTACCTTTAAGGTTCGCCATGACATAGGTTGAGGGTTGCGAACCAGAGCGATCAACCGTCACCTTTTAACCTTCAACCAAGTTGGATTTGCCCGGACCGTTTCCGGGCAGCGCGGGCGGCAGGCAATTAGTGGATTCTTCATTGCCAGCCGCCCTTAAATGTTTTTTCCCTTTGTTCCATGTGACCTTGGCGCATGGGATCAATCATACCTGCCCTCGAATTTCTGCCCATCCATCGTCTTCAATTTCCAGCCGGATTTGTCCGTAACGATCTTTGCCGCGCCGGCAGTCCGCGTGTAAATCACCGGAGTTTTTTGGCGCAGTAATCGTTCGTGCAAGGCGCGGCTCGCACGGCGTGTGGCGGGAAATTCCGAATCGGCAATCACGATGACTTGCGGCTGAATTGCTTTAACCAGCGCGGCGCAGAGCGGTTCGCCCTCTCCCGGCAGGCCGGCGATGACGATGTCGGCGCGCAAATCCTTTGTGCGAGCGAGCAATTCGCTTTGACTGGCGCGGCTCAAATCAGCGAGCAGCAGAATTTTTGTGCCGAGAAAATTTCCGCGCAGCACGAGCGGGCTGTCGTCGGCCTTGGAAAAATCATTGGTCGAATCGGGAAACAAGACCTGCCAGCAGCCAATCGTATCGCCACAGTTCAACAATTTGTGGCGCCCTTGCGGACGGCCACGATGCGGACGGTCACCGTCTTCAAATTCCGTGACCGCGTCACGATAGGTAGGCGAACGGAATTTTGCGCCGCTCGTCCACAGTTCGCCGATGCTGAACAGTTCAGCGAGCGGTTTGGTGCCGCCGCAGTTGCGCATATTGCCATCGGCCAGCACGAGGCGCGGCAGCGAGTTC
>ODAK010003163.1_pt1 | contig 17178 bp, 12 predicted proteins | sample 1539591 | NCBI WGS metagenome assembly ODAK01 (sample SAMEA3539303, study PRJEB22396) | soil metagenome | biome: tundra; feature: field; material: soil | place: USA | collected 2010-05 | depth 0.15 m
AACCACGGCATGTGCTCCAGATAATAGCCGCCTGGCAACGACGCCAGAAGCCCAAGACTCATCTCCGGAAACAAATGCGAGGCGCACGGAATGTGAAATGCCTCGCACAGGTGTCCCGCTTTCAGGAACTCGGTCGGACCGCCCATTCGTTGCAAATCCGGCATCACCACATCGGCCGAGCCCGCCTGAAGCATCGCCAATACCCCACGATGCGTATAAACGGTTTCGCCCGACGCGATCGGTGTGTCGAGCGCCGCCCGGATCTGAGCCTCACCATCATGGTCGTGGCAGATCACCGGTTCCTCGAACCAGGTCAGGTTCAGGCCCTCCATCATCCGGCCGATCCGGATCGCTTGTTTGACACTCATTTGCTGATTGGCGTCGACCATCAGACCGACGTCCGGACCGATCGCTTCCCGCACCGCCGCCACGCGCGCGACCATACGCTCCGGATCCGTTGGGCCGACACGGGTCTTCATCGCGCGGAACCCACGTTCGACGAACGATCGAGCCTCCTTCTGCAATTCGTCGATCGACGAACCCAACCACAGGCCGCCGCTGGCATAGGTTGGGACCGCCGCGCGACAGGCCCCCAGCAGATGCGCCACGTTCAGTCCCGCCGCCTTGCCCCGCAGGTCCCATAGCGCATTGTCGATCGCCGCGAGGCCGACAATTGAAACGCCTTCATAACCAAGAAAATTCAGCTCCTTCCACGCCCGCGCATTGAGCGTGCCGCCCAACCGCGGGTCGAGGCCAACGACGAGATCCTCCAGTTGGCGGATCATGTCGTGAATGACACTCAGCCGGCGATTGTTGATCGAGAGCACGAGGCCCTCGCCGGTGACGCCAGCATCGGTGTCCAGGAACGTCAGCACGCAGTCCGCCGAGCGGATCGAACCGAGTATGGCGGTCACGATGGGGGGATCGATCGGCAGGTGGACGATTTGGGTGCGCAGGCGGGTGATCTTCATGGCGGTTCCTCCATTGACGAGAGCCTGGCACGACATGCGCCGTCGCGGCTGCTCCAGAAGTTTTCAGTCGGCCCATTGCAATATGCCATTGACCCGCATCCCGCGCCGGCCCAACGATCGTTGCCGGATACGGGAGCGAAGATGCGCGCGATTCTGCTGGTGGCGGTCCTGACCAGCGCATTTCTGGGCACGGCGACAGCCCAGACACTCGAACAACAGTGGGAGTGGTGCCGAGACGATAATTCCGAACGCCTGATCCGCGCCTGTAGCGCGGTCATCCATTCGGGTCGGCAGACGCCGGACAAACTCGCGCGGGCCTTCTTCAACCGAGGCCGCGCCTGGTCGGACAAAGGCCTGAACGCGCGTGCCATTCCGGACTTTGACCAGGCCATCCGTCTGGACCCGGAATATCCCGACGCGTTCAATAATCGCGGCGTCGCTTACGCTGGAGAAGGTCAATACCAACGCGCGATCGAGGACTACGACCAGGCCATCCGGCTCGACCCGAATTATGCCATCGCGATCTATAACCGAGGTCTCGCCGCGCAGAGTCTGGGGCGCGAGGACGAAGCCGCCAAATACTTCGCCAGAGCCAAGGACGTTGGCCCTCGCCTGCTGCCGCCCAAGGAATGAGTCAGGGCACGATCAGGCGATACACGCGCGCCGCGGTGCCGCTGTAGAGCGCGGTCTTTTCCGCCGCCGATGCGCCGGCGGTGATGCGCTTGAACGCGTTCCACAGTTCGGTGTAGCCGCACGACTGTTTGTCCGGCGGGAAGTTGCTCTCGAACATGCAACGGTTGACGCCGAACGCATCAATGCAGGGCTCGACGTATTGCCGCCAGGCCTCGGCGAGCTCCGCGGACGAAGCCGGCACGTCGCGCTCGTGAAAATCGAAACCGAACGATGTCATGCCGATGCCGCCAAGCTTGACGTTGACGTTCGGACATTTCGCCAGCTCACCGATATCCTTGCGCCAATCAGCGACAATCTCCCGCCGATGCCCCGAATAAGGACCAACGCCGAGCACGCCGCCCACGTGATTCAGAATGATCGTGGTATCCGGATATGCACGCGCGAGGTCGATCGCGTCCGGTAGTTGCGGATGATACTGCCATGACTCGAAACTCAATCCCAACCCCGTCAATTGGGCGAATCCCTCACGGAACTTCGGTTCGCGTACTAAATGCGGCGGCACCACGCGGGAGACAAATTTACTGATCGCCGCACTGCCGTCGCTCGACACACCGTAACGAATACCGCGGAACCGGCCGCCGCCGGCCTTCAACTGGGCTTCCAGCACATCGCGCACGCGAGCGCCAAGGGTGAGGTCCGCGTGACCAATGATCGCCTCGGCGACACGGCACGGACCGTAAGTGCCCGACGCGCTCATCGCGGAGATGCCATTGACGAACTCGACCTCGCCCACGGGGGCCATCTCCCGCGGGCCGTCCTTGCGATACATCGACTGGCATTCGAGGAAGACGGTGGACACGATGTTGTGTCCGCCACCAATGTCGGCCAGTAGTTCCGGCAGAAAGTAACGTCCGCGCTGTGGGGTATCCCAGAAATGATGGTGCGGATCGATGATCGGCAGTTCCGGCTCCAACGCCTTCTCAGGCGGGCGCTTCGCCAGCCATGTTTTCAGGTCGCTATCGTTACGATACGCGAGGCCGCGGTATGCGCCTTTCGAGTCTCCGGCCATGTCCGTCTCCCTTAATTCTGTTCCGGCGACAACTTGTACATCGTCCCGTCGAATCGCACCAGGCGCATGCCCTTCATCGCCCGATAATCCGTCGGCGAGGTGCTAATGATTGACCGGATGACTTGAAAATGCCTGATTATCGGACGATTTTCCAGGCGCATCTCGAAGCCAGGCCCGCCCTGCGCGCGTTGTTTGAATGCCGGCGGTCGCTCGGATGCCTGGCGTTTTCCAACGATGGCGAGACCGTGCTTTGACGCGGCCACGCATCGGGTGATTGATTGGAGACGAACAGCAAAACCGGAGGAATTCCCCATGCAGCCAGGCAAACGGCTTCCCGGCAAGGTCGCCATCGTCACCGGCGGTGCCTCGGGCATCGGCGAGGCGACAGCGCGTTTGTTCGCCCAACACGGCGCGAGCGTGGTGCTGTGCGATGTGCAGGACGACCTCGGTCGCGCGGTGGCCCAGGAGATCGTTGATGACGGCGATGCCGCTGAGTACCGAACGTTGGATGTTTGCAACGAGGATCAGTGGATCGCTCTCGTCGCGGATGTCGAGCGGACGTATGGCAAGGTCAACATCCTCGGCAATATCGCCGGGATTTCCGGCCGGCCCGCCGGAATGACGGTGCAGGCGAGCGGGGTCATGACCGGCATGGCACTGGCCGAGCAGACTCTGGAAAGCTGGAACCGGATCATGGAGGTCAATTCGACCGGCGTGTTCCTTGGCACCAAGAGCGTCATACCGGCGATGCAACGGGCCGGTGGCGGATCAATCTTCAACATCTCGTCCATTTGTGGGATCGTCGGTTCGTTCGCCAACGCCGCGTATCACGCGTCGAAGGGCGCGGTGCGGATCTTTTCAAAATCCGCGGCACTGCAATATGCCAAAGACCAGATCAGGGTGAATTCGGTGCATCCTGGCTTTGTCGATACGCCGATGGCACGGCCCGGTTTGCTTGGCAACGAGAGCGGCAAAGCGCGCATGGACGCGACGCCGCTTGGACGGTTCGGCAAACCGATCGATATCGCAATGGGCTGTCTTTACCTCGCCTCGGACGAGGCGTCGTGGGTGACCGGCAGCGAACTGGTGATCGACGGTGGGATGACGGCGAATTAGGCCTTCATTGCACCTCGGCCACGATTTCAAACGACCGTTTCCGTTTGCCGTGGTCGAAGATATTCGCCGTCACCATCAGTTCATCGGCGCCGGTCCGCGCGACGAAAGCGTCGATTCCGCGGCGGACCGTGTCGGGACCGCCAACAATCGCGCATGACAGCGCGTCCGCCAGCATCGCCGCGCCGTAATGATCGATCAGCTGGTCGAAATCCGGGATCGGCGGAGGCAACCGGCCCGGCCGTCCACTCCTGATGTTCAAAAACGACTGCTGCAACGAGGAGAACAGATACCGCGCCTCCGCATCCGTTTCCGCGGCGACAATGTTGACGCCCAGCATGACGTTCGGGGCAGCGAGTTGCGCCGATGGGCGGAAGCGCTCGCGGTAGATCGAGATCGCCTGCATCATCATCGCCGGTGCGAAATGCGACGCGAAGGCGAACGGCAGTCCCAGGATCGCCGCGAGTTGCGCGCCATATGTGCTGGAGCCCAAAATCCAGAACGGCACATGCAATCCCGCACCGGGAACCGCCTGCACGTGCTGGCCCGGTTGGACCGGCTGAAAGTAAGCCATCAGCTCGACGACATCCTGAGGGAAATCGTCGGCGCCGCCTTGCAAATTCCGCCGCATCGCCCGCGCCGTGACCTGATCGGAGCCTGGCGCGCGACCCAGGCCGAGTTCGACCCGTCCAGGATGCAGCGCGGCGAGCGTGCCGAACTGCTCGGCGATCACCAGCGGCGCGTGGTTCGGCAGCATGATGCCGCCGGCACCGATACGGATGTGATCCGTTCCGGCCGCGACATGGGCCAGTGCCACCGCTGTCGCCGCGCTGGCGATCCCCGGCAGGTTGTGATGCTCGGCCATCCAGAAGCGGCGAAAGCCCAACGCCTCGACATGGCGCGCGAGGTCGAGCGAATTGCGCAGCGCCTGACCGGCATCGCTGCCTTCGGCGATCGGGGAAAGATCAAGAACGGAGAGTGGGACCATCAACTCAACATGGCATCGGAACGGCCGAAGTCAACGCTCACTGCGGATCCGGCCACCGTGCATCCTGGGCCAGATAGTGCGCCGAGCGGATCGCGATCGCGAGCTCCGGCGGACCAGCCAGCGGTGGCTTCACGCCGCCCTTCAACCCAGACAGCACGGCCCGCACCGCATGCACGGTCGCGGCGAGAATTTCCTGTGGATAGACCGCGAGCTTAACGCCGATCCGTTCCAGTTCCGCGTCGCCAGGCATGAAGTGCCGGCCCGCGGGAGAGGTCACCGACAGCGATGGTTTGCCCTCGCTGGCCTCGATCCCGGTCCGCATCTCCGCCTCCGTCTGAGGCGAGTCCAGGAACAAAATGTCGGCGCCTTCCGCCACGAACGCTTTGATCCGTGCCAGTGCTTCATCGAACCCACGCGACGTGCGGGCGTCGGTGCGGGCGAGCAACAAAATCCCTTCCTCACGGCATGCCTCGACAGCGGCGCGGCAACGCAGGATGGCGGCGTCACGCTCGATCACCAGTTTGGCGCCGCTGTGACCGAGCGGGCGTGGCCATTGCTTGTCCTCGATCAGCACCGCGGCGGCTCCCGCGCGCGCATAGGCGCGGATCGTGCGCTGCACGGCGAGGGCGTTGCCATAGCCGGTGTCGCCATCCGCCAGCCACAGCACGTTCGGCGCCGCGGCGATGGAAGTTTCGACCGCGTCACGCATCTCGGTGAACGTCAGCAGGTCCATGTCCGGCATCGCCAGACGCATCGCGGCGATGCTGGAGCCGGAAATGAAGCCGGTGCGAAAGCCGGCTTCCTCGATCAGGCGGGCACCCATCCCGTCGCCGCAGCCGGGCATGACCTGGAGGGCGGGCTGATCGAGAAGCGCCTTCATGGCGGCGGCCTGGGGACGCATGCTGGTTCCTTTCCGATGTTTCCCCGACGGTGGGGGAATGCGAAGTTGCCACGCGAGCGGCTTATCGGCCATCGTCCCCACCAGGAGGAAACAGGATGGCATTGCTGTCGGGTCTCACGGTAGCCCAGATTGGGGCGGGACTGGCGGTCGCGGTGAGCGGGCGGATGTTTTCCGACCTCGGGGCCGCGGTACTGTGCGTCGATCCCGATCTGTCGACGCCGTTGGCGGCGCACCTGAACGCGGGCAAGGAAAGCGTCACGGAAGATGCGCTGGCGCGGGCCGATCTGATTCTGTGTCAGGACCGCTCTGACATGGCATCGATCCGCGAGCGGAACGCACGCGCACCGATCGTGAGCATCTCGCCTTATGGCCGGACCGGACCGGCGTCGGATGATCCGGCCACCGACCTCACGCTGCTTTATGCCAGCGGGATCGCGCGGCTGCTGACCGGTCAGGTGGATGATCTGAACGAGGCGCCGATCCGTCCGGTTGGCGAACAATCCGCGTTCATCGGAGGTCTCGCCGCCGCCTGCGCCGGAATGCACGCCGTGCTGGCGCCGGAACCCGGAGCGACGGTGGACGTTTCGCCGCGGGAAGCACTCGCGACGCTGGCGATGACCGAACTGACCCGGGCCGGCCTGACCGGACGGCGTGGGTCTCGCAAACGTCTGACCGATGGCAACGGCGCCACCGTTTGCATTCTTCCCGCGCGGGACGGCTATGTCGCGATCTCGCCGCGCGAGGAAAAGCAGTGGGCGGCGTGGCTGGCGGCGATGGGCTCGCCGGAGTGGGGCCGGGAGCCTCGTTTCGCCACCAAAGCGGATCGGGTGGCGCACTGGGACGCGCTGCATGCGTTGATGTCGGAATGGAGCCGCGGCCACGACAAACAATGGATCGCCGACACCGCGCAGGCGGCGCATGTCCCGAGTTTCCCATTGCGTGAATTGTCGGAACATCTGACGTCCCCGCAGTTGCGCCATCGCGGATTCTGGCGCGATGCCGGTTCGATCAAGATGCCCGGAGCGCCATTTGGATTGACCCTGCATCCAGGCGCCGGTCCGTTGGCCTGGCGGACTTCGGGTCCGTTGCCGCTCGCCGGCATACGGGTGCTGGACTTCAGTTGGGTCATCGCGGGTCCGACCGCGACTCGTTATTTGGCCGCGATGGGCGCGGAAGTGATCAAGGTCGAGGCTCCCGGCCGCGGCGATCCCGGCCGCGCGACGGAACTGCACACCGCGCTCGGTCAGGCGAAAAAGGCTATCGTGCTGGATCTGAAACGACCGGAGGATCGAGAAGCCGCGCGGGCGCTGGCAAAGACCAGCGATGTCCTGGTGGAGAACTTCGCCACCGGCGTCATGGACCGGCTTGACCTCGGCGCCGAAGCACTGCGTGCGGTAAACCCAAATCTGATTTACGTTTCCGCGTCCGGCATGGGCCGCACCGGACCGGAGGCGAACGCGGTCGCCTACGGAACGTTACTACAGTGTTACGCGGGATTCGCCGGCCTGAACCGCCATCCCAACATCCCCCCGCGCGTCGGTTTCGCCTGGCTCGACCCCATGCTGGGCTTGATGCTGGCCTTCGCCACCGCCGCGAGCCTGTGGCGCCGGCGCACGAGCGGCGACGTCGCGCGGGTGGATTGTTCCATGATCGAGGCAATCCTGTGGACCTTGTCCGGACCGTTGCTGGCCACGCAAACTGGTTCTCCGGCCGTACCGATGGGCAACCGTTCCGACCGATACGCACCGCATGGCGCCTGGCGCTGCGCGGGCGAGGATGCGTGGGTCAGCATGGCCATCCGCGATGACGCCGACTGGCGCTCGCTGTGCCGCCTTGTCCCGGGGCTTGCACCGCTCGCAAGTCTCGATTTCAGCGCACGCGTCGCACGCGAGACGGAAATCGACGCCGAGCTGACCGTATGGTTTCAGGCTCAGGATGCGTCCGAGTTCGCAACGGCGCTGTCAGGGTCGGGAATTCCAGCGGCGACGCTGGCCAGTTCGGTCGACCTCGTCAACAATCCCCATCTGCGCGCCCGCGGCTTCTGGGACGCGCATGGGTCCGGCGTGGTGCCCGGGCTTCCGTGGCGCGCCTCATTCGGCCGAGCGATCGGACCCGCACCCGCGCTCGGAGCGGACACTGAAGCGGTATTGCGAACGATCTCAAGGAGCAACCAATGAAAGAAAAATCGCGCGCGTTCACGGCTGCCATCTCTGGGCGCGAGACCGTCATGGAAGGCGCCGACATGCGCGCCGTCGTGCTTACCTTGGATGCTGGTCAGAGCATTCCGTGGCACTACCATTCGACAATCACCGACGCGTTCGTTTGTCTGAAAGGACCGATGGTGGTGGAAACCCGGGCGCCCAGAGCGACACATGTGCTCCTCCCGGGCGAACGTTGCGCGGTGCCGCCGATGACCGCCCATTATGTGCATGGGCAAAACGATGAACCCTGCCAGTTCCTGATCCTTCAGGGTACCGGAGAGTACGACAACGTCCTCGTCGGGGGCCAGCCAGCCGGCTGAACGTCGCCCGCGCTATTCGATCCGCGCCAACGCGGCCTCCAGGCGCGCCGCCTCCGCCTGAAACGCCGCCAGCCGTTCGCGGTTCTCCTCGACGACCTCCGGTTTCGCGCGTGCCACGAAATCGGGGTTGGCGAGCTTTTGCGATACCTTGGTCGCCTCGGCCAGCGCCTTATCCCGCGCCCCCGCGAGACGCTTTCGTTCGGCCACAACATCGATCAGCCCAGAAAGCGGCAGCACGACGGTCGCCTCATCCAGCACCGCCTGCGCCGAGCCGGCCGGCATCTCACCCGTCAACGCGCGCACCTCGGACGCCCGCGCCAACCGGCGGATCGCCTCGATCCACCGCTCCGCCCGTGCCATCGTTTCGGGTGAGGCATCGCGCAGCAACACCGGCGCCAGAGACGACGGCGGCACATTCATTTCGGTGCGCACCGAGCGGACCAGACCGATCAACCGTACCACCCAATCCAGTTCCGCGCGCGCCGCCTCCGCGCCCGGTACCGTGACAGCTTCGGGCCATGGCTCGCGGATCAGCGTCCATTCATCGCCATAACCGAAACGGTGCCATAACTCCTCCGTTACGAACGGCATCGCCGGGTGCAACAGCCGCAGGATGATTCCGAACACGTGCGCGGCGGTCGCCCGCACCTCCGCCGCGGCAGCCGGATCGGCGCTGGACTCGTCCCCTGGGGCGAACACCGGCTTGGCGAATTCCAGGAACCAATCGCAGAATGTATTCCATACGAAACGATACCCGGACAGGGCGTACTCATCCAGCCGGTAATCCTCCAGCGCGTCCGTCCCCTCCGAGACCGCGTGTCGCGCCGCGTCCAGGATCCAGCGGCACAACGGCTGCGACACCGACGCCGGATCGAACGCCGGATCGATCCGCACGTCGTTCATTTCGCAGAACCGCGCGGCGTTCCACAGCTTGGTGACGAAGGCGCGATAATCCTTCACCCGCGCCTCACCCAGTTTGACGTCCCGGCCCGGCCCGGTCAGCGCGCAAATCGTGAACCGCAACGCGTCGGCGCCATAACGATCGATCAACTGCAACGGATCTATCGCGTTGCCCTTGGACTTCGACATCTTCTGGCCGCGCTCATCGCGCACGAGGCCGTGGATGTACACTGTCCGAAACGGCACATCGCCCATGAAATGCAACCCCATCATCATCATCCGGGCCACCCAGAAAAAGATGATGTCGAACCCGGTGACCAGCACGTCGCCGGGATAATAGCGCGCGAGTTCCGGTGTCTTTTCCGGCCAGCCCAACGTCGAAAACGGCCACAGCCCCGAACTGAACCACGTATCCAGCACGTCCTCATCCTGGGCCAGCGGCTCCGCTCGGCCGTAGTGCGCCAACGCCAGAGCAGCCGCTTCGTCGCCATCTTTCGCCACGAACACCGAGCCATCCGGCCCATACCAGGCGGGAATGCGATGCCCCCACCACAACTGACGAGATATGCACCATGGCTGGATGTCGCGCATCCAGGCGAAGAACGTGTTTTCCCATTGCTTCGGCACGAAGACGGTGCGGCCGGATTCCACGGCCTCGATCGCCGGCTTCGCCAGCACAGCGGCATTGCAATACCATTGCGTTGTCAGCAACGGTTCGATCGGCACACCGCCGCGATCGCCGTGCGGCACCTGATGCGTGTGCGGTTCGATTTTTTCGATCAGGCCCAGCCGTTCCAGTTCCGCCACGATCGCGCGGCGGGCGGCGAACCGGTCGAGTCCTTCAAGTGATCGGACAAATGCGGGCTGCGCGGCGCCGAACTCCTTATTAATGTCATGCGCCAGCCCCGGGTCAGAAACGATTGCTTCGTTGATCTGCCTTTCTGAAGCGGCCAGCACGTCCTCGATTTCCGTCACGGTGATATGCGCGGTTTTGTCGAGCACCGATGGCATGGGCAAATCGTGCCGCTTGCCGACCTCGAAGTCGTTGAAGTCGTGCGCGGGCGTGATCTTCACCGCGCCGGTGCCCTTTTCCGGGTCGGCGTAGTCATCCGCCACGATCGGGATCGCCCGCCCAACCAGGGGCAAAACGGCAAACTTCCCGATCAGCCCGGCCATCGTTGGGTGATTGGGATACACCGCCACGGCGGTATCGCCCAACATCGTCTCCGGCCGCGTGGTGGCGACAACGATGAACCGGCCGGATTCACCCGCGATCGGATAGCGCAAGTACCACAGCGAACTCCGCACCTCCTGGTTTTCCACCTCCAGGTCGGAGATCGCGGTCTGTAGCTTCGGGTCCCAATTGACCAGCCGGCGGTCGCGATAGATCAGACCCTCGCGATATAGCGTGACGAACACCTGCTTCACCGCCGCGGACAGCCCATCGTCCATGGTGAACCGCTCGCGTGGCCAGTCCAGTGAGGCACCCAGTCGACGCAATTGCGTGGTGATGGTGCCGCCGGACTCGGCTTTCCATTGCCAGACCCGCTCCAGGAACTTCTCCCGCCCCAAGGTGCGCCGGTCGATCCCCTCGGCTTCGAGCAGGCGCTCCACCACCATCTGCGTGGCGATGCCGGCATGGTCCGTTCCCGGCTGCCACAGCGTGTCGCGCCCGGTCATCCGCCGGTAGCGGATCAGCGCGTCCTGCACCGTGAACGTCAGCGCGTGCCCCATGTGCAGGGACCCGGTGACATTCGGCGGCGGGATCATGATGGTGAACGGTACCGCGTTCGACTCTGGATCGCAGGCGAACGCACCCTCCCGCTCCCACCCTTCGTAGAGCCGTGGCTCGATCTCGGTGGACGCGAACGTTTTGTCGAGTGGCATGCCGATCTCCCGCGGTCCCCGGGGAACTCCAGGGAGCCTTACGGATGCCGCGGGAGACGGTTCAGAGCAAGCGGTTCAGTGCGCTGCCCCGGTGGGGTAGGCCTCATAGGCGCTAAAATAGCGGAGCAGATGTCGCGGCATCGCTGTTTTATCGTCATGGCCCGGACGAGCCGGGCCATGACGGATAAGGGACCGTGCCAGGCGGTAGGTGCCGCTGTTTCCAACGCCCACGGGGCACACTCCTGTGTCAGCTCAACGGGTGAAGCCTTCCAGCTCATCCTTTGCCCAGGCGAGCACCTGCGGAATGGTCTGGCTTTCTCTGAGCCGCGCCATCATCTGGTTGTGGATGGCGCGGTTGTAGATCTGCACCGCGATATCCGGTGGCGCCTCGGAAGCGGTCAGGCTTGGTTTGGCGTTGTGCCATGGCCGCTGTGGATAGTTGTAAACGGTACCGGGCGGTGGCGCGACTGTCTCCCAGCACTTGAAGTCCAGCAGACCCGCATAGGGTGGGATGTCGTATCCCTCCGTCGTGGTGCAGCGTGGTTCGACCTGCTCGGGCTGCATAAGGTATTCTATCAGTTCCTTGCCCGCGGACTGGTTCTTGCTGAACTTCCAGACCCCCCAGAAGAAGGTCGCGGTCGGATTGAAGCGGCCCTTCGGCCCAGAGGGTGAGGGGATGGTCCAACAGTCCGCCGCGACCGCCGGCGAGTCGCGTTTAGCGACGGCCCAGGCGGAGGGTGGATTGAAGATCAGGGCGGACTTGCCGGAAATCAATGCTCGATTGTTCGAGGCGTCGTCATAGCTCACCGCGTCCGGCGGATAGAATTTGACCAGTCTTTGAGCGAATTCCAGAACCTGGCGCATTTCGTCCGATTGGAGCTGGAGGTTGCCTTTGATGTCGATCAACGTGGCGCCGAATGCGTGGAACATCGCCCCATGCGTGTCGGTGGCGTCGCTGTTGGTGCTGCCGCCCATCCCCAGCGCGAAGGTCATGCCATCCTTCTGGGCCAGTTCAGCGTATTTCAGCAACGCGTCCCAGGTCCAACCGTCCTGGGCGTCGACGTGCCCCGGTTTGGCCGGATACATCGCCTGTAGATCGAGCCCATTCTTATTGAACCAGCTGATCCGCGCGCAGGGCGTCTTGTTCTGTGTGCCGGAGCTGCTCGGAACCGCGATCCAGCCAGGATTCTTCTTCGCCAGGTATTCGGCGGTGCCGCTGGGTGCGCCATTTTTGGCGATCAACCGGCCCATGACGTCGTCGACCGGCAGCAGCGACTCCCACGAGTTATGCACGTCCCAGTTAAAGAAGGTGTACATGTCGTGCCCGGTTTTCGCCTGCGCCTCGGCCACGCCGGTCATCATCAGCTTGTTGCCGTTGCCGGTGACGAAGTCCGCCGTCACCTCCACCTTGTTCGCGGCGGCCCAGGTATTGACCTGCTTCTGCATGATGTCGTTTCCGGCGGGGACCCAGTGATCCCAGAACGCGACGGCCAGCTTACCGGCCGCACCCGCGGTGCGTATGTGCACCAATGGCAGGGCACTGGCGGCCGTCGCGAGCTTCAGCGCCTTGCGGCGTGACATTTTGGTTGTCGTGGTCATTGTCGTTTTCTCCCGATCGCGGTTATCGTCGTCCGTACGATATTCAAACCATCGATTGGACATCCCCGATTTGTTTGACGTTTGTTGTGCGAATTTGCTCCCTTTCGCCAGGTTCATGCAGCGGTTGGTCTGGATCTGAGGCCCGCGACCCACCGCGGAACGCCGATGGGCGAATTCGCGGGAGCCGGTAGCGCCTCAGCGGCGACACCAGGGCGCACCTGTCTTGTCGTCGTCAGCCCGAGATGGGTTTCCGTGGATATCATACTGGCACTGGCGGCGCCCGCAATGGGGCAACCAGCGGGCGGCACTCTTTTAATTGCCAGCAATACGGCAAATTGGCAATATGGCAGAAGTGTGCGGATAAGCGAATCGAGTCGCCCGATTCCTTGTGTCATTGGCTGTCATTGCCCGAGTGATACTGGATAAAATGTGTGCTGAATCAATGTATTGCAGATTGTTCTCGACAGCCTCTAGTAGCAGCGGACAAGAGGGGATGCATCGCCCAGATGCGGCGAGACAGTCCGGCCGACGCAAATGATGAGGGGGTCGGGCTGACAGGCGCCCTCAGGACATCGCGTAGAAAGGAGGAAATTGACGTAATCCGCCAGTGCATGGCGCAACGAAACTACGCTGTCGTGCCCGTGGCGGAGACCGAGTAGTTTCCGATCCAGCGGGCGGTCACGTTGTTCACCGATAGCGAGGTCTGCACAATGCACCATTTCGTTGATAGCCAACTTACCGTGGGAAGATTTCTGGTGCCGGACGAGAGAGGCCGCGGCCCCCGCGCTTCGACGAAATCCTAAATCCTTTGAGAGGGGTTGAGCATGAGCACGCTAACCGTTGGTCCCGGCGAACAATTCTCCACCATCGCGGCGGCGGTCGCCGCATCACAGGATGGAGACGTCATTGAGGTCGCGGCGGGCACCTATACCAACGATTTCTCGGAAATCACCACCAAGATCACGATCGAGGGCGTGGGCGGCATGGTCAACATGGTGGCTACCGTACCGCCGCCAAACGGAAAAGCTATCCTGACCACCGACACCGATGTCACGCTCATCAATATCGAGCTTTCAGGTACCGCCGTATCGGATGCCGATGGCGGCAACGGGGCCGGAATTCGCTATCAAGGCGGCAACCTCGTGCTTGACCATGTCTACATCCATGACAATCAGGATGGATTGCTCGGGGCGGCAGATCCAACCGGCACCATCACCATCACCAACTCCGAGTTCGCCAATAACGGCTCCGGAACCGGTTTCACGCATAACATCTATGTTGGTGCGATTGACACATTTACGATTACCGACAGCTACATCCATAACGCGGTCGTCGGCCATGATATCAAAAGCCGCGCGGCGAACAACATCATCGAAAATAACCGGATCGTAGATGGTCCGTCTGGCACGGCCAGTTATGAGATAGATCTTCCGAATGGCGGCAACGCGACTATCCAGAACAATGTCATCGAAAAGGGGCCGAACGCGCAGAATCCTTACTTCATTTCGTACGGCGAGGAGGGCAATACTTACGGCACCTCCTCGGTGTCTGTTTCCGACAATACGGTGAATAACGACGATCGCGGGGCCGCGGCATTTTTCCACGACTTCATCAGCACCAATAGCATTTCGATCACGGGAAACAGCATGTATGGGCTTACTGCCTCCCAACTTTACTCTGGCTCCGGTAGCCCAACAATCTCCGACAATACGGCTTTGACATCGGAACCAGCGATTGATACCTCTTCTCCGTACTTGCCGCCGTTGGTTTTCAAGTTTCCATGCTTCGCTGGCGGTACCCATGTCCTTACGGACATGGGTGAAGTTGTTGTGGAACAGCTTCAGGTTGGTGATCGGGTTGCTACCATTAGGACTGGCGAATTCCGACCCATCAAATGGATTGGGCATCGTCGGATCAATCTGACCGCACACCCGACGCCGAGAGTCGTCAGGCCTGTCCGCGTCGCGAAGGGCGCGATCGCGGACAATGTGCCTCATCGTGATCTGCTGCTGTCGCCGGATCACGCTGTCTATATCGATGGAACGTTGATTTGTGCGCGCCAGTTAATCAACGGGATGTCGATACGTCAGGATGCCAGCATGACCGCGGTTCATTATCACCATATCGAGTTGGCGTCGCATGATATCTTGCTTTCCGATGGATTGATGACCGAGAGCTATCTGGATACTGGCAACTCCCGTGTCTTCGACAACTCGACAGGGCCGATGTTGCTGCATCCCGATCTCACGGAGGTGCTTCAAGAGCGGTTCACCGGTTCGTGTGCTCCATTTCGCGTGGAAGAATCGGCGGTGAAGCCAGTTTGGCAACGTTTAGCGGATCGGGCGAAACTGTTGGGGTATGTGGCGGTCACCCGGGCGACGAATATTCCAGATTTCCGCCTCCTGGCTGGCACCCGAACGATGGCGGCGGTGCGAGTGAAGCAGCAATGTTACACCTTCATCTTACCACATGATGTCAACGAGGTCAGGTTGGTTTCTCGTGCGGCACTCCCAACGGAATGTCGTCCGTGGCTGGATGACCATCGGCAGCTTGGTGTGTCGATAAGCCGGATCACTTTTCATACCAAGGATGGCGTGATGGAAATGCCGATGGATCATCCCACCCTGACCGATGGCTGGTGGTCAACGGAATGCCAAGGGAAATCATTGATCCGATGGACCAACGGAGATGCGAGACTCAAATTCCCAGAAAGCGTGTGTGGACAAGCGGTTCTGGAAATCCACGTGGCTGGTGACATGGTTTACCCGGTCGCTCGGACTGATGCGGCCGTCCATCCTGGCCTCGCCCGCCCGATGCGAATTGCCTGAAGTGGGCCGATCTGGCGCCAGACCGCTTCGGGGAACCGGCGCCAGTCCGGCCGGTGGACCCTCGGCCGGCGCCACGCGCGGCGATCGACGTTCGGAAGTCCGTTTTCGCCGATCACCTGGTTTGCCTGGAGGACGGTCCAGCGCGGGGCAGGACAATCGCCTGATCCGAGGAAGCGCCGGGCGCCTGATCCGAGGAAGCGTCGGGGCTTTGTCCCGGACCCCACCAAGGGGCTCTACCCCATAGGCGTTAAATTCCTGCCGGACCGGATAGCAGACATGCGATCTTCGTCGTCGTCTGGAGTGGGCGAAACGGCGGTCGCCAATGCGTATCTCCCCCGGGACCGGCGCGCCGCGTCCGATCATTTCGCCGCCGTGCTGGTCGGTCAGCTCCAGATGGGAGAAACCGCCGCGTCCGAGGTCGTAGACCGCGTGCAGCCGCCAACTGGTCGTTTTGGCGCCGGGCTCGCGGAAGCAACCGCTGTCGCTGTCGCAGGCGCGCGGGACGCGCCCGGCCCAGAGCACGGCGGCACCAGGGGCTTTTCCCCCAGTTGGCGGGCCATCACGGCGTCCAGGAACTCGACCGCTTTGTCGAGTCGATACTTCACCGCCGGGTCGCTCATCTCGGCGAAGCCGGGCATCGTGGCCCAGGCGGCCGTCTCGCTCAGCGACCAGCCACCGGGGCCGCGCGCCAGCGCCAGACGCAGCAGGTCCGAGCCGTTGTTGATCTCGCGCTTGCGCTCGATCGCCTTGGTCCGCCGCGCGAGGATGTCGAGATCGAGATCGGCCGGAAGCCGGCGCGGTCGTTCGTCGAACCGGTCCGCCGGGAGAGATGCTGTGTTTCGCATCTGCCCCCAGAATCGTACCGATTCGCGCCGAGTCAAACGTTATTTTAACGCCTATGCGGGCAGGCCAATGCGGGCAGGCCAGCTCAGACCGCGGCGCGCGAGATCACCCGTTCGATTTCGGCGCGGACCAGCCGCTCCACCAGCGGCGGCAGATTGCTGTCGAGCCACGCCTTCAGCATCGGCCGCATTTCCTCGCGGACGAGGTCGGCGATGGTGGGACCACCGCTGAACACCTGGGTGCTCCGATCCGAGGTCAGCGCGCGGACGAGGTTGGTGACGGAACCGGCGGCCGCGTTGGCCGTCTCGATTGAGGCGATGCCGGCGGCGGACAGGGATGCGCTCATGGGAGGTGTCTCCGGTTGGGGTATCGGTGCTGTCTGAGGAATGGGCGTCGGCTCGGCCGCCATCGGCGGGAGATCGGTTGGTGGGGCGGGGGGCAACGGTCGCGGCGGTGCCGTCACGAAAGCGGTATCTCTGGACAGCGACGCTGGTCGCCTGATGAGTGGCGTGTGCGTTCCCGGCCGCGGCACCGGCACCAGCACGGGGGACACTGGCAGCGGAGGCTGAGCCTGTAGTGACGTCGGCGGGAAAGACCGGGCTACGTCCGGCTTCGCCTCCGGGACAACGGGCGGTTCCGCTTCGGCCATGAACGACGGTGCCAAGGCGGGTACCGCGTCCGCCGACATCGGCGCTTCCATCCTGGCGGCGGCGAATTCCGGTGCCGCCGGCGGCTCCATGGCTTCAGCGGTCGTCGGCGCGCCGGCGGAAACCCCGGATGGTTCCACATCTGAGGATGGCACGGGGGGGGATGGCACGGGCATGAAGATTAATTCTTCCGGCGCGACCGGTGCGACCGGTTCGACGGTGGTTACTTTGGCCGCTACCGTCTGCTCCGGTATCGGCGCGGCCAGCACCGTCTCCTC
>ODAK010003164.1_pt1 | contig 17176 bp, 16 predicted proteins | sample 1539591 | NCBI WGS metagenome assembly ODAK01 (sample SAMEA3539303, study PRJEB22396) | soil metagenome | biome: tundra; feature: field; material: soil | place: USA | collected 2010-05 | depth 0.15 m
GCATCCACCGGCGAACCCACCCAGCGATCCTCGATCAGATCGCCCAGCGCCGATTCTCCATCGCGGCCAACCGGCGTTTCGAGCGAAACCGGATCGCGCGAGATGGTCTTCAGCTTCTGAACTTTTTCCACCGGAATATCCATCCGGCGGCTGATTTCTTCGTTGGTCGGCGTGCGTCCCAGTTCCTTTTCGAGCTCACGCGAAGCCCGCAGGAACTTGTTCATGCTCTCGTTCATGTGCACCGGGATACGGATTGTGCGCGACTGATCCGCAATAGCACGCGTAATCGCTTGCCGGATCCACCAGGTCGCATACGTCGAGAACTTGTAGCCGCGGCGATATTCGAACTTATCGGCGGCGCGCATTAAACCAATATTGCCTTCCTGAATCAGGTCAAGCAGATGCAGCCCGCGATTGACGTACTTCTTCGCGACGGAAACCACCAGCCGGAGATTCGCCTCGACCAGATCTTTCTTGGCGCGCTCGGCCTCCTGCTCGCCATGACGAATCACGGTAAGGGTATGCTTCAGCGCTTCCAGCGATGCGGCGGCGCTGACTTCGCGCTTCTTGATTTCGCGCTTCAGTTCCCGGATGCGCGGCTGCTGCGCGACATTGTTCTTCGCTTCGAGCTTTTTCAGCTCGCGGTCCAGATGATTCAGCTCATCGACAGCGCGTTCGATTTCGCGCGTGAATTCACGCCAGCGGCTGGCAATCCACGGCACATGACGGATGGCGAGCGAGGTCTCGACCAGCGCCCGGTACAACTTCATGACGATCTTCCTGCGCGCCTTTTTGTTGCCCGCCGCAGCCACTTCCAGCTTCTCCTGGAGTTGAGTTTGCTTGCGGTGTGCGTTCTGAATATCGTTGAAGATGGCCCGGATGTCGTTCCGCTTCTTCGTGTCTTGTGGAGTGCCTTCTTCGATTTCGCCCCCGATATCGACCATATTGTCGAGATCGTCAGGGTTCTTCTTGAGCTGGTCGGCCAGTTCCACCACAGCGAGCTGCACCAGCGCGGAACGGCTGATCGCCTTCTGCATGCGCAGTTTGCCCCGTTCCATGCGGCGCGCGAGATCGACTTCGCCCTCGCGGGTGAGCAGGGGAACCGCGCCCATTTCGCGCAGATACACGCGAACCGGGTCATCTGTATAGATGGATTCTTCTACCGGCTGCTGGTGCGGGTGAAGGAAATCTGCTTCGGCTTCGGGATCGAAGAATTTAGTAGCTTCTTCTTCGAAGTTGATCCCTGCGGGCGCTTCGCGTAAAAATTGATCGTCATCTTCATGCGCCATAGCGAATCAACCGCCCTTCCGATAATTTCCCAACCGAACCCGTTTTTGCGGGTATGAAAAACAGCACGCCGAAACCTGTCATCATGTATTAATCTGTAATTTTGTATCGCCGCTTGAATTCTGCCTAAGGAAGGGTTAACGACCGGGAACGACAGACCTGAAGGCCTGCGAAACCGCGGCAACCGCACACAACTCCCGAGCTTCGATATTAACACAGGCCATCTTCAATCCGACCCGCCATTTGCGGGTTGAACGTTCCCTGACCCGTGTAGTATTGGATGGCGGCGCCCCTTGCCAAGTTGCAGAAAACATTGGCGGCGGGCGTTGGCTATACTGTGAGGAAGGAAACCGAAAGCTTGCCGAAGACGAGACGCAGTTTGTTCTATCTAGCCGGTTATCTAAGTCTTACGGGCCTGGGACTTCTCTTTGCGCCCCAGTTGATTCTTCGGCTGCTGTTCGCAAATCACGAATATTCCAGTGCGTTCGTACAGTTCTCGGGCGTGTTGATGATCGGCCTGTCGATCGTCGTCATGAACATCATCCGTTACGGGAACCGGGTCCTTTACCGCACCACACTGATGGCGCGGATCCCCATGTGGATCATGATTCTGGGGATCTACTTCGAAACGAAAGAGACCTTTTTTGTCGTCGTCCTTTGCGTTCTGGGACTGGGAATCGTCCTGACAGGAACGTTCTACCTGCAGGAACGTTCCAACAGCCCGCTCTGACTACGGCGGAGTCCCGACCTTCAGCTGGATCGTTCCCTTCGGAATTCCCGGTGCGGACCCCGGCCGGCGCGCATACCCCATTGACTGAAGCGACAGGGTCAGGGGGATTGCCGCTTTTGGTAATTCCCGGGAATCAAGGTCTTCCTCGTTCAAAAGAACTTCGATCCCCAGCAGCGCTTTGCCGTCCGGCAGTTCGCTTGCGTGCAGAAGAGGCGAGCCATCGTTGCTGAGCCATTGCCCAGCCGCAAGAATTGAAACGATCTCAGCCGCTGTCTTGCCGGCCGACGCATCTTTCATCGGGTACTGCACATCGACTTTCTGCCCAGGGTACATCCTGGCCAGCGTCAGCAAATCTTTTTTCTGAGTGTCAGTCAACTGAATGGATCGCGCGCCGGAGCCCTTTGGCAATTCGGTCAACTTGGCCTCGACAGCGGCCGGGTCGAGCTTGTCTCCCGCGATCCTGTTCAGAATACGAAGAATTTCGGCACTCTCCGACTTTAAGCCGGAACACGCAAAAACCTGAATATCGTCGCCGACGGCGCTGAGCGAACAGGGTGGTTTTTGCGCGGAAGCCTGGGCCAGGAGTAAAAAAAGAAGGGAAGTGCCGGAAAGAGAGAGGAGAACCATAAATTAAAGAAGCCGGGTCATCGCGTGGATGGCGCGATGACCCGTAATCGAGCGTACAACAACTGCCTGTCTAGCTGCCTGGCTGACTCTCTGCCGTCGGCCCGTAAATCGAGGGGACAACACCCCCTGCCATCCGGACGTAAACGGAGAACTGCCCCCGGTGATGCACGATATCAAACTGATTCGCCCAAAGAGCGTCCAGACGACGCATATCGTGCCCGCCAAAGTTGATTATCTTGTTCAGATCATCAACAGACGCGCTGGAAAGCGCTTCGTCGACCGCTTTGTGGTTCTTCCCGAGAACGGCAATGATCTCATCGAGGGTGGCAGGCGGCTGATTGGCAAACAACGAAAAGTCAATCGCGCCGTCCACTGCCTGCTTAAAGAAGAGTTCCTGATTCGCCAGAACGAATGCCAATTCCTTCGCACTGCGAGACTTCGGACTCGGCCTAAGGTCCAGCTTGTCCTTCGGGAAGGCCATCAACAGGTTGTAGGTCGTCAGGCACTCACGTCCATGAGTGCTTGCGAAGTAATCTTTTTCTGTCATGTGAGAGATAATCTCGCGATTGTCAGCCGGTTTATTGATTTTTAATGCGCCGAATTACGAAGTGGTAGGTCCCGAGACAACCCTTGGAGTTATCGCAACCCGCGGGCAGAGGGCCGGCAAGCAGATCCAGGGGCGCGGCGGGAACGTGGTTGCCGGCCTTCGGGTCAGCCGGATTGAACGGCGCGACGATGACAGAACCTGTTTTCGCGTCGACAAACGGGAAGTAGTAAGGCTGAATGTAGCCGATCATGCGGTCCGGGTCGGTCGGATCGAAATAGGTTACGAAGCGGGGCCTTACGCTGTTCGAAAAGCAGCAGGTTCCGTACGCTTCAGTTGACACCGGATTACCGGGAAAGCCACCTTGTCCAGGCCCAAGCGATCCGAGCCAGAAAAACGTAGCTTTTGCACGGATCATACTCTGCCAGTCGGGCAACCCGTCATTGCTGGACGCGATCCAATTGCCGTGAGCAGTCGTGTGCGCCCTGCCCAGTTCACCCGCATCGTCCGCCATAACAGTGCCGTCGGCGAGAAGAGTCGGCATCATCGGCACTTCCGGAGGAAGCGTGCCAGGGATGCTGGTGCAAAGTCCGCATACTGCCTGACAGAAGGCCAAATGGGTTGGAGAATCAGTGGCTGCGTCCCCGGGGCAGGGTCTCGCAATGCCGAACCAGGCGCCCACCGCGGAAGGCGCCGCGACTGCCGTCGTTCCATTTCGCAGGGAGAACGGATCTTCCCGCTCCTGCGCCAGAACCGAGAACGGAATGGCCGTGACCAAAAGGGCGGCTACCCACATCTTGGAAGTTCTTTGAACATTCATCTTCAACTTCTCCTTAACGTGATTTCTTTTAATTTCAGACAACGAAGAGCCTCAGGCCCGGATAAACTTCTTTTTACAGACGTCCACTTTGGTTTAGAATTCCGCCGACTTGGGAAGGCAGATTTCTCCACTTGCAACGAAAGTGAAAACGCCGAGGCCATTGAGCAGATCGAGGTTACCGATTCCCAGATTCCGCAACTGGCCGGTGGCTCCGACATATCTACCGGTTCCGCCAATGATATTGAGCACCTGTGGGTTTTCCACAAGGCAGGGAGCGAACGGGCAAACGCTGTTCACAAAGTTAGTCTGGCCGGGTTCAGTCGCCGGAGCCGGCGTGAAGATCGTCTGACCCAGCGTGATCACGGTATCGCCCGGAGCCAGCAGGAACACGTGGCGAACTGTCATCACCGAAGAAGGGCCCGAAGGATTTGAAAACTGCGGCTGAGTTACCAGAAAAGCCGTTACCGCTACAGTCGGCACGCCACCGAAATCGCCGGTGAAGAGACCAAGGATTCTTCCAAATGGATCGTTGGGAGCCTGTGATGCAGGCACGATGGTTTCCGACATCTGACCTTTTATCGTTCTGCATTTGGTCTGTTGTGCCTCGGCCATTCCCTGGGTACCCAGTGCAACTACGGCGGCGGCTATAAGCGCTTTGCGAATTACGTCTTTCATATGTTGTTGTGTTCCTCCTGTGATCAATTGGGTCAGACCAGTCGCAGGTTCCGATCACCTGAGAACGGGAACCGTCTCAACTGCGGGCGCACCTTCAGAGCGCGCTGAAGTTCAAAGAATCAAGGCAACTGTCGCATAGAAACAAACCCCTGTCAACGGAAATGAGCATCTCTCGCCAGCTCCCGAAATTTGCGCTTCAACTCCCGATCCGTTACCTCGGCCCAAAATGTAGTGACCGCGGGAGCCGTAATGTTTCGCGACCGTCATAAATTGATTCAGGGCCGAATTCACGCAGTCAAAAGAGTCCAGGAAAATTATGGCAAGCCAGGTGCCTCTATGTTAGAATCCCATCACAGTACGGTTCGGAGCTATTGGTACTGCTATTGAATTTGGGCATTTTCCAGATTTATTCGCAGAAAATTACATCACGACAGGAGGAGTCGAAATCAATGTCAAACAGACGCAGCATGCTGGCAGGGCTTTTGGGTTTGGGCGGGCTGGGTGCCGTCGCGAAGGCTGCCAGTGAACATGGAGACGCGGTCTACGCCAGCGGCTTGGCGTTGTTTTTCGCGCAGCGCGACACGGTTATTAATTTCAATGGCAACACCGGCGTCGGCAACCAGCTCGGCACGGTGGAAGGCACCATCACGGGTACCTCGATCACCAATTTCCAGTTCATCCCGACCTCGCAAACAACGATTAAATTTGATAATCGCTGCGTAGTTTCCGATCTGGACGGCGACTCGATTATTTTCGATGTGAACGGAACCGGTACCTTCCTCGTGCCGCCGCCAAGCGATCCCTCGAACCCGCTGGGCAATCTGATATCTCTGGGCGGCCCGCTGCGGGCAACCTACACCGCAATCGTCACCACCGGAAAATACGCATTTATACAGGGCCGGAAGTTCCCTGCAAAAATGATGGCCGTCAACGCCGTGAACAATTCCAGTGGAGTCCTCGGACAGGTTTACGTAGAGGTTTACTCCGATAGTGTTGGCGTGCTCGCCTCCATGATCAGAAGTGGTTCGATACAGCGGTAGAAATTTTTTTGTCCGAAGCCGGCGTCCTGCCGGCATCGACTGCGGGCAATCTTTCTTGTGTTTCCTGCTGCGAATCTCGAGCCGAACCCGCTGGAAGATGTAAGGTTCGCGATTCCAGGCACTCGGGTGCAATCGCCTCTGGTTTCTTATCAGGCAATCATACCGAGTCTGCGTTATTTTAGGTAGCCTCCCCGGACGAACACCGGGCACCTTCTGAGTCCCGCGAGCCTCGCCAGCTTCAGGAGTGCCCGATCACCACATGCAGCGCATTGTCATCCGGGGTGAGCGGGTTTCATACGGTATTCCTTTCGGTGCAGGTGATGATCCCGCCTTCACCCGGTATCGGCGAACTGTAGTGGGAAAGGTGAATGAATAATCGACCCGGCAAGTTCAATGCTGAAAGCCCGCAGTTTATGCGGTTTCCAGTCAGGATCATTCCTGGCTGTCTTTTGACGATGGCCATGTTTACCGGGCTTGCAGGCTTGTGTTCCGGCTCCGCATTTTCGGTTGCGGAGCTCGGTGCCCGCGCCGCCGGTATGGGTAACGCGTTTATCGCGACGGCCGACGACGGCTCTGCCTTATTTTATAATCCGGCCGGCATCGCATTCCAGCCTGGAACGCATCTGGAAATGGATACCGCGACCGTCGTGGGGCTCTTTCGCTTTACTCCTTCCTCCGTCCCGACCGGGCAGGTCATCCCGCCGAACGGCTATTCCTTCGCGATCAAGCCGCATTTTATTCCGCTTGCGAGCATGTCCTTCACCAAACAGCTGCCGAAGAAATTTACGTTTGGCTTCGGCCTCTTCACCCCCTTCGGTTTATCCGCCAATTCCACCAACTTCAACGACAGCGACCCTAACCTGACGAAGGTTCCCTCGCGGTTTGCAGGGACGCGCGTGCGGCTCGAATCGTATTGGTTTCAGCCGACCTTGGCTTATAAGGTCTCAGACAATCTCAGCGTCGCCATTGCGCCTACCTACGTTCACACCCACCTGGAACTCGAAGAGAGTATTCTGAACCCGCTGGACCCGCAGGGCGCCCTGAAGTTCGGCATCACCGCCGCGCCGACCGTTTTTCCCGGCGTACCCGTGAACGCAGCCGCCGCGATCATTGCCCGACTTCTCCCCGAAGGCCGCTCGCGCATCGCGGGCACTGCGAACTCCCCCGCCCTTTCGGCTGGCTTGCTCTGGAAAAACGCCATCGGCAAGACGAGCATCGGTCTGATGTTCCGGAGTCCGGTAGTAAACCATCTGTCGGGCAAAGCGTCGTTTGCTTTTGGCAATCAGCCTTACACGCTCGAGCAATATGTGGGGCCGAGTTTCCTCCCGAACGCCTTCCCGAACCAGGCAATCACCGGTTCGTTCCCGACTCCTGCTACCTATGGCATTGGATTCTCGAATTCGCAGTTTAAACACATTACTTTTGCCGCCGACGTGCGGATGCAGGATTACAAGAAGTTCAAGAGCGTGCCGCTCAATTTTCCGATCAACAAGACTCTCCCCGGTGACGAAAATCTCGGCCTCGATCCGACAAAAATCCTGAACTTCAATTTTCGTGAATCCTGGACTGTCTCGGTGGGCGCTGAAAAGCCCATCAATGAGACCACAACAGTGCGGCTCGGCTACATGTTTGACTATTCACCGGTTCCGGACCAGAGCGTGGGGCCCTTGTTTCCTGACGCCAATCGAAACAGCCTGACCCTCGGCGCCACGCAAAAGAGGGGCAACTTAGACCTCACGTTCTTCTATGAGGCGATGTTTTTCGAGAACCGGGTCACCAATGTAGCCGCTAATAACTATCAGTACACAAACGGCGATTATTCCAACTTCGTCCATGTGTTCGGCTTCGCGATGCGCTTCGACGCGACTGAGTTTTCAATAAGGAAGAAACACTAGCAGAATCATGCAGATGAAACTTTCCTACATTCTCCCTTTGGTTATCCTTTCCGCTGCGGGTCCGGAGCGTGCGCCGGCCCAGACGCTCGACACCACAACGTTCGTGGTGATGGGTGAAGGCCTGGCGGCCGGCATGGCGAATTTCGGCCTCAGCAGTGTTGTGCAGAGCCAGGATTTCGCGGCCCTGATGGCAGCTCAGATGGGAACGGCGATGGAGCAGCCCCTGATACAGCCGCCAGGTATCGGCGATGTCGTCGGATATCCCGGTCAGGAAGTCCAGGTGCAGAAATACCCGCAGGGCTCGGTTCGCCAGTTTTATCTCCCCACGGATCCGACCAAAGCCCCCATCTCCACACCGCCGCTTTTTGTCACCAATGTCTCGGTGCCTGGCCTGACGCTGGCCGACAGCGTTACCATGTTGCCGGTCGCACCCGTTGTCCAGCGGGGAAACATGAAGCAGACCGTGTTCAACATGATCCTGGGCAAGCAGACCGTGTTCAACATGATCCTGGGCATGCCCCAGCTGATTCTGAACAACGTGCCTTTATGGACGCAGGCTCAATATGCCCAGGCGCTCTTTCCGACCGTTACTCTGATTGAACTGGGCTATTACGAAGCGCTGAACGCGGCGGTAAAAGGCGATCCCACTCTGCTGCCCAACCCGGCGACGTTCGGCACAACGTATGGCGGCGTAATCGCCGGCCTGCGCGGCCTGCAATCGCAGGTCATCGTGACAACAATACCCAACCCGCTCGATACCGCGTATTTCAACTCGATACAGGCGTCCTCCGCGATCGTTTTCACCACGCCCTTCATTTTGCAAGCCGGCTACCAGATCTCTCCGCAGGATTACATCACCCGGAACGGTCTGATGACAATCGCCAACCAGTTCTCGAACCGGGGCCTGTCGCCTTTACCCGCGGGCTCCACCATGAGCGCTGCGACGGCCGCCGCAATCACGGCGGGCGGGAATGCCCTGAACGCACAGATCGTCAGCGCGGCGAAGAGCAATGGCGCCGTGGTTTTCGACCTCAACGCTTTTCTGCACAACATCAAGGTATCGGGCACTCCCGCAGGCTCAAAATCAGTGAACGGCGATTATCTCGGAGGCTTCTATTCCCTCGACGGCGTTTACCCTGGAGCGACCGGACACGCTCTGATCGCCAACGCCTTATTGACTCTTCTGAACTCCACCTACCATCGAACGTTTCCGCTGGTTAACATTCCGAATGTGGCGGCCGCGGACCCCGGCGTTCAATACCTGAAACCGCTGAACCGCCGCATGTATACCGCAAGTTCTCTCGGCCTCACCGGTCAGGGAATCTCCGATGGACGTGAGGGACGTGAATAAGATGTCCATGAAACGCATCGTTATCCGTCTTTGTCTTTCCTCTGTCAGCGTCTGCATTCTGGCCTTCCTGCCGTCCGCTGCATTTGCGGACAACGCTCAGTATCTTTTCGATCCGTTGCCCAAGCCGCTGAAACTGCCTGTGGGCAATGTGGAGACGCTGCCCGTGAACCACAACGGGAGCTTCTTCGGCGATCAGCTGCGCGCCGTCGATTGCAGTCCCGACGTGACGCCCGCCTTCCCCGGCGATACAGCGGCCCAGGAAGTGACCTATGGAACCTGCGGCAATCAGTTCTTCGGCGGATCGGCCATCGTTGACAGCCATTTGAGCGGCAATCTGACAATCCAGTTCTTTCCGACCGGCGCCACCACCGCGCATTTCGTCGTCACCCAGCACGTACTTACCGGCGATGACGGGGTCTTGCAGGCGCCGATGGGCTTCACCCTGCCCGTGAAAGCCAACCAGGTTTCCGATGGTCTGATCCTGTCTTCCGGCGACGTGGATCTGACCACGGGCTTTGCCGATCCCAACACCTTGCAGTGGTACGCCTCCTTTTCCAACACAGCACTGCTGGCGCTCGGAAATGTGAATCCTAAACTCCCGGTTCCAATCATCGCGTTCCCCGGGATTCGCGGCTTCGCGTGGGCCAATTTCACGCAGCGAGCCGACGGCCTCCTCGATTTTTATTTTCGCGGCAGCACTTTTCTGGCGCTTGGAAACGATCAGAATGGCGACATCGTGCGCTTCCCGCTTCCCTTCTGCGATCCAGTCGGCAACTGCGCGAGCATTCCCGCGCGCGGCACAAGCCTTCACCCGCATCTGCAGCTCTCCACGCAGGACTCGCTGGGCTACACACCCTGCGCTCCCAACTGCCCCGCCATTCCGACCAATGCGGTCCAGATCTTCACAGTCAACACCAGATACACCTCATTTGGTGACGATTTCGATCTCAATATCGCGCAGCAGGGCGGCAGCGCCCCAGGGCGCTCCGAATTGCAGGGCCGGATCCAGGTTCAATTCGGGCCTCAGGAAGGGACTGGCGTACCTTTCCAGATCTCTGTCATGCCGCCGGAAGGTCTCTTCGCCGACCCACCGAACAGCCCCATTCTCGGCGCCGGTTTTCGCGGTTTTCTGCTGGGCGAGAACCAGCAACTCCACTTCCCCCTGGTTACCTACAATCAGCACAAGCTGGTGCCGGTTTTCGCGGTTTTCTGCTGGGCGAGAACCAGCAACTCCACTTCCCCCTGATGACCTACAATCAGCACAAGCTGGTCTTTGCGGACGAAGTCTATAACCGCGCCGAAGGCATGATCGATCTTGCCAGCGGGCAGGTGGTCGGCCAGTTCACGTACCCGATGTATATCGATCAAACCATCATCGAGCAGTTGCTGCCTGACAATAATGGTCGGATCTCCACGGCCCCGTTCTTTCTCGTTGCCGAGCCCCCTTCGCAGGATCCGGGGGACACGAACTACGCGTTCTTCGAAAAGGAACCGAATGGCCAGACCATGTTCCGGGCGAATCTCTTCCACAAACGTTCGTTCGCGAGCTACTGCTTCCCGACCCCCGCGTACGTTCTGCAGCAGTGCTATATTTCGCCTATCGGCGGTACCGGCAACCTCAACATTTTCGGTAAGTTCCAGGCCGCGCATCTTCCGGACCCCGGCAACCCGGGCCCTGCTGTGATGGCTGACAACAAGACTTTCACTTCCTCGATCGGGGATACGTTCAGCTATAACTTCTCGGTCGCCTGCGACCCCGCCAACAAGCCGTTTTCCTTCGTCTACACCAATAACAATTCCGGCCCCTCCGGCGGAACTTTCACCATGAATCACCTGGTGTCCGTGAGTTGCACGAATTCGAAGGTCTCAACTGCCGCCCCTGGAAATTACGACCAGATCGCCATCACCGGTTTCGGAAAGTGGAGTAAAGATCCGGTGGTTGGCGCTACGCAGGCGGAATTGCCGACGCAGGAGAGGTTCCTGTCTGCCTCCATCTCGATCGATCCCGCCAATCCTTACGGCGCGCTCACCGTTTTCACCAACTATCCGGGTGAAACGCTTAAGCTTCCGGGCGCTATTATATTGCCCGGCGACGATATCGACGTATACCTTTCGACCGCGGAGAACAAACCTCCGACTAAGCCAATACCCTGATGCCCGCAGCCACAAAAACGATCACACAGACCGAGTTCTTTCCCTCCGTGAAGCCCCAGCGCATCTACGATGCGTTTCTGAACGGCAGGGAACACTCGAAGATGACCGGCAGCAAGGCCACAGCCGACGCTCACGTGGGCGGTAAGTTTACCGCCTGGGACGGCTACATCTCAGGCACCAACCTCGAACTCGATCCCGGTAAGAAAATCGTTCAGACCTGGGAAACCACCGAGTGGCCCGAAGGCGCTGAACCGTCGAAGCTCGAATGGACCTTCGCCGAAAAAGACGGCGGTACTGAAGTCACCATGGTCCATTCCAATGTCCCGGCCTCACAGGTGGATTCCTACCGCCAGGGCTGGAGCGATTATTACTTCACCCCAATGAAAGCGTACTTCGCCGCCTAGTTCAGGCGAGCGCCATGCCACCGCTCAAGCAGGGTATCGGCTTGCCAGTGGCCCCGTTTGCCCTTGCCAATCTCGACGGGCAGGGCGCCCGCTCATTGCAGGACTGTCTCGAAGGCAGGCGCGGCGCAGTCGTCGTGTTCTGGTCGGGCGTATGCAGCCACTGCGTGCGCTACGACGAATACTTCAATACGTTTCAGGCGCGCCATCCGGAACTGGGCTTTGTCGCCATCGCTTCACGGCTCAGCGAAACGCGTGCGATGATGCAGTCTTCGGTGCGCGACCGCAGGCTGACGTTTCCCATTCTTGTCGACGAAGGCGGAGCGACGGCGCGCCAGTGGTATGCGCAGCAGACGCCGCGCTGTTATCTGCTGACGCCCGATCGTACACTGCTTTATCGGGGCGCCATCGACAACTTCAAAATGCCGGGCGACCCGGACTACGCAGCTTACCTCGAGCCTGCGGTGTCCTCGTTCCTCGCCGGCGAACCCATCGCACGCCCGGAGACTGCCAGCTTCGGCTGCGCGATCGAAACCGTCTACTACCAGATTCCGGGGCAACTCTGAATGGTCCATCCCGCTCATTTCGCCCAGTTGGTTTTTCCGAGCCGCGACCCCAGCATCCCCTTTAGGGGTGTTGGCTGTAAGGGAGTCGGTTGTGCCATCGCCGGAACGGGCCACTAGATGCCACTTTTCGACGATCTCGCGAACCTTGCACTCACCGGTCTGACTGTCACCGGCAAAGCCATCAGCTCTGCGCAGGCATCGCTCGAAAGCCTTCTCCAGCTGCCTGTCCTGCCTGTCGACAAAGCGCCCCTCAACGGCCCGCCCGATCTCGACTACGCGGTTTCCGATTTCGCGAATCGCGCCGCCCGCATCGCTTACTTCACGCCCGGCGAAGTGGATGCCATTCCCGATGCGCTGCGCTATCTCGCGCGCGCCGCCAGCGCATCTTTTCAGGCCTTCGACTGGAAAGACCCGCGCAATCTGAGCCTGCCGCTGCGCCTTCCCTTCTCCGTCGGCACACTGCTGACCGACGCCGGCATGCGTGCGGTCGAAGGCGTGAACGCCATCGGCAGCCATCGCTATCTCGAATTCATCTGGTACGCCTTCCAGATCTTCGCGGAGTTCCCGGTCTACATCACGCTCGAATACAAAGAACTGCTGGAGCGTCAGGAGAAGTGGGTGGCGGCTCATCCGCGCGATGCCGCCGCGCGCACGGAACTGGGCAGAAGTTTGATAAAGACCGGGCGCTTCGAGGAAGCAGCGAAGCATCTCAGGCAGGCCGCCATAGACGATTCGTCTGTGCGCTCCACCGCCCTGCATGAGGCCGGTGTCGCGCTCTATTTTTCAGGCAGCTATCTCGAAGCCGCACGCACCGGTTCGGCCGCTCTCGACGCCAACCCCGCCAACGAGCCCGCCCGTTACTGGCTCTGGCTCGCCGCGCAGAAGCTTGGCGCCTACCCGGCCGAGATCCCCCAATCTCATCGCATGGAGATGAAGACCGGCTGGGCCGCCACTTCGATCGAGTACGAAGACATCGCCGCGCGCACGGGTCTCGATAAAACAAGCGGCGGCCGGGGCATCGCCGTGTTCGACTATGACGGCGACGGGCTTCTCGATGTCGCCATCTGCTGCGCGCACGGCGGCCTCAGCCTTTATCGCAATAAGGGCGACGGCACTTTCCAGGATGTCAGCATCGAAAGCGGCGTCTATCGTGCGGTCAACGGCTTCGGCATGGCCGCCGGCGATTACAACAACAGCGGCTTCCCCAGCCTCGCGGTCGTGCGCAACGGTTTCTACGGAGGCATGATCGAGCTGTGGCGCAACAATGGCGACGGCACTTTCACCGACGTCAGCGTCGCAAGCGGCATCTCCGCCTGGGCGGCTTCCTTCACCTGCTCCTGGGTGGATTACGATTGCGACGGCAAGCTCGATCTCTTCGTCTGCACCAATCTCGGCGGCCTCTTCGATCGCAAGGTGCAGCACAAGCTCTATCACAACAACGGCGACGGCACTTTCACGGAACGCGCCCAGGCGGCCGGGATCATTTCCCCATGGGGCGCTATCGGCCACTCCTGGGGCGATTACAACAACGACGGCTTTCCCGACCTTTTCGTCTCCAACGTCATCGGCCGTCCACAGCTCTTCCGCAACAACGGCGACGGCACTTTCACGGAGGTCACGAAGGAAGCGAAGCTCGATGTCTACGCGCTGGCCTTCAACGCGCAATTCTGCGATATCGATAATGACGGCTGGCTCGACATCGTGCAGTACACATGGTCGATCCACGAGGACACCATCTTCTCGATGCGCACCGGCGCAGCGCCGCCCCACGGCCATTCGACGCGTGTCTTCCGCAACAATCGCGACGGTACGTTCTCCGTAATCAGTCCGCAGCTCGGCCTCACGGAATGCTGGGGCAGTATGAGCGGCAATGCGGCCGACATCAATAACGACGGTTATCTCGACATCGTCCTCGGCAATGGCGGTCCCCTGGTCGATCGCAACGAGCCTATGGTCGTGCTCGAAAGCGATGGCCACCGTTTTCGCAACGTGACCTTCAGCGCGGGCCTGCCCCTCATGGGTAAAGGCCACGGCGTCAACTGCGCCGATCTCTTCGGGGATGGCCGCATCTCACTCCTCTGCGCCACCGGCGGGGCTTATCCCGGAGATCTGATGACCACTTCCGTCTTCGCGCCGAAGCACCGGCCGGGCAACTATCTCGCGGTGCTGCTGCAGGGCACGAAGAGCAATCGGGGCGCAGTAGGCGCGCGCCTCAAACTGACAGCCGCCGGCCGCGAGCAGTACCGTGTCATCAACGGAGGCAGCAACTTCGGCTGTCTTCCGCCGCAGCAACACTTCGGCCTCGGCGAACTCGACCGCGTCGACGCTCTCGAAATCTGGTGGCCCAGCGGTCTGCGGGAACGCTTCGAAGACCTGCCCGCCAACACCCGCGTGCGCATCGTAGAAGGCACAGCGGGATGGCTCGCCGGCTAGCTAGCTAGTGGTGGGGCAGACGCCCACGTCTGCGCCGGACCCCCAGGTCCGGCTGTGCGGGTGACTCACCACACCAGCTCACAGCAGCCTGAAGTTCACTTCAATCGTCGCCCGCACATTCACCGCCTGGCCGCCGCGCATGCCCGGCTTGAACTTCCACTTCTCCACCGCCTCGATCGCCTTCTCATCCAGCCCCATCCCCAGGCTCTTCGATACGTGAATATCCCGCGCGCGCCCCTCGGCATCCACGATCACCGAGAGCATCACCGTCCCGCTGTACTTCGCCTTCCGCGCTTCTTCCGAATATTCCGGGTCGACCTTCGAAATCACGGCTGGCGCGCTCACTCCGCCGCCGACCCGGAATACACCACCGCCAACGCCACCGCCTTCACCTGGACCGTAGCCCATGCCCTTCCCGGACCCCAGGCCGCCGCCCGTTCCGTTGCCCATCCCGCCGCCGGACCCCGTTCCATTCGAAAGACTGGAAAGCTTCGCCAGCGGATCGCCCCAGTTCGGCAGATTGTTCTGCGGCAGCACCGCATCCGGCGGCGCAATAATCGTCGGCGTCATCGCCAGCTTCGGCGGCTCTTTCACGATCATCGGCGGCGTGAACTGCTTCATGGAAGGCTTCGGCGCCTGCCCCTTCGACACCGGCGTAATTTCCCGCGCCCCGCCACCGCCTCCGCCCACGTTCTTCTGCGGCGGCGCTTGATACGGCTTCAGATTCGGATCCACCAGATTCACGGTGTCCACCAGCTTTTTCTGCACCGCCGGATTCGTGACCGTAATCATCAGAAGCGCGAACACCGCCGCGTGCACCGCGACAGAAATGTAGCGCGATTTCGGATCTTTCTCATACAAGCCCCAGATGCTCTTCACCGCGACAGGCCGCGACGTGACATCGAGCGGCGGCAACTTCTCCGGCCGTATCAGTTCATGCACGCCCCGATAGAGCGAGATGTACCAGGGAATTTCCACCGCCGCCGGAGCCAGCAGCCTCGCGATATGCGCATCGGCCCCTTCCGCCGTCATTCGGTTCGACAACCGCGCCAGCGCTGCCCTGGAATCGACCGCGAAGTTCTCCGCGGGCGATTCCAGTTCGCCCAGCCACGCATTCACCCGCTGGTGCGTCGCCACCACGCGCTCGAACGCCACCCGGCACTCGCCGCACCCGACCAGATGAGTCTCTACCGTCTGCCGCAAAGTGCTGGCCCCGGACTCTTCCAGATATCCCTGCAATTCCGCTTCGTTCAAACAGGCCATCATTCCGCCCTCCCGTAGAGGCTCACGTATTCTTTTTCAAACTGCGCTTTGGCTCGTGAAATCGTCACGTACAGCGACTCCGGCTTGGCGCCCATTACTGCCGCCATCTCTTTGCACGTGAACCCGCTGCTGCCCATCAGCAGCACCTGGCTCTGCACAGGATTGAGCCGCGCCATCACCGTTCGCACGCGCTCCCGCTGCTCTTCCGCCAGCAACTCATACAGTGGATTCCCCGCCGTCTGCGCCGCGGCATTCTCCGCCTGCGCCCGCTCCTCACGTCGCACCCGCCGCGTATTCGCCCGGATCGCATCCAGCCCCAGATTGATCCCCGTCCGAAACAACCACCCCACCGGATTTTCAGCCGGGATATCTTCCCGCCTGTGTTCATTGAGATGCTGGTGCAGCCGGTAGAACGCATCCGCCGCCAGCTCTTCCGCCTGCCCTGGATTCCCCACCAACCGCAGCAGCGTCTTCACCAGCCGCGGATAATGTTCCATAAAGAGCTGCTCAAAACCGGCATCCGCCCCCGGCCGAGCGCTCAAATGCGGTGCCTCTTGTATTTGCTGCACATCTGTTAAACGTCGCGCGAAGCAAAAACCTAACAGGAATTCCCAGGGGGTGTCGGGTGGGGCAGACAGTTTCCTGCTTTCAACAACATCGGGCTAGAATGAGTTAGCGGAACCAAATGAATTCCCAGCTTATCGGGCAGAACACGGAAGCAGGCATACTGGCCCGTTTGATCCAGACCCGGCACGACGATTTGTCTCGTGACGCAGCCAATTATCTTCTTTCGCTGCGATTCGACGACAAAGACATGCGGCGGATGAATGAACTGACCGAGTTGGCCAGGAATGGGACGCTTACGTCCGCCGACGAAGCTGAACTCGACAGCTACATTCATGTAAGCAATCTGCTTGGTGTCATGCAGTCCAAAGCCAGACAATCTCTACGCGCGCTGGAAGCATAGCGCTCCGTGCATCCCGACATCGTTCGACGTGTCCGGGAACGGGCGAATGACCGTTGCGAGTACTGCCAACTGCCGTCGGCGCTACATCCCGCGCCCCTCCATCTCGACCACGTCATAGCCAAACAGCAGGGGTAAGCAGTCTCGGCCATCTGGCTCTTGCCTGCATTCACTGCAACCGCTACAAGGGCCCAAACCTAGCCAGGCATCGATCCCGAAACCGGAACACTGACGCGGCTGTTCCATCCGCGCACTGACGACTGGAACGTCCATTTTCAGTGGAACGGCAGCGAAATACTGCCCCTGAGCCCGATTGGCCGCGTCACCGTTCTTGTGCTTTTCGTGAATGACCCGGAACTCGTCTGGCTGCGATCGACACTGGCGGCCGAGAAGCCTGCCCGCCCACGTTAGACCCTCACATCCAGT
>ODAK010003165.1_pt1 | contig 17172 bp, 16 predicted proteins | sample 1539591 | NCBI WGS metagenome assembly ODAK01 (sample SAMEA3539303, study PRJEB22396) | soil metagenome | biome: tundra; feature: field; material: soil | place: USA | collected 2010-05 | depth 0.15 m
GCTTGCAGTATTGGCTCTCGAAGACGTCCAGATGGAATGACCGCTGCCAGCCTCCGGGGGAAAAGGTGGTTTCCAGGTTCAATTCCTCCTGGGGGTTGGTGGAGCCGTCGCAAGGCAAGCGGCTGGCGATACGCACGCCTTGGACGCGGTCCACAAGGTCCTCGGCGCGGTGGGACCGGGCGTACACGCCGGCTCCGAGCCCCAGAACGGCCAGCGAGGAGAGGGCAATGGAAGGTCGGATCATGCAGCGTCTATTTTAGCTTAGCTCTTGCTTTCGGTGCAGTCGTCTTAGGGCGGACGTTCTCGACAGTTCTCAACGTGCAGTGTCCGCACGTGCGCCACGTGCGCCCATGGGCCACATGGGCCTTGCGCCCGCGGATGATTCGGAATAGAATGTTCGAAACTCGCAAGCAATTTGGAACTCGCGGATCAAGGGAGGAAGTCTCCGATGCACGTTCGAAAGACGATCGCATTTGTTATGGTTTTCATGGCGGCATGCCTCGCCGCCATCGCTCCGCTTTACGGCCAGAACAGAGGTTCGATCACCGGAACGCTCCGGGACGCCACGGGCGCTGTGCTTCCCAACGCCGAAGTAGCGGTCACCGACGTCGGCACCGGCGTCACTTTGAAGACGGCCACCAACGCCAGCGGCGACTATCTGGTGGCGGGCCTGCCTGCGGCCACCTACAACCTGAAGATCACAGCCACCGGCTTCAAGGCCTTCGAGACCACTGGCATCGTTTTGCCCGTTGGCGAGAAGGCGCGCGTCGACGCCACGCTGGAAGTTGGCCAGATCACCAGCGAAATTAGCGTCCAGGGCGCGGGCGTGGCGCAGGTAGAGACCCAGTCCTCGGAACTGTCGGGTGTGGTCACCGGAAAGGAGATCAGCCAGCTTGTGCTCAACGGCCGCAATTTCACGCAACTGATCACGCTGGTCCCCGGCGTCAGCAACCAGACCGGGCAGGATGAAGGCGTGGTCGGCGTCGCCGGCAATGTGTCCTATAGCGTCAATGGCGGCCGCGTCGAGTACAACAATTGGGAGATCGATGGCGGCGACAATATGGACAACGGAAGCAACGACACATTGAACGTCTACCCCAACGTAGATGCCATTGCCGAGGTGAAGGTGATGACGTCCAACTACGGCGCCCAGTATGGAAGAAACGGATCGGCGACCATCGAGACGGTGACGAAATCGGGCACCAAGGACTTCCATGGAGACCTGTTCGAATTCCTCCGGAACGACGACTTCAATGCGCGGAACTACTTCTCATACACAGCGCCGCTGGTGCCCGAGTACAAGAAAAACGACTTCGGCGGCACCATTGGCGGTCCGGTGTATATTCCGGGTCTCTACAACACGAAAAAAGAGAAGACGTTCTTTTTCTTTTCCGAGGAATGGCGCCGGGAAATTGTCCCCGCCGGAATATTCACTGGGCAGGTTCCCTCCGCGCAGGAGCGCCAGGGCAACTTTTCGGACGTTTGTCCCGAGCCCAACGGCAGCATGGCCGATTGTCCAATGAACCCTGCGACGGGGATGCCTTATCCGAACAACACCGTTCCGGTCGATCCCAACGCCAAGGATCTGCTGGCGCTGCTGCCGGCGGCCAACCTGCCCAACAACTACTACAGCGCCTCGCCCGCTCTGCCCACCCACTGGCGGCAAGAACTGTTCCGCATCGATCAGAACTTCAGCGACAAGCTGCGCATGTTCTTCCGCTATATTCACGATTCGTGGACTCAGACCGAGCCGACACCCGAGTGGGGCAACGGCGCTTCGTTCCCCACCGTGCAGACCAACTTCGTGGGACCCGGCGTGAGCCTGGTGGCCAATCTCACGGCGAATGTATCGCCGACTCTGCTGAACGAATTCACGTTCAGCTACACAACGGATCACATTTTCCTGAATGCCATCGGCCCGACCGCGCGCCCGTCCGACTTCACCATGACCGGCCTGTACAACAACGGATTCGGCGGACTCATGCCGGCCGTTGGTGTAGCGGGCGGCATCAACTACGATACCGGCGGCTTCTCGCTTGATACCGGCTACTTCCCCTGGAACAACGCGAATCCCACCTATACCTACAAGGACCAGTTGACCAAAATCATTGGGGGACACAACCTGTATTTCGGCGTCTACGTGGTAGCGGCCGAAAAGAACGAGATGAACAGTCCGTACATTCAGGGAGTCGTGGGCTTCGACAATACCGATACGTCCATCAGCACCGGCAATGCATTCGCGGACATGCTGACCGGTCAGATTGCGAGTTACTATCAAGCCAATCTCAAGACCAAGTACTACAATCGGTACAAGGTCGTGGAGCCGTATTTCCAGGACGATTGGCATGTCACCAAGAGGCTCACCTTGAACCTGGGGATGCGCCTGAGCATGTTTGGAACTTACCGCGAGAAGTACCATCAAGCGTATAACTTCGAACCGTCCGCATACCAGCTTTCCGCGGCGCCTCAGCTCGATGTCACCGGATCGGTTACCGGGCAGTCCGGCGCGATTATTCCGAATACCGGTAATCCCTATAACGGACTAGTGCAGTGCGGCGTGAACGGCGTCCCGGCGGGCTGCATGAAAGGCCACTTATTCAATCCCGCGCCGCGCATCGGGTTCGCTTTCGATCCGTTCGGAAATGGCAAAACGTCTATTCGCGGCGGTTATGGCATATTCTACGAGCACACCAACGGCAACGAAGGAAACACTGAATCGCTGGAAGGCAGCGCGCCTTTGGTGCTGAGCTCGACGCAGTACAACATCTCCGGCTACACGAACATCGGTGGCGGCGGCGTGTTGTTCCCGCTGGGTGTCACGGCGATTCCCACGCAGGCGATCTGGCCTTACGTGCAGCAATGGAACGTCAATATCCAACGCGAGATCATGAAGGATACGGTGATGACCGTGGCGTACGTGGGCAGCAAAGGCTCGCACCTTTCGCTGCAGCGCGACATCAATCAACTGTACCCCATTACTGCGGCGCAGAATCCTTATCCCGCGGGGCAGGCCATGCAAGGCCCGACAACCGGAAATCCGGGCGATTGCAGTAACGGCACGGTGAATGGAGTGGCGCCGACGGGCGCCGCCGCTAACCAGTTCGCGGTCGCCTGCGGAGGCATTCCGGACTTCTACCGCCCCTATCAAGGGTACGGTTCCATCACGTCCCTGGAGCCGCAGGCGAATTCGATTTACAACGCTCTCCAGGCTTCGGCCCACCGGCATGTGGGCCGGCTGAGCCTCGACCTGTCATACACCTGGAGTCACTCCCTCGACGACTCGTCGGATCGTTACGACGGGAACTTCGTGAACGCGTACGACCTCGCCCTGACACGCGCCAGTTCGAATTTCGACCAGCGCCAGATCTTAAATGTCGGCTATGTCTACGACCTGCCGTTCTTCACGAATCCAGGGTTGTCCCACACTCTGTTCGGCGGGTGGGAGATTTCCGGGATCACCACTTTCCAGACCGGCACGCCGTTCAGCGTAGTCGATGGCCTGTATAACGCCGGCGTCGGAAATGGCACCGGAATCGGATCCTACCTCGACCAGATCGGCAATCCCAATGCCGTGCCCAACGTGACTCCCAGCCCTGCCGGCGTGTATGGGCCGCTGTTGTTCAATCCGGCGGCTTACGCCGCTCCGCAAGGCCTTAGCTTCGGCACCGTGGGACGGAATTCGTTGAGCAACCCGAACCGCACAAACTTCGACATGGGCCTGTTCAAGCGCTTCGCATTCAACGAAGCGCGCGCCCTCGAGTTCCGCGCGGAGGGCTACAATGTCTTCAACCACACGCAATGGAACGGCGTCAACGGCGGGACCAGTTGCTTCGGCGCGAATTTCTCGGCGGGCGATCCGAGTTGCTACGACAACAACAACTTCCTGCGGGCGGCCGGCGCGCATAACCCGCGCATCCTGCAACTCGGCATGAAGTTTATTTTCTGATCTGTTTTCCGAACGAGCGGCCTCTCGTCCCAGGCTGTTATTCTGGCCGTATGGACGAGGAGCAGCTCCGGCGATTGTTCGAGCAGGTGCGCGAGGGCGCGGTGGATGTGGACAGCGCGCTGCACCGTCTGCGCCACATGCCATTCGAAGACCTGGGCTTCGCCAAGGTGGACCACCATCGTGCGTTGCGCCACGGCATGCCGGAGGTGATCTTCGGAAAAGGCAAGTCGCCGGAGCAGATCATCGCGATAGCGGGGAGCCTGCTCGAAAACGCGCAGAACGTGCTTATCACGCGGGCGGACGCGGAGACCGCCGCGCGTGTGGGGGAGCGCTTCGACTGCGCCGAATACTTTCCGCTTTCGGGCGCCATCCGTTTCTGGCGCGACAAGACCGTTCGCGGCAAGGGCAAGATCGCCGTGGTGAGCGCCGGCACCAGCGACATTCCGGTGGCTGAAGAAGCGCAGGTCACCGCCGAAGTCATGGGCAACCAGGTGGACACCATCCACGACGTGGGCGTGGCCGGCATACACCGCCTGATGAGCCATGAGGCGCGCCTGACCGAAGCGCGCGTGGTGGTGGTGTGCGCCGGCATGGAAGGGGCGCTGCCCAGCGTCGTCGGCGGAATGGTTTCGTGCCCGGTGATCGCGGTTCCCACCAGCATCGGCTACGGCGCCAGCTTTCACGGCCTGGCCGCGTTGCTGGGGATGCTCACAAGCTGCGCCAGCAATGTGGCGGTGGTCAATATCGACAACGGGTTTGGCGCGGGGTATGTAGCCAGTCTGATCAACCGCGTGTAAGACAGGCCTCCTGGCCTGTCTCGCCGGCTTTCAGCCCGCGCCGGGCGGCTTGCGATTGTGCCAGTCCGTGCGGCTCTGGAACTGTTTGCCGATGGCGAGCAGGGTATTCTCGGTAAACGGCGACCCCGCCAATTGCAGGGCCACCGGCAGATTGCCCGCAAATCCGCAGGGCAGCGAAAGCGCCGGCATGCCGGCCAGATTGCCCGCCGGAATCAGAGCCGTGAGACCGGCATCCTTCGGCCTGGCGCGATCCGGACGATGGTCCAGCGGCTCGTCGATTTTCGGCGCGAGACCCAGGCGGCCCGGTGTGAGCAGCACATCCACATCGCCGAAAAGCTTGAAAACCGCCTCTTGCGCCAGCCTGCGGACCCGCATGGCTTTTAGATAGACGTTGGCGGGGATCTCCAGCCCGGCTTTCAATCCGGCGATCTGCTTCTGATCCGCCAACTCGTCGACCTTGCCGCTGGCGATCAAAGGCTCGAACACCGATGCCGCATCCACGGAAAGAATCGCGCCGACGATCGACCCATAGGGAAAGTCGGGCAGCTTGGTTTCCACCATGGTGGCGCCCAGGCCGCGCATGGCTTCCAACGCCTGCTGAAAGGCCGGGCGCGCAGTTTCATCCGGCCACTCGCTGAAATCCGCCGGCGCGAAGCCGATGCGCAGTTCGCTCATCTTGCGCGCGTATTGCGGAGTGTAATAGAAGCTCTTGCCGGCCGATCCCGGATCGCGGCGGTCGCCCCCGGCAATGGTCTCCAGCACCAAGCCGCAGTCTTCGGCGGAACGGCATAACGGCCCCAGCTTATCCAGGGTCCAGGAGAGGGGCATGGCGCCGTAGCGGCTCACCAGGCCGTAGGTCGGCCGCAGTGCGGTCACGCCGCAAAACGCCGCCGGGGTGAGGATGGAGCCCGACGTCTCCGAACCGATGGCGAACGGCACCAGGCCGGCGGCCACGGCAATTGCGGAGCCGCTCGACGAGCCGCCGGACCAGCGAGTGCGATCCCAAGGGTTCAGGCCCGGACCGGTCAGCGATGCCGAGGCGTAACGGTAGCCAGGTCCGCCGGCCAGTTCCACCATGGCCAGTTTGCCCACCAGCGGCGCGCCGGCGCTCTCCAGCTTCTGAATCACGGTGGCGTCGTAATCGAAGACCTGCGCGGCGTAGGGGCGCGCGCCCCACGCGGTAATCTGTCCGGCCACGCTCAGCAAATCCTTGGCGCCGTACGGGACGCCTTGCAGCGGGCCGCGCAACCGGCCGCGCTTGATCTCGGCGTCCACGGCTTTCGCCTGGCGAATGGCCCGCCCAGTGAGGGGCAGCGCCAGCGCATTGTAACGCGGACCGAGGGCTTCCAGGCGCCTGCCAAAGGCACGCGCCAGATCCAGCGCGGTTACTTCCTTCGCGCGCACCATGCGATTCAACTCGGAGATGCCGGCGAAGAAGATCTCGCTGCCCAGTTCCGCCATGACGCCTCAAGCGGTGAAGTGGAAGGCCGGCTCGGCCTCGATGGAGACCTGCACCTTTGCCCAGGCCGCTGCCAGAGTCTCGGCGGTGCGCTGGTTCTGTTCCCGCGCGGCCTGCAGCTCTCCGGCCGCGGTGGACGGCGGGGGCGGTGGCGCCTGCGCAGCCGCAGCGGTGGCCAACATGGCGCCAGCCAGTTGGCGGCGGGTCATCCGGCCGGGCGCCGGGCGCTTGGTGTGGGGTGCTGGATTCTGGTTTTTCATGTCATGCAACTCAAGGCTTCCAGGGCGGCCTTCTCCATCACGGAGCGCGGCGCCTGCTCGCCGGTCCAGGTTTCGAACTGCCGCACCGCCTGCTCGATGAACATCTGCATGCCGCGGATGACGGTCTTGCCCTGCTCGCGGGCGCGCCGCGTCAGCTCCGTTTCGAGCGGATTGTAGACCATGTCGAACACCACGTCGGCGGGAATGCGGCCGTTGAAAAAGCACTCGTTGACGTGCGGGTACATGCCCAGCGGCGTGGCATGGACCAGGGCGTCGAAATAGCGCTCCGTAAGCTGCTCGGCGAGCAGCGCCTCGGCGCCGCAGATCTTGGCCAGCGACCGCACGCGGTCGGCATTGCGGCCCACCAGTGCGATGCGCGCGCCGGCATCGGAGAGCGCGCAAGCCGCGCTGCGCGCCGCGCCGCCATTTCCCACGATCAGCACGGAAGCGTTGTGCAGGCGCATCTGATGCGCCAGCGGCACGGTAACGCCCGGAGCGTCGGTGTTGGCGCCGCGCCATTTGCCGGCCTTGCGCCACACGGTGTTCACCGCGCCGATGCGGCGCGCCAGCGGGTCCACGATATCCAGGTAGCGCAGGATCTTCTGCTTGTGCGGAATTGTCACGCTGAAGCCCGCCACCGGCAGGCGCTCGGCCAGCCCGAAGAAATCGCGCATCTGCGCGGGCGCTACCAGGAAGGGCAGATAGACGGCCTCCATGCGCCGGTATTGGAAGGCGCGGTTGTGCACGGCCGGCGAAATCGAATGGCGCACCGGGTCGGCGACGACCCCGTAAATCTTGCTCGAGCGCGACAGCTTGTCCACGCGATAGACGTGCCGCAACTGCCGCGCGCAAACCTGTCCGGCCGCGGTGCCCTGTGTGGCTGTAGGAGCGGCGTAGGTGTACATGCCGCCAAAAGCGGCCGAGAGCACGCGGCTGGGAAAGCCCAGCTCGCCCATGGCCAGCACGATCAGCGGCGTTCGCGGGTGAGCCTTGGCAAGCGCCAGTACGCGCCCGTAGTCGGAGGGCTTGCGCGCCGTGGTGACGATCTTGTATCCATCGGCCGGGATGCGCGTCATGCGGTTGAGCAGCGTATCGAGCTGCGGCGTGGCCTCGTAATTGTGATAGGAGACGACCAAGCGCGCGCGCCCGCGGAAGAGGCTGAGCTTGGCGGCGGCCGCCTCGGCGCTCTCGATCTCCACGTCCACCGCCTGCGCGCCGGCCGTGACGGCCACGTCCAGGACGCGCATTTCTTCTTCGATGCTGCCGTTGAACTTGCCGCGGTTTTGGTGGCGGCGGCAGGTGGCCAGCACGATGCAGTCCGGATATTGTTCGAGAAACCCGCGAATGGCTTGCGCGCCACGCTCGGGGTCTTCCAGGTAATCCAGGCGGAACTCCAGGAACGATTCGCCCGCCTCGGCTTCCCGCCGTGCGTGCTCCATCAACCGATCCAGATCCGGAAAACCCAGCGCTATGCAGATGCGTGGGAGGGGCCTCGTCTGCGCCATTTTCGAGTTTTTAGGATACCACGGGAGAGGGGCGGCGACGGGGGGGCGAGCGGACCAGTTTACGCGGCAACGTCGGGAGCGACGCGGGCACACGGAGACGCGGAGACGCGGTTGTGGCGGCGCCGCCGGATAAATTCTCACATACCAGGTAGGGTCTGATAAGATCTGGCATGCCGGCCGCATTGAAGTCGGCGGCTGCTACACTGAGGATATGGCCCTCGTTCAGGAACGTCAACAGGCCCATACCTACCTCGATCTCCTGCGGCCCGAGCAACTAACTAAGCGCCGTGCGAGGGTTGTTGGAGACCATGCTTGATCCGGTGTCCCGAGCCATCGCTAACGCACCTGCGGAGGATGAAGAGGTCAGCGCGGAGGAAGAACGCGCGGTTGCCGGGGCTCGCGAGTGGTTGAAGCACAACAAGCCCATCCCGCATCAGGAGGTTTTGGCCGATTTGGGCTTCACCCTGGATGACTTCGGGAGGATGGGCCGCACGCCGCTTCCGCCGGAACAGAACAGTGCGGACGAGTAAACAATGGCCAAGACGATTGCCTGGACCGGTCAGGCCAAGGCCGACGTTCGCGCCATGGAGCGGCAAACCGCGATGCGAATCCTACACGGGTTGGCGCGCTTCACACAGACCGAAGAAGGCGACGTCAAACGCCTGCAGGATATCGAACCGCCGGAGGTTTCGCTTGCGCGTCGGCGCTTACCGCATTCGCTTCCGCGATCGTGGCGATAGCATCGAGATCTTCGCCGTCAAGCACCGCTCGGAGGCCTACCGCTGAAGAGTCAACGGGTTCCCATATGAGACCCAGGTTGCTGCAGAGCGTCTAATTCAAATACTTCTTCACATCCGGAAACAGTAGCGTCTTAATCTCGGGTTTGTCCAGATCGCCCTTAGTGACTACGGTGGCGCTCAGGTCGATCACCTTCGGCGGATTAGTTCCATGCAACTTATCCACCAGCGACTTCACTGCTTCATAGCCCATGCGGAAAGGGTCCTGCGCGACCAGCGCGTCGATAGAGCCGTCCTTCAGATCCTGCACCAGGTCGTCGCTGGCATCGAACGCCACGAGCTTGACCTTCCCGGCGAGTCCGCGCGATTTCAGCGCCAGCGCGGCGCCTACGGAACTGGGCTCGGAGGAGGCAAACATGCCGTCCAAATCCGGCTGGGCCGTCAGAAAGTTTTCCGCCACGGCCATGCCCTTCGCACGGTCGGACATGGAGAACTGGCGCGCCACGATATGGATGCCGGGAAACTCTTTCTGCAAGACGTCTTCGAAGCCGGCTTCCCGATCCAGCGTGGACTTACTGCCAGGAGCATTCATCAGCATGGCGACCTTGCCCTTGCCGTTCAGCAGCGCCGCTAGTTTGCGCGCGGCCATTTGTCCGCCCTGGAAGTTGTTGGTCGCGATGTAAGTCATGTAATTCGTGGAATCCACGCCTGAATCGAAGACGGTCACGGGTATGTGGGCCGCGGCCGCGCGATCCAGGGAAGCGTTCAGCGTGGTGCGGTCCTGCGCTGCGACCACCAGCCCATCCACCTGCCGCGCGATCATGGAATCGACGATCTGCACCTGGCGCGCATAGTCGGTTTCAGAGGAGGGCCCGTTCCAAACCACGTCCACGTTCAGATCCTTGCCCGCGGCCACGGCCCCCGCATGCACCGATACCCAGAACAGGTGCGCGGTGGCTTTGGGGACGACGGCGATGGTTTTGCGCTGGCTGGCGTGGCAGTTCGCGAGGAGGAGAAGGAGCAGGAGACACGCGGCTGAGCGGGCGAGGGGGCGAGCGGGCGAGGGGGCGAGTTCAGTGGATCGACCACTTGCCCGGTTCTGCGAGCATGCGAACGAGTTGCCCGAGGATTTTGTCGTAAGTATCGTCCAATTGGTCGAAGTCATCTTGCTCCAGGTAGCGGCAGCGGTGCGCGAATTCGAGCCAGACGCGGGTCTCCTCGGCTTCGCCCTCTGCATCGCTTAGTTTACTAATAAAGTGGGCCTTGTAACGGCGCTTGCGCCAAGCCTCTGCGATATTGGCGCACACTGAGCGAGAGGACCGGCGCATTTGATCAACCATCGAGTATCTCTCCGCGGCCGGAAAGCGCTTCGACAGTTCGAAAATACGCATCGCAGCCTCGAACGCAGCCTGATAGACACGTAACTCCCGAAAACTCCCGATGACGGCCCTCGCCCCCTCGCCCCCTCAGTCGCTAACCCGCGCACCATCCCCCATCGATGAGCACGTCCGTTCCCGTGATAAAGCCGGCTTCCGGCGAGCAGAGGTACACGGCCAACTGGCCCACTTCCTCCACGCGGCCCCAGCGGCCCAGCGGGATTTTGGCGACGAACTGGGCATTAAGCTCCGGATTCTCGATCAGCGGGGTATTCATCTCCGTGGCGAAGGGACCGGGGCTGATGGCGTTCACCGTGATTCCTTCCGGCGCAAGTTCCAGCGCCAGGGCGCGCGTGAGGCCCAGAATGGCGCTTTTGCTGGCCGAATAGGCGGAGCGGCCCGGTATGGACACATGCGCCATGGTGGAGGCCAGGTTGATCACGCGCCCGTAGCCGCTCCCTTTCATGTGCGGCACGAATGCGCGGCACATCAGAAACGTGCTGGTCAGGCTGGTATCGAGTACGCGCCGCCACTCGTCCAGCGTAAATTCGGTGAGCTGCTTGCGAATGTTGATGCCGGCGTTGTTGATGAGGATTTGGACGCGCCCGAATGCCTCGGCGACCTCCCTCTCAAGGCGCAGCACCTGCTCCTCGCTGGTCACATCGGCTTGAAACACTTGCGCGCCGCTGCCGGTGCGCCACACCTCTTCGGCGGCCTCTTGCAAGGCCTCGCGATCGCGCGCCACCAGGGCGATGGCGGCGCCTTCGCCGGCCAGCGCCAGCGCCATGGCTTTGCCCAGACCGCGGCTGGCGCCGGTAATCAGCGCCACCTTGCCGGCCAGTTTGCCGCTCACGGGATCTGGCCGGGACCCGCGGCGTTGTGCGATGCGGCCAAAATCTCATCCGCGACTTGCTGCGGCCGGTCGACGTTGCGGATCGTCAGGCGGCTGGCCTCCCCGGCCGTCTCAATAGAAAGGTCCCCGATGCCGAACATCCGCTGGGCAACCGATTGGTCCACGCGCGCGTCCTGCACCTTCGGCAATGAGATGTTCCGCGTGGACTTGGCGAGCGCGCCGACTTCGTATCGCAGCCTGTCGCCCGCAATGGTGGCCTTGGTGAACTGCCGGGCGATGTGCCGGCGAATCGGCCAGATCAACAACAGCGCGGGCAGCGCCACCACCCAGGGCCTGTTCCTCCATTCGTTGTCCGGCGGAATCATGGTGAAAAAGAGGATCGCGGCCGCCACAATCAGCAGCAAGACCACCGCATATCCGAGCTTGATGAACTTCATGGTGGGCCGGATCACCGTATCTTCCATCGCATTGCCTCCTTGAACGCGCTATTGTAGCAGCACCTTGGCGGTCACTTGTCTTTTTTCAAGATCTTCAGATTCGGCGGGAGCGTGAATAAGCTATCTTGCAAATCCCGATTGATTTCCACGCTTTCCGAATACATTTCGAAGATCTTCTCGCCGTTGCGTTCGCGCCGGATGGTGAACGGCCACATCACGCCGCCGCCCACGTCGCGATACTTACTGAAGAGAGCCACTTCCTCGAGCTTCTCGTTGTCGATCGGATCTCTCCGGTAGTAAACCTGCCGCGAGGGGAGCTTGGCCGCTTGGTCGAAGTATACAGTGACCGTGTCGTTGTTGGCGTCGGTAATATCGACGATTTCCACGGGGCGGTTCTCGAAGAAATCGGAGCCGCGCGAGTCGCAGACGATACCCGGCTCGCCGAGGCGCTGGCGCAGGATATAGAAGATGTTGTGCAGCGTGGCAACCTTGAACTGTTTGATTACCGTATCGGCCAGGGGGCGGGCTCCGCGGAACGTAATCTCATAGCCCGTTCCATCCGTGTACAGGATGACATCGTCCCGTTTCTTGCCGCGCGCATCGCGCACACGCACACCCAGGAACCCGGGCTCGGGCGGATCGGGGCGCGGCAGATAATTCGTGTATAGCGCATCCACTCCCAGCCCAGACAGCTTCTCGCGATAGAAGCCGTAGATCCGCCCGGTTTCCACGCGGTTCTGCATGTTGAGGTAAGCCTGGCCGCCTAAGGCTGCCAGGGCTTCGTCCACGATGCGCTTGCCCTTCTGCTGGCTGGTTTCGGCCCGCGCGCCCAAGCCGGCCATACCGGCCACCAGCAGCGCCGCCCAAAGTGTTCTCATGGTTTCTTGCTCAGATCTTCCGATTTCAATCCAGTGTTGAGCTGGATGGATTCGACGACGACATCCGCGTATTTGCTGCCCTTCTGAATGATGGTCATACGATTGGGAACTTTGATGCCGTCCACTTCTTCGAAGCTGTCATAGGTTTCGTCGATGGCGGACGGGGGACCGTTCAGCGTCGCGGAAGCGTACTCGACCTTCGCCGGCATTCCCGTCTTCTCGTCGACAAAGAGCCGCACCGTACTGCCATGCCCGTCCGAAATCTCCAGCGCGCCCTCGCCGATCCAGTTCACCGTGCGGCCCGGCAAGCGATCGCTAAGCAGCATTGGAAAGAACAGCCGTAGAAGCTTATCCTGCACCGCCTTCAACTGCGCGGGCGGCAGGGGCGCCTGACCTTGCGGACTCGACATCCAGCCGGTTTTGTCATCCCCGTAAATCGAGACGATGCCGAACGGCAATTGGGTATCCTCGCGGAAATACGCGGGCGCCACCCATCGATCCGTGCGCTTCATGGTGACGCCTCCCAACGACGGGTCCACGTGCAGCTCCGCGACTTCCAACATATCCTGAACAGCGGCCAGCTTCTCCGCGCCGCCCACGGCCTGCTGCGCGCGCGCCAGCAGTTGCCTGGCTTTCGCGGGGTCCGCGGCGCCAGACTGGGGTCCGGCGTTCGGCTTGGATTCGGGCGGCTTGGATTCGGGGATGGTTAAATCGATGGACGAAACCGGCAGGCCCAGCGTTGCGAGAGACTTCCGGAATTCGTCCGTTTTGCCCACCGCCACGATAGTGAGATCGGCCGGATGGACGTGTTCGCGCGCCACGCGCAGCACATCCGCCCGGGTGACCGCTTCCAGGCCTTTCTGATAGCGGTCGATGAAGTCTTTCGGATAACCGAAATACTCGTAGTTGAGCAGGCGGCTCAGGGTTTTCGTCTTGGTGTCGAACGCAAACACCAGGCCGTTCAACGCCGATTGGCGCGCCGTCTCCAGCTCATCGCCGGTGACCTCGCTCGAACGGATGCGCTCGATCTGCTCCTGGATGGCTTTCAGGGTGTCGGCGGTGGAGGCCGATTTCGTGCTGCCGCCAATCTCGAACAGGCCCGGATGATCGTAGTTCGCGCCCCAGTCGGCCGAGATCTCGTAGGCCAGCCCGAGCTGCGTGCGCACACGCTGCATCAGGCGGCTCTGGAAACCGCCGCCCAGGATATCGCCCAACACTTCCAGCGCCGGCAAATCTTTGTCGTTTAGTTGGCCGCCCAGATGGCCTTCAATGAAGAAGGTCTCGGTGACATCGTCTTTCTTTGCCAGGTAGATGCCGGGCTGAGGTTTCTCGCGGACCGGCGGGAACGGCGGCACTTTGGGCTGCTCGTAGTTCCAACCGCCAAACAGCTTGGCCAGTTTCGCTTCCATTTCGGCGGTGGAGAAATCGCCCCACACCGCCATCAGCATGTTGTCCGGGAAGAAGTAACGCCGGTAGAAAGCGACGATGTCGCCGCGCGTGATGTGGTCGAGCGTGGCATATTCGATCTGCCAGCCATAGGGCGTATCCTTGCCATAGACGATGCCGGCGAATTCCCGCGCCGCCACGCCGTGCGCATCGTCGTTCCGCCGGGCGATGCCGCTGCGCATTTCCGACATGGCCAGATCGATTTTCTCCTGGCGGAATTCCGGCTGCGTGAGCACGTCCTTGAAGATGCCCAGCACCTCGCCGGTATTCTCTTTCAGCGCCGAAAAGGAAACCGAGCCGCTGGATTCGCCGATCTCGCTCTCGACCGAGGCGGCGATGTTTTCCAGCTCTTCATCGATCTGGTCGCCGGTCTTGTTTGGCGTGCCACCCGACCGCATCATCGTGCCGGCGATAGAAGCGAGGCCGACCTTATCGGCTGGCTCGAGCAGGTTACCTGTACGGACCCGGACCGTTCCGGCGACAATCGGTAGCTCGTGATCTTCGAGTAAGTAGAGCTTCATCCCGTTCGGGAGGGTGTAAGTCGCTACGTTTGGGATGGGGATCTGTTTCAGCGGCGGAAACTTCAAGTCTCTGTAGGCTGCCGGAGTGTTCGGGATCGCCGCCGGTCCAACGGTGGTCTGTCCGAAGGCCGCCGCCGCAGCCAGGGCCGCCACGAGCAGCCGGCAGCAAAGAGCAGGGCGGCCTGAATGGCCAATGCCATCTAGTTTTGGCGCTTGCAAGCCCCGTGGGGCAGGACTCCAGTCCTGCGGCCGGCGTCCACGCCGGCCTTTTCGTGCGCGGACATCGCTGTTTCCGTTGTGCCGAGAGGCGGGTCCTGGAGGACCCGCGCAGACCTGGAGGTCTGCCCCACTAGTGCTGAGAATATGGACTGAATGCCTGCCCCGCCAAGCTTCCAAGCTCATTGCGCGCCCCCCGCTGCCGCCTGCTTCGGCGCGATCAAGTAAGCTACCGTGCGCTTCTCGGGGACGAAGCATTCTTTCGCCACACGCTGGACATCGCCGGAGGTAATCCGGTCCAACTCATCCAGCGAAGTAAACAACTTCCGCCAATCGCCATAGATTGCATGATAATTCGTCAATAAGCCGGCCAGTCCCGGATTGCTATCCAAGCGCCGGATCAGACTCGCCCGAGTCTTAGTCTTCACCCGCGCGAGGGTCACGTCGTCCACCCTCTGCGACTTGAATTTCTCCAGCACCTCATAAAAAGCCTTTTCGTTCTCGGCCGTAGTGTGTCCCGCGGCGGGCGCCAGGAAAAACATAAACAGATTCGGGTATTTGCCGCCGGGAAAGGTGTCGTCCGCCTCCGCCTCCAGCGCGATCTGCTTGTCGCGCACCAGTTCCTTGTAGAGCAGGCCGGTGCGGCCGCTGGAAAGAATGCCGCTGATGACATCGAACACCGGGTCTTCCTTGCTGTACTGGTCCGGCCGCTTATAGCCCACCACCAGCAGCGGCTGGCTGGGCGACTCTACTTCCGCTTGTTTGGGGCCTTCCTGGGGAGGCTCCAAGGTGTGCAGCAGCGGCGGCAACGGACGCGCCTGCATCGGGCCGAAATATTTCTCCGCCAGGCGGCGCGCCTCGCCGGGATTCACGTCGCCCACAATCCCCAGCGTAATATTGCCCGGAACATAATATTCATGGAAGAAGCGCCAGGCGTCGGCCCGCCGCAGATGGCCTACGTCGCTGGGCCAGCCCGTGCCCATGATGCGGTAAGGGAACGCCGAAAAAGCCGTGGCCAGGAACGTCTGCAGCAGCTTGCCCTGCGGCTCGGACTCCACGCGCATGCGGTACTCTTCCATCACCACATCGCGCTCCTTGTAAAACTCGCGGAACACGGGCTGGATGAACCGCTGCGACTCCAGCAGGAACCATAACTCCATCCGATTGGATGGCAGGCTATAGTAATACTCAGTCGAGTCCCACGACGTCTGGGCATTCATGCCTTCGCCGCCATTCTGCTCGATGATGCGCGGGTAGAGATTCGGCTCGACAAACGAGTCGGCCTTTCGCTCGGCGGCTTTCAGCTCCGCCTCCAGCGCAGCGGCGTTCTGGAGGTCCGCTTTGACGCCCTTGTTCCGCTCGGCGTCGAGCCGGTCGTAGACCCCCTCCACCTGGTCGATGGCTTTCTTTTCCTCGGGCCAATTCTCGCTGCCGATGCTCTCGGTGCCCTTGAACGCCATGTGCTCGAACATATGCGCGATGCCGGTGGCGCCCGACGGATCGTCCACCGACCCGGCGTTCACGTAGGTGTGGAACGACACCACGGGCGCCTCATGCCGCTCCACGACGATGAAGTGCAGGCCATTGGCGAGCGTAAACTCTGTGACTTTTTTCTCGAACTCTTGCAGGCTCTGCGCCGCCAGCAGCAGCGGCAACAGAAGGACAACGAAGCGATGTGCCCTCATGTTCTATCTATCGAAGTTAGCAGATTGGCCGATTGTGTGGGAGTTGAGCAGTCGGGCCCACGCCGGTGGGACAGGCGTTTTCGCCTGCCCCATACACATCACATAAAGCGCACGGATACGATTAACGGCCGAAGTGATGCCACCTGCCGTCCGCAACGCCCACGACTACGCCCACGCCGGCTCCGGGCCCGGGATAGACATACGCGTTCGGATAGTATCCATAAGCCGGATACGGGTTCGAATACCCGTACGGGGAGGGATTGTCGTAGGGGTCGGAATAGTAGTAGGGATCGGAGTATCCGTAATAGTTGGGATACCCGTAGCCATAATATCCCGGCCAGTAGCCGAGGCCCAAGCCCCAACCGCCCCAGCCACCCCAACCGCCGCGATAGCCGTAACCGCCGCGATAGCCATAGCCATAGCCACCGCCATAGCCAAAGCCACCGCGGTAGGCGGAACCATATCCGCGGCTGCCGTAGCTGTATCCTCTGGCCGCGCCGGAAAAGTGCGCGCCGCCGCTAAAGCCGCGACCGCCACTACTCATGGCGCGACCGCCACCGCCGAAGCCTCCATGACCACCGCCGCCACCGTGGCCCTGCGCGGCGAAAGCCACACTGGCCAACAGCAAACATGCCAACATAACGAGGGTTTTTCTCATAAATCACCTGTCCTTTAGACTATCACCAGCGCCTTACGGTTTCTAGTGGCTGAAATCCACCAGCGGCGGTGCATTGCGGCCACAAAACATTGAAGTTTGATCTCATGGTTTCATATACTTAACAGTGCTTCCCGATTGGCGAAACGCATGCATGTAAGAGGCCGTCGTCAGTTATGAGGCAGCTATATATGAAGACCAATTCTATGACGCCGGTTCGTACCGCCGTTTGCGCCGTCGCACTCAGTTTTTTGGTTGGATCGGGCGCGACGTTCGCGCAAGACCAGCCTTCGGGGCCGCCACCGCCCGATAGTCAACAGCAGAGCGCTCCAGCCAATGGCCAATGGCGCAGGGCCGGCGATCCGCCGCCTGCCCAATCCGCACCGGCAACTCCGCCAGCG
>ODAK010003166.1_pt1 | contig 17168 bp, 13 predicted proteins | sample 1539591 | NCBI WGS metagenome assembly ODAK01 (sample SAMEA3539303, study PRJEB22396) | soil metagenome | biome: tundra; feature: field; material: soil | place: USA | collected 2010-05 | depth 0.15 m
TACGTCCACGGTCTTTGGCACCGTACATCGCCGCGTCGGCATTCTTGATCAGCGTCTCACAGTCCGTACCGTGTTCAGGAAACATGCTGACGCCGATGCTGCAACTAACATTGAGGGAGTGCCCTTGGACTACGAACTCAGCGGTCATCGCATCCATGAGACGCTCAGCGGCAACTGCTACGTCGGGCAATTCCTTCACCTGAGTCAACATTATGAGGAATTCGTCGCCACCTAGGCGGGCAACGGTGTCCTGTTCACGCCCCCACATCTTAAGTCGTTCTCCAACTTCTTGCAGGAGAAGATCGCCGACCGAGTGCCCCAATGAGTCATTAATAATTTTAAAGCCGTCGAGATCGAGGAACAGCAGGGCGACTTTATGTTTGTGCCGCCGAGCACCAGCGAGTGCCTTGCTCAGGCGATCTTGAAAAAGAGTCCGATTGGGAAGTCCGGTTAGAGCATCATAATAGGCTAGGAATTGAATTCGTTCCTCTGCGACTTTGCGGACGGTGATGTCCTCATTCGTTCCCTCATATCCCACCAGTACGCCATCTTCGGACACGGCTCGCACATTTGCGGAGAACCACATCTGGCTGCCGTCCTTGCGATGGACCGCGCATTCAAAGTTCTTGACCATTCCCTGCTCTCTCAGCAGGCGCGTCAACTCTTCCCGGCTCTCGGGATCGACATAAACCTGTTGGGAAATATCGGTGATACTCGCTACCAATTCTTGAGGAGAGTCGTAGCCCAGCATATGGGCCATCGCCGGATTCACGTCGATGTACCGGCCGCCGGGTGTGCTCTGAAAAATGCCGATGGCTGCACCTTGGAAAATAGCTCGGTACTTTTCCTCTGCTTGCCGAAGCGCTTGCTCAATCCGCTTACGTTCTGTGATGTTGTCAAAAGTAGCAACAAAGCATCCCTTTCCCGCACCATACGCTGAGATGGAGAACCACATCCCCAACGCTTTAATCTCGATCTCGAAACTCTCCGGCTCACCCGTCAGTACCACTCGGCCATATCTTTCGAACAATTCTGGCTGCGAGTCCTTTCCCCCCGGGATGACTTCGGTAAATCTCTTGCCCACCACGTTTCTCAGGCCGGTCAGCTTTCCAAATGCGCCGTTGACATCGAGATAGACAAAATCCGTTGGTCGGCCACGGTCGTCAAAAAGCATCTCGCAGTGTGCGAACCCTTCCAACATGTTCTCAAAGAGTGCGCGATAGCGGCTCTCGCTTTCGGCCATCGCATCTTCCGCTTGCTCACTGATGTCATGCAATGGCTGGCCAGTTTCAGCGAATTGCTGCGGCTTACTTCGTTCGCGGAGGAACCCTATTGAGGCTAGAAGGAAAACAACAGCGGCGCAGGCCAAGATTGCCGCAAGATGGGGCTGCCAATCGGAAAGACCGGGCACGGCAATGTGCCTTAGTCCCTCAAGTGCTGCGGCAAGGGCCAGCACGATGGCGGTGCAACAAAATGCCCGAAGAAAGGAATACTGTTTGGACATAATTCGTCAGAAGGACAGACAGGACGAGGGTATCCGACTACGGCAGGAGTTGCATTTGGGCGGCCATCGTCAGGGACAGTCTAAGCTATTGATTCAAACTGTCGGCTGGCGTGGTTGAGATTGGAGAGGCCCTCGGTTTTGTACTTAGTGCGGACGCGGTTCCAGATTGTGGACGAAGCGCAAGCGTAGGCATGGCCAGCCGTCCTCGGTCCAGACAGCTATCTTCCGCGTGTGACTCACTCGCTATATCCCGCAAGATATATGCATTCACAACCACCCCGCACTCTTCGTTGCACCGATGGCAGTATCGAGCTCCACAAGGAAGCTTGCCCCTGTTGGAATTGTCTCGAATAATCGCTGCTGCTTCGCGTGTATTCTGCCGTGATTCCTTGTGTCTTGTTCTGCATCTTTCATCTCTGTCCCGCTGCTTGCAGCAAGTTGCCTTGACAACAAGCCTGACAGACTTGTCGCAACCCGCATGTGACTAATGTCACAGAGAGAAATTCAGAGCATGGGAGGTCCTAAGAAGTAGCAGAGTATAGAATTAATCGCCGTCGCCAGAAACGCGAACCTCTGAATCGACACGATCGACAAAGGCATAGAGACCCAGACAGATCAAAAACATAACTCCGGAGAATATGGCCGCCGGTAGCGCAGTATGACGATTTCCGCTCAGGAAGGACTCTAGAGTAGCGCTCAACAACCAGATTTGCACGATCAGCAGAATGGCAATCAAAGACATTGCTCCTGCGATCGCCGTTAGGCCACGATTTTGAGGAGGCAGTTCGTTCGAAGTCCGCATGAGAGTTAGCCTTTTACTTCGATCGCAATCAATTGCTCACCGCGGGTTTCGAGAACAATGCGCGGCAGAGGGCGCGACGGGGGACCTTGGAGGACGGTACCATCTTTGATCGAGAAGAATCCATTGTGGCACGGGCACTCCAGCCTGTTCTCCCCCTGCGAATAGTAGACAGCGCATGACAAGTGAGTGCATTTCTGGCTGTAGCTTACGTATTCGTCCTCGCCCGTCCGGATCATAATGCAGTGGTCTTCTTTTGTCGGGTAGCTGAACAGTTTTACTCCGCCCACCGGAATTTCGCCAAGTTGGGCTATAGGTTGTTGCGGGTAGATAGGAGCCTTGTAAAAGATCGAACGAACGAGGATCCAGATATTCCCCACGAACATGCCAAGGCTGGTCAGCACGAGGAATTTGGTCAGTTGCCGCCGCGTGACATAGCGCTCGTCCGCGGTGCGAACTGAGAACTCTTCTTTCCAAAGCGGTTCGCTACTCCCTCGTCGCAACCAGTTCATGTTGCCCCTCCCACATGTAGTCCACAACATCCAAAGCGATGGCCTCACGTTCGGCTGGAGCCATCATGAAAACCTTGGTCGTGATCTTCTGGTTGCCGAAATAGAAAATATTCGTCGGTTTCTCGCGACGACTCGCAATCTCTTCGGGCCTGACGTAAGCCAGTGCCTGGCTCGGACAAACTGTCGCGCACATGGGTCGCTTACCGACAGAAGTGCGGTCGTAGCACATGTCGCACTTCATCATCTGCTGCTCGGGAATCATCATTTTGGGGATGCCGAAGGGGCAGGCTATCACGCAATTGTTGCAGGCGATGCAGCGGGGCTTGAGGGCCGAAAAGACAATCCCATCTTCGCCTTTCTTAATCGCATCCGCTGGACAGACCTGCGCGCAGGTGGGTTCGTCACAATGCCAGCATACGTACGCGGCAGAACTGATGCTCTCTCTCCGCTCGATAAAGTCGAAGTTGATCATCGACTTTCCGCGGTGGGTGTCGCATTCCTCGCACGCCTGCAAGCAGGAGCGGCAGCCAATACAACGGGAAGGATCGACATAAAATTCGTACCCGAACACTAATCACCTCCCCGCGATGCGTCGCTTTTATGTGCGTCGCGATCATCCGGAGACTGGTCGGGGCCCTTCGCTCCGGCAATCCTGCACGCCGAAACCTTGAACTCCGGAATTTTGCTACGCGGATCGAGAGTCCGATGAGTGAGCCGATTTGCACTACGTATGCCGGCCCAGTGATATGGAATGAAAACCGTGTCGGGGCGGATGGTCTTCACCACCATGACGCGAATGGTTAGATCATCGCGTCGTGTCGTCACCGTCATCCAGTCGCCGTCTTTGACCCCATATTGTTCAGCCAGTCGGGGATGAATCTCCGCCAGAGGTTCCGGATTCTGGTCCACCAGTGCCCCGATACGCCGGGTTTGAGCTCCTGACAGGTACTGGCTGACTACGCGGCCGGTCGTTAGTAACAAGGGATATTCTTCATTAATCGGATCTCCGCTGGGTCGCCACTCCGTCACGTTGAAATGCGCTTTGCCGTCATGGGTGTAGAACTTCTTGTCGACGAAGAGGCGCGGCGTTCCGGGATGATCGAGCGAAGGGCAAGGCCAAAAAATACCCATCTCCCGATCCACTCTTTCGTAGGTGATGCCATAGTAGTCGGCTACACCACCCCGCGAAGCGATGCGCAGCTCTTCCAAAATGTCGGCAGGGTTCTTGAATGGAAAGTACTGGCCGCGGCCCAGTCGGTGCGCCAACTCGATGATGATGTCGGAGTCGCATCTCGCATCGCTCGGCGGATCGACGCTCTTCTGCCAGTGAATGACGCGCCCTTCGGTATTGCAAGCGAGCCCGTCTTCTTCCTCTTGCAAGCTGCCGGCCAGAACGACGTCCGCATGATGCGCGGTCTCTGAGAGAAAGAAATCGATCACGCCGAAGAATTCCAATTTCGACAACGCCTCACGCGTGAAGTTTGCGTCCGGAAGTGAAACCAGCGGGTTAAAACACGTGGACAGCAGCCCCTTAATCTCGCCGCGATGAATCGCGTTCATGATTTCCTGTGCGCTGTAGCCCGGCTGGGGGAGTTCGTCAGGCCGTATGCCCCAGACACCTGCAACATACTCGCGAGCGGCGGGATCCGAGAGGGAACGCTGCCCGGGAAGTTGGTCACACTTCTGCCCATGCTCACGCCCCCCTTGCCCGTTTCCCTGGCCGGTAATCATCGTGGGACCAGCGCCGTCGCGCCCGATGTTACCGGTGGCGAGTGCAATATTAATTACCGCCAGGCAATTCTCCACGCCTTTAGACTGGTGCTCCAGTCCCCGAGCATGCATCATGATGGCCCGCTTTGATTTGCCAATCCAGCGCGCTGCTTTCTCAATGGACTCGGGCGGCACGCCTGTTATCTCAGCTACCCTGCGGAGATCCCACGCCTTAGCAGACTCGGCGACGGCTTCAAAACCCGTAGTGTATTGCTCGATGAAATCCCGATCCTCCAGGCCGTCCCGCAGAATGACGTGGAGCATTCCCATCAGTAACGCGAGATCAGTTCCCGGACGCAGTGGAAGATAGAGATCGGCGTTACGCGTAATGGGGGTCATCCGGGGATCGGCTACGATAAGCTTTCCGCCCTTGTCGCGACAGCGCCAGATGTAGTCGGTCGTGATCGGGGCGCAGTCGCCAATGTTCGCGCCGATCACAAACAGTACCTCCGCTTTGGGGATCTCACTCCATGGAATTGTGCTTCTGTCGACCCCGAACGCCAGTTTGTACGCCGTTCCGGCAGAAACCATGCACAGTCGTCCGTTGTAGTCGATGTGACGAGTGCCCAACGCCACACGGGCAAATTTACCCAGCAGATAGGATTTCTCCGTCGAGAGCGATGCGCCGCCATAGATGGCAATTGCGTCTTTGCCATACTTCTCCTGGATGTCACGCATCCGGCCGACTGTGAAGCCCAAAGCCTCGTCCCAAGATGTGGGGCGAAACCCCTGCTCGCTGCGCATCAGTGGCGAGAGCAGACGATCAGGATGGTTGCCCTGGAGATAGCGCTTCACCCCTTTTGGGCAAAGCATGCCGCGGTTAAATGGGAACTCCTCCCACGGCTCGAACCCGATCACGCGATTGTCGCGAACCTTCAATTGGATTCCGCATTGCTGTCCGCAAAAGCAGCAATGTGTTTTCACTAGCTTCTCGGGAGGATGGACCGATTCGTCGTTCCAACCGCCGGGCGGTTTGTAATTCAGATGTGGCCCAAACTTTTCTTTGAGGATCTCTTCGGAGACAGGGGCCTTAGCCATTCGCTTCCTCTTTCAACCTAAGTTGCGCGAGGGAGAGTGACTTGCGCTTGCAGGCTGGACACAGTTCCTGCCAATTCCCCACTGGCCCCGACATCGAGTAGTTGAATCCGACATGCGGTAGCACACGTTCGAGGTCGTCAACATGCATACGAGATGCGTAGCGCTCACCGCAACGGGCACAGATTGCACCTTCGCCCTCTTCGCCTGAGCGTTGGTACAGTTTCACGCCCAACTGGGCGGGGCGCTGAAAAATGTGGAAAAACTTCCCAAACGGAAGATAGAGCAAAGCCGTAATCACCGTGATCGCGTGCAAAATGGCGATGAAATCGTAGAAGCTTCCTGCCAGCCACTCTTGGGACACCGTCAGGGCCAGCCCGGTGATCGAAATGGCGAACAGCAAAATTATCGGCCAGAGGTCCATGGCGAAAGTCTGCACCGCGCGTGCGCCTTCATCCCGCATGCGGCGCCACAGGGAAAGCGCAATTCCTCCCAGAACCAGAAAGGCTGCAATATCGAGTCCGTGAAATAGAAGGAGCGCAGTAAATGTGTGCAACCGGAAACTGCCTGCGGCAAACCCGAACAGGTGGGGAACGTACGTCAACTGGTCGTTCGGGGCACTGGTGAAACTGATCCATCCGAATACCAGCGGGAACGTGATCAGCATTGCCAACACGCACCCCCAAAAGATCATCTGATGCATGGCCCAGCGCAGTCTGGAACGCTTCGCGATGAATGTCTGGGCAAGCAGGTGGGTGCCTGCCATCGGGACTAGATTGCCGAAGCTTCGAATTATTCCTCTTTCCTTGAACAGTTGCCATCCGCGCTGCCAGTACACATAGGTGGGAGGCTTTCGAATCCAAACGGAGTAGTGGTAAATCACGCCCCAGGTCGCGAAAATGATCGCAAACGTGTAGATCACCAGCGCAGGATCGAAGTTTTGCAGATTGCGTGAGCCAAGAACAATGGCGGCGATGAGAACTAAGGTCCACATCGTGGCCCAAGCTCCCGCGCGAACTTTGTCTGCCGTTCGCGTTAGAGCGGGAGGAAGCTTGGCTGCAAGGGCCTCCTCCCGAGGCAAGAAGACTCGGCCGTTCATCCACCAGAGAATGCAGGCCACTGCGGACAACAGAACGAAACCTGGCCAAGCGACTCCGAGGCGATCACGGAACATGCCCAAAAGTAAAGGCGGGAAAAATCCACCCATCCCGCCCATGGCACCTACCAGTCCGGTGACGGTCGCTCTCTGGGTGGGAAAATACCGAGGCACAAGCTGAAACACCGCGCCGTTGCCTATACCAAGCAAGGCCGCGCATCCAAGCGCACCAACGGTGAACGGCAGCATCGATTGCACACCCAGCAACAATCCGAAAGCGGCCACAGCCGGAAGAATCCATGAGAGAACTCGCGACCCGCCAATCCGGTCAGAAAGCCATCCGCCGAGCGGCCGACAGAGCGTGGCAAGCACGACGAATCCGGCTGTCCGGAAACCGGCGTCCGCGGGTCGCAAACCAAATTGATCGCGCAGCAGCGTCGGCAGATAAATCGAGAAAGCAACGAAACCACCAAAAGTCAGAAAATAGAAAGCCGCCAGCGCCCACGCCAACGGTTCACGTGCCAGTACGCCAAGCATCTCCGAGAGTCCCTTGGGCTTGGCCGTCTGCGGAGCATTTCGGGCAAAGATGACGAACCCACCTGCCCAAACGAGCAGGATGACCGACATTCCCCAATAGACTGCGCGATATCCGTAGGCCGCAGCCACCACGGGTCCCAGAAATACCGCCGCCGACTGGCCGATATTCCCGAGACCGTACACACCGAGCGCACTGCCCTGGCTCTCCATGGAAAACCAGCGGGAGACGTAACCCACACCAACAGCAAATGAAGACCCCGCCATTCCGAGAAGGAAGGCAACGATGAGCAAACTCCTGTAACTGGTTGCGGCTGGGACCAAAGCGACTGGGACGGCGACGAAAAACATCAGAACGGTGAAGACAGCGCGGCCTCCAAAGCGATCCGCCAGCATTCCGATCGGAATGCGCGCTAGTGCCCCCAGCAGAACCGGGACTGCTACCAGAAAAGCGGTTTGCGTCGCCGAGAGGTGAAACAGCTGGCGAAAACGTGGAGCGAAGGCGCTAATAAGGCCCCACGCCGCGAAGCAGACGGTGAACGAGACAGTGCCTAGAAGCAGATGTTGCTTTTGTGATTCTTGAGAATGCCCCACAGCACACTCCTGGACAACCTTCCAAAAATTCTACTCCCAGCGCTGCGCGTCGGTTGTCAGTGTCGTTGAAACCAGCCGCCTGAATCCGAGATTCCTTATGTGACTTCACGTCTGCGTGGATGGAGGACGCCGCGCGAAGGTAACAATCAGATTAGCCGCAAATAATGTTACGGCTGTCATCTCGGTGATAGCGGAGACTGAAAGCCACGACCAGGCGGAAAGCGTCAAGCCTTGATACGCGAGAATCTCTGAACTAACGCGTAGCAGACAACCAACAGCCAGCAGCAGCGCAGCTACAAACATCAGTTTGGTGCTGAACAGAACGCGCATTCCGGAGAAGGCTGGTAGCACCCGCTGCCCGATTGCAAAGACCATCATCGCCAGAAAACCGACGGTCAGAGCGTGTCGCGATGCGCCCCAGATTCCCCGTGGATTCTGAACTGAGGCTGCCCAAATTCCAAGGCTGGCCGCAACCAGAGCCCAGACGTAAGCCAACCGAACGAAAACCGGAAAGCTCGTGTGCACTCCTTTTACCTTTGCAGGGTGCGCTGGCGTCTCAAGCAATCGCAACGAATATACCGCAGTAATCAACCCGATGATCAGCAACACACTCGCGGCCATCATCGAACCCGCGAAGGCAACCAAAACGCCGGCGGAGTTCAGAGCGACCGCCAGCAATAGAATCCGCCCGCGCACCGGTCGCAGTCCGAGAAACACGGGAAGCCACTTGGCACTGAATCCCCATACAAATGGAACCAAGAACCCCCAAGTTTGAAGGACCAGAAAACGTTGATCGAAGTCCGCGGGTATTTCCGCCGATGTCCCTCGTACTGCGAGAAGCAGCGTAACCGCGAAATTGACCAGAAGCGTGAGGAGCAAGCCCACGGAACCTGCAATGACGACGAACACCCATTCTTCCAGTTTCGTTTTGCCCGATTCCTGGGGACGATGGCCGGAAACAGTGCGAAAGAAAATCGCAAAGGCAGCCAGTTCGAGAGCGGCGGAAAGCGGCAGAAGGGCCCTCCACTCCCACTGGTAGACACCAGTCAGCCATCGCAGCGTGACGCCGAGGGTCCACAGCGCCCACGATGACCACACTGCAGAAAGAGCAAAAGAGTTTAGGCGGCGCAGTTTGGGAATGGAATAGAAGCCAATCCCCAAGATGAATGACCCGATCCAACCGAAGATCTGAGCATGGCCGTGTGCCTGAATCCAGGCCGGTGACACCGAGTCCGCAGCGCGATGACTACTGATCGCCAACAGATTCCAAACCCCTAGAAATGTTCCTGGCAGCAGCATGAATAGCAAGCCCGTGCTGATATAGAGCATTAGCAGGCGCGACAGAGTCGCCTCTCGCGCCGCTGTGATGTCGAAGATCTGCAGCGGCGTTAGCGGCCGGCCCGCTTCTCTCTCAATACGCGTTGGTAGAGCGGCCATCGCTTTACACTCCCGTTAGTGCGCCTTTTCCATCGCAATTGCTCGCGGAAACAGAATGTTGTTTTCCAAGTGGATGTGCTGATGAAGATCGGCTTCAAAATCTGCCAGCGCTTTGTACAGCGTCTGGTAGCTGATACACGCATCGCCAGGAGGGGTATAACTACAACTGGCTTCGCGCATGGCACGCAATGCGTTGCCGGCCGAATCGTGCTCATGCTCCATCATGGACACGGGGTTTTGCACGCTACCAAACGGTGACGGCAGGACCGGTTCCTTCTGGATGACGGCCTCTTCCATCCTCACTATGAACGGGAACAGAACGCGCTCTTCTTTCATCATGTGTGTTGTCAGCTCCTGCACCAAGCCCTGAAAGCTCTCGCGGACACGCTGCAATTCGACATGGTTCTTGCCGTGGACGGAACAAACCTTATCCAGGAGAGGAACGAGGCGAGCCATTTCCGCCCGGGTGTATTTGTGATGGGTGTTCGTAATGTGAGAGACCAGGTCGGCGAGCGGTTCTGTTTGCCAATCGCGGACCGTTAGCGCGGCCCGAGCGGAGTGGTCCGCCATCTCTAGCGAATCAATGACTTCATCTATCGAGAGATTGGCACTTCGACAAGCTTCGTCGAGCGATTTATTGCCACCGCAGCAATAGTCGATACCTAGTTTTTCAAAGACTCTCGTGGCAGCGGGGTTTTCCAGCGCCAATTCACGAACGGTTTTCTCAGCGGTCATGCTCATTGGATTCTCCTCACGACCCGGCTCCATCCCTATCGGCCGTGCTTGATGTTCTGAGACTAGTGGAGCGACGGGGCCGTGCCGATGACTTTTGTCACGGGGGAGAAGCCGTAAGCGCCGACTTACGACAGAATTCTTAGATCCTCCTGTATGGCCACTCGGCCTTATCTCGGTGTGCATTATGCCGACCATGCGTCGGTCCTTTCTCACAAACGGCAGTTAATTGTGCTCGCGGTGCGCGTGATTGAGATGGCTGACGAGGCGCAATCGTTCGTTCTCTCGCACGACCGCCCTGCTTCGTCCTTTCATTAGGTCCTGAAGGGTGATCGTTCCGTTGATTCGTTGGGTCGTGCGATCCACCACCGGGAGACTGGCGATACCTACCGTGGCCATCAACTCGGCAGCGCTGCGGCAAGTACAATCCGCGTAGATGAAGAACTCAGGCGCCACAGTCTTTTCAACGGAGTTAACGTCTGGAGGGATTGGCGTCATCAGGTCTCTGACGATAACGATTTCAAGCGGGTCGACGCCGTACTCTCGCGTGAGGTGGTATCCACGACGGCTCAACTTCTCGGTGAGGATCGAGCGCGGCATGAGAAGCGCTGTCAGGAGATAAGAGGCGATGCAGCCCAGCGTAAGCGGGACCAATGCGGGCAGGCAGTGCGTGACCTCCAGACTGAACAGGATTGCGGTCAGCGGAACGCCGAGTGAGCCTGCCAGCATCGCTCCCATTCCGATCAGGGCCCAGAAGGCCTGCATTTCCGGAGGAGAGTGACCGAGGCGACCGGCCAACGCGCCAACGGCCCCACCAATCATCAGTAGTGGCGCCAAAACCCCACCGGAGGTTCCCGACCCGAGGGAGAACGCCCACATCAGAGACTTCGCAACGAGAATACCCAGGATGAGGGCCATCGGCGCGTTTCCATGGAGCAGTTCCGCGATATTGTCGTATCCCACGCCCAAACCTCGCGGAAAGAAAAGACCTCCAACGCCCACGCCAATACCCCCGAGTGCGGGCCACCACATCCAGTGCACAGGTAACGACTCAAAGAAGTCCTCGAATGCATACATCATGCGGCTCATGCCCGCCGCTATAAGACCGACAACCGCACCCAGCAGCAAAGAACCGATGGCAAATGAAATCCGATCCACATCGCCAATTCCGGGCATCCGAAAGAGCGGGCCGGGGGCGAGGAGATATCCACGCAGAATGGCCGCCGTCGCACTCGCAATCGCCACTGGAACCAGGCTTCGCGGCCTCAATTCGAAGAGCAGGAGTTCGACCGCGAGCAGGATGGCAGCGACTGGGGTCGCGAAGGTAGCCGACATCCCCGCGGCGGCTCCGGCAACCAGAAGAGTAGTGCGTTCCACGTCCGTGAGATGAATCCACTGCGCGATCAAAGAGCCCAAGGCTCCCCCGGTCATGATGATCGGACCCTCAGCGCCGAACGGACCGCCTGAACCAATGGCAATCGCCGCCGAGATCGGCTTCAGGATGGCAATTTTTGGATCAATCCGCGCACGGTGTAACAGAATCGCCTCAATCGCCTCGGGAATACCGTGTCCCCTGATTTTGTCGGAGCCAAAGCGAGCCATGAGTCCAACAATAAGTCCGCCCATCACCGGAATCATGACCATCCAGTGCCCCAGCGAACTGCCTGCCGGAGAGACGAACGCCAGACTGAACCGGTGATAGTAAAAGAGATTGGTCGACAGTGCGATCAATCGAAGAAGTAACACCGCCAGGAAGGTCGCGCCGATCCCAATAATCAGGGCGACGCCGGAAAGCAACCAGACTCTGCTATCCACGGTGAAGTCGCGGAGTGCGGAAGATTCAGAATCCACTGTCCCTCCCAGCCCCTCGTGTCCCCGATTTTCTGGGTACCGCTCTCAGCGCGGTTAGCGTTCGAATAAGCTTCGGAGCGAGGTCGTTAAGCTCACATTGATGGTCGATGGAGAGAGCTTCGAGCTTCTTCCGTCCTGCTGGTGAGAGTTCCAGAAGGACACACCGACGGTCGGACCCAGCCTGCTTACGCACGATCAGACCCGCAGCCTCGCATCGATTGCAGAGCTCAACAACTGTGTTATGGCAGAGACCGAGACGCTCAGCCGCATAGCCAATCGTCGCAGCCACTTTGTCGGGGGCTCCAGCGATTTGGAGAAGGAGTTGATGTTGCTGCGCCTGAAGACCACGCTTCTGCGCGGCTGTCTCACTGAAGTGGAGAAACAGGCGGATGTGGTGGCGAAATTCAGCGAGTACTTGAAGTCTGTCTCCTGGGGCAGGCACTCTTTCTTGGCTCATCACCCGTCAAGTATATCGCAATACGACATATTGTAGGGCGAACTCGATGCTGACACGTCGGCTGTTGTCTGGGGATACAGCGCCGGGAAAGCCCACCTACACATCCCTTGGTGGAATGAGTGCCGACCAAAGTTACCAGCACACGACTTGCTAAGAAACGCTAGCGCACCATGGTCAGTACCATCTTGAAACGTGTGGTCGCTTTAACCGCATGTGGCTTGCCGGCAGGCAACAAGACGATATCACCTGACTTCAACGCGATGGACTTTCCAGCAACAGTAACTTCGGATTCGCCTTCTATGACCTGCACCAAAGCGTCGAATGGTGACGTGTGTTCGCTTAATACCTGCCCTTCATCGAATGCGAAGACCGTGATGTTTCCTTTTTCCCGCTTTAGAATGACCCGGCTTACAACTGAGCCTTCTTGATAGTTGACCAACCCCAGCAACGGAAAGGCTTGAGCTTCAGCCATCTCCAAACGCCCTGTCGTTGTTGAACTCATCTTGTATTCCTATCCTCCTTTGGAGTGTGCTCTTACGAATAAATGAAAGCAACTGCAAGCAAAATCCCAAATACCACTCCATGCTTCATCTCTGACCAGCCCAAGCTCCTGACATCTAGGGATTTCGGTTTTCGACAAAACCACAGCGTTCCTCGAACGAGTGCGGGAACAAAAGCGACGATCGCCAAGGGAGGGAGCACACGCCAGAACGATGCGATGACCAAGGAAGCGAAAAATACCGGCTGCGCCAGTAAAAAGAGCTTCCCCCGCTCAAATTTCTCACCGAAATTAGACGCGCGAGCAGAATGAATTCGCAGTTGAACGAAATGAATCTTGTTGCCTGCGAAGATCCAGTTGGCCGCCCATAAAATGAAAGCGCGCTCGCTGAGCCGTCCAGTGCCGATGTAGTAAGCTGCCGGTGCAGTGCAAGTGAGGCCAATTGCGCCGACCATCTGAGCCGCCATTCGCCCACTGCGACCTCGGCTTCCGAGGGCTGACTGGACCAGAAGCGCAAATGCCGTTGCTCCTCCGAGAAGAAGCAACTGCGAGTCTTGTCCTTTCCACATCAAATCCGTCAAACAAGCAGTCGCTACAGTGGCCAAAAGAACCGATGCAACAAGTGCCGTCCGGCGTTCTTCTTTCGTATTGGCCGTCAAAGAACCGATGCCCATGAGGCTTTCGACCGGTGTTCGTAGCCAAAATAACGACAGCGCGGCCACCGTGAATAGGAGCAAACGCCAGATCCGATGTTCCGAAGCAAACCCCGCAACAACTCCGGTGAATAGAGGGACAAGCAGCAGACCCCAGGCCCCATGCTCGCGAGGAACAATTAGGGCTCGCCTGCGGGTGTGTTGAGCCGCGCGGACAGCGTCACTCGTCTCGGTCATTTGCTTCCTACTTCCGGACTTCGTCTCGTCTTCTCTTTGGAGGTTACCCGAGCGGCAGATTCTTACCGATGACTTTTGTCACGAGGGGAGTATGCACGGAAACTTTTTCTGATTGGAGGATCGAACGGAGCGAACGTATCCGAATCGTTCAGGTTTACTCAGGGGAATCCATTTCGGCTTCCAGAGCCTTCAAATTGGAAATGGTTACGGTGCGACCGTCAATCTTGAGCATCCCTTCTGCCTGGAGGCGAGAGAGGTTGCGGGAAACGAGCTCTCGGACCGTACCAATATGCGACGCCAATTCCTGATTGCTGGCAGGTAATGTAATTTCCACGCCTGCTGCAGAACGTTTGCCCTCCTTTTGGGCGAGACGCAATAGAAACGAAGCCAGCCGGTGACGCACCGTGGTAAACGAGAGTTCTTCGATTATGCCCACCAGTCGGCGCAGGCGCGCACCGACGACCCGCAAGACTTTCAGCGCCACCTGAGGATGGACCAGGCATAATGCCTGAAAATCCTGCTTGCTGACAAAGAGCAGCGTGGCGTCGTCGATAGCCGTTACAGACGCGGGATAGCTCCCGCCATCGAAGACGGGAAGTTCGGCGATGGAACTGCCGGGACCATCAATACTGAGTACCTGTTCGCGTCCATTGGCCGAACTTTTAAAGATTCGCACATGGCCTGACTCGACGACATAGAGTCCAGAGCACGGCTCGCCTTCCCCGAAAACGCTCTGCCCCGCTGAATAGTTGCGCGGCACCGCACGTTGCGCGAGAAAACTCAATTCGCTTTCGGCGAGCCCGGAGAAGATCTGGACCTTCGCTAGCACTTGCGCAGGCGTAGGGGCGGATTCCGGCACGGGGGCTATTGTACTGGAGCGCGGCGGCGGGAACCTGCAGGGGGAACTACGAATCTTTCGCAGGACTATAGTGGCCAACATCCGCCGCGTCTCTTTTTCTGACGTCTCTACAAAACTGGCGCGCCGTGACATAAGTCATCGTGCACTTCTGCTGCTCTCATACCGATTCGCTTTCGTCGAAAAATGCCGCGCCACTCAACGCGCAGAACCTTCGAGTGCCAGAATTCTTGTCTCAGCGCTTTTCGATGCGCAACTCGGCGCCGCAGTGTGACAAAAGTCATCTACCTAGGCCATTTGGCCGCGTACCCTCGAAATTGCGAGGAACATGTCATGAGCGAAGTAATCGATAACAAAGCCAACCGGATTCGAGTGATGAAAGACATCATCAAACACCTACACGCGGGAAATCCACCCGAACAAGTGCGGAGGCAAATGCAGGAAATCGTCAGGCAGACCGACGCCTCCGAAATCATGGCCATGGAGCAGGAGTTGATGGCCGAAGGAATGCCCGTGGAGGAAGTCCGATCCATGTGTGACCTCCACTCAAAGGTGACGAGAGATGCACTGGTGCAACTCCCCGTCCGCAAGGCGATTCCTCCCGGGCACCCGGTGGATACGTTCCGTCGTGAAAACGAAGCATTACGTGGCGTGATCGCGACAATGACGCAAACGTTGGCTGAGTTGCAGGGTACGACAGAACCAGTCGAAACTGCGGCAATCCTACTGCGCTTTCGCCAGTCCTTCAACGAACTGATGGATATCGACAAGCACTACCAGCGCAAAGAACATGCGCTGTTTTCCTGTCTGGAGCGGCACGGAATTACTGGCCCGTCAAAAGTGATGTGGGCCAAGGACGATGACGTTCGCAATTTGCTCAAGCACCTTGGGGAGTGCATTCACGCTGATTCGGCAGAAACCGACAAATGGAAGGCGAATCTTTTGCAGGCGGCGAACACGGCGCTCAAGGCCGTGCAGGAAATGATCTACAAGGAGGAGAACATACTGCTTCCCATGTCCCTGGAGACTCTGACAGAGGACGAGTGGGCGGAAATATGGTCGGTTTCTCCAAAATACGGTTGGTGCATCGTAGAACCGCAGCAAGGCTACGTCCCCGCTACCAGCGTGATGGCTGAATCCATGAAAATCCCGCCGACGGGCGCTCTCATGCTGCCTACCGGGAATGTGAACCTGGAACAGCTCTCAGCAATCTTTGCGACCCTTCCGCTAGATCTTACGTTCGTTGATGCCGACGATCGTGTCGCTTTTTTCACCGAGGGCCCAGATCGCATCTTCGCTCGCAGCAAGGCGATTATCGGACGCAAGGTTCAAAACTGTCATCCTCCCAGAAGCGTCGAAACGGTTGACCAGATTCTGCAAGATTTTCGTGCTGGGAAACAGAATGTAGCGGAATTTTGGATCAACTTTCGTGACAGGTTTGTACATGTCCGTTATTTTGCCGTGCGCAATCCCTACGGAGCCTATCTTGGGACAGTGGAGTTGACCCAGGATTTGACTCCGCTCCGTGCGCTCCAAGGCGAAAGGCGCTTGTTGGAATACGAAAGTATTGGATTGGCTACCTAAGAATCGCCCCTCGCACTATCCGCAATCGCGGCATTTTCTGGATGCGTGCGACGAACTTGGCCTGATGGTTCTAGAGGAGATTCCGGGTTGGCAACACATCGGCGACGCCTCGTGGAAGGATCTCGCTGTGGACAACGTGCGCCGCATGATTTGCTGCGACTGGAATCATCCGTCGATCATTCTATGGGGAGTCCGCATCAACGAATCCCGGGACGATCATGACTTCTACACTCGTACCAATGCACTGGCCCATCAGCTTGACCCGACGCGGCCCACTGGTGGCATACGGAATTTCGAGAAGTCGGAGCTTCTCGAAGACGCGTTTACGGTCAACGATTTTGGATTTCCGCTCAGAGCGCCCAGCCACCCCTTGTATCTGAATACGGAATTTGTTGGGCATACTTATCTAACCAAGACTATAGACAACAAGGAACGGTTGGCAGAGCACACATTGCGTCATGCCCGCGTCCACAACCAGTTGGCTTCGAATGTACAGTACGCCGGTTGTATTGGCTGGTGCGCCTTCGACTACAACACACATTTCGACTTCGGTTCCGGCGACCGGATTTGTTACCACGCCGTGGCCGACATTTTCCGCGAGCCCAAGCCCGCTGCGGGTTTCTATAAATCGCAGTGCGACCCGGAAGAAGACATTGTGTTGGAGCCGGCCTTCCGCTGGGCGCGCGGCGACGAATCCATCGGATTCAGCAAGGGTGTTGTGTGCTCCAACTGCGATCACCTCAAGTTTTTCGTTGATGACAAGCCGGTCGCGGAGCTTGATCCAGACCGGAATGAAGCAGATGGAGTTTACTTTTGCTCGGTAGCTTCTCTCACGATCCGTGCAGCATTCGGGCGCTCGTCGAGGTATGACAGCTTCGACCACTCCACAATATGAACAACTATCGGGGTTGTCGTGGTGGATACTCTGGCAGTTTTTTTGGTGGCGTCAACGTCAACCACTATTAGGGAATCTCTGAACAAGTAATCTTCGCAGCCAAGCGAAGGGCAGAGACCCGGG
>ODAK010003167.1_pt1 | contig 17159 bp, 20 predicted proteins | sample 1539591 | NCBI WGS metagenome assembly ODAK01 (sample SAMEA3539303, study PRJEB22396) | soil metagenome | biome: tundra; feature: field; material: soil | place: USA | collected 2010-05 | depth 0.15 m
GCGCTGTCCGAGGCGTTCCGCGTCCTCAGGCCGGGCGGGCGATTCGCGGTTTCGGACGTCGTCGTGCGCGGCGCCGTACCCGCGGAGGTTCGTAAGAACGTCGAGCTGTGGATCGGCTGCCTCGCGGGCGCCCTCGAAGAGAAGGAGTTCGAGGCGAAGCTGAAGAAAGCGGGCTTCGGGGACGTCTCGATCACCCCGACGCGGAGCTACACGATCGAGGATGCGCGGGACTTCCTCTCGGCGGCCGGCATCGACGCGGATGCGATGGCGCCGCAGGTGGATGGAAAGTTCATGAGCGCGTTCGTGCGGGCGACGAAGCCGGCCGCCTGAGGCGGGGAATGGGGGCCTTCGAGCGCTTTCTCTCAATCTGGGTCGCGCTCTGCATGGCGGCGGGCGTCGCGCTCGGGACACTGTTCCCGGGCGCCGTCGCCGCCTTGCGCGGGTTCGAGCTCGGGCAGGGAAGCCAGGTGAACGCGGCAATCATGGTGCTGATCTGGCTCATGGTCGCACCGATGATGGCGAAGATCGACTTTCCGGCGATCCGAAATGTCGGAAAGGAGCCGCGCGGTCTCGCCGTCACGCTCTTCGTGAACTGGCTCGTGAAGCCCTTCTCGATGGCGCTCCTCGCGTGGCTCTTCTTCCGGCACGTGTTCGCGGCGTGGATCGCACCGGCCGATGCAGACCAGTACATCGCCGGGGCGATCATCCTGGCGGCAGCGCCGTGCACGGCGATGGTTTTCGTCTGGAGCGCGCTCACGCGCGGCGACCCGGCGTATACGCTCGTGCAGGTCGCGCTGAACGACCTCCTGATGCTCGTCCTCTTCGTCCCGATCGTGCGCGTCCTCGTCCGCGGAGCCTCTTCCCTCGAGGTCCCGTTGCGTGTTCTCGTCACGTCGGTCGTCGCGTTCCTCGTAGTACCGCTCGCCGCCGGGGCCGCCCTGCGCGCCTGGGCGCTCGCGCGGCACGGGAGGGCATGGCTCGACGAAACTCTCCTGCCCCGGCTCGGGCCCGTCACCGTGGCCGCGCTCCTCCTGACGCTCGTCTTCATCTTCGCGTTCCAGGCGGACAACGTCCTCGGCCGGCCCTTGCACGTCGCCCTGATCGCAGTTCCGATTCTCCTGCAGGTCGTTCTCAATGCCTCCCTCGCTTATGGACTGATGAAGCTCGTGCGAGTCCGCCACGCCGTCGCCGCTCCGGGCGCGCTGATCGGCGCGAGCAATTTCTTCGAGCTCGCCGTCGCCACGTCCATTGCGCTCTTCGGCCCGGGCTCGGGCGCGGCCCTCGCGACGACGGTCGGCGTTCTCGTGGAAGTACCCGTCATGCTGATGGTTTGCGCCGCCTGCAACCGGACGCGGGGCTGGTTCGAGCCGGCGTCGGAGGCCGTGGGGGCGTGACGGCACCCGCGCGGCCTCCCGGCTTTCTTTTTCTCTGTGTGGCGAATTCGGCCCGGAGCCAGATGGCCGAGGGCTTGGCGCGCGCGCGCCTCGGCGACTCGGTGCGCGTCCAGAGCGCCGGGTCCTGCGCGGCCGGCGTGAATCGTCTCGCGGTGAAAGCGCTGGCGGAGCTCGGGATCGACATCTCCGGCCAGACCTCGAAGACCGTCGACTCGATCGATCCCTCGACGGTCGACACGGTCGTCACGCTCTGCGCGGAGGAGGTCTGCCCGATCGCTCTCTCCGGAACGCGCCACCTGCACTGGCCGCTCGCCGACCCGACCGCCGGAGGCGGATCGGAGGAGGAGCAGCTCGAGCGCTTCCGGAAGACGCGCGACGAGCTGAAGAACCGGATCGAGACTTTGGGCCCGGTGAAAGAGATCGGCCGCCCCGGCACATACAACGGGAAGTGATCCCGATGTGCCAGAATCCCGTATCAAGTAGTCAGATGAACGTCGAGGAGGCAGGTCACCCGCGCCGCTGCGTCCTTCTGTTCGCGCGCGCGCCGCGTGCAGAAGCGGCCGTCAAGGGGCTCCGCGGCGGAGAGGCGCTGTTCGCGCTCGCGCAAGGCAGGGTTCGGGACGCCGTCGCCGCGCTGCCCGGAGTCGAGCTCGTCCTCGTTCCGCCGGCCGCGCAGGCCGGTACGGACTTCGGCGAAAAGCTGGAAGCAGCCTTCCGGAATGTCGCGTGCAGAGGCTACGAGGAGATCGTCGCGGTGCCGGGCGATGTTCCGGAGCTCACGGCGCGGGATCTCGCGGCGGCGTTCCGGGCGCTTTCGGTGTCGGACAGGGTCCTCGGCCCTTCGCGCGATGGGGGAGTCTGGCTGATCGGCCTCCGCGCCGACGCCGTCTCTCTCCCGGATTTCTTCGGACGGGTTCCGTGGCGGACGCCGCGCGTTCTCGCCGCCCTCCTCGGCAACGCGCCGAAGGTCTTCCTCCTCGGGGAGCTTCTCGACGTCGACCGCCGCGCGGATGCGATGCGACTTAGAGACGCGCTTCGCGCGGCGAAGCGGGACGCCAGGCTCCTCGCCGTTCTCGAGGTCGTCCTCGGCCGGCGACGTGCGCTTTCCCCGCGAGAGGCTCTTCGCGAGAGCCCTCCTCCGTTCACCGCTCCTCCGCCCTCTCGCGCGCCGCCCCCTTTCCTCCTCTCGTTCTAGGAAGTCCGGCATTCCGCCCCGCGACGACCTCGCGGGAAGAAGAAGGGGGATTCGAGTGCTGCGTTTCGTGTCCGGAGCCTTGCTCCGTGCCTGTTTCATCATCACCCTGGCCGTTCTCCTCGCGCCGAGCGCCGCCTTCGCTCTTCCGGCGGCCGGCGAGGACAAGATCGTCATTCAGTACGACTGCATCCCGAACTACGCGAACTGGGGTGGCGTGACGGCCCTCTACAAGCAGGTCGCGGGGGTGACGGTCCCTCCGGATCCGAAGGGCTCGTCCGTCGCGATGGCGGCGCTCGAGAAGGAGAAGGACAACCCCGTCGCCGACTGCGCCTACTACTCCGGCGCAATCGGCTATCAGGCCGCCCAGAAGGGGCTTCACCAGCCCTACAAGCCGAAGGGGTGGGAGAAGATTCCCGATTCCCTGAAAGACCCGAACGGGCTCTGGTGGACCGTGCACACCGGCACGATCGCGTTCGTCGTCAATACGAAGGCGCTCGCCGGCGCTCCGGTTCCGCAGTCGTTCGCTGATCTCCTCAAGCCTGTGTACAAGGGGAAGGTCGCCTATGACGACCCGACCTGGGGCGGGACGTCGTTCACGTTCGTCTACGGGCTGAACGAGCTGATGGGCGGCACGGAGAAGGATTTTCGTCCCGGGCTCTCGTACCTCAAGAAGCTCGACGCGAACGTCTCGTCGTATCCCCGCGAGTCGATCTACAACTCCGTGCTGCGCGGCGAGGTGCCGATCTGGATCAACGCGGACGGCAACGGCTACAAGATGAAGTACGTGGACGGCGGACCGGTGGAGGTCGTGATTCCCGCTGAAGGCACCTTCACGATGCCGCTCGTCATGGGCCTCGCAGTGGGAGCGCCGCACGCCGACGAGACGAAGAGGTACTTCGACTGGCTGCTCTCCGCCCCCGCGCAGGCGGAGTTCGCGAAGTCGTTCTTCCGCCCGGTTGTGGCCGGCACCCTGCCCGCCGAGCTCGCGACGAAGTTCCTTCCCGATGCGGACTACAAAAAGGCCCGCGCCCTCGACCTCTCGAATATGGCGGCCGCGGCCGACGCGCTGAAGAAAGCCTGGCTGGACGAGATCCGGGGGACTGGCCGTTAGCCGCAGGAACCGCTCCGTCGCGGCGGGAGCGCTGCTTGCCCTTCCGCTCGCGGTCTTCCTCGGCCTGTGCGTCGTGTGGCCGCTCGCGCGCCTCGCGGCCGGGGCGTTCTCGTCGCCGGACGCGTTTCTGAAGGTCCTCGCGGCGGGGCGCTACCGGACGTCGCTCGTCAATTCGCTGGCTCTGTCGACGGCGGCCGCCTTCGTCTCGGTCGCGCTCGCGATCGTGCCGGCGTGGGTCTTCGCGCGGGAGCGTTTCCCCGGTCGCGATCTCGTGCGGACGGCGGTTTCGCTCCCGCTCACGTTTTCGGGCGTCCTCGTGGGCTTCCTCGTGATCGTGATGCTCGGGCGGATCGGAGCCGTTCCGAAGCTCGCGGGTCTCCTGACGGGGCGCGAGCTCTTCGCGGGCTCGGCGTTCACCCTGGCGGGTCTCTTTCTCGCCTATCTCTATTTCGAGATTCCACGGGCCGTCATGACGCTCGAGGCCGCGTTCCGCCACTTTCCGCTGGAGCTGGACGCCGCGGCGCGTTCGCTGGGCGCCGGGCCGATCGCGCGGCTCCTCCACGTGACGCTTCCGTATGCCGCTCCGGCGCTGTTCTCGACGCTGGCCGTGACGTTCTCGGCCTCGATGGGCTCCTTCGGCGTCGCGCTCGTTCTCGCGCGGCGCTTCACGGTCGCGCCGCTCGAGATCTATACGGAGCTGACGGCGTTCCTGAACGACGCGGTCGCGGGGGCGCTCTGCATCGCGCTCGCGGCCCTCACCTTCGGCGTCGATCGTCTCTTCGCGCGGAGGTCGGCGTGAGCCTTCCCATCTCGCCCCGGCGGGTGGCGCGGACGGCGGGGATCGCCGTGGCGGTGGCCCTCGCCGTGGGTCTCGTGGCGCCGCTCGTGGTCACGGCGGCGGGAGCCTTCGTCCATGCGGACTGGTACGGGCAGAGGTCCGAGGGGGCCGCCGCGGGCGGCGCGCTCGGCCTGTTCCGGTACGTGCTCGGCCTCTGGTCGGGGGCGCTCGTCACGTCGCTCCGGCTCGTTGGGACGGTCGTTCCGCTCGCTCTTCTCATCGGGACGCCGGCCGCCTTCGCGTTCCGGCGCCGGCCGTTCCCGGGTTCGGGCTCTCTCGAGACACTCGCCATGACACCGCTCGCGATTCCGGGCATCGCGCTCGCCGTGGGGCTGCTCCTCGGGGCCGGCCGGGCACCGCGCTTCGGCCTCCTCGTGGCGGGCCACCTCGCCTATACCCTGCCGCTCGTCCTGAAGACTGTGAGCAACGCGCTGGAGAGAGAGGGCGCGGACCTCGAGCGGGTGGCGCGCTCCCTGGGCGCCGGGCCCTGGAAGACGGCGGCGTGGGTGACTCTGCCGCGTCTCGTGCCCGGGCTCGTGCTCTCGGCGCTTCTCGTCTTTGCGGTGTCGTGGGGGGAGTTTAACGTCAGCTTCCTGCTCGCGACTCCGATCGTGCAGACGTTTCCCGCGGCGCTCTACCTTACGTACACGACGAACTCGTTCCCCGTCGCCGCCGCGGCGACGCTGATCTTCCTCGCGCCCATCGTGCCCGCGTTCCTGGCCATCCAGGCGCTCGGCGGCGAAGAGTTCCGCCGGGGGCTCTCGGTATGAAGCTGGAAGTGCGCGGGCTGTCGAAGGCCTACGGCCCCGGGAGAGCAGCGGTCGTGTCGCTGAGTCACGTCTTCCCGGAGGGCCGGATCTCCGCGCTGCTCGGGCCGAGCGGCTCGGGGAAGAGCACGACCCTCTGGATGATCGCGGGGCTCACGGATCCCGATGCGGGCGCGGTGCTGCTGGATGGGAGGGACGTCACGAACGTCCCCGCCGAGAAGCGCGACATCGGGATGGTGTTCCAGAGCTACGCGCTCTTTCCGCATCTCACCGTGCTTCAGAACGTTGCGTTCGGGCTCCGCACGCGCGGCGTGGGGAAGGCCGAGCGCGCGGCGCGCGCCCGCGAGGTTCTCGAGACGGTCCGGATGGGGGGCTTCGAGAGCCGCCCCGTCGACGGGCTCTCCGGCGGCGAGCAGCAGCGCGTGGCGCTCGCGCGCGCCCTCGCGTTCCGGCCGCGCATTCTCCTTCTCGACGAACCGCTCTCCGCACTCGACGCGAAACTCAGGGAGGACCTCAGAGCCGAGCTCTTCAGTCTCCTCCGCGCGCTCGCCCTCACGACCGTGTACGTGACGCACGACCAGGCCGAGGCGCTCGCCCTCGGAGACGAGCTGGTCGTCATGCGCGAGGGACGTATCGAGCAGGCGGGACGTCCGGCCGAGGTGTATCACCGCCCGGCGAGCCCGTTCGTGGCGCGCTTTCTCGGCGCGGCGAACCTCGTCGCGGGCGACGTCTCGACGCGGGGCGACGATCTCTGTCTTCCCTTCGCGACGATCGAAGCGCCTGCCGGCTCGGAGGCGGGGCCGTGCTGGGCCTTGCTCCGCCCGGAGGATCTCGAGGTCGTCAGCCCGGCCGAGGCGGACTTCACGGCCGCGCTCGCCTCGGCCCAGTTCCTGGGCCCGGTGCAGCGCCTGCGGCTTTACGCAGGGCGGCAGGAGCTTCTTCTCGACGCCCCGAATGATCTCGCGATCGGCGATGAAGCCAGAATTCCCGTTCGCATGAAACGAGAGAAGATCGTGTTGTTCGCGCGGGGCGAAGGCGAAACGCCGCCAGGACCTTCGGTCCCGCCTCCGGGCGCGGCCGCCGTTTCCGACGTCTTTCCGCGGATCGTCAACTGAGGATTTCATGAACGCCCAGAGCAGCGCCTCGTCCGGCTTTCCGATCGCGCCCCTCTTCGCCCTCGACACGCTGTGGTTCCAGGTGGCCGGGACGCTGTGCAATCTCCAGTGCACGCACTGCTTCATCTCGTGCTCGCCGACGAATCACGCCCACGAGATGCTCACCCTCGCCGACGTGAAGCGCCATCTTCGGGAGGCCGAAGCGCTCGGGGTGAAGGAGTACTACTTCACGGGCGGCGAGCCCTTCATGAATCACGAGATCTTCGAGATCCTCGAGGAGACCCTTTGTCAGGGACCGGTCTCGGTCCTGACGAACGGCGTCCTCATCCGGGCCGACACGGCGGCGCGCCTGAAGAGGTTGTCGGACGCCTCGGAATACAGCCTCGACATCCGCATCTCGATCGACGGCTGGAACGCGGCGACGAACGATCCCATTCGCGGCGCGGGGACGTTCGAGAGGATCCTCGGCGGCGTCCGCGCGCTCGCCTCGGCCGGGCTCAATCCCGTCATCACGGTGACCGAGGCCTGCGAGGGAGCGGCCACGCAGGACGGCCGGACGCGCTTCTTCGACTTCCTCCGTTCCATCGGCCTGCCGCAGCCGCGCCTGAAGATCATGCCGCTCCTCCGCATCGGTGCCGAAGAGCAGCGCCTGCGCGCCTACGAGTCGTGGGAGACGCTCAAGGGCCGCGAGTTGACGCCGGACGAGGCCGGTGTCCTGCAGTGCACGGGCTGCCGGATGGTCACGTCCAAGGGCGTCTACGTGTGCCCGATCCTCATCGACGCACCCGACGCCAAGATGGGCGAGACACTGGGCGAAACCGCGAGGCCTTTCACGCTCTCCCACCAGGCATGCTTCACGTGCCACGAGACGGGGTTCTCATGCAGGACGTGAACCTCGGTCCCTTTCGAAGAATCGCGCTCTTCGGAGGCATCTACTCGAACTATCTTTCTCTCGAGAGGGCGATCGCGCTTGCGAAGGCGAAGAACGTCGACGCCATGATCGCCCTCGGCGACTTTGGCGCGTTTGGCCCCCACCCGGACCGCACGGTCGAGATCCTCAGGGCGAGCGGAATTCCCGCGATCCAGGGCAACTATGAGGAATCGTTGGCGACGGGCGCGGAGAACTGCCACTGCGGCTACACGGACCCGCGCGACAACGCGTTCGCCCAGATCTCGTACGACTACACGCGCGAGAAGACGGCGGCCGCGCACAAGGCCTGGATGGCGACCCTGCCGCCGCAACTGCGCCTCACGATTGCCGGGAAGCGCCTGCTTCTCTGTCACGGCTCTCCCCGGAAGATCAACGAGTTCCTCTGGGAGACGACGACGCCCCGGCCGTTCATCGAGAAGCTGCTTTCGGATCACGCCGCCGACCTGATCGTCTGCACGCACACCGGGCTCCAGTGGCAACGCTTCACGGGCCCGGGCCGGGGCGTCGTGAACGTGGGAGCGCTCGGGCGCCCCGCGAACGACGGAAAGCCGAATGTGTGGTTCGCGATCCTCGAGGAGCGCGCGGGCGACGTCGCCGTCGACTTCGTTCCCGTCGACTACGACCATGCGCGCCTGGCGCGCGAGATGCGGAGCGAGGGGCTCCCCGGCGAGTTCGTCGAGACGATCGAGACCGGCTGGTGGACGACCTGTCTCGAGATCCTGCCGGCGAAGGAGCGCGCGCGGGGAAGGTTCTAGAGGAGTGAGGCGGCTACACTGAACGTCTTGCGGCGCACGTACGGGAAGTCCGCCGATCCCGCGGTTTGGCGCCGGTTCATCCTGGCCGTCGCGCTCGATGGCGTTCTTTTCGGACTTGCCATGCGGCTGCGGATCCACTTTGCGTCGCCGCTCCCTTCCTTGCAGCCGGCGCGCTGGTTCCTGCTCGGACTCTGCGAGGACGCGGGCGTCCTCCTGCTCGCCGCGGCCGCTGCGGCTGCTTTCGCGCGCGGGCGAATTGCGGGTCTGGTTGCACGGGCCTTCGGCGCGTTCGTCCTCGTCTGGTGTCTCTGCGCATTTCTTCTCGGTGAGGCGATCGTCTACTTCGGGCATCCCCCCCGCGCGGAAGACCTCCGGATTGCTGCGAGCGAGTCGTTCTGGCGATTCTCGATCGGCCCTGCCGAGCTCGCGCGGGCCGGGGCGGCCGTCGGCGCGGTGCTGCTCTTGTTGGCCGCGGCCGCCCACCTGGCGGGCCGCGGAAGACCTGCCGCCGTTCCCCCGGGGGGGCTCGCGACCTTCGGAGCGGCCGCGCTTGCGCTCGCTCTCGTGCCCGTCCCGATCAACCTCGCGGCGACCGCGCGCAACCCGGCGTTCGCCGCCGCGGCGCTTTCCCGCTCGATCGAGGCGGGCCGCGCCGCCGGCGGCCCCCAAGCGGCCGCTCCGACGGTGCCGCTTTCCGCGATTCGCGAGATCGTCGCCAACCCTTCGCGCCGCCGGTTCCTCGATCCCCTGTTCCCTCTCGCGTACCGTCCGGCGGAGAGGTCCGCCGCCGCCCCGCGGCTCCCGCCGGGGCTGCGCGCCAACGTCGTCTTTTTCGTGATGGAGGGCATCCGCGCGCACGAGGTCGGCGCATACGGCGGCTCCGTTCCTGGCGTGACGCCGAATCTCGACGCGCTCGCCGTCGCGGGCACGCGGTTCGACGGCGTCTGGAGCCCCGGCACGCACACTCCCGAGGGGGAGCTGGCGCTGTGGTACGGCCTGCTCGCCGTCCCGCGCGAGATCGTGATGACGCTGCATCCCCGCGTTTCCATGACTGGACTTCCCGAGATCCTCCGGCGCGCGGGCTGGAGATCGTTTCTCTGGATCCACAACAGCGACCAGACCTTCTTCGGCGAGGATCGCTTCTTCCTCCCGCGAGGATTCCGGATGATCGACGGCCGCGACTTCGACCCGGCGGAGCCACGGACGAACTGGGGGTTTTCGGACCGCACCCTCGCGCGCCGTGCGGCCGTCGCGATCGACCGGATGGAGGAACCGTTCGCGGCGATGGTGCTGACGATCTCGAACCACCATCCTTTCCAGCTCCCTTCCGACGCGAAGACGCAGCTCGACGTTCCCGCCGCCGAGGAGAGGGGGAGCTTTCACGTGCCTGGTTGGCGCGACCTCGTCGGCGGCCCCACCGTGCCGATGCTGCGGACGATCCACTACACGGACGAAGCCGTTGGCGATTTCTTCGACCGCGTTCGCGCGCGCCCCTGGTTTTCGCGCACCGTTTTCGTGGTCGTGAGCGACCACGGCCTGCCCATCGCGCCGCTCGGAGGCATCTCTTCGCTGCACCGGTTCGCGGAGCTCCGCCACGGCGTGCCCTGGATCCTCTATTCGCCGCTGCTGCCTGCGAGACCCGCTGTCCCGGGTCCGTCGTCGCTCGCCGACGTTCCGCCCACGCTTCTCGGTCTTCTCGGCGTGGATCTGCCCGCGAGCGGCGTGGGGTGCGACCGTCTCGATCCCGCGGCGTGCGATCCCGAGCGGCCGGTGTTCTCCTGGAACGACGAAGGGGAGATGCTCACGATCGCGACCGTGTCGCGCGTCTTCCACGCCGTAATCGCCTGGGAACGCGTGTCCGGCGGCGAGGGCGGCTCGCTCGGAGAGGAGATGCTGTACGACGCGGGCGCCGATCCGGAAGGCCGTCGCGATCTCTCCCTGTCCGAGCCGGCACGCGTGCGGGAGTTCCGGAAGCTCGCGCGGCTCTATCTCGGTGTGTATCCGTGGCTCGTCAACCACGGGCGCTCGGGCGTCCCCGACGCGGCTTTCTTCGAAGCAGGACAACCGTCCAGGCCGTGACCTTGAACGTGAAACCTTTTCGGGCTTTTTGCGTCTTCTTTCCAGAGACGAGGCCCCCGGGGGCGGAAAAGGTGAACGAGGGAATCATGGAATCGGCGGCGGAACTTCACGAGGCGAGAGTCCTGAGAGCACGAATCGAGATGCGAGAAGCGGAAATGGCAGCCCCTCCCGGCGACGTTCCTCCGGCGGACCGCGCGCGGCTTGCCGAGGAGATCGCGCGCCTGAAGGGCGACTATCGCCGCGTCCTCGCGCGCCAGGCCGACGAGGACTATTGCCGCCGCCGCGCGGAGTGGCGCGCGCAGCAGGCCGCCGCGCGCGCCCGCGAGAGGGACAGAAACAGCGCCTGCGCCTGACCCCTCGGCGTTACGACTTCTTCCAGATTTCGAACGTCACAATCATCGTCTTGGCCAGCTTGTACTGGTGCGTCTTCATCTTGAGCGAGACCTTGTTCGTGTCGTCCACCTTGCCCTTGCTGAGCGTGCGGGTCTGGTCGGCCAGCGCGTACGGCTTTCCGTCCGCTCCGCCGGGGATCTCGATCGTGTAGCGGCACTTGTAGTCGTTCTCCAGGTCGCGATTCGCGTACGTGAACTCCACGTCCACCGAGTGATTGTCGTTCAGGTCCTTTTCGCCTTTCGCCATGTTTTCGGGGTCCGGCCAGTGGCGGATGCGAAAGGAGCCGATGAGCGCGTCACCGCTCTTGACGCCCACCTTCGTTTCCTTGTCGGAGAACGGAAAGCTGCGCACGATCTTTCGGTCCTCGGCACGGGACGGAAGCGCGGTGAAGACGAGCGCGGCGACCGCCGCGGCGATGACGAAGCGTACGGGTCTCATGCAGTCCTCCCTCGAAATTGAGGCGATCTTAACGCGGGTTCGACAGCTTCTCATAGACCGTGCGGGGCGGCTGTGTGCGCCTGACACGTCACTTCTTCCAGATCTCGAAGCTGACCTTGATCGTTTTGGCGACCTTGTAGTCGTTGGTGTACATCTTCACGAAGAAGGAGTTCGTGTCGTCGATCTTGCCCTTGTCGAGCGTGGCCGTCCGGTCGTTCTCGCCGAATGGCTTGCCGTCCTTGCCGCCGGGAATGGTGACGACGTATTTGCACTTGTAGTCCTTGTCGCGGTCCCGGTTCGAGTAGTGAAACTCCAGCACCATCGTGTGCGTGTCTTTCAGGTCCTTCTCGGACTTGGCGAAGTCGTCGGCGTCGGGCCAATGGCGGATGCGGAAGGAGTCGATCGTGACGTCTCCGACCTTGATCCCGACCTTGATGTCCTTGTCGCCTACGAAGGAATAGCTGCGGTCGAATTTTTCCGACTCGGCGAAACCCGGCGAGGACGCGAGGAGCGCTGCGGCAAGAGCGGCGAGGCGAAGACGGTGCATGATGAGGACCTCCGTTTGCGCGGATCTTAGCGCCCGCCGCCGAGCGATTCGTAGACCGTGAGGAGGGCCTGGGTGCCGTCCTCGGCGCGGCCGGACGCCTCGAGCGCCGTCAGGAGCTGATGGACGAGCGCCGTGCCGGGAAGGGGAATCCCGCGTGCGCGGGCGGTCCTCAGGACGATCGCGAGGTCCTTCTGCTGGTGCTTGACCGCGAAGGCGGGCTTGAAATCGCGGTCGATCATCTTCTTTCCGAGCACCTCGAGCGCCCAGGAGTTCGCCGCGCCCGAGGTGAGCGCCTCGTGGAGCGACGTCAGGGGCAGGCCCGCCTTCGCGGCGAAGGCGAGAGCCTCCGAGACTCCCATGAGGTTGTTCGCCACGAGGATCTGGTTTGCCGCCTTGCCGAGCTGGCCGGCGCCCGAGGGCCCGAGCGCCGTGAGGCGACGGCCCATCGCCTCGAGCACGGGCCGCGCCTTCTCGAGCGCCGTGACGTCTCCGCCGATGAAAAACGTGAGAGTTCCCTCGACCGCCCCTTTCTGTCCGCCCGACACCGGAGCGTCCAGGAAGGAGAGGCCCTTTTCCAGAAGCCGCGCCGCGATCGCGCGCGCGGCCTCGGCGGCGATCGTCGAGCAGTCGATCACGACCGCGCCAGGGCGCGCGCCGGCAGCGGTGCCGGACGCGCCGAGGTGGACGTCCTCGACCTCGGGTGCATCCGGCACGCACGAGACGACGACGTCGGCGCCTTCGGCGGCGGCGGCCGGCGTTCTCGCGGCGCGCGCGTCGCGGCCCTCCGCCGAAAGCGTGCGCACGAACGCTTCCGCTTTTCCGGGAGTTCGCGTCGCGACGGCGAGCGGGAAGCCCGCCTTCGCGATGTTACGGGCCATGCCCTGACCCATCGTGCCGAGACCGATGAAGGCGACGTGCAGCGAAGAAGCTTCACTCATGGTGGAAACGAGTTTAGATCCTGCTACCATCTCACCGTGAAACCGGCAGTCGACGCGACTCACGCGGCCGGGGCGGCCGCGGTCTTAGCGGTGGTGTCGCTCTTCTATCTTCCCGTTGCCCGATTCCTGCACTACCTCTCGTTCTCGGGCGACGTGAACGCGAGCCGCCTCCTGTGGTTCGCGCCCGCCGCGGTTCTCGGCGCATTCCTCTTCGAGCGCGTCGTGCGTGGCAGCTTTTACGGCTGGCTCAGGGTGAAGCTGCCGGCCGGAATGGCCGCGCCCGTCGTCGCCGCGCTCGGCGCGATTCCGGTCGCGGGGCTGCGCCTGTGGCTGGCCCCGCGATTCGCGGCTCCGCCCCTCCTCGCGATGGCACACGCTTACCTCGTCGCGTTCGCTCTCGGGCTCGGCCTCGCCTGGCTCGCGCTCGGGACGGGCGCCACGTGGCCCGGCGGCGCCGCGCTCTCGGCGATCTGGCTCGTGAAGGGAACGGTACCCGTCGCCTTTCAGGGGCGGCCAGTCCCCGTTCTCGAGCTCCTGGCAGCGGCTCTCGGAGCCGTCGCCGTGGCTCTCGTTCTGAAGAAGCCGCTCGCTCCGCACCGCGATGCGCTGTGGGGTGCGTGAGAGTGGAGGTGTCCTCATGAGCGCGGTTCCGTCGCGTCTCAGGCAGCTCGACCTCTTCCTCGAAGAGCCGCCGTCCCCCGGCGAGCTCGGCGCAGAGGAGGCGGCGCTGCAGGCTCGCTACGACTCCCTCGCCGAGCAGTGGAAGCTCCCCCGGGCACGCGTCGTCCTCTCGACGCGTCGCGCGACCGGCGGCGTCATCACATACGGCCCGCCGCACGTGATCCGCGTGTCGAGCCACATGTCCGCCGAGGATCGCCTCCAGACGCTCCTACACGAGACGGCGCACGCCATCTGCTTCGCACGCTGGGGCGTCGCGGAAGGCCACTCGCCGCGCTTCTGGTTGGTCGCGCGAAAGCTGGGCGTCGCGCGGAGGGTCGCTCCGGAGACCGAGCGCCTGCGCCGCGTGCGCGAGGCGAACGCGCGTTACGCCTATCGCTGCCCGGGGTGCACGGCCGAGTGGACGCGGCGCACTCCCTTCGGGCGCGCGCGCCTCTGCGCCTCCTGTGAGCGCGCGGGCCGGCCGGCCCGTCTCATTCTCGTCCGGCGCCCGAAGCCGGGGTGCCGGAGGGCGGCGCGGAGACGCTGAGCGGCGGGTCCAGCCGGAAGACGGGCACGAGGCCGACGGTCTCGTCGAAATAAGGCGTCTTGCGATAGAAGAAGCGGTGGCGCGCCCGCGGGTCGTCCGCGAACTTCGGGTCCCTCAGCTTCTCCTCCCACTCCGCCTTCAGCGCCGGGTCCTTCGCGAGCATCGCCTCGGCGAGAGGATCGAGCACGCACGTGTCCATGTACTCCTTTTCCTCGAGGCACGACGAGAGCTCGCCCACGAAAAGAGGGAGTCCGGGCTCTCGGGCTCGAGGCTCGGAATGTGGATCGTTTTCTTGCGCGTCCGGTCGTAGCGCGCGACGAGACGCCCCGTGACCTCCGAGACGGTTTCCGTCCATGCGTACGTGGGAAAGTCGACACTTTCCGGCCGCGCGGGATCTCCGTCGGCGGCGACGACGACAGGTGAGCCGGCTCCGCCTGCGTGAGGAGGTCGGGAGGCACGGGGATGGCCGGGCGTTCCGCGGCGGACGCGGCAGGGGAAACGAGAAAGGCGAGGACGGCGGCAGCGGGAACGGCGAGGCTGCGTGAGCGCATGGGCGGAGGTTAACGCGGGCTTCCGGCGGGCGCGCGATGCGACTATCGTGACGCCGGAGAGTCCGGAATGAAGCGCCCGTCCGCGTTCCTCGTCATGCCCGCCTTGCTCGTGGCACTTTCGACTCCGGGATCGGCGTTCGGCGCGGGCCGCCCGGAGCTCAAGGTTTATTTCCAGAGCAACCTGACGGACACCGCCTATCAGAAGAAGACGTTCGAGAAGGTCGCCGCGAAATGGAAGGCGCCGGCGGCGTCGCAGATTCCGGAGGTCGGCAAGAAGACCGTCGTTCAGGCCGTCATCGGGCGCGACGGTGCGCTCACGTCCGCGGTCATCTCGATGAAATCCGGGAAGAAGGGCTGGGACGACGCTTCGCTCAAGGCCGTGAAGTCAGCTTCTCCATTCGATCCGCTACCCGCTGGATTCAAGCCGCCGTCCGTGGAAGTGCATTTTCACGTGAGCGTGGTGCCATAGGCCCGCGTCAAACCACTCCGAACTCCTTCCCGACCGCGATGAACGCCGCGACGGCTTCGTCGAGATCGGCCTCCGTGTGGATCGCGGAGATCTGGCAGCGCAGGCGCGCGTGACCCTGCGGGACGACGGGGAAGCCGAAACCGGAGACGTACACGCCGCGCTTGAAGAGCGCATCCGACATCGCGAGCGCCTTTGCCGTGTCGCCGACGATCACGGGGACGATCGGGTGGATGCCGTCCGGAATCCGGAATCCCGCGGCCGCCATGCGCGCGCGGAACGTGAGCGCGTTCTTCTGGACGCGATGGGCGGGAGACGGGTCCTCCATCAGCATGCGGAACGCCTCGAGGGAAGACGCCGCGACCGCGGGTGGGAGCGCGTTCGAGAAGAGCGACGTGCGCGAGCGCTGCCGGAGGAGATCCACGACGGGCGCGGGCCCGGTCGTGAAGCCGCCCGCGGCCGAGCCCATCGCCTTGCCGAGCGTGGACGTGAAGAGCGAGACGCGCTTCATGACCCCCAGCTCCTCGGCCGAGCCACGGCCGGTCTTTCCGAGGACTCCCGTCGCATGGGAATCGTCCACGACGAAAGTAGCGTCGTACGTCTCGCAGAGGTCCGCGAGCTCGCGGAGCGGCCCGATCTCACCCTCCATGGAAAAGACGCCGTCCGTGATGAAGAGCCGGCGCCTCAGGGACGACGCCTCCTTCAGGGTTTTCTCGAGAGCCGCCAGGTCGCCGTGCGGCGTTACGAATCTTTTCGCCTTGCACAGGCGCGCGCCGTCGATGATTGAGGCGTGGTTGAGGGCATCCGTGAGGAGGCCGTCCTCCTCGGAGAGAAGCGGCGCGAAGAGCCCCTCGTTCGCGTTCCAGCAGGACATATAGAGGATCGTGTCTTCGGTGCCGAAAAAGCGCGAGATCGTCTCCTCGAGCTCCTTGTGGAGAGCCTGCGTGCCGCAGATGAAACGCACCGAGCCGAGGCCGTTCCCCCACTTTTCGAGCGCGTTTTTCGCGGCCTGGACGATGCGCGGATGGTTTGCGAACCCGAGGTAGTTGTTCGAGGTGAGCATGAGGACGTCGCGCCCGTCCACGCGCACGCGCGCCCCCGTGGGACCTTCCAGGACGCGCTCTTTCTTCCAGGTCTTCGCGTCCTTCAGCGCGGCGATCTCCGCACGGCAGAAATCGGTGAGGCTTGTGCTCATGCCGGCGAGGTTATCCGAAAAGCAAAAGCGGCGGCCCGAAAGGGCCCGCCGCCGGAAGGAGCGAGGGCCGGCCCTCTACTTCTTCGTGATCTCGGTCGCGACGAATTGGGTCGAAGAGAGGCTCCCGACCACCGCCGAGGCCATCACGAAGGTGCCTTTCACGTGGACGGCCGAGCCGACGATGATGCCCGTGTCGAGCTTTGTGAGCCCGTTCACGATGACGTCGCGCGAGGAGATCTCCCAATGGCCCAGCGGTGCACCGTTCGCCGTCGGGGCGGTGGGGATCGACTCGACGATGCCGTCGAATTCGGTCGCGCGGTCGCCCGGAGGAGGCGTGATGGCGGGCGCCTTGGTGATCGAGACCGCGACGAGGTACGAGGGCGCCAGAGACCCCGGCAGCGGGTCGTGGACGAGCGCCACGACGTCGACGATGTCGCCCACCTTGGGATCGCCGACGATCTTCGTGTCGGAATCCACCTGCACCACGCGCCCCGCGATCTGCCACTGGGTGGGGGAGATCGTCTGCACGGGGCCGCGGAACGCGATGAGGTGCGGAGGCGTGACGAACCCTATGGCGTCGACGCTTGCGGCGAGCAGGCCCCCGGAACTCGCGACGACCGCGACCGTGGCGTACATTCCCGCCACCAGATCGCCGATGCCCTTGACCGGCCCGTTGGGTCCCACTCCGGACCAGGTCGTGGCTGAGTTCGTGGAAATGGCGCGATAGAACATCGTGAACTTTCCGTCTGCGACATCCACGCCCTCGATCGTCCCCGCGAGCCGGCCGTCACGCGGCAGGAAGACGACGACGCTCGTCGCCGGCAGGGGAGGCGGCGGGAAGGAGATTGGAGGGAGCGTCGCCAGGATGGTGACCTGGGCGACGACGCGCGCGCCCACGGGGATCGCGGTCGAAGGCAGTGGACCCGCGTTCGGGTCGTCCCCGTTCGTGATGGTCGCTCCCGACACGTCGATCTGGATCTGCCCGCCGACGAGGTCGAGAACCGTCCCGGTGACCTTGGTGACCGTCGAGTCGATGGTGGACGGTCTCGTGAGAGAGGCGGAGGCCAGTGGGATTCCCGCGTCTGCCGACACGTGTCGTCCGCTGAAAAGGAGAAGGAGAGCCACGACGAGAGCGGAGGAAGTGCTGAGCAGAGGAAGTCGTCGAGAGGTGCGCGCGAGAAGGGAACAGGTCGTCATCGTGGCTCTCCTTCCGGTCGGAAGGGAGTGTCCAGGCCGGAA